>WNFK01165771.1_pt1 | contig 43176 bp, 37 predicted proteins | sample 5400281 | NCBI WGS metagenome assembly WNFK01 (sample SAMN13153350, study PRJNA577476) | soil metagenome | isolation source: 20 cm soil on Douglas fir-dominated hillslope | place: USA:California | collected 2013-09-17
CCGCCATGTTCGACGGCAACGCCTACGAGGACACGCGGATGGTCCACGTGCCGAAGACGCTGCGCGACGCCCTGGGCGAGCTCGATGGGTCGCAGGCCGCGCGCGAGGCCTTCGGGCCGAAGGTCGTGGAGCACTATCTCCAGCACGGGCGGCTGGAGCAGCAGGCGTACGATCAGTCGGTCACCGACTGGGAGCTCATCCGGCTGTTCGAGCGAATCTAGCCCCGGACGAGGGGAAGGACGAGTCAGATGCCAGGAAGGCTGCGAGGGAAGGTCGCCCTGATCACCGGCGCGGGGATGGGGATGGGGCGCGAGGCGTCGGTGCTCTTCGCGGAGGAAGGCGCCCGCGTGGTGGTGGGCGATCTGAACGGCGCCGCCGCGGCCGAGACCGCGGAGCTGGTCCAGAAGGCGGGCGGGGAGGCGCTGGCGGTGGTGGGCGACGTCGCCGTCGAGGCCGAGGTGCGCCGCATGGTCGAGGACGGGACGCGCCGCTTCGGGGCGCTCCACATCCTCTACAACAACGCGGGGGTGCTCTGGAAGGACCGCGACCGGTCGGTGCTCGAGACGGACGGCGAGCAGTGGGACCGGGTCATGGCGATCAACCTCAAGTCGGTCTTCTGGGTCACCAAGTACGGCATCCCCCACCTCCGAGCCGCGGGCGGGGGATCGATCATCCTGGTGGGCTCGGTCTCGGCCCTGGCCGGCTTCACGCGGGCCCAGGACGCCTACACCGCGGCCAAGGGCGCGCTGATCTCGCTCAACCGGTCACTGGCCATCCAGTTCGCCCGGGACAATATCCGCTCGAACGTGATCCACCCGGGGATCGTGGAGACCCCGTTGCAGGCCCCGTATCTCAACGACGCGCTGCGGGCGGAGTTCAAGACCGGAATCCCCCTCGGCCGGATCGGCCAGCCTCGCGACATCGCGAACGCCGCGCTGTTCCTCGCCTCCGACGAGTCGTCGTTCATGACGGGGGCAGAGATGATCGTCGACGGCGGCTTCATGGCCCAGTAATGTCCCCATTCCAAGGAGGCTCCATCATGCTGATAGCCGCGCGCAGCGCCCTCGCCCTGGTGGTGACGGCCGCGCTGCTGGCCGTCGCCGCGGTCACCCCGGCGATGGCCCAGAAGCAGACCGTGGTCATCTACACCGCGATCGAGAACGAGCAGATCGCCGAGTACAAGAAGGCCTACGAGAAGTCGCTGCCCAACATCGAGGTCAAGATGCTCCGGCTGTCCACCGGGGACATCGCGGCCCGGTTCATGGCCGAGAAGGACAACATGCAGGCGGACGTGATCTGGGGCGTCGGGGCCACCAACATGCTCGTGTTCAAGAACGCGGGCCTGCTCGAGCCCTACGCGCCCAAGGGGCTCGACCGCATCCAGCCGCTCTTCCGCGACAAGGCCAATCCGCCCTCGTGGGTGGGTCTCGACATCTACATGTCCGCCTTCTGCTTCAACACCGACACCGGCAAGAAGCACAACCTGCCCGCGCCCGCCTCCTGGGCCGATCTCACCAAGCCGGTCTACAAGGGCCACGTGGTGATGCCCAACCCCGCGTCCTCGGGCACCGGCTACCTCTCGGTCGTCTCGATCCTGCAGCGGATGGGCGAGGCGGAGGGCTGGAAGTATCTCGACGCGCTCGACAAGAACATCGCGGAGTACACCAAGTCCGGCTCGAAGCCGTGCAAGGACTCGGCGGCGGGGGAGCGGGCCATCGGGGTGTCGTTCGAGTACGTGGCGCACGAGATGAAGAAGAAGGGCGCCCCGGTGGAGATGGTGCTGCCGAAGGAGGGCTCGGGTTACGAGATCGAGGCCAACGGGCTCACCAAGAAGGGGGCCAAGAACCCGGCGGCGCGGCAGTTCCTCGACTGGGCCGTGACCGATGAGTCGATGAGGATCGCCGCGCAGTTCTTCGCCGCGGTCGGGGTGAGCGGGATGCCGGTGCCCGAGGGCCTGCCCAAGGACATCAGCAAGGTGGTGTTCCCGAACGACTTCGACTGGTCCGCGAAGAACCGCGACCGCATCCTCGCCGAGTGGCAGAAGCGATACGCCAAGTAGGGCGAGCTGCAGCCGAAGGCGAGGCGAGCGGATAAGTAATGAAGCTTCCCGCCGCCACGCCTCACGGGTTGCGTGACCACGATCTCGACCTCGCCCTCGCGCGGCTCGGCTACACCGCCTTCCGGCCGGGCCAGCGCGAGGCGGTGGAGACCCTGCTGGCCCAGGGCCGGCTCCTGCTGGTGGCGCCCACCGGGGGCGGCAAGAGTCTGAGCTACCAGCTCCCGGCCACGCTGCTGCCCGGCACCACGCTGGTCATCTCTCCGCTCGTCGCCCTGATGGCCGACCAGGTCCAGGCCCTCGACGCGCGCGGGGTGCCCGCGACCTACCTCGCGGCCACCCTCGACGCCGCCGAGATCCGCCGGCGCATGGCGCGGCTCGCCGCGGGCGACTTCCGGCTCGTCTACGTCGCGCCGGAGCGCCTGGCGTTCCCCGGCTTCCGGGCCATGCTCGGCGAGATCAACATCCCGCTCATCGCGGTGGACGAGGCCCATTGCATCAGCGAGTGGGGCCACGACTTCCGGCCGGAGTACCTCGAGATCGGCGCGCTGATCGGCGCCTTCCCGGCGGCGCGCGTGCTCGCCTGCACCGCCACCGCGACTCCGATCGTGCGCGACGAGATCCTCGCGCGCCTGGGCCTCCCCCCGGAGACGCCCCAGATCGTCCGGGGTTTCGCCCGCCCGAACCTGGCCCTGCGCGCGGTCGAGGTGGACGGCCGCCGCGAGCGCGAGCGACTGGTGGACGCGGCGCTCACCGAGGCCCTCGGCGGACCCGGCCGCGGTGGTGGTACCGCGATCGTCTACGCCCCGACCCGCAAGAAGGCCGAGGAGGAGACCGACCGGCTGGCCGGCCGCGGCTGGGGCGCGGCGGCCTACCACGCCGGGCTCGACGGCCGGACGCGAGAGCTGGCCCAGCGGGGATTCGCGGATGGACGGGTCGAGGTCGTCGTGGCCACCAATGCCTTCGGCATGGGCATCGACCGGCCCGACGTCCGCGCGGTGATCCACCTGGGGCCGCCCGGCTCCATCGAGGCCTACTACCAGGAGGTGGGCCGCGCCGGCCGCGACGGGGCGCCCGCCCTCGGGCTCCTGCTGGTGAGCGGCGGCGATCTCCCGCTGCGCCGTGCTCTCCTCGAGCGGGGCACCGACGGCGCGGCGCCGGACCCGGCGGTCGTGGAGCACAAGTGGGGAATGTTCCTCGAGCTGATTCGCTGGGTCGAGGGCGGAAGCTGCCGTCACGATGCGATTCTTCGCTACTTCGGCGACGAGGCGGAGACGCTCGCCGGCTGTGGGCGCTGCGACGTCTGCCGGGCGCTCGAGGCCGCCCCGGAGGAAGACGACGCCGAGCGTACCTCGCTGATCGTCCGGAAGGCCCTGTCGGGCGTCGCCCGGGTCCACGATCGGTTCGGCCTCCAGACGGTGGTCAAGCTGGTCCGCGGCGAGCCCGACGAGCGGCTCGAGCGAGCCGGGCTGACGCGCGTGCCGACCCACGGCAACCTCAAGGAGCATCCCGCGGAGTGGATCCTGGCCCTGCTGCGCCGCTGCGTCTCCGCCGGCTGGGTGAGCTTCTCCGGACGGGACCGCCCGGTCGTGGTCCTGACCGAGGAGGGGCGCGCGGTGATGAAGGGCGAGCGGCCGGTGCGGCTGCTGCTGCCCGCGACCGGCCGCCGCGCGGCCGCCGCGCCCGCCGCCGGGCGCGGGACCGAGCCGGGGCGGCGCCGGCCCGCGCGCGAGGCCGCCGAGCTCGACACCGCCGCGCAGGCCCTCTTCGAGGCCTTGCGCCGGCACCGGCTCGCGGTGGCGCGGGCCGAGGGCCTGGCGCCCTTCATCGTGGCCAGCGACCGCACGCTCCGCGACATCGCCATGCTGAAGCCGCGGACGCGGGCCGAGCTCGAGATGGCCCACGGGGTGGGGCCGCACAAGGCGGAGCGCTACGGGCCGGGCCTGTTGCGCGTGGTGGCGGAGGAGAGCGCGCGGGGGAGCGGCGGGTGACCGAGGAAGCCGCCCGGCCCGCGGCGGTGGCCCTCGAGGGCATCGCCAAGAAGTTCGGCCAGTTCGCGGCCCTGCGCGGCATCACGCTGTCCATCTCGCCCGGCGAATTCGTCTGCTTCCTGGGGCCGAGCGGCTGCGGCAAGACCACGCTGCTGCGGATCATCGCGGGGCTCGAGCGGCAGAACGCGGGCATCGTCATGATGGGCGGGCGCGACGTCTCCACGCTGCCGCCCAGCCAGCGCAACTACGGCATCGTCTTCCAGTCCTACGCGCTCTTCCCGAACCTCACGGTGGCCCGCAACGTGGGCTACGGGCTCGAGACGCGCAAGGTGCCGAAGGCCCGGATCGACAGCCGCATCGACGAGCTCCTGACCCTGGTGGGGCTCGCGGCCCACAAGCAGAAGTACCCGGCCCAGCTCTCGGGCGGCGAGCAGCAGCGCATCGCGCTGGCGCGGGCCCTGGCCCCGTCGCCCGCGCTGCTGCTGCTCGACGAGCCGCTCTCCGCGCTGGACGCGCGCGTGCGCCAGTCCCTCCGCCACGAGATCCGCGCGCTGCAGCGGCGGCTCGGCGTCACCACGATCATGGTGACGCACGACCAGGAGGAAGCGCTGGCCATGGCCGACCGCATCGTGGTGATGAACCACGGGGTGGTGGAGCAGGTGGGCGCGCCGGTCGAGGTCTACATGCGCCCGCGCTCGCCGTTCGTGGCGCGCTTCGTCGGCCAGATGAACTTCCTCGAGGCCATCGCGGGAGAGCGGACCGGCTGGGCGCGGCTCGGCGCGGTGGAGATGCGGCACGGGGTCACCGAGCCCCTCGCCGCGGGCACCCGGCTCACGCTGGCGATCCGGCCGGAGGAGATCACGGTCGGCGCCGCGGTCGGCGCGGAGAACCGCCTGGTCACGCGCATCCGCGCGATCCAGTTCCTCGGCTCCTTCACCCGCCTGAGCCTGGCGCTGCCCGACGGCGCCCCCGCGCTCGAGTGCGACGTGGCGGCCACCGCGTTCGCGGCCCTGGGTGCGGCCGAGGGCTCCGAGCTGGCGCTCGCGCTGCGCCCCGAGGCCCTGCGCGTCTTCCCGGCCGCGGGCTAGCGCGCATGGCGGGCACCGCGGCGTCGGACCGGCTGCCCTCCGCGATCCCGGACCGCACCGTCCGCCACCGGCTGGGCGGCGAGGACCTGATCCGCTACTCGCTGGTCGCGGTCTTCGCGATCGTCCTCTACCTCTTCGTGCTCTACCCGCTGCTGCACGTGATCTGGCGGAGCCTGCTCGATCCGAGCGGCGCCTTCGTGGGGCCGGCCAACTACCGGCGCTACTTCGGCACGCCCGCCATCGCCGCGTCCATCTGGAACAGCCTCTCGGTCTCGCTGGTCTCCATGGTCATCACGGTGACCCTCGCCTTCGGCTACGCCTACGGGCTCACCCGCACCCGGATGCCGTGCCGCGGCCTGTTCCGGATCGTGGCGATGCTGCCGCTCTTCGCCCCGTCCCTGGTCCAGGCGCTGGCCTTCATCTACGTGTTCGGCAACAACGGCATCTTCACCCGCGCCACCGGCTACAACGTGGGGATCTACGGGGCCAAGGGCATCGTGGTGGCCGAGGTGTTCTACTGCTTCCCGCACGCGCTCCTCATCCTGGTGGCCGCCCTCTCCGCCACCGACGCGCGCCTCTACGACGCGGCGCGGACGCTCGGAGCCTCGCCGCTCAAGACCTTCCTGACCGTGACCCTGCCCGGCGTGAAGTTCGGGTTGGTCAGCGCCTCCTTCGTGGTCTTCACCCTCGTCATCACCGACTTCGGCGCGCCCAAGGCCATCGGCGGCAAGTTCTCGGTGATGGCCACCGAGATCTACAACCAGGTCTCCGGCCAGCAGAACTTCACCATGGGGGCCACCGTCTCGGTGGTCCTGCTGATCCCGGCGGTGCTCGCCTTCCTGGTGGACCGGATGGTGCAGCGCCGCCAGTACGCGCTGGTCACCGCGTCCTCACGCCCGCTCGCGCCGGCCCGCCGCCCGGCCGCCGACTGGGCCGGCTTCGGCTACTGCGCGCTCATCGCGGCGACCATCGCCGGCATGTACCTGGCCATCGCGGTCTACTCGCTGGTCGCGCGCTGGCCCTACAACTTCACCCCGACGCTCCGCCACTACCGCTTCGACACGGTGGGCGGCTACGTGCCGCTCTGGAACAGCGTCTACGTGGCCGCGCTGACCGCGCTGGTCGGGACCGTGCTCACCTTCGTGGGGGCCTACGTGGTCGAGAAGTGCCGCACCGGGTGGAGCGGGGTGCTCTACCTGCTGTCGGTGCTGCCGGTGTCGATCCCGGGCATGGTGCTGGGGCTCGCCTACATCTTCACGTTCAACAAGGCGGGCAGCCCGCTCAACGTGCTCTACGGCACGCTCGCGATCCTGATCATCTCCAACGTCATCCACTACTTCACGGTGGGCTTCCTCACCGCCACCACCGCGCTCCGCCAGATGGACGCAGAGTTCGAGAACGTCTCCGCCTCGCTGGGCGTGCCCTTCTACCGGACGTTCTGGCGGGTGACGGTGCCGATGGCCCTGCCGTCCATCGTGGGCATCAGCATGTACTTCTTCCTCAACGCGATGGTCACGCTCTCCGCGGTGGTCTTCCTGGTGGCCCCCGGCACCGAGCTGGCCGCGGTGGCGGTGCTGCTGATGGACGACGCGGGCGACAGCGGCCAGGCCGCCGCGATGTCGGTGTGCATCATCGGCATCGGGCTGGGCGTGCGCGTGGCCTACTGGGCCCTGATGCGGAGGGTGAGCCGCCGCACCCAGGCCTGGCGCGAGCCCCGGGAAAGCACTACTCTAGCGGAGCAAAGAAGCGAAGCGACCTCATAGAGGTCATCGCTTGCGATGACCGTAAGAACAATAGAGGGCATGAGGAAAACCACACTGGTAGATATTCACGATCACCGCGGCCGCTTCTTCGAGGTGCTGCAGGAGACCGAGCGCACCCAGACCGCGGTCATGACCATCGGGCCCGGCCAGGACGGCGGCCCCGAGGAGACCCACGCGGGCGACCAGGTGGTCTTCGTGGTGGAGGGCGAGGCGATCCTGACCGTCGAGGGGACCGCGCACCAGGCGCGGGCGGGAGCCTGCGTGCTCATCCCGGCGGGCGCGCTCCACCACGTGCGCAACCCGGGCGCGGAGCCGCTCTTCTTCCTCACGGTCTACGCGCCCCCGGTCTACTAGGCCGGTCCACGGAGCGATGACCCTCACCGGCAAGACCGCCCTCGTCACCGGGGCCGCCCGCGGGATCGGGCTCGCCATCGCCACGCGCCTGGCCGCCGACGGCGCGCGGGTGGCCCTGCTCGACCAGGACGCCGACGCGGTCGAGACGGCGGCGCGCGGCGTCGGCCGCGGCGCCCTCGCGCTGGCCGGGGACGTGACGCGGGCCACGGACGTGGACGGCGCGGTCGCGCGGGTGGAGAGCGCCTGGGGCCGGCTCGACGTGCTGGTCAACAACGCGGGGATCACCGGCCGCTCGTTCCCGATCTGGGAGCTCTCCGACGAGGACTGGCAGCGGGTCATCGAGGTGGACCTGACCAGCGTGTTCCTCTGCTGCCGGGCCGCGGTGAAGGTGATGCTGCGGCAGGGCGGGGGCCGCATCGTCAACATCGCGTCGATCGCGGGGAAGGAGGGCAATCCGACGCTCGTGCCCTACTCCTCCGCCAAGGCGGGCGTGATCGGACTGACCAAGGCGCTCGCCAAGGAGGTCGCGACCCGCGGGATCTTCGTGAACGCGGTCGCGCCCGCGGTGATCGGCACCGAGCTGCTCAAGCAGATGGAGCAGAGCACGGTGGACCTGCTGGTGTCCAAGATCCCGATGGGGCGCGTGGGGACGCCGGAGGAAGTGGCCGCGCTGGTGGCGTGGCTGGCCTCGGACGAGTGCTCCTTCAGCACCGGCGCGGTCTACGATCTCTCGGGCGGCCGGGCGACATATTAGATGGAGGCGGGCATGCGGATGATCGCGGGCTGGCTGGTGGTCGGGTTCCTCGGTGCGGCGGCCCCGGTGGGCGCCCAGACGCGGGACGTGGGTGCGATGATTACCGAGATCAAGCCGGGCCGCGGGCGGATCGAGGTGAGCGGGCCGGGGACCACGGACTGGCGGCCCGCGGGGCCGCTGCTGGCGCTCAAGGTCGGCGACAGCCTGCGCGCGACCGACGACGCGGCCGCGGTGGTGGTGCTGGCGGGCCGGCGGGGCAGCGTGCAGGTGGATGCGACCCGGTCGCCCTTCGTGGTGACCGCGCCGCCCGCGGACAGTCGGATGCAGAAGGCCTTCCTCCTGCTCGAGAGCGGCCTGGGCTTCCTCGGCAGCAACCCGCGCGAGACGCCGCGGCCGGTGCTGTCCACGCGGAGCGTGAGCCGGCCGCCGGTGATCCTGAGTCCGCGCATGGGACCGGTGATGCCCGACACGCTCGCGTTCGAGTGGCAGGGGTACCAGTTCGGGCGCTACTCGCTGCGGATGTTCGGCGGATCCGGTGTCGTGATGGAGCGCTCGGGGCTGGCGGGCAGCCGGCTCCCCTATCCGGCCGACGGGCCCGCGCTGGTCCCCGGCACCGTCTACACGCTCCAGCTCTTCTCCGGAGCGAGCCAGGTGGACGAGATCCGCTTCGAGGTCGCGGATCGGCCGCGCGCCGATGATCTGCGGAGGGATCTGCGAGAGGTCGACCAGGCGCTCGGGCCCGACGTGCCGGCGAGCTCCCGGGCGGTGATGCAGGCGGGCGTGCTGGCGAGCCGCGGGTTCCTTCACGACGCGCGCCGCGTGGTGGTCACCGCCCTCACCGCGGACGCGGACCAGCCGAGCCTGCACGCGCTGCTGGGCGACCTCTACGCGCGCACCGGCCTCACGCGCGAGGCCGACGAGGCCTACGGGCAGGCCCGCGACCTCGCCGACCCCGCCCGCCGCTAGAGGGCGAGGCCGCGGCGGAGGGCGGTGGCGAGGAGGGCGAGCTTGGAGACGGACTCGGTGATGCGATCGTCGAGGGCCATGGTCACCGCGTCACGGAACGGGACCACCCGCCGCTCGAAGAACTCGTCGTCGTCGGAGGCGAGGGGGTCGGCCACGAGCTCCTCGCCGACGAAGCAGTAGGCGGTCTCATCGAGGTAGGCGGCGGACGGGAAGAAGCGGGCGAGGAAGGTCAGCCGCCCGGCCCGGTAGCCGCCCTCCTCCCGCAGCTCGCGCTGCGCGGACGCTTCCGGCGTCTCCCCGGGGAGGCCGCCGCCCCCGGGCAGCTCCCAGGAATCACCGCGGAGGAGATGGCGGAACTGCCGGATCAGCAGCACGTGGTCGGCGTCGACGAACGGCACCACGCCGACCGTGGGCCCGACGTGCAGGATCGGGTAGGTCTTCTCCACGCCGGTGGGCAGGCGCCAGACGTCCTCGCGCAGGGTGAGCTTGCCGAGGTGCTCGCGCGTGGTCGAGCGGAGGAAGCGCCAGTCGCGGGTGGTGTCGTCGGGGGCCACGGAAAGCTCCGTCGCGCCAGTGTGCTATCGTAAGCGTCATGACGCAAGAGCGCCCCGCGGATCGGCTGATGGAGAAGCTCCTCCGCGCCATCGAGGTCTCGCTCAAGGCCACCGAGGCCTCGCGCGAGGCGGTGCAGGAGATCCTCCGCCGTGGGGCGGAGACCGGCATCTTCTTCTCGGGCGCCCGCGCCGCCGAGGCCGCCGAGGGGTTCGACCTGACCGAGCAGGATCGCGACTTCCTCCGCTCGCTCTCCATCCGACCCGACCCTCGTTGAGAGGCGCGATGCGCGCGCTGATGCTCCTGGCCCTGATCGCGGTGGTCGTCCTGGTGGTCACCCGGCTGCCCGCCGCGTGGCGGGCCCGGCTGCCGTCGCCGGTCAATCGCACCCACGACGAGCTGGTCAAGGATCCGGTCTGCCAGACCTACGTGGTGATGTCCCGGGCCATCCGGTCCGAGGTGGGCGGGGTGCCCCTCTTCTTCTGCAGCCGCGAGTGCGCGGCGCGGTTCCAGCGAGGAGAGCGGCGGGCGTGACGCCCGCGTCGTACGATCTCCTCGTCTGCGATCTCGACGGGACCCTGCTCGACGACTCCATGGCGCTCGACCCCGCGCTGGTGGCGGCCTTCCACCGGGCGTCCGAGCGCGGGCTCGCCATCTCGCTGGCCACCGGGCGGATGCCCGCGGCGGCCGACCCCTACCGCGACCAGCTCGGCGTCACCGCTCCGGTCATCTACTACAACGGCGCGGTGGTGCGCGGCGCCGACGGCGGCCCCGATCTGGTCTCGCTCACGCTCCCCCGGGGCGCGCTCCGCCGGGCCTGGACGGTGTTCTCGCAAGCCCCGGTGCATCCGGTCTTCTACCGCGACGACCGGCTGTACTGCATCGCGCACACCCTCGCGGTGCGCCGCTACTGCGACGAGGAAGGGCTCCGGGTGGACGTGGTGGACGATCCGGGCGAGTTCCTGGCCCTGGGCGGCTTCATCAAGAGCCTGCTGATCGGCCACCCCAAGGATCTCGACATCGTGCGCGGCGAGCTGACTCCGATCGTGTCCGAGCACGGCCGGCTCGTCCGCACCCGTGGCGATTATCTCGAGATCATTCCGGTAGGCGCCTCGAAGGGCGCGGCCCTGGTCCGGCTGAGCGCCCACCTGGACGTGCCGCTCGATCGGGTCGTCGCGGTGGGCGATCAGGAGAACGACGTGGAGATGCTGCGCGAGGCCGGCCTCGGCGTGGCCATGCCGCACGCCCCCGCGGGGGTGCGCCGCGCCGCCGATCGCGTCGCGCCGACCGCCGCGGAGGGCGGACTGTTGCGGCTCTTCGGCGAGCTGTTCCCGGGCCGCTTCGACTGACCGTGCCTCTCCATCCCGATCCCTGGCGGGCGGTCGATCGCCAGCCCCGGCCGGAGCGCTACGCGAGGATGATGGAAACGCGGGGACGCACCCGGAGCCAGGCGCGCCTGCGCCGGCGCTTCCTGCGCTTCTGTCGCATCGCGCCCGGCTGGCGCGTGGTCGAGGTCGGCTCGGGGAGCGGGGTGGTCGCGCGCGACCTGGCCGAGATGGTAGGCCCGCGCGGGCACGTGACCGGCGTGGACCGGAGCCGCGTCCTGCTGGCCGCGGCGCGGCGCCGGGCCCGCGAGGACCGGCTCGACCGCCGCCTGGACTTTCGTCGGGGCGACGCGGCCGCTCTGCCGCTCCGCACCGGCCGCTTCGACTGCGCCCTCGCGGTGACCGTGCTGCTGCACGTGGCGCGGCCGGGCGCGATGCTGCGCGAGCTGGCGCGGGTGACGCGGCCGGGGGGCGTGGTGGCGCTCCAGGACCAGGACTTCGGCACCCAGGTGCTCGATCACCCGGATCGCGAGCTGACCCGCCGCATCTTCGAGGGCGTCACCGCACGGCTCTACGCCGAGCCGTTCTCCGGCCGGACCCTGGTGCGGCGCCTGGTGGAGCTGGGCCTCGAGCGCGTCCGGCTGCTCGCCGACGTCTACCAGGCACGGCGGCTCGACCCGTTCACCCACAGCCTGCTCGAGCGGCGGGCCACCGCGGCGGTCGAGTTCGGGCTGGTGGGGGCGCGCCGCGCGGCCGCGTGGCTGGCGGAGGTCGAGCGGGCCGACGCGGCGGGGCACTTCGCGTTCACCTTCAATTACTACGGCGCGGCGGGTACGAAGCCGCGGGCCTAGTCCGCGTATACTGGAAGCGAGCATGAGTGCGGAGAGCGCGGGCGGGCTCGAGTCACGGCTGCGCGAGACGGCGGCATTGCTGGCGGTGGCGCGCGTGGCGAGCGCCACCACCGATTTCGGCGAGGCCCTGCGGCTCATCTGCCGCGAGCTGGCCCGGCTCACCGGGGCCGAGACCGTCTCGTCCTACGTCCGGCAGGCGGAGGCCGCCGAGCTCCGGCCGGTCGCGGCCTACCACGTGCCGAAGGACGCGCTCGAGGTGCTCGCCACCGCGCGCCTCACCGCCGACGAGCAGCGGGGCTTCGACGCGGTCTTCCAGAGCGGGCGCGTGATCTGGAGCGACGATCTCCCGAACGACCCGCGCTTCGCGATCCCCCTCTTCCGCCGGTTCCCGCACCAGTCGGGCGTGGTGATCCCACTCTTCATCGACGGCCAGGTGGCGGGCGCCTTCTACCTCGTGTGGTGGACGCAGCGCCGCCGCTTCCAGGAGGCGGATCTGGACACGCTGGGGGCCATCGGCGAGCAGGCGGGCGTGCTGCTCCGCAACGCGCGCCTGCACGAGGCGCTCAACCTGCGGGCCACGCGCCTGCACACGCTGGCCCGCCTCAACCAGCTCGTCTCCTCGTCGCTCGAGCCCGACGAGGTGCTGGCCGGCATCGCGAGCGCGGCGGTGGAGCTCATGCGGGTGCCCGCGGTGGCGGTGTGGGTGGTGGACGCGGTCGCCAAGCGCCTCGAGGTGCGTGCGGTGGCGGGCGGGATGAGCGAGTTTCCCCGGCGGCCGGTGGACATCGGCGAGGGCGACGTGGGCTGGGTGGCCGCGGAGCGGCGCCAGCTCGAGGTGGCGGACATCGCCGCCGACCCGCGGGCCACCGAGCCCGAGTGGTGGCGGCGGAGCGATCTCCGGAGCTTCCTCGGGGTCCCGATCATCTTCCAGGACCTGCTTCTGGGCGTGCTGGTGCTGAGCGGGCGCGGGCCGCTCCATTTCGGGGCCGACGACCAGGAGCTGCTCGAGATCTTCGTCAGCCAGTCGGCCGCCGCCATCGCGAAGGCGCGCCTCTTCCAGGACATCCAGGACCGGCGCCAGCTCACCGAGGATCTCTTCGCGCTCACCCAGGCCATGGACCGCTCCATGGACCTGCAGGAGCGCGTGGAGATCTTCGCGACCGCCGCGAACCGCGCGCTCAGCTTCGACCGCCTCAACGTCTGGCTCGCCGAGGACGACGGGCTGACCGTGCGCCTGGTGGCGGGGAGCGACGTGGGCCCCGGCGTCCCGCGGCTCGTCACCCTCCGGGGCAGCGGCGGCTTCCAGGCGGTGTGGGAATCGGGCATCACCCTCATGGTGAGCAGCGACGAGCAGCTCGCGCAGGTGCCGCCGCTGCCCCGGGAGCTCCACGCCCATCCGGTGCTGCGCACCCGGCGCTTCGCGGTGGTGCCACTGCTCGTGCAGGGGCGGCCGATCGGGGTCGTCAGCGCGGACAACAAAGGGAGCCGCCGGCCCATCACGCGGCGGGGGGTCGCCCACCTCGAGCTCTTCTGCCAGCAGCTCGCCACCTCGGTCAACAACGCCCGGCTCTACGGCGAGACGCGGCAGCGCGAGAAGGACGCGGTTGTTCTCCTGGAAGTCACCCGCAAGCTCTCGGCCACCCTCAAGCTCGCCGAGGTGATCGACCTCATCTCGGACGGGGTCATCGAGGCGCTCGGCTGCGGGGCGGCCGGCTTCTACCGGTGGGACGCCGTGCGCGGCGGCCTCGTGCTCGAGCGGAGCCGCCACCACCCGATGGACTTCGCGCGCCCGCTCCTGCTCCGGCCGGGCGAGGGCGTGACCGGGCGCGCCTACGCGGAGCGTCGGCCGATGTGGTCCGACGACCGGCTCGCCGATCCGAGCCTCGTGTACTCGGGGCCCAACGCGGCGGCGATGGCGCGGCCCGACGCCCCGCGCGCCTTCGCGGCCGCCCCGATCCTGATCCGCGACGAGGTCTTCGGGGTCCTGGGCGGCTCCTATTTCCAGCCCCACGCCTTCACCGAGCGCGAGATCAGCCTGCTCTCGAGCCTCGCCGCGCAGGGGGCGGTGGCGATCGAGAACGCGCGGCTCTACTCGGTGACCCAGCAGAACCTCGCGGGCGCCGCGCTGCTCAACGCGGCCGCGCGCTCGCTGCACCGCACCCTCGACGTCAGGCGCCTGCTGCCGGACGCGGCGGGCACCCTGGCCCAGACCTTCGGAGCCCGGCGCGCGGGCATCGTGCTGTTCGGGGAGCGCGGGGCGAGCCCGGGCGACGTCATCTCGTGGGCCGACTGGAGCCACGAGTCGGTGCGCGCGCTCGCCGAGCCGCTGCGCCGCCGGGAGGCCCCGCTGCTGATCGCGGACTCGGCGGCCCGGAGCGACCTGGTCACCGCGGGGCTCCTCGGGCCGGAGGAGGCGCTGGCCGCCTTCCCGGTGCGCGGGCGCAGCCGGGTGCTCGGCGGCCTGCTCCTGCTCTTCCCGACGCCCCGCGCGCTCACCGAGGCCGAGACGCGGCTGGTCGCGGCCTACGCCGACCAGCTCGCGATGGCGCTCGACAACGCGGCCCTGTTCGAGGAGGCGGAGAACCAGAAGACCCGTCTCGAGCAGGTCTTCGCCTCGACCTCCGACGGCTTCCTGGTGCTCGACCTCGAGCGCCGCGTGGTGGCGCTGAATCGCCAGGGGGGCGCCCTGCTCGGGGTCGACCCGCACGAGGTGACCGGCCGCCCGCTCGCGCGGCTGATCGAGACGCTGGCCGCGTCGGTGGAGTGGGAGGAGACGGGTGGGCGCGCTCTCGTGACCGCGGTGGAGCAGGCGGGCGAGCCGGCGGACGGCGACCTCGAGGTGCGCCTCCCGGAGCGCCGCACCCTCCGCTGGCTGACCACCCCGACCCGCGACCTGCTCGGCGCGGTGGTCGGCACCACCATCACCCTGCGGGACGTGACGCGGGAGCGCGAGATCGACCGCATGAAGACCGAGTTCGTCTCGACGGTCTCGCACGAGCTGCGGACGCCGCTCACCTCCATCAAGGGGTCGCTCCACCTGCTGCTCTCCGACGACGGCCTGGTGCTCGACGAGACCCAGCGCCACCTCGTGGACATCTCGCTCAAGAACACCGACCGGCTCATCCGGCTCATCAACAACATCCTCGACATCTCCAAGATGGAGGCGGGCCACATCCACCTCGACCTGGAGCTGCATCGCCCGCTCGACTTCGTCGAGATGGCGGTGGACGGGATCCGGGGCTTCGCGGAGTCGCGCGGCATCGCGATCGAGTCCCGCGTGACCACCGAGCTGCCGACGGTGCGGGTGGACTTCGACCGCATGGTGCAGGTGGTGACCAACCTCCTCTCCAACGCGATCAAGTTCTCGCCCGAGCGCGGCCTCGTCACGGTGGGGGCCCGCCGATCCGGCGGCGACCTGGAGGTCTGGGTGACCGACCAGGGGCAGGGCATCGCCCCGGAGGACGTGGGCCGCCTCTTCCGGAAGTTCCAGCAGCTGGACGGCCGCACGGTCCGCGCGGTGGGCGGCACCGGGCTCGGCCTCGCGATCTGCCGCGGCATCGTGGAGGAGCACGGCGGGCGCATCGGGGTGGACAGCCGGCCGGGCGAGGGCGCCACCTTCACGGTGCGCCTGCCGATCCCCGGCACCGCGGGAGCCGTCCCGAGCCGGGAGGGGCCGGAGGAGCGCCGGGAAGAGGCGCCGCTCGTGCTCGTGGTGGACGACGACCCCGACGTGCGCGCGCTGCTGCGCGACGTCCTGGAGCTCGCCGGGCTCCGCGTTCTCGAGGCGGGCCGCGTGCTCGAGGGCGTGGAGATGGCGCGGCAGCGGCACCCCGACGCGATCACGATGGACCTCATGCTCCCGGACCTGGACGGCTTCGAGGCGATCCGCCTCCTGCGCGAGCAGCCCGAGACGCGCGACACCCCGGTGGTGGTGCTGAGCGCGATCGAGGTCGAGCCCGGGGACCCGCGTGCCCTCGGGGCCACCGTGTGCCTGACCAAGCCGTTCAGCTCGGCCGATCTGCTCAAGGCGATCCGGTCGCGGCTGCGGCCCCGCGACGGCGTGGCCCCGTGACCTCGGCCCGCATCCTGGTGGTGGACGACGAAGCCGACATCAACACGATCCTGAGCGTGACCCTGCGCCGCGCGGGCTACGAGGTCATCAGCGCGGCGGACGGGCTCGAGGCGATCGAGATCGTCCACCTGCACGCGCCCGACCTGATCCTGCTCGACGTGATGATGCCGCGCGCGGACGGCCTCGAGGCGCTGCGCCGCATCCGGGAGCACGCGCCCACCGCGCACACCCCGGTCATCATGCTCACCGCCAAGGGCGCGCTCGCCGACAAGATGAAGGGCTTCGAGCGGGGCGCCGACGACTACGTGGCCAAGCCCTTCGAGCCTGCCGAGATCCTCGCCCGGGTGCAGGCCCTGCTCAAGCGCACCGCCCAGTCGCGGGTGGTGCGCCCGCTCCTGAGCGTGCTCGGCGACTGGTTCACCGCCGAGCACCTGGCCCAGTTCGGCCGCGACCTGGAGGCGGCGCGCGACATCCAGCGGCGCCTGCTACCGCCGGTGCCCGCGCGGGTCGCCGGGCTCGACGCGGGGGCGGTGCTGCGCTCGTCGACGATCGTGGGGGGCGACTTCTACGACATCTTCCCGATGGGCGAGCGGCTGGGGGTGGTGGTCGGCGACGTGTCCGGCAAGGGGATTCCCGCCGCGCTCCTCATGGTCATGGTGCGGACGCTCCTGCGCGAGATCGCCCGCGACGTGCCCGAGCCCGCCGAGGTGCTGACCCGGCTGAACGCCTCGCTCTGCCGGGACATGCCGCCTTCGATGTTCGTGACGCTGGTGCTGGCCGCGCTCGATCCGGCCGGGGAGCCGGGACGCGTGGTGCTGGCGGGCGGCGGCCATCCGGACCCGGTGATCGTGCGGGCGGACCGCGGCGCCGCGGTGGCCTCGCTCGGCGAGGCGGGCGGCACGGTGCTCGGGGTGTTCGCCGACGCCGCGTTCGGGCAGATCGAGGTGACGCTCGCGGGGCCCGGCGACACGCTCGTGCTGCTGACCGACGGCATCGTGGAGGCGCAGAGCGAGGACGGGCACCGGCCCGGCATCGCGGCCCTGCTGCCCATCTTCGAGCGCGAGCGCGCGCTGAGCGCGCAGGCGCTGGCCGACCGACTGATCGCGGACGTGCTGGAGCGCGCGGGCGCGCGCCTGCAGGACGACATGACCGTCTTCGTGCTCAAACTCTCCTGATCCCGCCCGACCCCCGGGGAGGACCCGTCCGCATGATCCGCATCGTCGTCGCCACCCTCGCGCTCCTCGCGGGCGCCGTCTCCGCGTCCGCCCAGCCCGCGACCCGGGAAGTCGTCCTACTCACCTCGTTCCCCAAGGAGCTCTTCGAGGCCTACAAGCAGGCCTTCGAGCAGAAGACGCCCGGGGTGAAGATGATCGTGAAGCAGCAGCAGACCAACCAGGGCGTAACCTATCTGCGCGAGACCCGGAGCCGGCCGGAGGCCGACGTCTTCTGGGTCTCCGCGGTGGACGCCTTCCAGGCCCTCAAGGCCGACGGGCTGCTCGAGAAGGTCGCGCTGCCGAAGGAGACGCTCGCGCGGATCCCCGCGAAGATCGGCAGCTTCCCGCTCCACGATCCCGACGGCTACTACTGGGGCTTCGCGGTCTCGGGCTACGGTCTCATGTGGAACACGCGCTACCTGGCCCTGCACAAGCTGCCCGCGCCGCGGGAGTGGACGGACCTGGCCGACGCGCGGTACTGGGGCCACCTCGTGATCTCGGCGCCCTCGCGGAGCGGCACGACGCATCTCACCGTCGAGGTGATCCTGCAGGCCTACGGCTGGGAGAAGGGCTGGGCGCTCCTGCTCCAGAGCGGCGGCAACATGGGCTCGATCACCGAGCGCAGCTTCGGGGTGCCGGAGGCGGTGGTCTCGGGGCAGTACGGCATCGGGGTGGTGATCGACTTCTTCGGGCTCTCCGCCATCGCGTCGGGCCAGCCGATCGACTTCGCGTATCCGTCGCTCACCTCGGTGGTGCCGGCCTCGGTGGCGGTGGTCAAGAACGGGCCGAACCCGGCCAATGCCCGCGCCTTCGTCGAGTACCTGCTCGGCGACGAGGGGCAGCTCCGGCTCTTCGCGCCCGAGATCGGCCGGCTGCCGGTGGTGCCCGCGCTCTACGCGCGCGCCCCCCGGGGCTATCCCAACCCGTTCACCATGAAGCTCGGCGGGGTGGACTTCGACGACAAGCTCTCCTCGGGCCGCCGCAACGTGGTCAACGCGCTCTTCGACCAGGTGGTGACCTTCCGCCACGCCGAGCTCAAGGCCGCGTGGGGCGCCATCCACGTGGCCGACGCGCAGGTGGCGAAGGCGCGGGCGGGCGGCCGCAGCGTGGAGGCCGCCCAGGCCCAGCTCGCGGAGGCCCGCTCGCTCGCGAGCACGGTGCCGCTCGACGCCCGGCGCGCCTCCGACCGGGAGGTCAACGCCGCCTTCAAGGACCGGCCCGAGGTGAAGTCGCGGATGGAGACCGAGTGGGATACCGCGGCCAAGGCCGCCTACGCGCGCGCCCGCGAGCTCTCGGAGGGCGCGGGAGCCAAGATCCGCTAGCTCATCGGAGGGAGCCCCGACGGCCCACTCCGAACCTCCTCCAGAACCGGGTGCGACGGCGAAGCCGGCGCCCGAACGGAGATCGCACGAACGCGCTGCGAGCGGCTAGCGCGCGGGCGCGGCCGCCTTCGCGCGGATGGCGCGCGCCTGCGCTTCCATCTCGGCGGCCTCCGGCTCGCGGTTGATCTGCTTGAGCAGGGCCGCGTACTCCTCCAGGCTCTCCGCGACCTCGGGATGGTCGGGCCCGAGCGCCTTGCGCTGCAGGGTGAGCGCCCACTGGTAGAGCGGCTCGGCCTGCGCGAAACGGCTCTGCGCACGATAGAGCGAGGCCAGATCAACGATCGTCGCGGCCACCTGTGGATGCTCGGGCCCCAGCACCTTCTCGCCGATTTGCTGGGCGCGTCGGTAGAGCGGCTCGGCCTGCGCGTACCGGCTCTGGAGGCGGTAGAGCGTGCCCAGGCTGCCGAGATCGAGCGCGACGCGCGGCGATTCCCGACCGAGCCGCTTCTCGTCGATGGCGAGCGCGCGCTGGTAGCTGGGCTCCGCCTCCGCGTACTTGGTCTGCAGCCGCTGGGCTTCCCCGAGCGCGCGGAGGCTCCGGGCGAGGTCGGGATGCTCCGCGCCGAGGGTTTTCTCCTGGATCGCCAGGGCGCGCCGGGCCAGGGACTCGGCCTGTGCCGCGTTCTGCCGCAGCCCCGACAGCTCGGCCAGCCCGGCCAGCGTGGCCGCCACGTCCGGATGCTCGGCGCCCAGGGCCTTCTCGCGGATCGCGAGCGCGCGGCGGCCGAGCGTCTCGGCGTCCGCGTAGCGCCCGCGGGTGCGGGAGAGGCCGGCGAGCAGATCGAGCGCGCCGGCCACCTCGGGGTGCCCGGGGCCCAGCGCCTTCTCGGCGACCGCGAGCGCGCGACGGCCGAGCGGCTCCGCCTGCGCGAAGCGCCCCTGCTCGGCCTGGAGCTCGCCGAGCGTGACGAGCGGGCCGATCACCTCGGGGTGCTCGGGCCCGAGGGCCTTCTCGCGGATGGCGAGCGCGCGCTGCGCGAGCTGCTCGGTCTCCACGTAGCGGCTCTGAATGCGATAGAGCGCAGCCAGGCTCGTGAGGCTCGTGGCCACGTCCGCGTGATCCGGTCCGAGGGCCTTCTCGCGGATGGCGAGCGCCCGGCGGCTGCGCAGCTCGGCGTCCGCGTAGCGGCCCTGCAGGCGGTCGAGCGCGGCGAGCGCGTCGAGCGTGCCCGCCACCTCGGGATGCTCCGGCCCCAGCACGCGCTCGTCGATGGTGAGCGCGCGGCGGAGCAGCGGCTCGGCCTCGGCGTAGCGGCCCTGTACGGCGCCGAGGGCTCCGAGCGCGGTGAGGGTGGCCGCCACTTCCGGGTGGTCGGCGCCGAGGGCGCCCTCCGCGATGGCGAGGGCGCGGCGGAGCAGGGGCTCGGCCGATGCGTACTGGCCCTCGGCCTGGTAGGCGGCCGCGAGCAGGCCCAGGCTCAGCGCGACGCGCGGGTCCTGCGCCCCGATCCGCTCGGCGCGCTCCAGCGCGGCCGCGAAGAAGCGCTCCGCCTCGGCGTAGCGCCCCTGCAGGTAGGCGCGGTCGCCCGCGGCCATCGGGGTCTCCCAGCTCTGCCCGTCGGCGGCGGGCTGGGCCGCGACCGGCGCCACGCCCAGGGCCAGCGTGACCGCGGTGAGGCTGGCGGCGAAGCGGGCGCGGGGGCGCCGGCTAATTGCGCTGCTTCCCGGTGCGGGTGAGCGGCAGCACCCCTTCGAGCTCGCCCTTCAGCATCGGGTGCTGGTTGCCGCCCACCTGGCGCGACTTGCGGCTCACCTCCTGGGCCAGGTACTCGTAGAGCTCCTGCAGCGAGACGATCCCGTCGCGGTTGGTGTCCGCGTAGCCCTGCAGGCCGCGCACGAGGTAGTAGGTGAAGATGCCGTGGCCGAGCTCGGCGAGCTCGATGGACAGCTCGGACGGCCGCGAGGCGGTCACGATCGCGCGGCCCTTGGCGCGCGTGAGCCGGTCGAGGAAGATCTCGTCCACGTTGACCGCGCGCGTCTTGTTGGAGGCGAACGTGCGGCCGCCCGCTGCGCCGCTGTAGCAGGCGTCGAGGAACACGGTGACCCGCTCCGCCTCGATCCGGGCCAGGACGTTCTGCATCTCGTCCATCGGCAGCGCGGTCGAATAGAGGTCGTCGGGGTCGGCGTCCACCGGCACCAGGTACTTCGAGAGGCCGTCGCGCTCGATGCCGCGCTGGTCCACCTCGGAGGCGCCGTGGCCCGCGAAGTAGATCATCACCAGGTCGTCCTTGTGGGCGGAGCGGGCGAGGAAGGTGCCGAGCGCCCACTTGATGTTGCGCAGGGTGGGCTTGCGCTCGGTCTTGTCGGTGAGCAGGAGGATGTTCTCCTTCTTGAAGCCGGAGCTGAGGAGCGTCTGGTAGATCGCGTCGGCGTCGGCCACCGAGTAGCGCAGGCGCGGCACCGCCGAGTTCTCGTAGCCACCTACCCCGATGATGACCGCCCACTGCGTGGACGGCGGGGGGGCGGGCGCGGCGGGGGGCGCGACCGGGGCGGCGGGCTTCACGCGCTCCATGATGACCGTGCGCACCTCCTGCCGGGCCGCGCCGTCGGCCTCGCGCGCGGTGATCACGATGGCGTTCGCGCCCTCGCGCAGTGTGAGCGGCGCGCTCACCGCCATCGTCTTCTGTGGGCTCCGCTCCTCCTGCTGATGGACCTCGGTCCCGTTGAGGGTGACCGTGATCCGGCTGATGCCCTTGCTCGAGCGGGCCACCGCCGCGACCACGCTGGCCTCGTCGGTCACGCGCGAGCGATCCTCCGGATAGCGCACGTCCACCGCGAGCGGCACCAGCTTCTCGTGGTGGATCGTGCGCATCTCCTGGTGCATGGTGCCGTCGGTCTCGGCCGCGGTGACCACGAGGGTGTTCTGGCCCTCGGCCAGCTTGACCGGGAGGTTCACCGCCATCGAGGGCTGCTGCGTGCGGTTGTCCTGGCGGAAGAGCTCCACGCCGTTGGCGGTGACGAGGACCTGGCGCACGCCGGTGCCGCCGTAGACCACCGCCGCGAACGTGACCGACTCCTGCTCCACGCGCGCCTGGTTCGTCGGCGTCGAGATCGTGATCCGGAAGGTGGCCGACGGCCTCACCGCCGACTCGGGCGGCACCGCCACGACGGTGGCCGGCGCGGGCGCGGCCGGCGGAGGTGACATCGCCGCGGGGGGCGGCGTCGGACCGCGCGGCGGCTCGGCGGTCGGACGGCTCGGCTCACGAGGTGCCGGCGGCGCTGGTGTCGGGGCGGCGGGAGCAGGCGTCGGCGCGGGCGCGGCCACGACGGGCGGCCTGGCCGGTGGCGGCACGGGGGCTGGCGCCGGTGGCGTCGCGGCCGGTGGCGGTGTGGGGGTCGGGGGCGCGGCGACGGCCGGAGCCGGCGGAGTCGGGGGCGACGGCGGCGTGGCTGTCGTGGGCGGGGCGGCCGGCGGCGCTGGCGTGACGGCAGGCGGAGGGGTCGCGCTGGCGGGAGGCGGTGTGGGCCGGGCGGGGGTCGGGGGTGCCGCGGCCACCGCGGCCGCGGGCTTGTCGTAGAAGAGCACCCGCCCTTCCTGACGACTGACGCCGGCACCGTCCGTGGCGGTGACGATCACGGTGTTCCGCCCCGGCGCCAGCTTCACGGGCACGCTCAGCGGCACGTCCTTGGCGGGCGCACCGGGGCCCGGGGTGCCGGGCTCCTGCTGCCGCGCGATCTCGGCGCCGTTGAGGGTGACCGCGATCCGCAGCGGGCCGGTGCCGCCCGTCACCTTGCCGGTCAGGGTGATCCGTTCCGTCGCCACGCGGCCCTGGTCCTTCGGGTCGGTGAGCGCCACCGCGAGCGCCGCCACCACCGGGCGGTCGAGAGCGACGGCCTGGAAGGCGAGCCCGCTCAGGTCGTTGCCGTCGGCGCGCACGAGCTGCTGCACGGCCGGGGCGTACCAGAAGGTGAGCTCGAGCCGCCGCGACTGGGGCGAAACCGCCAGGAAGCGCGGCTCCAGCACCTGCACGATGCGGAAGGCCTTGAACACGCCGGCGGGCACGCGCACGTCCTGGTAGGCGTCCACCTTCCAGGTCAGCCGGACGAGGCTCTGGCCGAACTGCGGGTCGAGGCTCCTGAGCGTGAGCCACGAGACGCCCGACTGGCCGACATCGAGCGGCCAGGTGAGGCCGGGCGGGGGCTCGAGCTCGAGGAGCACCTGGCCGGCGCGGACGATCTTGGCGACGCCCAGATCGCGGGTGAGGTGGACCTCGCGGCCCCCGTCGGCCGCGAAGACGTAGCGGCCGTTCTCGACCCGGATCAGGTCGTAGGCGCCGTCACTGCGGATCCACTTGTCGCCGACCGCGTAGGTGGGTCGCTCGGCCTTCGGGGCCTGGGCTGACGCAGTGAGCCCCGTGAGCAGCACGAGGAGGCCGGCGACGGCCCCCGCAACGCTGCCCTTACTGCGTCCTATCCGCGTCATGGAAATAGCCTTTTCTCCACTCGGCCTGGGCTAGAGACTAAGCCCTTCTCCGGAGGGCTGTCAACGAACGGCTCTTGACTCGCCGGGCTTCCTGGACCAAGGTAAGGGGCGCTTTCCCAGCCGAAGTCAGGAGGAGCTCATGCGCCGAATCCTCGTCGTGCTCTCGCTCGGCCTCGTCGCCGGCTGCGCGGACATGCAGGCGAAGGAGACCGAGGACGCGCCGCGGTCGCGCGTCTTCGTCGCCAACGAGAGCTCGAACACGGTGACGGTCGTGGATGGGGATTCCTTCCAGGTGGTCGCCACCGTGGACGCGCGCAACCACGCGACCCACGACCTCGCCGTCTCGCGCGACGGGCGCTGGCTCTTCGCCACGAACCTGGCCTCGGGCCGGCTGTCGGCGATCAACACTCGCGCGCTCGAGACGGTGGCCTCCATCGCCACCGGCGACCGGGCCCACGTGGTCACGCTCACCAACGACAACCGGCAGGCCTGGGTCGCCAATATCGGTGAGAACACGATCTCGATCGTGGACACCGGGACCTTCCGGATCCTCGGCACCATCGCGGTGGGCAAGGGGCCGACCGGCCTGACCTTCTCGCGTGACGGCCGCTTCGCCTACGTGAGCAACCAGGGCGACAAGACGGTGGAGGTGATCGATACCGCCTCGCACCGCGTGCTCAAGGCGATCCCGGTGGGCACCAACCCGCACTTCCTGGTGCTGGGTCCCGACGGGCGCATCTGGGGCACCAACACCGGCGGTACCGACATCTACGTCATCGATCCGGTCACCCAGGACAAGATCGCCTCGATCAACGTGGGTCCGGCGCCGCAGCAGATCGCCTTCGGGTTCAAGGGCCTGCAGGGCCCGAACGCCTACGTCACCGTCGCGGGGCTCAACCGGGTGGTGGTGGTGAGCGCGGATCCGAGCAACCTGCGCATCCTGGAGCAGATCGATGTGGGGCAGCGGCCGAACGGCATCTCCAACAACCGGGAGGGGACGCGGCTCTTCGTGGTGCACGAGATCTCGAACGACATGAAGGTCATCGACACCGGCAGCAGCTCGCTCCTGGCCACCGTGCCGGTGGGTCGCAAGCCGATTCGCGTCGTCTACCACGGGAACTGAGGTCGCCATGAGCGTACGGGCCTGGCGGGCGGGAGCGCTGGTGATCGCGCTGGTGGCCTGGTCGCTGTGCTCGAGCGGCGGCGCGAGGCCGGCGGCGGCGCAGGGCGTGCCGGTGGGCACGGCCCAGAACGCGATGGGCACGCTCGTCGTGGTGCGGACCGACGGCATCGAGCATCGCCTGCAGGGGCGCGGGTCACTGCCGCTCTTCGAGGGCGACGTGCTCCGCACCGAGGCGGCGAGCCAGGCCCTGATCCAGCTCAAGCCCGGCATCCCCGTCGCCCTGAACGAGCGCACCACGCTCAAGATCCTCTCGCGCTGGGACAAGGCCGGCGGGACCACGCGCATCCTCCGGGTGAGCCGCGGCGGGGTCTGGGCCAAGGCGGGCGCCGGCGCGAATCAGCTCGAGATCGAGACGCCCGCGGCCGTCGCGGCGGCGCGCGACGCGGAGATCGACCTGAAGGTGACCGAGGACGGCCAGAGCTCGCTCACCGTGGTGCAGGGCACCGCGGAGCTGGGCACGCCATTCGGGGTCTGCTCGGTGCGCGGGGGAACCGCCAGCGTGGGCGCGCGCGGCACCGCGTGCACCGCCCCGCAGCCCGCGAACGTGGCGGGCGCGGTGTCGTGGAAGCAGGCGGTGACGCAGTAGGCCTCAGCCGAGGATCAGATACAGCGTGACGCCGAGGCACCCCAGCCAGACCACGATCCCGACGACGGCGCCGGTCTGTCCCTTCGCGGCCTTCCTCCCGGACTTCCGGCTGGATACGCGGAGGCTGGTGAGAAGGATCACCACGATGCCCGCGATCCGGATGATCGAGTCGACCAGGGCTACGGAGTGTTCCATCCCTGACAACCCGGTGATGGGCCTCGCGCCGAGGCGGGCTTTCGGTTAGCGGGTCGGCGGCGCCTCGGGCGGGCGGGCCGGGGCGATTCGGACGTCCCGGACGGTCTCGACGCGCGCGCGGCGCTCCAGCTCGTCGGCGTCGAACGCGCTCTCGCGCTGGTCGGCCGACCGTATCACGTAGGCCGGGCCGGTGGAGCCATCGGGGAACTTGTGCTGACGCTCGAGCCGCGCCACGACACCGAGTGGGCTTCCATCCGCCATGCGGCTCAACGTATCACCCGGGCGGAAGAAGAAGGTCCATTCGGATTGGCCCCGCGAGCGCGACGGGGCCGGGGTCGGTGCCGGCGTTTCCGGAGCCGGCGGCGCCGCGGGTGCCGGAGCCTCGGCGCGCCGTGACTCGACGACCGGTTGCGGAGCTTCCCGTCGCGCCGATACCAGGGTGACAACGGTGATCGCCACCAGCGCCCCGAGAAGGGCGCCGCCCAGCACCTTGAGACGGACCGCGGCGGTGACAGTCATGACGGACAGGGAGAGGCAAGAACAGGGCCAGTCTTCCATCCAAATATTGCGCACACTTAGCGTCGCTGCGCTGCGTCGCCTGACAAAGTCTGGGCACCCGACCTGACAAGCTCGGGATGCCGGGGGGGCCGGATCACCCCAAGTCGCTGATTTCGCGCGGCCTGTGCCGTGGCTTGGGTTTTGCTAGTTTACCCGGGCGGAGGAAAGACGTAGCACCGGGAAGGTCCGGAGGGCGAGAGAAATGCTGCTGACGACGGTGATCACGGTGGCGTTCATCGGAGCGAGCTCGATCATACTGTGGCTCTCGATCGGCGCCGACTAGAGCCGATCAGGAGGATGGCGGTCATGGACACGCCCGTATCGGAGCAAGGCAGCTCACTCGAGCTGATCATGAAGCGGGGAGCGCTGGTTTGCGTCGTGGCAATGGGTGGTGTCGCGGTGGGGCTCGCGGTGTGGGCGCTCCGGCGGTGGCAGGACGAGCGTGAATATCAGGCGTGGCGCGACTCGGTGACCGCGGATCCCTACCGGCGCGACCGCAACGGCTTTCCGGTCGGCGCCCAGCTCGGCTACTCGCGGCGGTAACCTTTCCGCCGTTCCCTCCGGCGCCCACGCCAGTTGGGCGCCCTCCCGCTGCTATACTGAATCGCGCGATGTGGGTATCCGAGCGTGATCCGGCCAGAGCGTGACCCGGCGGTACCCGGCCGCTTCACGATGTCGAGCGAGGCCCTGCATCTGGCGCGGCTGCGCGAGTGGCTGCGCGAGGAGCTGGCCGGGCTGGGCGTGGAGCGGAAGACCCGCGCGGCCCTGGTGCTGGCGGTCGGCGAGCTGTGCGCCAACTCCATCGAGCACGCCTACGAGGGCCGGGGCGGCCAGCCCATTCACGTCTCGATCCAGGGCCTCGAGGACCGGCTCGTGCTCGAGGTGGAGGACTTCGGACGGGCGTTCGAGGCCGCGCGTTACGTGGAGCCCGATCTCGACGCGCTGCCGGATCACGGGCTGGGCATCCACCTGGTGCACCGCATCGCCGATTCGGTTTCCGTCGACGTACGCCGGGAGCGCGGGACCCGCTGGACCCTCGTCAAGTTCCGGCCGGGGCATGCCCCGGCCGATCGCTCGATCGTGGACGGCGGGGGCGGGGCGCCGGCCCGATCAGGAGAGGCCATGGACATCGAGGTGACTCGTTCAGCCGCGATCACGGTGATCGTCCCCCGGGGCGATCTCGACATGGCGGCCGCGGATCAGATGAAGCGCGTGCTGACCGGACTCGTGAACGAGGGGTCCGTCAAGCTGCTGGTGGACCTCGGGAGCGTGGGCTACATCGACAGCTCGGGCATGGGCGCCCTCGTCGCGACGCTCAAGCACGCCCGCACCGCGGGCGGGGACCTCCGCCTCTGCGCGCTGCAGGACGACGTGCGGGCGATCTTCGAGATGACCCGCCTGATCAAGGCCGTCACGATCCACGGCACCCGGGGGGAGGCGCTCGCCGCGTGGGTCTGACGCGGCGCCTGCTCGCCGCCGCCCTGGTCCTGGGGCTCGGCGGGGCGTCGGCGCCGGCCGCCTCGCCGAGCCGTCCCCTGGCGGGCGTGCGCACCTGGGTCGTCTACTACGCGGCGGCCCCCGAGGCGGCGGCGGATCTGGCCCGCTTCGACGTGGTCGTGCTCGATCCGCACGCCCACCCGCCGCTTCCTCCCGTCAAGCGGCACGGCTCGCTTCTGCTGACTTACGTGAGCCTGGGCGAGGTGAACACGAGCCATCCCGAGTTCGCCGCCGTCGCGAACGAGCCGTGGGTGCTCTCCGCCAACCCGCGCTGGCCCGATGCGCGCCGCCTCGACGTGCGCGCCCCGGCCTACGAGCGGTGGCTGCTCGACCGGGTGGTGCCGGCCGCGCTGGCCGGTCCGGTGAACGGTCTCTTCCTCGACACCGTGGACACCGCGCTCGATCTCGAGCAGACCGATCCACGGCGGTTCGCCGGCGCGGCTCACGCGCTCGAGCGCGTGCTCATGGAGCTCCGGCGCCGTCACCCGCGGGCGCTCCTGATGATCAACGGCGGCCTCCCCCTCGCGGAGCGGCTGCCGACGGTGCTGGACGCGGTCGCCCTCGAGTCCATCTGGACGGACTACGACTTCAAGGCCAAGGCCTATCGCGTGCGGCCGGCCGACGAGGCGGAGTCCCGGGCGCTCCTCCTCGCCCGGGTGGTCGCGCTGGGCCTGCCCGTGTTCACCATCGAGTACGCCGCGGCCGACCGCGGCGCGCCCTGGCCGGCCGAGCTGATCCGTCGCGCCCGCGCCCGCGGATTCGTCCCGTACGTCTCGACGATCGGCCTCGACCAGGTCTCGACCCACACTCTGGCGCGGTGACCGCCGTGACCCGACAGCTCTCGCGCCGCGCCCTCCTCGGGGGCTCGGCCGCCGCGGCGGGGGCGCTCGCGCTGGGGGCGGCCGGCCCTCGAGCCCTCGCGGCGCCGGCCGCGCCCGCGGCCGCCCCGGGGGAGCTGTCGCGCTACGTGCTGGCTCTGTACAAGTCCAGCGAGTTCGCCAACGCCGTGGACGGCCGTCGTCCCAAGACCGCCACCCTCAACGAGATTCACAGCTGGGCCCAAATGCCGCTCAACTGGCTTGGCCTCATGGTCGAGTATCACGACATTGACCGGGGGCTGCCGGACGAGCGGACGATGTCGCGCTACCGCGGCGTCGTCACGTGGTTCCAGACCGAGGACATGGCCGCGCCGCTCGATTACCTGCGCTGGCTGGGCGCGCAGATCCGGGCCGGTCGCCGGGTGGTGATCCTCGAGTACCTGGGCGCGCTGCGCGATCCCCGGACCCTGCGGACCGTCGACCTGGCCGCGGCCAACGAGGCGCTGGCGCCGAGCGGGCTCGAGTTCCTGGGCAACTGGACGGGCAACCAGAAGGTGATCGAGCTCCGCCGCAAGGATCCGAAGATGATGGAGTTCGAGCGGTCGTTCCCGCCCGGCCTGCCCGCCTACCAGCAGGTCCGCGCGCGCCGGGCGGACTCCCGCACGCATCTGGTGCTGGCCCGGCGCGACCTGCCGGACTCCGAGAGCCAGGTGGTGGTGACCGGTCCGTGGGGCGGCTTCGCGGCGGCCGGGTACGTGCGCTTCCAGTTCCCGGGGGAATCGGGCGCGCAGTGGTGGCTCGATCCCTTCGCGTTCTTCCGGGAAGCGCTCGGGGTCGGGGACTGGCCGCGGCCGGACACCACCACCCAGGGCGGGCGGCGGATCTGCTATTCGCACATCGACGGTGACGGGCTGCGCAACCGCTCGGAGGTCCGCGCGGGCGCCTCGAGCGGCCAGGTCTTGCTCGAGGAGATCCTCGCGCGCTACGGGTTGCCCACCAGCGTGTCGGTCGTGGTGGCGGAGGTGGAGCCGACGCTGCTCGGGTCGCCCGAGTTCCAGGAGCTGGCCCGCGCGATCTTCCGGCTGCCGAACGTCGAGGCGGGCAGCCACTCCTATACCCATCCGCTGGACTGGGAGAAGCGGACGCGAAGCTTCACGCTCGCCTCGATCCCGTACTCGGTGGAGATGGAGACCGCGGGCTCCATCCGGTACATCGAGGAGCGGCTCCTGCCGCCCGGGAAGCGGGTGCGGCTCTTCCAGTGGTCGGGGTCCACCCGGGTGAGCGAGGAGGCGATCGCGGTCCTCGCGCGGCTCGGGGTGCCCAACATCAACGGCGGCGACACCATGCGCGACCGCGAGTGGCCGAGCTACACCCGGGTCGCTCCGCTGATGCGGCAGGTGGGCCGGCAGTGGCAGACCTACACCTCCGCCTCCAACGAGAACCTCTACACCAACCTCTGGAGCGGGCCGTTCTACGGCTACCGCCACGTGGTGGAGACGTTCGAGAACACCGAGAAGCCGCGGCGCGTGGCGCCGGTCAACGTCTACTACCACTTCTACTCGGCCGAGCGCGTGGCCTCGCTCACCTCGCTGCGCCACGTGCACGACTGGGTCGCGCGGCAGCCGCTCGCGCGCCTCTTCACCAGCGAGTACCTCGCGATCGTGGCGGGCTTCCGGACCGCGCGCATCGCCCGCGCCGAGCCGGGCTGGCGCGTCTGGGACCACGGCGCGCTGCGCACCGTGCGCTTCGACGACACGCGCGCCGGGGTGGACCTGGCGCGCTCACGGGGAGTCCTCGGCTTCGTCCATCACCAGGGCGCGCTCTACGTGCACCTGGCGGGGCCCGAGCCCGCGCTGATCGTGCTCGGCGACCGTGCGCCCCAGACCCCCTACCTCGTGCAGGCGAGCCATCGCGTCACCGCCTGGGCCCGCGAGGCCGCGCGCGTCGCGGTGTCGCTCTCGGGGATGGGCCCGAAGCTGGTCGAGCTGGCCGGACTGCCCGCGGGTCGCGAGATCGCGGTGGAGATCCGCGACGGCGCCGGATCGCGACGCGAGCGGCCGCGGACCGGACCGGACGGACACCTCACGATCCGCGCCGGCGAGGCCGCGGAGGTGGAGGTGCGACTCGGGTGAAGATCGAGCGCTGGAAGCTTGGGCTCGGGGTGCTGCTCACCTTCGCGCTCCTCGTGCTGTCGATGCCGTGGGGCGGCGACCTGGGCTGGGCGTACCTGGCCGACCGGCAGTACACGCTGGCCCGGGACATGTTCACCGACGCGCTGCGCGGCGACACCACCGACGCGCATCTCTGGGTCGGGCTGGCCACCGCCTACGAGGCGCTCGGCGAGCCCGACCGGCAGATCGCGACGCTCGAGGACGCGGCGCGCAGCCTGCCGCGTCGCCGCGATCTCCTGCTGAGGCTGGCCGACGCGTATCAGGCCAACAAGGACCCCGCCGCGGCGGCCGCGGTGCTCGAGCGTCTGACCGCGACGCCGGGACCGGACGACGTCCCGCTGCTCGAGCGCCTGCTCACCGCGTACCTGTGGAAGGGCGACTACGAGCGCGAGGTCGCGGTGCTCCGCAAGCTGGTGGCGCTCAGCCCGACCGACTCCGGGATCGTCGGCGAGCTGGTTACCGCGGCGCGAAGCCTCAACCGGCAGCAGGAGGCCGCGACGGTGCTGGAAGCGTTCGTGCGGCGGCGCCCCGACGATCCCGAGCGCCGGCGGTGGCTCGCCCAGACCTACGACTCGCTCGGGGAGGGGGATCGCGCGATCGAGCACTGGAAGGTGCTGGCGCGGATCGCGCCGGGCGACGCCGAGGCCCGCGACCGCCTCCTCCCGGCTCCGGGCGGCGCGCCGCGGGTGGAGGAGATCGCGCTGCTCGAGCGCCAGCGCGCGGCCGATCCTCGCGACGAGGCCTCGCGCCGCCGGCTGGTGGAGCTCTACCGCGGCGCCGGTGACGGGCCCCGCGCGGTCGGCGCGCAGCGGGAGCTGGCCGGGCTCCGTCCCCGCGACCACGACACGCTGGCGCTGCTCGGCCGGCTGCTCGTCGAGCAAGACCGCGGCCCCGAGGCGATCGCCGCGTACGAGCGGGCGGTGGAGATCGCGCCGGACCGGCTCGACAGCGCGCTGGCCCTCGCCCAGCTCTACGAGTGGGGGAACGACCCGCGCCGCGCGCTGGCCCTGCTCGAGCGCGTGGCGAAGGCGCGCCCCGCGGATCGCGCGCTGCAGGAACGGGTGGCCACGCTCGCCCAGGGCACCGAGGATGGCGGGTCCGCGCTCGCGGCCCTGGACCGGCTCGCCGCGCTCTCCCCGCCGGACGCCCGTTACGCCCAGCAGGCGGTGGACGCGCTGGCCGCCGCGAATCGTCTTCCCGAGGCGATCGCGCGGCAGCGGCGAATCGTCGAGCAGAATCCGGGCGCGCCCGGCCCCGCGCTCCGGCTCGCCCAGCTCCACGAGTGGAACAACCAGGAGCGCGAGGCCATCTCCGTCTACGAGGGGCTCGATCGCGCGAGCGCGTTGCCGGACGCCTCGCTCCGGCGGCTCGCCGAGCTGTATCGCTTCCAGGATCGTCCCGCGGACTTCCTGCGAGTGGCCGAGCGCCTGCTCGCCCGGCGTCCGGACGACTGGGCCCTGCGCGACGCGGCCGCTCAGGCCGCCGAGGGGCTCGGCCGATTCCCGGATTCGGCGCGCCTGATGCAGCCGATGGTGGAGCGGCGGCCTCTCGAGGAGGGCCAGGTGCTCCGGTACCTGAGCCTCACCGCGCAGGCCGGCCGCCTGGACGACGGGCTCCGCGTGCACCGCCGCTTCGCGGCCTCGGCGAGCCCCGCCTACCGGGCGAAGGCGGGCCGCATCCTGATGGATCTCGGCAAGTACCCGGACGCGGTCGCGGAGTACGAGGCGGTCCTCGCGGCGGCCCCGGGCGACGGCGACGACGCGGTGGCCGCGCGGCTGGCGCTGGCCCAGCTCTACGACTGGACGGGGGCGGGCGAGCCCGCGCTCCGGCAGTGGGAGAGCCTCATGCGCGCGCGCCCGCGGGATCCTCGGGTGCTGCGCGAGGTCGGCCGGCGCAGCCTCGCGCTGTCGCGCAACGAGGTGGCCCTGCGCGCCTATCGCTCGCTGCTCGACGTGCAGCCCGACGACGCGGAGGCGCTCAAGCGGGCCGGGCAGCTCATGGCGTGGAGCCACGACGCGCGCGGGGCCCGGACCGCGCTCGAGCGCTTCAATCGCGTGAAGGGCGGCGACTACGAGGTGCACTACCTCCTGGGCGAGCTCTACGCGGCCGACCGGGATGAGGAGCGCGCGCGCCTCGAGTACGAGCGGGCCCTCCGGCTCCTGCCCGCCCGCCCCCGCTGACCTGGGGCGCCGCGCCCTCCTCCCTTGAACGCGGCGGACGCCGCCGCCATACTCCTTCGGTGACCCCGCTTCGCCTCGCGTGCGCCGTCTGGCTCCTGTGCCTGACCCTGGGTGCCCCGATCACCGTCGCGCGCGCCCAGGCGCCGCCCGAGGCCCCCGCCCCGTTCGAGGCCGAGATGATGCGGGCGCGCATCCTGGCGCGCCTGGGCATGATCGAGGAAGCGCTCGCGGCGTATCGCGCGCTGCTCGAGCGCCACGGGGAGGATCGCGCCCTGCGCGAGGACTACGCGGAGCTCCTCGTGGACGCCGGGCAGCTCGACCAGGCCGGTCCGGTGGTGGATCGCTACCTGGCCGACGATCCCGCCTCCGCGCGGCTGCGCCGGTTGAAGGCCCGGCTCGACCTGGCCCGGGGCGCGCCCGCCGAGGCGGGCCGTCGCCTCGACGCGCTGGCGCGCGAGCAGCCGCGCGACGCCGGCCTCACCGCGGACCTGGCCGCCGCCGAGCTCGGCGCGGGCCGGTGGAGCCGGGCGCTCGATCTCTACGGGCGGATGCTGGATGCGGATCCGGAGAACCGCGAGGTCCTGGCCGCCTACCGCGAGATCCTCCTCGCCCACGCCCCGCGCGTCGAGCTGATCCACTCCACGCTGCTCCAGACCGCGGCCACCCACCACGTGGAGGAGGCGGCGTGGCGCGGCTGGCTGGCCGACCGCTGGTGGCTGCGGGCCGGCGCCCGGTACGGCAGCTATCACCAGGACCCGGTGGTGGGCCGGTCCGCGTTCAGCGAGGAGGTGTGGACCGCGCTGGCCACGGTCGGCTTCCAGCCCACGCGCGCGCTCTCGCTCTGGGCCGGGCTCGAGGAGTCGCGGCGCCGCGAGGACATCTACCGCACCGTCGGGCGCCTCGGCGCCGCCTACGACGACGCCAAGGCCACCAGCGCGACGGTGGACGTGGCGATCCGCGAGCTGCTCACCAATCCGGTGGCCGCGATTCCGCGGAACGGATCGACCGACCGGGTGACGGTGGACGTGGCCCGGCGCGTCCTGGTCCCGGTGGTGCTGGGCGCCCACTACGACTTCCGCCACTACCGCGTGTCCGGCGAGGAGCTGGGCGACCGCTGGGAGGCGGCGGGGCGGGCCGAGCTCGAGCTGGTGCGGAGCCGCGTGCAGGTGACGCTGATCCCGCAGGTATTTTTTGCCCGGTACACGCCGACCGCGGGCGATGCCCTGCGCGAGGCGGTCTCGTTCATCAAGCGCGAAGACGTCCTGGGCATCGGGACCGTGGTGGGCTGGGACGTGACGCCCGCGGTGCGCCTGCAGGCCGGCGCGGTCGGGCGCCGCGACCTGTTCCGCGCGATCACGTCGTGGGAGGTCAACGGGGAGGGCCGGTGGCGAATTCGCCCCTGGCTGGAGGGGCGCGTGCTCTATACTCGCAACACCGAGTCCACCACGGTGGGCGGCCAGGAAGAATTCTTCCTCGGCCGTCTCGACATCCTGTACTGATGACACCTACGTCGCGGCGTTCGAGGATCCTGCTGCTGGCGGCCGCGCTGCTGACCGCGTCCGGATGCGCGAGCGCGGTCCAGGAGTGGGTGAAGCCCGGCGCCGGTCGGGTCGGCCGTGTCGCGGTGCTCGCCTTCGAGAACCAGACCACCGCGCTGCGGGCCGGACAGGCCACCGCCGATCTCCTCGTCACCGAGCTGCTCGCCACCGGGGTGATCGCGGTGATGGACCCGAGCGAGGCCGCCGACCTCCTCCGCCGCGAGAACCTGGAACCCGCCGACGCGGGCCGTCTGCCGTCCGCGCAGCGGATCGGCCGGCTCCTGCAGGTGAGCCACGTGCTGCAGGGCTCGGTGACCGAGTATCGTTACAAGCCCGGCCTCTCCGAGACGCCCGCGGTCGGCGTCACCGCGCGGCTCGTGGAGGTCGCCTCGGGGGAGGTGGTGTGGAGCGCGAGCCACGCCCGCCTCGGCTCCTCGTGGATCCGCGAGGACGGGCTCGCGCGCGTCGCGCAGCAGGTGGCCCACGACATGGCCGCCCATCTGACGGGCGCCCTGGGCGACGCCCGGGCGCGGTAAGCGCCGGGTGCTCGCCCGCCTCCGCCGCGGCCACCCCTACCTGCTCGAGCTGGGCGGCGGGCTCCTCGTGCTCGCCGTCGTCAACCTGCTGCTGCGGCCAAAGGACCCGGGCTTCCTCGCGGTACAGCCGAACCCGGCCCTCCTGCTCGTCGCGGTGCTGGCCTGCCGTCACGGCCTGCGCGCCGGACTCGTGAGCGGGCTCGCGACCGCGGCCCTCGTCTCCGGGTGCATCGTGGCGCGTCTCGAGTACCTGACCTTCACCGAGCTGCGCACGCTCGGGCACTACCTGACGCCGCTCCTCCTGATCGGCACCGGCTTCGGGCTCGGCGCCCAGCGGGAGGCGCTCCGCCGCGCCGAGCGCGCGCGGGAGAGCCGCGTCGAGGCGCTCGAGCACGAGCTGGCCGACCAGGCGGTGCGCTTCATGGCCGCCACCGAAGCCAAGCACGAGCTGGAGCGGCGGGTGGCCGACGAGCGCGCGTCGCACCCGGCGATCGCGCTCACCGCGCGCCGGTTCCTGCAGGCCGACGCCTGCCAGTGCTACGTGCTGGAGGGCGAGCTGATGCGCCTGCGCGCCGCGGAAGGACCCGCCCCCGCGCGGTCCGAAATCCCTCCCGACGACGGGCTGGTCGGCCTGGCCGTCCGCCTCGGCCGCCCGGTCAGCGTGCGCGACGCCACCGCCATCGGCTCCCTCGACGATCTCCACGGGGCGAGCCTGCTGATGGCGGCCCCCCTGCTGGGTCCGCAGGGCACCCTGCTCGGCTGCATCACGGTGACGTCGCTGCCCTTCCTGCGTCTCACCCCCGCGTCGCTCGATCGCCTCGGCCTGGTCGCGGACTGGGGCGCGCGGGTGCTCGCGAACGCGCGGACCCATCAGGAGACCCGGGCGCGCACCATCGAGGACGACCTGGTGGGCGCCTACACCTACGCGTACTACGAGCGCCGGCTCCACGAGGAAGAGGTGCGCGCCGACCGCTACGGCCGCCCGCTCGCGGTGGTCGTCTTCCGCGTCCACCGCTTCGGAGCGGTGGCGCCGGAGCGCCGCATCGAGCTGGGGCGCGTGCTCTCGCTCGTGTTCTCGCGCACGCTGCGCGACGTGGACATCGTGTGCCGCTACGCCACCGAGGACTCCTTCGCGATCATCCTGCCCGAGACGCCGCCCGCGCACGCCGAGGTCGTCGTCGAGCGCCTGTCGCGCGAGATCGGCAACTTCCACTTCGCCCCCTACGCCGACGAGACGGAGGACCTCGAGTTCTCGGCCCGCGTCCTCGCGGTGCGCGAGCGTCCCGGGGGAGTGACGTCCTGATCGCCGCGCTCCCGGCGGGCTGGCTCGCGGAGGCGATCGCGCTCGCGGTCGCGCTCGCGGGTCCCGCGTGGTGGCCCCTGGCCCTCGCCGTGCACGCGGCCGCGGCCTGGCTCGCCGGCCGCGGGCTGGGGGACGGGCGCCGCGACGCCCGGTTCCTCGCGGGCGCGCTCGTGCTCTCGCTGCCGGGCCTCGGCCTGGTCGGGCTCAGCGCGATCCGGTTCTGGCGCAGGCGCGCCGCGCCCTCCGGGATCTACGCGGGGGCCCACTCGGAGATGGCGGGCCTGCCCGGTCCCGGCCAGTCTCCCGAGCCGGTGGACCGCGTCCTCGACTGGCTGCAGGCCCAGGTCTCGGTGCAGCCGGTCGCGGATCTCATCCGCGCCGCCGACCCGCGCACGCAGCGCTGGGGCGTGGGGCTGCTCGCCAAGCGCGGAGACGGCGCCGCGGTGGAGCTCCTGCGTGAAGCTCTCGGTGCCGATGACCGCGACACGCAGATCGCGGCCTCCGGCGCGCTGCAGCGGGTGGAGGAGCGGCTGGTGGCGCGGATCGCACAGGCGCAGGAGCAGCTCCGGCTCGATCCGGAGTCGCCCGAGCGCCTCGTGGCGGTGGGCGACGCGTGCGTGGCCTACCACGAGAGCCGTCTCCTGGAGGCGGCGATGGGCCGCCACTGGCTCGGGGAGGCGGAAGCCGCCTACCGGGCGGCGCGCGCGCGCCGCCCGGAGTGGCCCGCGCCGGCCGCGGCGCTGGCCCGGGTGCGGCTGGCCCAGGGCGAGGTCGCGGAGGCGGAGGCGCTGGCCGCGGAGGCGCGCACGGCCGCGCCGTCCACCGAGGCGGACCTGCTCCTCTCGGAGATCTTCTTCGCCCAGGGCCGGTGGGCCGAGCTGCGGACGCTGTCGCGCGACGCGGTCGCGGCCGGCCGCGCCGACGACACGCTGCGCTGGTGGGCGGGGGAGCCCGCGGCGTGACCACCACGACCCCGCCCGCCGACGTCTGCCTGATCCTGGAGGGCACGTATCCGTACGTGACCGGCGGGGTGTCGGGGTGGATCCACCAGCTCGTCAACGCGCTCCCCGAGCTGCGCTTCGCGATCTTCCACATCTCGGCGACGAGCGGGGAGGTGCACGAGCCGCGCTACACGCTGCCGCCCAACGTGGTGAGTCTCGTGGACGTGGGCATCCACGGCGGTGACGAGCCGGCGGGCCAGAGCCACGCGATGGATCCCGCCTCGTGGGAGAAGATCTTCCAGTATCACGAGGAGCTCAAGGACGGCCGTGCCGACGGCCTCGGCGACCTCCTGAGCCGGATCTCGCCCCACCAGGGCGCCGGTCCGTCGGTCCACGACTACATCTACGGCAAGCCGTCCTGGGACATCGTGCGGCGCCTCTACGAGGGCCGGGCCTCCCACATCTCGTTCCTCGACTACTTCTGGACGTGGCGCTTCACCCACCTGCCGATATTCCGGCTGCTGCACGCGCCGGTGCCGGAGGCCGCCCTCTACCACACCGTCTCCACCGGGTGGGCCGGGCTGGTGGCCGCGACCCAGCGGGTCCGCCACGACCGGCCGATGCTGCTCACCGAGCACGGCATCTACTCGCGCGAGCGGCGCATGGAGATCGACCAGGCGGAGTGGATCTACGTGCAGCGCCAGGCGCCCATGACCCTGTCGGCCGGGCCCGGCTTCTTCAAGGAGCTGTGGACCCGGCTCTTCGAGCACCTCTCGCGCATCACCTACGCCCACGCCGACCGCATCGTCACGATCTTCGAGGGCAACCGCCAGGCCCAGATCCGCGACGGGGCGGACCCGGCCAAGACGCTGGTGGTGCCGAACGGCATCAACATGGAGCCGCTCGCCGCGCTGCCGCGCGTGGAGGCCGCGCCGGGGGAGTTCCGCATCGGCTTCGTGGGACGCGTGGTCCCGATCAAGGACGTGAAGACGTTCATCCGGGCGGTCAAGATCGTGAGCGCGACGCTGCCGGGCGCGCGCGCGGTGATCGCGGGGCCCGGCGACGAGGACCCGCAGTACCTCGACGAGTGCCGCGTGCTCGCCGCGACCCTCGGGGTGGCCGAGCGCGTGGAGTTCACCGGCCGCGTGGACGTCAAGCAGATCTATCCGCGGATCGACGTGCTCGTGCTCACCAGCATCTCGGAGGGGCTGCCGCTGGTGATCCTGGAGGCGGCCGCCGCCGGCATCCCGGTGGTCTCCACCGACGTGGGCGCGTGCCGCGAGCTCCTCGAGGGCAGCCAGCCCGCGGACCGCGCGCTCGGGGCGAGCGGGCTGGTGACCGGCCTCGCCGACCCGGGCTCCACCGCCCAGGCCATCCTGAGCCTGGCCCGAGACCCGGGCCTGCGCGAGGAGATGGGCCGGGCCGCGCGCAACCGGGTGCGGGCCCACTACCAGGAGTCCGACCTGATCCGTCGCTACCGGGAGATCTACACCGACATGATCGGCCCGCGGGCGCGCTAGGGCGATGGCGGGCATCGGCTTCCGGCTCAAGCGCCTCATCGTCGAGGACAGCAGCAGCGGCTGGCTGCGCGCGCACCTCTACGGTGCGGTCCTCTCGGCGGGCCCGTGGCTGCTCTCGATCTGCACGCTCGGGACCCTGGCGCTCTTCTCCCGGGACCTGATCGGCGAGGCCGCGCACGCGCGCTTCCAGGCGATCGTGGTCTACACCTACACGTTCTCCCTGATCACCACCGGCGCCGCGCACATGGTGGTGACGCGCCAGCTCGCCGACGAGCTCTACGTGGGCCGCATCGGGAGCCTGGTCGTCTCCTACCGGTTCACGGTGGGGTGGACCGCGCTGGCGCATCTCGGGCTCGGCGCTCTGTTCTACGCAATGGCCCCCGGCCTCGATCCGGCGCTGCGCGTGTTCGGGGTCATGCTGCTGGTGGTGGTGTCGTGCACCTGGATGGTGATGATCTACCTGGGCGCGGCCCAGGACTACGCGAGCGTGGTGACCGCGTTCTTCGCGGGCAACCTGGTGAGCCTGCTCGCCGCGCTGGCCCTCGGCCGGTGGCTCGGCACCAGCGGGCATCTGGGCGGGTTCCTGCTCGGGCAGACCGGCATCCTCTTCGTGCTCTGCGCGCGCGTGGAGCGCGAGCTCGCCGCGGTGCGCGTGCCCGAGACGGTGGATCTCACCGGCGCCTTCGTCCGCTACCCGGACCTGATCGCGGCGGGGCTCCTCTACAACGCGGCCATCGCGGTGGACCGCATCGCGTTCTGGATCGCGCCGACCGGCCGCACCATCGCGGGCTGGTTCCACGCCTCGCTCTACGACACCCCGATCTTCCTGTGCTACCTTTCGGTGGTGCCGTCGCTCGCCATTTTCCTCGTCAGCGTCGAGACCGACTTCTACGATCGCTACCGGGAGTACTACGGGGTGGCGACCAAGCACGGCACGCTGCGGCAGGTGCTCGAGGCCAAGCGGGCCATGACCGCGTGCCTGCGCGACGGCCTGCGCCGGGTGATGGTGGTCCAGGGCCCACTGACCCTGCTCCTGATGGTGCTGGCGCCGTGGATCGCGGCCGAGCTCATGCTCGACGGGCTTCAGCTCGGGATCATGCGCTGCGGCCTCGTGGGCGCGCTCCTGCACGTGCTGTGTCTGTTCGGGGGCATCGTGCTGCTCTACTTCGACCGGCGGCGGGCGGCCGCCGAGGTCGCGGGCGTCTTCCTGGCCGCCAACCTGATCCTGACCGTGATCACGCTGCTGGTGGGCCCGCGCAGCTACGGGCTCGGGTACCCGCTCGCCGCGCTGCTCGGGTGCGCGTGGGCCTACCATCGCCTCGAGCAGACCCTGGACGATCTGGAGTACCTGACGTTCGCGGCGCAGCCGATGGCGCCCGAGGCGTCGGCCGTCGAGTCGAGCCCGACCGCATCCGCCTGATGGCACATCGCTCGGCGGGCGAGGCCACGCTGGTGGCGGCCCTGCTCGCCCTGCTCGCGGCGGTCATCGTCTACCCGCTGCTCCAGGTGCTGTCGGTCGCGTTTCTCGAGGACGGGGTGCCGACGCTGCGGCCCCTGCTGGCCTTCTTCGCGCGGCCGCTCTTCCGCGAAGCGTTCGGGAACACGCTGCTGGCCGGAGTGCTGGCGGTGGCGATCGGCACCGTGATCGCGGTGCCGCTGGCCCTGCTCACCGTGCGCTACCGCTTTCCGGGTCGGACCCTGGTCACGGTGCTGGGCGTGCTCCCGCTCGTGATCCCGCCCTTCGTGGGCGCGGTGGCGTTCCAGCAGATCTTGGGGCGGAGCGGGGCGGTGAACCTGCTGCTGCGCGAGCACGCGGGCTTCACGATCCCGTTCATGGAGGGGCTGACCGGGGTCGTGCTGGTGCAGAGTCTCCACTACTTCCCGTTCATCCTGCTGAACACCGCGGCCGCGCTGGCCGGCCTCGACCGCTCGCTCGAGGAGGCGGCCCAGAACCTGGGCAGCTCGGGACTGCGCCTCTTCCGTCGCGTGCTGCTGCCGCTGGCGCTGCCGGGATACGCGGCGGGCGCCCTCCTCACGTTCATCCGCGTGATCGACGACCTGGGCACGCCGCTCATGCTGAACTACACCAAGCTGCTGGCGCCGCAGGCCTACGTGCGGGTCACCACGATCGGCCTCACGGACGTGGACGGCTACGTGATCTGCGTGATCCTGGTGGCGCTGTCGCTCGGCGCCCTCGCCCTTTCCAAGGTGGTCCTGGCCCGCGGCGAGTTCGCGGCGCTCGGCCGGGGCGGGGACGCGCCGCCGGTGGCGCTGGGCCCGCGCGGGGCGCTGGTGGCATGGGGGCTCGTGGCGCTGCTGCTGGGGCCGGCCCTGCTCCCGCACGCGGGCATCCTGCTGCTCTCGGTCTCCCGGGTCTGGAGTCTCTCGCCGCTGCCGAGTGTCTACACCCTCGGCAACTACGAGGAGATCCTGGTCCGCTCGCCCCAGTTCATCGCCAACACGGTGCGCTACGCGGGGCTCGCCGCGCTGCTCGACGTGGCCCTGGGCGCGGTGATCGCCTGGCTCCTGCTCCGCGGCCGGGTGCGCGGGCGGCAGTGGCTCGACACGATCTCGACGGTGCCGTTGGCGATTCCCGGCGTGGTGATCGCGGTCGGCTACCTGCGCGCCTTCGGGGCCTTCCGCGTGCCCGGCCTGGGCGAGCCGCTCACCTCGACCTGGCTCATCCTGGTGATCGTGTACGCGGTGCGGCGGCTGCCCTACGCGGTGCGCGGGGCCTACGCGGCGCTCCAGCAGCTCTCGCCCGCGCTGGAGGAGGCGGCCCAGAACCTCGGGGCCAACCGGGCGCGGACCTTCCGGCGCATCACGCTGCCGCTGATGATGCGCGGGCTCCTGGCCGGCGGCCTGCTCGCCTTCATCACCTCCGCGGTGGATCTCTCCTCCACGATCTTGCTGGTGCCGCGGGTCGAGCTGGGGCCGCTCTCCTACGGCATCTACCTTTACATGCAGTCGGCGGTGGGCCGCGGCCCCGGGGCGGCGCTCGGGGTCGTCGCCATCGTGCTGGTGGCGGCCGGGACCTGGGCCGCCACCGCGCTGGCGCGGCGCTCCGGGGCCGCGCTCTTCCGGAGCTGACGATGGCGCCGCGCGTCCGGACCGAGTGGGTGCTGCCGGCCTCGATGCTGCTCGGGACCTTCGCGTGGTCGTTCGTCTACGTGAGCCTGCCGTTCCACATCCAGAAGATGTCGACGCTGGACCCGGGGGCGACCCTGCGCTGGACCGGCTGGATCCTCGGCATCAGCCCACTGATCACCGTGATCACCGCGCCGATCTCCGGACGCATCGGCGAGCACATCGATCCCAAGCGCGGCTTCATCGCGGTGCAGGCCTTCCAGGGGCTGGGCTTCCTCGGGATGGCGCTCGCGCGCACGCTGCCCGAGATGCTCGTGGCCCGCGTGCTCCTGGGGCTGATGGGCGCGGTGTCCACGTTCGCGTTCATCATGGTGGGACGCTCCGGCGGCGACGTGCGGCGCCAGGTCTCCTACATCCAGTCGGGCATGACCCTGGGGCAGGTGCTGGGACCCGCGGTGGGGGCGGTGGTGGCGGCGCGGCTCGGGTTCCGGCTGTCCTTCATCCTGGGCGGCGTCATGCTGTGGGCCTGCTCGGCTCTCGTGGCCTGGGGCGTGCCGCCCGGCAAGCCGCGCGACGCCAAGGCCGCGGGCGACCGGCGCACGTCGCCGCGGGAGCTGATCACCGCGTGCCTGGTCGTGCTCACCGGCTCGACCCAGATCTTCTTCCTGGCCGCGATCCTCCCGCAGATCCTCCCGCGGCTGGGCGTGTCGGGGGACTCCACGCTCGAGGTCAGCGGCTTTCTCCTTCTGATCACCGGGCTGGCCGCCGCGCTCGGCGCGATGGCCGCCCCGCGCCTCGCCGAGGTCGTCGGCGACCGGCGCGCGTTGATCTGGTTCCTGATGGGCTCCTCGGTGCTGGTAGCCGGGCTCGGGGTCGCGGGCAACGTGTGGAGCTTCGGGGCGCTGCGCTTCCTGCAGGTGCTGTGTATCGCGCCGATCTTTCCGCTCTCGGTGGCCGCGATCGCGCAGCGGGCGTCCGGGGAAGCCATCGGATTCGTCAACTCGGCGCGGATCGGGGCGGCCTTCATCGGGCCGGTCGTGGCGACGACGCTGCTGTCGTCGATGCCGCCCGCCGCCGTCTACCTGGTGCTGGCCGGCATGGGGCTGTCGGTGATCCCGCTCGTTGCGCGGCTCAATCGCCGCGCGCGGCCGTGGGACGAGGGAGGGGCGAGGGCGTGAGCCAGGATGAGCTGGTCCGGCTGTCGGAAGTGCGCATGGAGGGCGTGGGCAAGCGCTACGGCGACCACTGGGCGGTGCAGGACGTCTCGCTCTCGATCCGCCCCGGCGAGTTCTACACCCTGCTGGGACCGTCCGGATGCGGCAAGACGACGCTCCTCCGCCTGCTCGCGGGGTTCATCACCCCGGACACCGGCCGCATCGTCGTGGACGACGAGGCGATCGATCCGATCCCGCCGTGGAAGCGCAACCTCGGCATGGTCTTCCAGCACTACGCGCTGTGGCCCCACCTCTCCGTGTTCGAGAATGTGGCCTTCGGGCTCCGCGAGCGCGGGGTCGGCGGCGAGGCCCTGACCGCGCGAGTGGCCGCCGCCCTCGGCCAGGTGGGGCTCGCCGGCTTCGAGACGCGCCGGCCGTCGCAGCTCTCGGGGGGCCAGCAGCAGCGGGTGGCGCTCGCCCGGACCCTGATCATCCAGCCCCGCCTGCTCCTGCTCGACGAGCCCCTCTCCAACCTGGACGCGGTGCTGCGGTCGCAGATGCGACTCGAGCTGGCGCGGCTGCACCGCGACGTGGGCATCACCACCATCTACGTCACCCACGACCAAGCGGAGGCGCTCGCGCTGTCCACGCGCATCGCGGTGCTGAGCCAGGGGCGGATCGTCCAGGAGGGTAGGCCGGAGGAGATCTACTGGCGGCCCCGCAACCGGTTCGTGGCCGAGTTCGTGGGCGCCGCCAACCTGGTGGCGGTGCGGGTGCTCGAGGTGCGCGAGCTGGGCGTGGTGGTGGACACCACCGGTGGCTCGCGCATTCCGGTGGCGTCGGGCGGCCACACGTGGGCGGTCGGAGACCGCGGTCTCCTCTGCCTCCGGCCGGAGGCGCTGCGCCTCGAGGAGGCCGAGCGCGCGGCGGGGGGCATCCGCGGCAAGGTGGCCGGGCACGTCTTCGAGGGGGCGCGCCAGCTCTACGACGTCACGATCCCGGGCGGCACCGTGCGGGTGGAGATGATCACCTCCGCGCAGCAGGGCAAGAGCTTCAAGCCCGGCGACGACGTCAAGATCGAGATCTCTCCTGAAACCAGTGTGCTCCTCCCCGCGGAG
>WNFK01187873.1_pt1 | contig 43152 bp, 40 predicted proteins | sample 5400281 | NCBI WGS metagenome assembly WNFK01 (sample SAMN13153350, study PRJNA577476) | soil metagenome | isolation source: 20 cm soil on Douglas fir-dominated hillslope | place: USA:California | collected 2013-09-17
CTATAACCCGACTACAGCGACGTTTCCCGCCGAGTACATTGGCAAGTATTTCTTTGCCGATCTCTGCGCCGGCTGGCTTAAGACAATCGATCCACTCAGCCCGCCTGCGACCGGAACAGCATCCAACTTTGCGACCGCCAGCAACCAGCCGGTTGATATTCAAGTCGCCAATGACGGCAGCTTGTATTACCTGGCACGCGGCAGTAATTCTGTCTTTCGCGTGCAATACTTCGGCGGTTCGACGCTGGGAATCAACAATATCTCAATCACTGAAGGCAACGCCGGAATCTCATTCGGCAGTTTCACTGTGCTGCTTTCGCCTGCCAGTTCTCAGGTTGTAACCGTGAACTACGGGACTGCCAACAACACCGCAGTTGAGCCTTCCGACTACCAGGCTCGCAGTGGAACTGTAACTTTCCAGCCGGGCGAAACCTCGCGTGACATTACGATGACAGTCAACGGCGATACCGCCTTTGAACCTAACGAAACTTTCAACGTCAACCTTTCGATTCCAGGCAACGCAACGATCGGTGACAGTCAAGGCGCCGCCACGATCGTTAACGATGATACCCAACCCGCGATCTCAATCGGCGACGCCGCCGTGACAGAAGGCAACGTTGGAACGACGACGCTTGCCTTTACCGTTTCCCTGTCGAATGCCAGTACCCAAACAGTAACTGTTAACTACGCAACTGCGGGTGATACGGCAACCTCAGATACGGATTTCGTTGCGACCACCGGAACGGCTACCATCACGCCGGGTCTGCTTTCGACGACTGTCAACGTGACCGTCAACTCCGATACAACGTTTGAAACGAATGAGTTTTTCTTTGTTAACCTTACTAATCCAACCAATGCGACCATTACCGACAACCAGGCTACCGGCATCATCAACAACGACGACCCCCAACCTGCTATTTCCGTCAACGATGTGTCGGTAACGGAAGGCAACGCGGGCACTAGCGCCGCCGGCTTCACAGTGTCCTTATCGAACCCCAGCTTCCAGACCATCACCGTGAACTACACCACGGCGGATGGCTCTGCTTCGGCGGGCAGCGATTACGTAACGTCATCCGGTATGTTGACGTTTATGCCGGGCCAGTTGACTCAACCGATTAGTGTGACTGTTAACGGCGACGCAACTTCCGAGGCGAACGAGACTTTCAATGTAAACCTGTCAGGCGCGACCAACGCGACTATTGCTGACAACCAGGGAATTGGCACAATCAACAACGACGACGCCCTGCCAACGATCTCCCTCAGCGACGTGTCGTTGACTGAAGGGAATGCGGGAACAAGCAACGCGGGATTTACGGTTTCTCTTTCGGAGGCAAGCGGCCAAACGATTACTGTGAACTATGCGACGGCAGACGATACAACGACGGCAGGCAGCGATTACGTTACTGCCGGCGGCACTGTGACCTTCACGCCGGGGCAGACGTCGCAGACAATCAACGTTTCTATCAGTGGCGACACAACGTTCGAGCCAAACGAGGCTTTCAACCTGAACCTCTCAGGCGCGACGAACGCGACGATTGCCGACAATCAGGGGATCGGCACAATCACGAACGACGATACCCAGCCGACCATCGCCATCAATGACGTGTCGGTCACTGAGGGCACCGTGGTCACGGCGAATGCGGTGTTTACTGTTTCGCTGTCGAATGCTAGTAGCCAAGCGATCACTGTGAACTATGCGACCGCGGACGGCTCGGCGACGGCGGGCAACGACTACGTGGCCACCAGCGGCACCATGACCTTCACGCCCGGACAAACTTCCCAGCTTTTCGGCGTCGCGGTCAATGGCGATCTGATGAATGAACCTGACGTAACGTTTAATGTAAACCTATCGGCAGCCACCAACGCGACGATCGCTGACAATCAGGGCTTGGGGACCATCGTGGACGAAGATGCTCCAATACTTGCGACTGAGGAGAACTCGCAACGCGCAATCGCGATCGACGCAGTAACATTCGTGCGCGATCCTTTCGCGGTCACGAACCTCCATTACTTGGGAACAGATAAACGCACCCGCGTTGTCCTCTTCCCAACCAATCTCAAACTAACACCCGCTCTTGTCGTAACTGCCCAGGCAGTAGATTCGCAGCAGGTGAATCATTCGCTTCCGGTTGAGTTCGTCGGAAGTTTGCCTGCGTTCCTCGGGTTCACGCAGGTGGTGGTGAGGCTCCCCGATGGAATCGTAAACGGAGGCGATTTGCAGGTGACTATTACGGTAAGAGGCAGGACGAGTGACAGTGTGCTTGTTGGCGTCACGCCGTGAGAATCAGATTGTGGAACACTACGGAATCCAGGCCCTTATCAGATCAGCAGCAGCTATGGGTGCGTGCCCCAGTTACGGACTATTCTGGAAAATAAATAGAGGGTAAGGACTCGCGATGGGCAGTTCTTCTATGACGGCCAGGAGTCCGACCGGCTGAATCGCCAAGGTAAGACTGCGATTTTCTATCTGTCCGGGCCGTCGCGCAAATATATCTAAGACAAACTTCACAGGAGCCGAACCATGTCAAAAAAAACCGCAGCTGCGTCGCCCGTGGGAGCCACCAGCCAAACTAACGTTGTTACCATTACCGATCAATCCAACCTGATTACCAGCATTAGTTATGTTGGTGGCAGCTTGAAAGTCTCGGAGGGCCAACCGAAAAAGAAGCCGACCATTGCCAAAGCGGGCAACGTCTTTACGATCACGCTGGATGCGGGTCGGCAGAAAACCACTCCAATAGCCGACAAGTTCAACTCTCTATGCGGCGGCCAGAACAACGAATATGCGCCCAGCGGTGGCGGCGGCACTCCCAGCCAATTGAACTTCTTCTTCGGAATCAATATTCAGATCAACTATCTCGGGACTCCGGGCCACATGCTCGTTTTCCTGGCCCAGGGAAGCGACTGGGAAGGTAACAACTGGTGGATGGGTAGTCCTAATCTTTCCAACTACGGTCAGCCGACACTCGTTTGCACTGTCGGTCAAAGCAACGTTCCCTTTGGGTTGTCGGGCAACAATGATTCGTTCACGTTCACGGCTTTGCCGGTATATCCGGTCCACAACATAACCAATGTGTTTGTGCTGATGTTGGAAAACCACTCGTTCGACAACGTCTTCGCGCTATCGGGCATTTCGAACATCGACGCCGCCACAAGCGCGGACAGCAACACATACAACGGCACGCCATACCCTGTTGCGCCCGGGGCGCCGTCGGGCATGCCCACCGATCCCGGGCATGAGTTCACTGATGTCGTAACCCAGCTTGCCGGTGCGAACGTCACCTATCAGAGCGGTCAGCCATATCCTAAGATCAACAATTCGGGTTACGTCTTCAATTACGCCACGACGACTACCGAAGGCCCACCTCCTCCACAAGGGAACTGGGGCGCCATCATGCAGTGCTTTGATACGCAGACGGATCTGCCGGTTATCTACACCCTGGCCACACAGTTCGTGATTTGCGACCATTGGTTTTCTTCGCTCCCAGGTCCCACGTGGCCGAACCGCTATTTCGTTCACGGAGCTTCGTCGGCCGGCCTGGACCATAGTCCCAGCAAGTTGCAGATGGGTGAATGGGAGACGGTCGACGGCTTTACCTACCCCAACGGTTCTATTTACGATGCGCTTCACGCGGCGCAGGTCCCGTACGCCCTTTTCCAGGATACCGAGCCTAAAGGAGGGGCGGTGCCACAAGTCGGGTCGATCCATAACCTCAGCCCTGCCGATGTCGGTTCGCTGAATGACTTTGTCTCCGACCTGCAGGGCAATAAAGCTTATCCTTACAAATACACATTCATCGAACCTAACTACGGCGATATGGCCTCGGGGTCATACGAAGGAGGTTCGTCACAACATCCAATGGACACCGTCGCCGGTGGTGAACAACTTATCCAAACAGTCTATGAAGCCATTCGCAACAATACGAGCGTCTGGCCGAACAGCTTGCTGATCATCACTTATGACGAGCACGGGGGCTTCTACGATCACGTTAAGCCTAAAAAAGCAAACCCGCCCGCGGATGGCGCGGGGAGCAGCCTAAACCAATACGGGTTTGATTTCACTCAACTGGGCGTGCGCGTGCCGGCGGTTATCGTTTCACCCTGGGTCGCTCAAGGCCAGGTTGATTCTACGGCATACGATCACTCATCGGTGCTGGCGACGATTGAAACGCTTTTCGGTTTGCAGCCGCTGACGCAGAGGGATAAGACAGCTAATAACTTGCTCCATCTGATTTCAGGTACCATGCGCACGGACTGCCCGACAACTCTACCTCGCCCAGCGCCCGTGCCGGCGAGACCCGCGATGACCGCCGCGCATCAAATGGTCGTCGATCAGCAGCCGTTGCCAGAAAAGGGGAACCTCTATGGTTTTCTGGCAATCATGTTGAAAACGGAGTTAGAGCTTTCGGGCAGGACGCCGGCCGAGCAGGCTGCCATCAAGGCTCGGTTTCAAACGATCAAGACGAGAGGACAGGCGAGGGCTTACATCGAGTCGGTTATGGCTCGTGCGGCTGCGGCCAAGGCCAGAGGTAAAGCCAGGTAAAACCAAGCACGGCAGGAGAAACTCATTTCGGTTTCGGGAAAGCCAAATCCCACTAGCGAAAAAAATTCGAAATCTCGGAGGGGTCGAGATTTCTGAATGGTTAGTTGTTCAAGCTAGGTATATGATGCCAGCAACCGCGTCGGCGCGCCGTGGTTCCGAGCAACTGTCGGCAGACATTCAACCTCAGACCTCATCTCGAAAACAGAATCCAGGCGCGAGAGCTCCAGAACATAGCGCACCCACTTGTTGAGGTTCATGAGTTCGAAGCGGATTCCCCTTGATTTAGCCTGTTCCCGCAATTCCAGCATTACACCCAGACCAGCGGCGTCAACAAGATTTACGCCGGCCAGGTCTAAGATGACTGCACTAACGTTGGGCTGAAAAGCCACTGCATTTTTCAAGATATCCGTTTCACCATTCACTATTTGCCCTTGCAGGTAAAAAATGACGGCCGTCCCTGAATTTCTCGGTAGTACTTTCAACATAACGATCTCCCTTGGTGCAGTTCGTGCGAATTTCTTGCCGCTGCCTTTGCACTTATCGTTCCCTTCTCACTGATAAGACGATTGAGTAGCGTGATCTGTTACAAACGTCCCAAAACTTCTTAAAGCTTGCCGCCACAACAAAAGTCGGAAATCTTTCGGAACCTTGCAGAGAGCGAGTTCTGTTTTTAGCTCTGTAATGCGACGGCTGGGTGAAGCGGACTGGCCAGGGCGCGTTGCCAAATGAGAGAGATGAACCATGGAAGATCGTCGCGCGTGAAGAGAGGTAGAGTATTGAAATCGAGATCAACGGTGAGACAAGACCGCCAGTCTTCGAATTGTTTCCTGGCGAGTGCGGCATCAGCACTAAGAGACGAGAGATATACAAGATCACTTTTCATCAATGCTCGACGGGCGGAGGGTTTTACTTTGCCGCCTTCGGAACGCGCGCACGTCACAGCGAGATCGGGCGTGACATAACCGAGAAAGCTGTTTCCCTCAATTAGTACGCCAACGCTCCTTACCCGCGCCAGGGCTTCGTTGATGCCGGTTTCTACCTGGTCATCTTTCACAATTACCCAGTGCACATTTGAGGCGCCCGCGTCCCAGAAATAGCCAGTGTCTTTTCCTGCCTGATAGTTTGATTCTCGCCCCGAACGAATGACCGGCTCGTCGCGCAGCAGATCGCTTACGCAGCATCCGGCCGGATCTCTGCCGCACGAGCGATAGTGGCCGCGAGTCAGCTTGATGGCTTCCCATCCCGGCAATCGGCGCAGAAGTTCACACATCAACGTTGTCTTACCAACGTTCGACGAAAAGCCGCTGACGGCCACAATGATAGGTCGCCTTCCGTTCATTTGATTCAAGTGATTCATGCACTGCACGAGTACTCAGGCTATAAACATCTCGCCCCGCTGGGGCGAGATCCAAACTTATTGCACTTCCAAATTGAATTCGCGAGAGTCCCATCAAGCACACTTTCCTGGAGTCGTTTCAGTTACGACTAGTCGGCCTGGATTCTTCGCGAGTATCTTGTTCGATTTCCCAATTGTCGATTGCTCGTTCGCGCTCCGCTTGACGGCGTTGCTCCCGCTCGTATGCTTCGCGCGGATCGCGACCTGTCATAGCCCGATACCATGCAGGATGGTGCGTCCATGCCCATTTCTCCGTCACCGTTCCGTTGCTCATCGCGCGGAATGTCCCGGGCTGATGAGCCGTTCCTTCATAGATGTGAATGATGAATCCCGCGAGCATCAAAAGCGCCGCGAGATCATGAATTACATAACTGACGGCAACCAACCAGCGTGGCACCACATCATCGAACCACAGCAACAGTCCGCTGAGCAGAAACAGGACGCCACTTAGTACGATGACCCAGAAGTAAAGCTTCTGTCCCCCATTGAAGAAACCAACCTCGGCGGACTCAATTTTGTCTTCGTTGGTTGCGTACCGCTTGATTCGTTTCAGCCATCGAGTGTCCGTTTCAGCCCACAACATCGGCGTCAACCAATTCAGAAATTGAAAGAGAAAGAAGATGTCAAAGAAGAGACCAAACCATGGGTGCAAGAAACGGGTCATGGGTCCGCCGCCAAAAACCGGCGTCAGAAAACGGAATAGCCACGGCGAATAAAGGGCAAAGCCGGAGAGCAACGAAAGGACGAACGATATCGCTACCAGCCAATGAAGCACCCGCGTGTAAACCGGGTGGCGCAACAGTTCGCCACGATGGACCACGTCCCGGCCAACTCGCTCAGCTTTTAGGCGTGCCTGTTCGTCGAACTGTTCAACTGTGCTCACGGCTGCTCCTTTCTTTGGAGTGCGGTGGCAAGCGTGGCGCGACACCGCTTTGGATTATTTATGATTTCGAACCAAAGCGCCGTCACCGCTTCGCTCTGCCCGCGCAATCCAAAAGTTATCAACCTCATGGCTGCTCCTTTCGTTTGGACGCAATTGGATCTGGATGCTCGGTGATTACCGGTGGATCTTCCGGCTGCGCCAACTTTGGTCCCACCGAAACACGATGAAAGAAGACTGCGAGCAGACCAAGACCAGCCATCAACAGGCCGGTTGGTTTCGCCAGCCACTTCCAATAGGTATAACTCGGCGGGATCACCGGATTCTTCGGAAGGCCGTAGCGCTCAGGAGTACTAATGTCATGCAAGGTATAGATGACATGAGTGCCTTTGATTGACGCAGGATCGTAAACACCCGCGTTTGCGAAGCCGGAGACCTCACGCAATTGCCTGGCGCGTAAGCCGGCGATTTGGACCATATCGCTCTTAGTTCCAAAGTGCAGGCAGCCGGTGGGACAAGCCTTGATGCAGGCAGGTTCGAGTCCCTGGCCAACTCGATCAGAACAAAGCGTGCACTTATAGACCTTCTTCGTTTTCTCGTTGAACTTGGGAATGTCGAACGGACAGCCGGAAATACAGTAGCCGCAGCCGATGCAGTTCTCCTGCTGAAAATCAACGATGCCGTTTTCGTACTTGATGATGGCGCCGTCAGCTGGACACGCCCTCAGGCAACCCGGATCTTCGCAGTGCATGCACTGATCTTTGCGCATCAACCACATCAAGTTGCCGTCGCGCTCGTCTTCGGCAAACTTGATCAGGTTCCAGTAATTCCACTCGGTCGATGGCATCGTCTGATAAGTGTCATCAAAAGTCGTCTCCCGAAATGGATGATCGTTCCATTCGACACAGGCAACTTCACATGCTTTGCAGCCAATACAGGTAGTCACGTCGATGTACTTGCACACCTCTTCTTCGCGGCGCGTGCCTGCCCCCGGAACTGGCCCAGGATGGGCCGAGATTTCCTGAATCTGAAATGTACGCGGATTACTCATCTCATGCCCCTTTGTGGAGTGCGGTGGCAAGCGCAACGCGACACCGCGTTGGATCCGACAACTCCACGCTAACTATGGAATCCAAAGCGCCGTCGCCGCTTCGATTTGCCGGCGCACTCCAAATATGTCGCTCGCCTCTCATTACTCTTCAAGCCTTTTCGATCTTCACCAGGAAACCTTTGAACTCCGGCGTATAGGCGTTCGGATCGATTGCCGCCGGCGAGAGCTGATTGGCCGTCATCAGCGAGGTCTTGCCCGCATCCTCCGCAATACCGCGATAGCCCCAGTGAATCGGAATTCCGATTTGAAAGGTTTCCTTGCCGTCGATCATCATCGGCTTGATGCGTTTGGTCACCATTGCTTTAGCGACGTACTCACCGCGCGCACTTGTAACTTTGACCTTCTCGCCTCCGGTAATTCCCATTTTGTCCGCAAGCTTTGCCGGGACTTCGACGAACGGCTCCGGCACAAGCTGCACATTCATCGGGTTGTTCTTTGTCCAGTAGTGATAGTGTTCAGTCAGACGATAGGTGGTGCAAACGACATCGAATCCCTGATCAGGAGTGCCGAACTTGTCCATATCCGACTGGAATTTCTTGGCGACCGGATTGTTTGACTGCTGTGGATGCAACGGGTTTGCGATCGGACTCTCGACCGGCTCGTAATGTTCCGGAAACGGTCCATCAGCAAACGCCGCGAGCGGTGCGAAGATGCGGCCCACCCCTTCCGGGTTCATGATGAACGGACCCATGTGGTCAGCGGGTTTTGAATCGACTTTGAAATCGGGAACATCATTCCCTACCCATTTCTGCTGGGCTTCATTCCACCACACTTGTCGGCGCTCCATGTCCCAGGGTTTACCTGAGGCATCGCACGAAGCGCGGTTGTACATTACGCGCCGATTCGCCGGCCACGACCAACCCCAGTTCTGAAAAATGCCGAGCCCGGATGGATCATCGGTTCCTCGCCGCTGCATCTGCGCGCCGGCTTCCGTCCATGATCCCGAATAGAGCCAGTTGCCGCACGCAGTCGTGCCGTCATCTTTCAGCCACGCGAACCCCGGCAATTGTTGCCCGGCTTTAATTGTCTGGCCCGGAAAAAGTTTTTCGTCCGTCAGATCAGCGAGGGCTTTGCCATTAATCTCCTTTGCGACTTCGGCGAGCGAAGGATTCTGTGGTGTTGTGTAGGCCCAGCTAAGATTTAGAATCGGATCAGGAAACTTGCCGCCTTCCTTCTGATAGAGCTCGCGCACTTTCAAAAACACACGCGCCAGTACTTCCTGATCGACTTTCGCGTTTCCCGGCGGCGGGACGGCAACATACTTCCATTGCAGCCAGCGCGCCGAGTTGACGAAGGTGCCGTCCTTTTCCGCGAAGCCGGCTCCCGGCAGACGATAGACCGTGGTGTTAATCTGCTTCATATCGTCCCTGGTGATGCCTGGCGATTGCCAGAACTCGGCGGTCTCTTCCGGGTAGAGTTCACAAACAACCAGGAAGTCTGCTTTCTTCAGGGCCGCAATGTTCTTAGCCGAATTTGGGCCAATGGCCACGCCATTCATGCCAAATGCAAACAGCCCTTTCACCTTGCCCGCATACATCTCGTCCCACATTTCGGTCCACGAAAATTTCCGATCGATCTTGGGGAGATGGTGATAGTGGAAGTCGTTCTCCTTCCCGGCTGAATCTCCGTAAAGGGATTTCAAGAACGACACCATGAACTTCGGTGTGTTCGACCAGTAGTTATACGAGTCCCATTCGGTCGGCTTCGACGGTGTCGGCGTTGTACGTTTTAGAAATGTAGCCAAGTCGGTATCGTTTGGTTGCGGGATTTTCAGGTAGCCGGGAAAGATGTCGAAGACGCCGCCCATGTCCGTTGCGCCCTGAATATTCGAGTGACCGCGCAAAGCATTCACACCACCACCAGCGCGGCCTACATTGCCCAACAGCAATTGCAGAATTGCAGCGGTACGAATGATCTGCGTACCGTTGGTATGCTGCGTCCAGCCGACCGCGTAGATGATCGTGCCGGCTTTTTTCATGTCGCCGTCTTTGCGAATAGACGTGAAAAGATCGGCGGCTTTTATAAATTGATCTTTCGGAATACCAGTGATGCGCTCAACCATTTCCGGCGTGTACCGCGAGTACTGTTGCTTCAGAAGCTGAAAGACACTGCGCGGATGCTGCAACGAGAGATCGTAAGCGACATTGGGCGGCAACATCGGCGGCGCTTTTTGACCACCCTGACCTGACGCGCCGGGTCCACCAGCAGCTTGATGCCCACCACCTTCCCCCGTCTTCTCTGAATCTTTGCCTCCGCCTTTTCCTGACGACGATTGAGAGTCAGGCGTATTGGACTGTGAATTCGGTTTGGACGATGCCGCCATAGCTGATGCGTTTGCGGCTTCGATCTTTCCACCCTCTTCGTAATTCCAGGTGCTTTTGTCGTAGGTTGTAGCGCCCTGATCGAAGCCGGAAAACAAACCATCATCAGGCAGTTTGAATCCGTCCTTAACTATGAACGCCGCATTGGTGTAATTGATGAGGTAGTCTTTGGCGATCCGATTATTTTGAATCGCGTAATTGATCACGCCGCCAAGAAAAGCGATGTCGGCGCCGGCCCGAATCTGGAGAAAGAGATCAGCCTGCGACGCCGTCCGCGTGAAGCGCGGATCGACCACGATCATTTTGGCGTTGCGATGTAGTTTTGCCTCGACCGGCCATTTGAATCCACACGGGTGGTTCTCAGCCGGATTGCCGCCCATGATCAACATCATGTCGGTGTTCTTGATGTCGATCCAGCCGTTGGTCATTGCGCCGCGTCCGAAGGTGGGCCCCAAACTGGAGACCGTTGGACCGTGTCAAACCCGGGCCTGCGTTTCGAAGTAGCAGACCCCCAGGCTGCGCATCGCTTTGACGGCGAGAAAATTCAGTTCATTGGTATCGGTGCAGCCACCAATCCAGCCTATCGTTTCCAGACGGTTGACGGTGTACCCACTCTTATCTTTGTCGATGAAAGTTTCGTCCCTGGTCTTCTTCGTCCAGCGCGCAATTTCATTGACCGCGTCATCCCATGAAATGTCATCCCAGTGATCCGAGCCCGGTCGCCGCACTTGCGGCTTTAGCAGTCGTCGTTCGTTAACAATGTCCTGTTCCAGCGAAGCGCCTTTAGGACAGAGTGTGCCGCGGTTTATAGGATGATCAGGATCGCCTTCGACGTGGACCACCTGCGGTAGCGTGTTCTTCGCCTTGTCACCGAGCGTGTGAATGATGACGCCGCAGCTAACCGAGCAATAGGGACAAGTGCTGCGCGTTTCCGTAGTTCTGGCAATTTTCAGCCCCTGCGTCTGTGCGTAGACCGGAGCGAGGCTGAATCCAAAGACAGTCACGCCCGCGCCGCCTATCAAAGTAGTCTTAATGAAGGTTCGCCTTGAGACGTCCATACGACACACTCCTTTGACCGTCAATTTGTTCCACGGGGGTTCAAAACGCGGGGGATGTCTAACGAACTTCTCTATACGCCAACCAAATTCAGCTCAATCTTTGTATAGCCGTGCTCACGCGCCCAAAGGTCCAAAGGCGCAGCGTCGATTTCATCGACGATTGGCGCGGCAAAACCAACCCGAGTGAGATCGACCCCTTTTATATAATGCTTGCAGGTGTCGCAAGCCTCGATTCTTACGTGATCAAATTTCGGTGAATGAAAGTATCCAAGTTGGGTGGGCCGTTCTTCTCCGCAGTTTGCGCAGACTACTCGTCGAAACTCCCACGACGAAAGGCAGGTCGCGCAAATTAAATCGCGGTTGCCGCTCTCCGCTGTGGTTCCTTTGTTTTGCAGGAAACTGACCTGGGGATTACCGCCGCAGAATGGACAGTAACGTTCGCCCGGCGAAATCTCTCGCCCTATCGGACTGGCCCCAGACTCAGCCAGCCATCTCAGATAGGGCTGTAAAAATGCTTTTTCAAAGAATTGAATGTCCGATCCGCTGCGCCAATAAATCATTAATCTCTCGCCTAAGACAGCAGCATTTGTCTCTGATAAATCGCGAGCCTCGGAAGCAAGCGATGCTGGTCCATATTTCTCAACGACTTTCAGGAACTCGGGGAGGGCATTCTTGAGCACGAATAGATCGCTTTCGAGGTCGCCAGACGGAAGCCAATCCCTGCTGCTGCGCAGATAGTCGTAGATACCTTTCTGCGCGCGAAGCAACTGCGCATAAAACGTAAGCAGTTCCTTCGATCCGTTGGCTTGCCCGGCCAACTGATCGGCTCTCTGGACTTGTTTATCCCACCATTCACTCATCGCAATTAATTCACGGTCTGCTGCGCCAAATCAGGTCGACGATAGTAGGGATTCATTCCCGCGCCGTGATTCGTGACATCTATAACTTGCTGAATCTCCGGCACTGCGCGTTTGACGATGGCTTCAATACCTTGCTTGAGAGTGAAGTCCGCCGCGCCGCATCCCTGACAACCGCCATGGAGTCTTACGTAAACGTCGCCGTCCTTAACAGCTATGACCTGTACCGACCCACCGTGCTCGGCCACACCGGGATTGATCTGAGTGTCGAGCAGGTATTGGACTTTCTCCCTGGTACTCCTACCGATTAGCATCATTTGATCATTAACATCGTCAGGAGTTAAGGCTTGCCCGGAAACTAAATACGACGTGAGAATGGAGTGGATCTCCGGGCCAAGATCGTTCCATTCCCGCTCTGCGGTCCGCGTTACTACCAAGAGATGTCCTATTAATTGAATCTTCTCTACGCCGGACGTGTTCACCAATTTCTCAGCCAGCGGCAGTCCTTTTGCTTCGAGTTTACCGTTGACCGTCCGGGTCCCGACATACAGCGTTCGAGCTGAAGTAAACCGGCAGAGTTCCGGATTGCGCCGATCTATTTCCATCGTGATTTGAATGTTCTCGCTCACTGCTGCTGCAACCGCTTGCCGTTAAGATCACTGTTATACGTCGTTCCAAACATAGATTCTAATTTCTCGAGCGTGACTTTAACTTCACTGGTTTGCTATCCCACCGCGGATTGCTGGTCGACCGCTACTCCATGTTTGAAAACCATCTCACCGCCCAAATAGCCTGAGATTGAGATCAGAATGACTCCTAGTACCGACAGCGCTGCCGGAAGGGTATAACTGCCACTGACGAACGCTGCACCACTATGAGTGCGCAGATAAAAGCTAGCCGCGAAAACCAGCAGCGCGATTACGTTGAGGCGCGCGTGCCAATTAGCGATCTTTACCACCCTTGGATTCTTGAGCGATAGCCAGTCAACCAAGCCCGGCACAGCGGCGGCGGCGGCTGCGATGATGCCGCCCAGAAGAGCATAGAAAGCAATGTAGTCTCTCCAGACCGGATTGCCGCGCCAGAGATAGATCACGTCGGCAACGAGAGAGAAGACCCAAAGCCCTATGGGAAATGGAATGATCATTGGGTGGATCGGATGTCCACCGATACTTGCAGGACTTGCCATATCTTTTTCCTCCTCTCATGCGACAGTGAAGGAAATCAAAAGAGCCACAAGAAACGATCTCGTGAATTGACGACTCATCTCTATCTTCTTTAATTCGAAACTAGTTGTTTCGCGGCTCGTAGTCCCTTAAAACGGCCAACTAGCACTCGAGCTCGTTTGTTAAGCGGAACGGGCGCAAGGGGCTAAGCTTGGGGATCTATTTGCAGGAGGAATAATATTAGGGGTCAGCCCTAAGAATGAAAAGGTACGGTGTCAGATTGTTGGGGAAACAATTCTGAAATTGTGTTTTCTTAAGCGGGTTAGATTTTAATAGAGCGTGAGATTTCACTGCTATAATCGGTACCGTTCCACCTCAAACACCCCTGACCGAACATTAATTTACTTAAGGATAATTGAGACGATGACGATACCTGCCGGCTTTAAGGGGCTACTCTTCCCGTGTGAATGCGTTTCGTCGAGGCCAGGCGGCTACAGCGATCCCTGGGCCGAAATCACCAAGAACAGACTGCTGCCGAATGGGACCAAAGAGGAAATTCTGAATATCCTGGCCCAGGGGCCCAGGACGATCACTCAGATCGCTGAGGCCCTCGGCCTCACCGCGCCGACTGTCCATACCCATGTCAGCGAAATGCTCGGCAGTGAACTCTTGCGCGAAGCCGTTGATTGGGAAAAAACCCATCCGGCTGAACGCTACTACGAACCTAACTTTCCTGTCTTCAAGGCGGATGACTGTGAGGAGTTAGGGCCCTATGCGAAGAAATGAGTAAAGACCTGGTTATGCTGTTTGAAAAGCAGCGCCAGAAGATGGAGCGAGCCTTTCGCAAGACTGGCCTCGCCGAACAAGGATGGGAGGTATCAGACGTCACCCAGTGCTTGTTCGCAAATATGTACCGCGGCGCACGCACTCGTCTCGAAGAACAAGGTTTGTTGGCATCCCGTGAGCAACACAAGAACGGTGCGCGCTGGATCTTCTGGGCGGAAGAAGCCGAAACCAACGGCCGTAAGAAATGAGAGAATAGATTTCCGCGGGCGCACCGAAAAACTAATCGCCTGGCCACTCTGTGGGACTCTTAATGCCAAGCCCAAGTAGGTCAGACGGTCTAGTGCCTCTTTTTTCCCCACTTATTAACTCGGCTATAGTCGTTTATCTGTCCAGTACAAGGCGCTTATTAAGTATGTGCAACCTCTGGCAGCAAAGATCGGACACTGATGGCCCGAGGAGGAATTCGAAGCCTATTCCCGGTAATCATTGAAACGCGATGCTAGAGGATGGTGCCGAAGGGGGGAATTTGCCTCCACCCCGAACTCATTGCAATCACTCGCACTTACAAAATGTCACCGAATCGCGTGCCTCAACTAAGTCACAAACTTTTACGGATCCGCTGAAGCGATATATTGATTTCTACTTTTAAGACAGGTGCGTTACGAATCCGGTGCGCTGCTCACAATAGCCTCTGAATAGTAAACCCGCAATGCGACCTGGTGGCGTTGACACCGCGGATCGGGGTTATGTTAGTATCAGCCCGTAAGTTGGACTCCCGTGGTTTGACTTTTAGTAAAGGCAGAAAACATTTGCGGTTTGGCCCCGTTGGGAACGTCGTTCTCGACTCTTTAGGTTGTTCCGCTTCATGGGTCTTAACTAATGCTCCACGGGATCTGTCCGTTGGGCATTTTTGTTTTCCCCACTTAGGAAGACAAAGCTTCCAACAGAGCTGTCGTTTTCAAATAACTCCGCTTTCACGTCAATCGTGAGAGCCCTGAATAGGAGCGTAAAGCATGTCTAGTCTTCCTTCCAATGGGACCCAAGTCGCGTTCGATCAAACTACTTTCGATCTTCAGATTTCCAATCCAGCGGCACTACTAAACGAAATTGCACGCCGCTACGATTCGACGGAGCGCATTTTGATGGAATTCATCGACAACGCGCTTGACGATGCTGAAGCCCTTTATCGTGCGAATGCAGAAACGTACCCGTTTCCGATTCGCATTGCCATTACTGTCGATCTCCGCAACCGCTTAATCACCGTAACCGATAACTGCCGCGGAATGCGTCAAGAGACGCTTGAACGCATCGTGCAGAACGTCGGCGAATCCCAGAAGAAGGGCATAACCTGGGTTAATGGTCAATTCGGTTTTGGCGTTCACGCCTTTCGCGCTGCGGCAGAGAGCATTCAATTTCGCAGTAAGCACACAGAGGGTCAGCACATTGAACTGCAGCTCCGGCGTGACCAGCATCGCGGCATAAGACGCCCGTGGACTAGCTCGGAACCCTTTGTGACTGATACGGGCACTGGTACAAGCGTCACCATTGGGCCAATCGAGGAAGACTGGTTTGAAACAGTTGATTCCGACTCCATCAAGAAAGAAATTGAACGCCATTTTGAGCGTTTGCTGGCGAGGCCAAATCTTTTAATCACAGTTCGCGAGGCCGGGGGTCCAATACTTCAGTGTGAGCCGTTCGATTATTCCCAAATCGCCGGTGAAGACTTTCAGCGCAGCTTGGAGCTCGAATTGAACGGTCGCATCTACCCAGTTGAAGTGCGCCTGAAGGTTGCAGATATCGAGGTGCCTGGTCGCGCCGCGCGATTCTTTGCGCGAGGCCGGCGGATAAATGAGATGGCTGAGATCAAGTCTTTCATCCGCAGGTCAATACACCGAACAAGCATTTGGGGCCACCCACATTTGCTGGGTTACATTGAAGGGGGAGAAATTGTTCAGCCCGTCATCACTCGCGACGACTTTCGACAGACCAAGGGTCGCACCACGCTCTACGACGCGATCCTGGCCCTTGAACAAGACATCAAAGAGTCGCTCAACCGCGTTAACGATGCTCACCGCGACAGTACCTTGAACCGATTGGAAGATCTGTTGCGCGAAGTGCTTGACCAACTATCCCGAGAGGATAAACTCCGCCTGCGTTCAGAAATGATCCCTGGTCGTGAAAGAGGCGTGCTCACTGACGGGGGAGGCGCAGAAGGTGATGGGGATCCACACCGTGAATCGTCCGAGTCAGAAGGCGGGTGGTTCGGTGAGGCAGACACCATGAACAATGGGTCTGACCCTAAGAAAAACGGTGCTCAGGGTGGCACGGCAGAAGGGGGACACAGCGTCGCCGATGATCCTGTGCTGGCTGAAGGCGCCACACGCAAGCGTTCGGGCTTCGACATCAAGTTTGGAAATTTTCCACCCGACGCCGGAGGACAACTTCGGCGGTCACGCCTGGTTGATGGCATTATTTATATCAATACGGCGCATCCGGATTTCCAAGGTCGCATGATTTACAACCGTCAAGGGCGTCCGAAATTCAACGACCGTCTTGGAGCTTATCTCGCGGCAACCGTTTCAATCCATTATAAGGATCAGTTCTACCAGCGGTACGGTCGTCAGCCTGAACGCCGAGACCAAATGTTTGACGAACAGGTAGAATTTATGTGTCGACTTGAAGCAGCTCTACGTCCCCATCTTCCGATGTTGCTACAGGAGTTCAACGGCGAAGACAGAGAGGAGCTTGCAGGTGACCAAAGCCTCAGCGCCTGAGTTCAAGGACATTAAACTCGGCCCTCTTATCGAGCAACTGGGACCACTAAATAATAGATGGCGTACGAGTCCGCCTCGTGAGAAGGTCTTGACGCTGTGGGCCATGGGAGACGTGCTACTCATGGCCCTTCCCAAACCATCGGACTCCGTATTATGGGAGATTCAAAGGCGGAGCTACATAACGCGTGTCGTTCTCCGTTATGCGCTCATTGTGCGCCGCTCATGGCCAATTCGCACCGACCTTGAAGAATTAGTGACCGGTCTGCGCAGCTATACTGTGTTTAGGGAGGCCCTTCCATTCCTGAAAGGAAACCGTGAAGGGATCGAGAATTCAACCCATGCAAGAATTCTGATTCTCTTACGTGACGCTAACACGCAGCGCGCCGTTCAGCAGATCAAGAGCCTCAAATCACGAATCATCGGTCGTCAGCACAAGAAAGGCGCAAGCGTTAAGGCGGTGCGGGATCCAGCTCTGAAATTCAGTCAGGCCCTGGGCAAACTCGAACTGGAGGTTGTCACAGGCGCAAGAACAGATTTCAGCGAAACGCCACGGACGCTATCAATCTTGAGCAGCCTGGCAGTCGCTATCGCAACGGGAGAATCGGCGGACAGCTTTCAGTCATTGGTAATCGGCGATCCCGTTCTATCAGAACTCGCTGAGGCTTTGGTCTCTGCTATTCGCGGAGGACCAGCAGCGGCGGCAGCTTTTCGGAGGATCGTAGGACCTGATCGTTTGATGGATGCGGCCGACCTGTTAAATTCGAGCCGTAGCGAGCAGGATTTGGACCAGTGGAGAAGGCGTCGTTCACTTGCAGGACAGGCCCACTTTAAAAGATTGGCGGTGAAATGAAATGAGTGGAATTGCGAGAAAGCTCGATAACAGCCCAAACGCTCGAAAACTCCTAGATTCTCTGCGGTATCTGGGCTACGACAACCTGTACGCGATTAGTGACCTTGTCGATAATTCTATTGATTCCGGGGCACGACAGGTCAAGATTACGATCGAGCCTGCCTCGAAGGGCGACTGGATCATTCAGATCGGCGACGATGGGCAGGGTATGACTGAGTCAGTACTCGACCAAGCTTCACGACTGGGCAGTGACACGGAAAGGAATCCGGCGACGGACCTTGGTCGCTTCGGAATGGGACTCGTTACCGCGAGTCTAAGTTTAGGACGTCGCCTCACCATCATCACGCGCGCGCCGGGCGGTCCATTACTGACAAACATAACCGACGTCGATCACATGTCGGAAGCAAATCAATTCATAAAGGAATATTTTGGCCCAGCCAGGGATGAGGAGATAGAGCTTTTTGAAGAAGCACTCGGCGATGCCCCGTCTGGAACCGTCGTTCGGATCAGCAAAGCTGACGGCTTCAAGCGAAAGTATATCAAAGCATTCGAACCCAATCTCGCGAAGCATCTCGGGCGCGTTTATCGAATGTTCATCCGAGCAAGTTCTGAGTCGGCCGGGGGCGAGGCGGCTGGTTGCAAGTTTTATATCAACAGCGCCGAGGTCGAAATCAACGACCCGTTGTGGCTTGATCACGAGGCGACGGAGGTCTATAGCGACGACACCTACGACCTCAGTTATCTCAACACTGAGGGACAAGAAGTGCAGGATACTGTTCAGATTCGACTAGTGGTTCTGCCGGATCACGGCAGCCGAAAACTCAATGAAAAGGCCGGATACAACATTAAGCGACTGGGGTTTTACGTTCTGCGAAACAACCGAGAAATCGCAGAGTCGCAGTTGCTCAACCTTGCTTCCCTGAGTCGGCATCCCGATTTTTTCCGGTTTCGGGGGGAGCTATTTGTTTCCGGCCGCTTGGACGAAGCACTGGGCATTGAATTTACCAAGCGTGACGTCAAGCCGATTCAAAGCATTTCCGATCAGATTGACACTCTCATCGGTGGGAACATCAAGTCGATCCGAGCCAGATTGAAGAAGAAGGCCATCAAGGCAGAAACCGAAACGCTCGATCACTCAAGTTCCGAGCGCCTGATAGACAGCAAGGCGGCTTTGCTTATCAAACCCTCTCCAGGCAGGACTGATGAGCCCCGGCCTGAAGATTCGCAAACGCCTAACGGCAACCCAACTCGACTCGGCACGGTTAAGTTTAGGTCTGCTAGTTTCGGTCGCGAAGGTCCGCTTTACGCCGGTGAGCAGCGCGGCCGAACAACTTTCGTCGACTGGAATATTGACCACCCATTTTATGAGCGATTCGTGCTTGCCAACCGTGACAACAAGGAAGCTCTAAACGCGGTTGACGCCATGATTTTTTCGATGGCGGCGGCTGAGCTCAAAGTGTTCGATGAAGACAATCGCGAATTTGTCGACACATGGAAGGCGATTTTTAGCTCAAATCTTCGTACGCTGCTTTCCTAGAGGTTTCGAGCCACACTTTTAGACTTAGACCTTAACTATTCGAAGACGTCATGGATCTCTTTGGTAAAAGGAAACTCAAACTCTACAGTGAGAATTTCACTCTAAGCCCTAAGCAGCTGCGCAAGTTTACGACGACCGCAAAACTGGAGTGGAAAAAAGTCAGGTTCACGGCTGGAAATCTTTCGGCCGTACCGATAGACCGTGGCATATATGCGTTTGTCGTCGAGCACAATCTCTCTCAATTACCTCCGCATGGCTACGTAATGTATGTGGGAATTACAGGGGATACAAGCAACCATAACTTAAGAAGAAGATACGGGAATTACCTGCGAGACAAGCGAGTTGACAAGCGGGCCGGCATCCATTTTTTGCTCAACAACTGGGCGGCGAGTTTGTTCTTTCACTATGCGGTAGTCTCCGATAAGCGCTATAGCTTGGCCTCTCTGGAGTCGCAGATGGCTGACGCATTGATTCCTCCGTTCAATACCAATGACTTTTCGGCCGAGATTCGAAAAGCAAAGAGGGCATTCAGACTATGAAGAAACTATTCATTCCGGCGTTACGTGGTGTCTTCGGGGATTGGGTCTACTATTCATGCTTGATGCCAGCGGAGATCGTGGCAAAACAAATCAGTTTTGCGAAAGAACTGAACAAAAGCAAAAAGCTGTCTGAACTTATCCAGAGAGAGCTCAAGGATCATAGAGGTGTCGAGATTGCGCAATATCTACTCACTCAGAAGGAAAAGTTTTTTAACTCGTTAGTAGTTGCGATTTATGGAGGAAGCCCCGATTGGTTTGAGTTTGGCATTAAGTCTCAGAACAAAGAAGTCTCGGTGAGTGATATTCCCGATTACGCTCTCCACAGTTTTGGCTTTATCCATTTTGATGGCGGTGAGAAGCTATTCGCCCTTGACGGCCAGCATCGACTCGCGGGGATCAAAAAGGTATTCGAGGAGGGCAAAAGAATCGCGGACGAGATCTCAGTTATCTTGGTTGCTCACATGCATACGAAGAAGGGCGTGGAAAGAAGTCGCAGGCTATTCACCACGCTGAATAAGACTGCCATTCCCGTCTCCAAAGGAGAAAGAATCGCCTTAGATGAAAATGATGTAATGGCCATTACAGTACGCAGGATGGTCGAAGAGAATCCGATGTTTGATGGCGACAGAATTGCCTATAATGCCACAAATAACTTGGCAATCAATGACCTTCATAGTCTAACGACCATCGGAAACTTGTACGATGTGCTAACCATACTGTTTTCGAAAATTGTTGATAAGAGGAGCGCTAAAGATCTTCAATACAACCGCCCCGATGACGACGCTCTTGACCAGTACTACGAAACTGCTTGCAACTTTTTTGATTTACTGCAGACACACATCCCGGAATTGAGGGGATACTTCAAAGCAAAAAACTACAGTCGAGTCGTGAAGAGATATCGCGGCAGCTTTGGTGGCAGCGTCGTGTTTAGGCCCCTGGGTTTAGCAATATATATGGAAGCCATCCAGCGCCTCTGTGCAAACCACTCCCTCCCCGATAGCATTAAACTCGTGGCCAAAATACCGCGGACTCTGGGTAAAGAGCCCTTTGCGGAGGTCTTATGGGATACGAGAAAGCGAGTAATGATTGGTAAAGGGCGAGTGCTTGCAAGGAGTCTTATCCTTTACATGTTGGGTGATGAGGAGGAATCAGACAAACTTCTCCAGGATTACGCAATCGCGCTGGACAAAGAAGTGACCGAAGTTAGATTGCCTAAACGCGTATAGAGCGTGTTGCAAAACCATAGACTTGCAATCCGTGACTCGATCAATCTCTCGCCGGCGGACGAAAAACTTGATCGAAGTGCCATCTGAGATATTCCGTCTTGGGATACCACTCAAGCCGCGCGGGTTTTCTCAGCGACTTTCCGTTAAATTCCTCGAACCACTCTTTTGCCCAACTGTTGCCGTGCAGCTCGACTGAAATCAAAATCGTCTGGTCTTCCGTAATCCCAATAACCCCGCGATCGAGCGCCTTGTGGTGAATGCTGCAGAGGGCAAGGCCGTTATCGACAATGTTGGGACCGCCGACTTGGTGCCACTTAATATGCGCAGCATCCAACGCGAAATCACTTACTCCGATCTTCATATCGAATCCGCAAATAGCGCAACAGTGGCCGTAGGCGGTCACTACATTTGCTCGAAACTGCCCATCACGTTTTCGTCGCCCAACCAGAGAAATCGAGAGTCCTAACTCATTCAATATGTCTTCATGCAACGAAGATGGGAAGTTCCGGTCGAGTAGGTCTCTCACTACTTCATTCAAGAATACAAGGTGGTCACAAAAACCACTTAAATAGATTCTGGTAAGCCCCCATGGACACGCTGGCTTATGAGTTCGCTCTTGAGTGGGTCAGTCCCGCCTCGCCTTTTGAGGAGAGAGTCTCCGTCAACTACCTCCCAGAGGCCGTCACCTTGAAGGTGCCAGAAAGGATATTCGGGATGGACCGAGGAACGCGGCGGACCGTAGTTTCTCAGAAGCGTGGCCAGCGGAGATTCTAATTCACTAAAGGCAACCAGTCGTGGTAAGCCTTGGGCTATCCGCGAAAGCGCCAGCAGAAGCAACAAAGGCTTGTGGGGCGCCCGCTCGCCACCTCTTTTCCAGGTATTCAAGCTACGAACGCGCTCAAGAATTGCTTCCTGTGTTTGATCCATACACCAATCAGGTTCGTCGAATGTGAGATGACCCAAGAAAGGACAGCACAGTCGCAACTTCAAGAAAGTCCTTTTGGAAAGGGCTACTTTTAAGTCGACGAGGAGTTCAGCACTTGACGTGATTTTTCTTCGATGCGGACCAAGCGAGCGTCTTGCGAAATCTTATTCCTCATAATATAGGCTTTAGCATCTTCGGTTGTGTCGAACGTCCGATGCTCGTCCTTCCAAGTACCGAGCCCGACATCGAAAAGTTGGACCTTATAAAAAGGAAATTTTCTCCGGCGTCTCCTGGTTTTCTGCATTTGCTGATCCTTACTCATCGCATTATCCGTCAGACGTGCAATTATAGAGCGTTGAGCTCGGCCAGTCTGGTGTTGAGTCTTAGAATTTCTTCTTCTATCTTGTCAACAATCTCGCGAGGAAAGACGTGCTTTTCGAAGCGCTCTCGTTGACCCTTAAGCTCCCCTTTGGATGCGAGCCGAATGAGCCGAATGTGTGTACTAAGCTTCCAAAGGAGTTCGTATAAGTTTTTGTCCTCTACCAATCCGCTTTGGTCTTGAATTAATCGTTCGATATGTTCACCGATCTCCAGTATTTGTTGCAGTACTACTTTGTCATTACCTTCGAAAGAACCGCCTTCCAACAGAAACACGAGAGTTCGAAAATCCTCGGGACGGGAAGCTCTTAACAGGTTGGAAAACTCAAAACTAGTCCCTAGGAGCTGCCTCACGGGGCCGTAAAATGAATTGAGCTTTTTGTAAATTTCTTTGCGCTCGTCCTCATGACTCTTCTGCGTTAACGAACGCTCATTGTATCGGTAGCCAATATATAGACCAGCGAGTCCAACGATTATTGGACCCATTGCTATGATGAATTGAAGCATAACGCATTCTCCTAGCCCGCTCGATGATTCGGTTTCAAATGCTTACTCCAGAAACCAACTCATTGGCTTCCATTGAACCAAGATCATAGCTATCCATCACTCTTGCCAGGCTCATTATCCACGTAATTCTACCCTTATCTCCTACCTGTATCTGTCTATCTTCAACAATCTCTTCGAGATCGCTAATTGCAAAGCCAGAGTCCTTTAGTAAGTCTTCCCACTGGCGGCTTTGATAAAAGACATTCCGCCTTCCGAGACGATCAATAACCTCTCCTTCCCCTTTCTTCATAGAAGCAACGAACTGTCCTTCAGCCTTAAGGATCCTACGAATCTGCTTCAGAGTAGGAAGAAGTGCGTTGCGCGGTATATGAAGCAAAGAACCAACGGCCCAAACAGCGTCAAAGACGGCGTTTGCAAAGGGGAGTTGAACGATGTCACTGAGGACGACCGGTTGATGAGAAAAATCTTTCGCCAACGTCGCGAGGCGGTAAGAGTAATCGAGCCCAACCACACGAAATCCCAGACTTGAAAAATAACGAAGATCTCGACCCGAACCACAGCCTAGATCCAAAATCAGGGCGTCAGCGGGTAGCTCGCGAGTCATAACATTCCACAACTGAGTCAACTCGACGCCACGCGTGGCATTGGAATATTCGTCCGCATGTCGCTCGTAATATTGTCGCGTGAGATCTTGCGTCATAAGACTTATCGATAGTTCTTCCGACATTAAGCTAGTTCTACGCAACTGCGAATTGCCGGAGTCGGCGGACTCCGGCACTAAGCTTGGCCACGACAAAATCCACATCGGCCTCGGTATTCTCTCGCCCTAAACCAAAGCGGACCGACTGGTGTGCGCGCGTTTCACCAAAGCCCAGGGCCAAGATCACATGAGATGGCTCAACCTTGGCCGTTGTGCACGCCGAGCCTGTGGACAACGCCACGTCATGTTTGAGCTGAACGAGCAGCGAGCGACTCTCGATACCAGCGAGGGCAACGCTGAGATTGTTCGGTAGCCGTTCCGAAGCGTGACCATTCAATTCAACGCAGTCAAGCTCTGACTTAAGCCTGTCCAGCAGTCGATCGCGGAGTCCTCCCACTCGCTTTGCCTCAACCTCCCTCTCTTTCCTTGCCAAATCGGCAGCCCGACCGAGACCTACTATACCCGGAAGATTGAGAGTGCCGGATCGGATTCCGCGCTGGTGGCCACCTCCATGCACCTGGGGCTGAAGCCGCACCCGAGGCTGGCGCTTCCTTACGAAAAGGGCGCCGACTCCCTGGGGACCATAGATCTTGTGGGCCGACAGCGAAAGGAGGTCAATTCCCATTGCCTCGACATCGAGATCCAGGTAACCGACCGCTTGAGTCGCATCAGTGTGAAAAAGCACTTCGCATTCGTGAGCGATGCGACCGATGTCGGCGATCCCGGCTATTGTGCCAATCTCGTTGTTCGCCGCCATCACTGAAATGAGTACTGTTTCGTTTGTAATCGCACCACGAAGGTCATTGGGATTCACGAGCCCATACGGGTCTACCGGCAGATAGGTTATTTTCCAGCCCCCGTCCGCGAGGAACTGACAGGAGTCCAAGACGGCCTTATGCTCTGTCACACAAGTGATAATGTGCCGGCCCTTCTTACTATACTGTCCGGCGGCTCCGAGAATTGCGAGGTTATCAGATTCCGTCGCGCCACTGGTAAAGATGATCTCATCGGGGCGAGCCTTAATCAATCGGGCGACTTGCGCGCGCGCTTCTTCTACGGCATGGGCTGCTTCCGCTCCATACTCGTGATCAATGCTGGCGGCATTACCAAAGTGCTCGTTGAAATAGGGCAGCATCGCCTCGACCACACGCGGGTCGACCGGCGTGGTCGCATGATGATCCATGTAAACCGGGAGTCGGGATAGACCGTCAGGGATGGATTTCTTGGCTTGTGGGTGCATGCAGACTTGCCCTCGATTGAGCGTCATCAACTAACCTTGACACATCTGCCAAGCTCTTCAGGCGACGAGAGAGTAATAGTACTCCACGGCTGAGGTGGGCTTTGAACTGGGGTTCCAATTCGGCTTCGAGCTCAAGCCCGTCTTGTGTTAGGCGTTCTTTTAGGAGGGAGAAGAACAGTAGATCCCACTGGCCGGTCAGCGTGTAGCGGTTGAACTCACGCCCCTGCGCGTCAGAGTAAAGATCGGGATTTGGAATCTCAGGCTCGGCCAGCGACAAACAGAAGCCCAAGCGACAAAGCAGATTTGGTGTCAGGCCCGTGCGCGTCTTTAAGGTGCGTAAGGACTGGTCAACCTCTTTGCTTAGGTAGATACGATTAAGAGACATAAGCTCGCGCTTTCTGTTGGGAGCGACCTGAAGCTGCCTCGACTGTGTTGTGACGATCTCGCTTTCGCTGATCGCTCTGCACTGTTGTTTCCTCAGAGCCTTGATCGTAGACCAACCGATAGACGCGGGAAACAAATGGTTCTGCATCAGCCATCATTGGCCGATTCAGTTCAGAATCCGTAACAAACAATATCACCTGGTCACTCACCGCCGGGAAATAATCAAATAGCAATCGATGGCGATGGTCCTTGTCCAGTCGAGCTAACGGCGTATCTAATACTAAGGGAAGCTGCCGGCTACTTACACTACGCAACGCCCATAGAACAGCCAGCGCATATAGCTGGCGCTCACCGGCAGACAACTCACTTAGGCTCAGCATCTGATTCTTAGACCGATGTAGTTGAATGCTATAGTCAACGCGATTGATATGCACGGCATCAAGAAGGTGTTCTTTTCTGCAGATACTATTGAATCTGACGACCAACTCTTGTTCGAACTCACCCAGTTTCTGGCCAAGCAAGGCGTCACTGTACTTACGCAGAGCTAACTTACTTTTGTCTGCCAGAGCGAGTCGCCGCTCACTCATCTGAGCCTTGCGAAGTTTTTCTTGCAGATTCTGAAGTTTTCTTTCCTCTTGATCACGCTGGAACTTTACGACCCCAATCTCCTCGCCTAGTACTACCCGTTGCGCGCGCAACTCGTCCAGAACGCTTTCAAGCCTCAGTATTTCGGTATGAACCGGGGCAATGGCATTCTCATCCGGAACGCGTTGCAACTCTGCTCTTGTCTTTCGCTCTTCGGTTTGCAGTTCTGCCAGCTTCTTACATATCGTCCGAGCTTGCTCCGGTATGGCCTGGAGAGTTTGTGAAATCCAGCTTTGCAACTGTTGATGTTCTGACTCAGCAAGGTTGTGAATAATCCTGCTCTCCAAAGTCCCCTTTGGTGCTGAGCTTAGTTCACGAATTAGACGATCAACGAAACCCTTTCTGATCTTGGCAGATACCTTAATACCGGACCATAGTTCGTCCTTCTTAAGCGCTTTTTTTACTTTCGCAACACGCTCTTCCCATACCAGATTTGCGGTTATTAGCCGCTGCACTTCCAATTCTCGACTTAATCGAATACTGAGCGCTTCGCATAGCCTTGGGACCACGCAGAAAGGGAGTAGGTCGGACATTAAGGTGTGTACTTCTGCTTTTGTCTCTTCGATTTCTTTTTGGATCGTCGTAAGCCGCTCTTCCTGCACCGGACGCCGGGCGCTATAAGTACCGCCTTCAGACGCGAGCAGCCTTTCTTGAACCCCAAGGTCGGATTCGACCGCATTCTGCCGGTCGGTCAAAGCCTTCACTTCTGATTGCAGGCTCTCGAGCTTCTCGTTATTTTTGACCTGTGCCGCTTCAGCCTCCAACATGTCCGTTCGAAGACGGTCGATTGCTTTGCTGCCGCCACCCTGCATGACGGTATAGCGTTCGAGGTCAGACGACAGCCGATTTGCGAGGTTGATACCGAGTAGCCGATGCAACGCGCCGCCTATGAAACCATTCGTTTCACCAGCGGCGGCAAATGCATCCATTTGTTCGACATCGAAAAAACATAGCGGCTCAAGCCCTTGGGGGACAAACTCATCCAGCCACATCTGGAAATCCGCTGGATCCACGTCCGGCGGGCTATCGTTGCACAGTATCGAGAGCGTTTCTCGCATACCATTTGTAGTACGGCACCACTCGCGTCTTATTTGAATCTGCAGAGCCTCTCCGGATCTAACGTACTGAAACGTTAACCCAATCCCGCCTTGATCACTCGGAGCGGATGCACCATTTTGTGAAGGCCTATGCAGAGTGCCTGAAATGAAATCGGAGTAGTCCTTCCTGCTGACCCGTTCACCCAGCGCCCGCGAGCCATACAACGCCAGGGCCATTGCCCTAAACAATGTGCTCTTGCCTACGCCGTTCTGCCCTCGTATCAGAACTAAATGGCGAGTGCTACCGTCTGGCTTGATCGTGGGCGAAAGATCAAACTTTTGATGGCCCCGAAAAACACCAAAGTTGTGCAATGACAAATCAAGTATGCGCATCGATCACATCAGGTCTTTCAGATTGGTCTGCTAAGATCGCTTCCGTGCTTCTCCACTCTTGCGAGAGCACAGCCTCGATCGATTTTTGAATACCGGCGCGCCGGGCCATTCCATTTGCGCGCCTCTCCACTTCAAGCATCTTGGCGACCAGGTCGAACGGTACATCGTACTCAGAACAGATATTTGTCAGTAAGAGCTTATGGTCTGCGTCAAAATGAGCATTGTCATCCGTCGGCCAATCCAGATCAAATCCATTCACTTTCTGAAAGACCTTAGGTACAGAATCATCCCAGTCCTGACGTTCAGTGCGCCAGATACGACGAATCTCATGTAGTTCTTCCGAAGAGATCAAAGTAACTTCTGAATCAGGTGCTGCTTGCCGCACAGCGTTTTCCGCCCTCAATACTTTTTCAAGCATTTCTTTGCTGACTTCAAGCTTGTAAGTACGGGCGGCTAGTGTCCCATCTTTCTTGAATCTAACTTTGCCGTCTCTACCTTTGACATCCCGGAATTGGAGTTTTCGGGCCGGGTCAATTGTCGTAGCCAGCCACTGTCTAAACTCGAGGAGAGGCTCGAGCCATTCCTCGCCCTTATCGATCATCGCCTCCATCGAGGAATCGCGCTCAGCCACAGTGCAGACCCAGCAACCGAACCGGCTGTTCCCACACGACGGCGTGGACGCATCTATGACAAGTGGACACTCACCTTCGCTGGCCGTGCGATAGAGAGCAGCCAAATCGCGGTTGTTGCCCCCCCATGGGGACGGCACCTGCAAAAGGTAGGTCCATACATCGTCTGTCGAAAAATCCGCTATCGGCGCGTATACCCAAGCTCCTTGGAGCATTGAATGACGGCGCAGGATATGGCCTTTTACTTCATAGGTACTCATGAGTTGCATGCGTGTAGAACTTTCGGTCTTGCGCACGCCAAGAACTACGATCACCTCGCCGCTTTGGGCGACTCTCTCTTCAATGAACCGGTTCGCGGGATTGATTTTCATTCGCTCCGTACACCAACGGAACCGCGCAGTTGGAGCGGGATAACCACGTCCGATGAGGTTGACCCAAAAGCCGTCATTCAATGTGGGAACTACCTTCTGCGCGTTGAAGGGCATGCCGGTTTCTTTTGACTTCTCATTGATAGCTCGCAGAGTGTTATCCACGTACTCCACGATAACAGGCGTCTCTACCTTAGTGTCAGAAGCGATGACGTAGATGGGTTTCTGTCGCTCCTCAGAGGGCAGATTCTCCAACGCTTTCCATATGAGTTGTAAGACCGTCGTCGAGTCCTTTCCGCCGCTGTACCCGATGACCCATGGCTGCGGGTACGTTCGATAGACCCTACGAATTTCTTCGTAGATACTCTCCAGCGTGCGGCTCTCTAAGAAAGAGTGCTCGTTAGGAAGACCATTCGACATTGAAGTTTCCTTTTTCGCCCAGAACCCAATCAAGTCCAAGAGGTTGGAGGGCAAGATATTGGTCTTTGCGGGTTCGAATCGTACCAGATATCGCGCTTGAGTAGAAGTTTGCCTTTAGAGCCGCTGCCAATACAAGAGTTCGTGCATTGTATACCGCCGATACAAGATTTCTTGTATTGCCGTTTCGCGAGTGGTGGGACGGGCCGTGATACAAGGAATCTGGCATCTGTAACACACCCACTCAGCACCCGAGACAGAAAGAGGAATTCAAGCGTCCTCAGTCCCAGTGTCAGCTACGGGTGTGAAAAGAAACTGTGCAAGAAACTCTGGCATCGGTGAGTTGTCGGCTCTAATACACGCTGGGCGAACGAGGCTTATGCAAGAATGCTTGTATAGATGCGGGTAGATGCTTATTCACCCTCAAATCCTCAGGCTTTCCGTGAGCGCCGGCGGATAGGAGTACGGTCTTTCAGCAGATCCTTGTGCCTTCCCTCAATGATATAAGCAAGAGCTTGGTAACTCAGGGTTAACTGCGAGGCCGCCTCGGTCAAGCGCCCGTTCGTTTTTGCGAGTGCTTCCTTAATTAATATGCCTTCATACCTCAGAATTTCTTGCTGGAGGTCGCAGGGCTTATTGAAAAGTTCTTTTGTGGCTTCCTCGGCCGTCAATTCGCGATCCAAAATGGTAAACACTTTTTCGGCTGCGGCCGTAAACCTTCTCATCAAGTCCTGGCCCTGGGAATTCGCTAACCACTCAGCCGCGCGATGAAAGGCTGAGTGGCTGGTGTCGCGAGGGAGGTCGTCTAATTCTTCGACCAGGCTGAGGGCGGCCAACCCAGCTTTGTTAAGCGCGTCAACCTCTTGCGCCACTTCGATCGCTCTCTTGAAAGTGAACTGGGCTCCGTCAGTTCTGCCGAGACGAGCGAGAGCGATACCGTGAGTGATAAGAGCATCGGCTAGGAGACATTGCTGGCCACTCTTTCCCAACACCTTGACTGCATGGCTGGCTACGGCTTCGGCTTCCTTGAATCTTCCCTCCGCAATAAAGACCTGCGCCCGAGTATCATCTATTTCCGCGGTTTGTACTCTGTTCCGAATACTCACGGCAAGCCGTCGCGCCTCTTCGAGATATCTGAGCGCCTCTTGAAATCGAGATAACTGACGAAGAACGTTCCCGACGTTATTCTTTACATTAGCCCGAAAGACGATGTTATGAGCGAGTTTGAAATGAGTATCAGCTTTCTCATATGAGCGGAGAGCTCGTTGAAGATAATCATTTCTGTTCTCGGGCGTGGCGAGCTTTCGCAACACCATGGCGAACTGATTGTGGTAGGCCCCAATGATGGCGTGATTATTGATCTTGTTGAATAGTGGAGCATTATCAGAAAGTATCTTTGATGCATCGTCATATCTGGAAGCTGAACACTCAACTTCAGTGAGCATGGTCCTTGCTTCGTTCAGGGCACCCTCACGAAAATAACAATAAGCAATTTCTGCACGCGCGGCGGTCACCTTCCTGACGTCACCTATCGACTCGTAGAATGTCATGCCTTCAGTGATGAGATTCTTAGCGACTTCTTGGGCATCCTCAAGCTCTTCTTTACTACCGATCCAACTGGTCAATATCCCAACACAGATCAGAACCTCGGCCGATATCGAGGCATGGAGGCCCTTAACCTCCGGGCGATCACCGATGCGCTTCCACAAGGGGCGCATCACCTCGCGGGCACTTTCGTAATCGCCCCTGTCCCTCTTCTCTAATGCAGACTGACATTTCTGTAGTGCTTCTTCATTGGCTGTAGAGTGCGAGGCGTGGCGCTTCGGTGAAGTTATCTTCATGACAGATACGTCCTTCAACGTGAGTGGAAGAAAGCTTGCAATTGCGACTCGGATACTAATTTGCCTCGCTAGCGCCTTGCAAGAAGTTTCTTAAGTTGTTTTAGTCTATTTGATGTAAGAATCCTTGCATCTTCAAATCACTCAACGGGAGAAACATCCATGAAAAGATTGCTGATAACCCTAGCGATGACGTTTGTTCTTTCGGTTTCCGCCTTGGCTGGCGACATACCCTGTGGCGCGCCATCGCCGGTGCCTAATGGAACGACGCAAACAACGGACGCAACATTGCCAGGCGAGATACCGTGTGGTTTCGCGGAGCAGATATCGGAGACAGCACTGTCGGCCTTGCTAACGGTGATTGGCTTGGTAGCGTGAGGGTAGAGAAAGCCCATAGCCGCTGAGAGTACAAAGTTAGACCACGCTACGCTTCTCGGCAGTTATCTACCTCCAAGCGAGCTTCAAAAATATGAAGAACAAGAGCAGCCTCACGGCAGCACGGTGGGAGTGTGCCTCAAAGGCGTTGAATATACGAAACATCCGACCACGGCAATACCCGCGAAATCATTAGGGACATCGCCGACGATAAAAGCTCCTCGGCTCTGTCGCGGACGGTCATCCGATAACAGCGGATTACGTCCTCCAAAAGCTCGCGCCTAGGAACGGGCCCGGACGTAATCGCTGTTATCGAGACGCCCAGCTTTTGGGTAATCTCCCCCCTTTGCGCCTCCGCTTCATTCGCCCGCTCGGCGCGCCTCGCAGTGCTCACCTTCGCTAACGCCCCCGCCGGGGGCTGGCGCGAGTTTGGTGCTCAGAGGATGGTTTCGTTTCATGCAAAACAACACGATAGCGCTCGATAGATGACGTCACTCGACTACTGACTAGTTGCGAGTGAGATCGGAAATTCTTGTCACCGATCACTACCTCTTCTTTCCGGGATGCGGCCCTGCTCGCTTCGGAACCACTCTCACTCGTTTGGCCCATGCGTAGCAGCGTGCTTGATGTCCTTCCAAACCTAGTTCGCGCAAGTGCCGAAAGCTTTCATATCCGCCGAACTCCACGTAGAGAAGCCTCGAGCACTTACCCAAGATGTTGACCGTACATACGCGGCCCGTAATGCGCGCTGTAGCGCTCTCCAGGAGGAGACGGAAATACTGGCTGCCTACATACCCGGCGCGAGGACTACGGCCGATTCCAACGAAAAGGTATGGGTTGTTTGGATCTCGTAGTTTCTTGCTACGTTCTGCCATGAATCGCTTAACCAAATCTCGTAGCCACGGCTCGTCTTTCGGCTCCATCTGAAGAATCTCACCAGAGCGGCCCAGGGACTGTCTGCTTCTGGAAAGTTCACGGTGTTGCCACTCAAGCGTGAGAACATCCTCTAAAGACTCAAGCGGTGCGGCACCGAGTGCGGTAGGCCGGCACTGCGAAGGGATTCGTACTGTTTGGAGTTCCCACATATAGAAAGCGTTGTGAAGGAGAAGATAGAGCACCATCGCCTCTTCGGCCGGCATCCTCGAGTCTTCGGGGTATTTCAAGAGTGGGTCAATCACTTCCCAGTCGTAATACTGAATAGTTGGCGTGTGTTTTCTAGTTCGTCGCTCGCCCTTCTTTCTCCTTCCTCTCATTCTTTGGACCGCTGCGGCAGGGTTGATTTCGATCCCTTCTTCAACGTCCTTGAGCCAACCGAAAAAGACGCCGATCCTGGCGCGGTGCCCCCGTACCGTACTCTCGACGCAGCGGATCACCTTTTCAAAGGAGGAGCGCGCGCGGCACTCCAAATTTTCACATGAGATCGGCGGACTCTCACCTCTGGTCGTTAAGTTCTTGGTGAAAGAGCAATGTCGGCACTTCGATCTCAGCCCCAATGTATGTAGGTAGTCTTCGACATGCGCTCGCTCGACTGTAGCGAGCGAAGGCAGTCCCCGCATTGCACACCATCTCCAGAAGCGACCCAACGTATCGAAGTGATTGTGCCTGGAGTTAGGTGTGTTTTTTCGCTCGGTACGGAGCCAAAGATCGTATTTTTTCAAGACCGCGATGACATCCACTGCCAGAGAGGAAATGGGAACGAGTGGTCCGATCCTTCTCTTGCAATCTTCCAAGCTCTCATCTTTTGAGGGGTCTAATTGGAGTTCGCCCAGTTGCTGAAGACTGGCGCGCACGCGCGCGAAGCTTCCTCCCGGCAGTTCGGATTGCAGTTTGAGGATGCTTCCCCATGTGAGTGGGTCTTCGGAGTGATGGCTTTGGAGGAGTCTGCCGAACTCACTGAAGCGGCGGCGAGCCTCGTCGTCGACCCGCTCCCAACTGACTAACCCAGCGAGGTGACGAAACAGAGGTAGGTGAGACTCGCTCGATATGCTTGTTGTTTCGAGGTACTCTTGCAGCCCACTCGGCGCGTATCGGGCCATATAGCAACCGTTGCAGAGCTTTTCCTTCGCAAGGATGAACTGTCTCGCCATGCCGCAGCCTGAGCATCTGCCCTCCCCACAATTGATCTTCCTCTGACATCGCGTGCAGTATTCTCCGCCGGACTTCGTGAGCGGTTTAGTCTTCCCACACCTGGCACACTCTATCTGTATAGGTAGTGTGGCTCTCTTAACGCAACCGGGGCAAAGACCAGATCCTTCCGTCACGAACCGTTTTTGTTTGCCACACACGCCGCAGGTGGTCCTCGGCTCTTTCAAATGACACATTTGGCAAATCATTTGCCCGATTAACACGGTCTTTCGACGGTTCTGACATCGCTTGCACTCCACAACGAGGAGCTTTGTAACCTTTGTCTTAATCAAATAGGTACTCCTTGGATCTTAGTCTTTCTTGTAGAGTATTCTTGGGTCTGTGAATGTCCCACATAAGGATTTTGGCTTTTCGTTTAGCGCTTCGACAATTTCGTTGTCTGGTTGGGCGACTTTAGCTTGGTATAGCGGTGATGGCTTCTTACCTTCTGACTTGTCTTTCGCCCACTGTCGCGCTCTAGAGGGATTCGGAGTGAAAACGTAGAAAGCGTCAGAACGGCAGTTGAAAACATCGCACAGCAGTTGAATCATCTCTCCTCGAGGAGCAGGTGGCGGGCTTCGTTGTAACGCTCTTAGAGTTTGCACCGTCACGATCACGCCGACCTGCTCCTCGATGAATGCCTGAAGCTGAACCGCAGTACTGATCCGATGGTTCTCCTCCGCGTATTCTTTCAGTTCCCACACGACGGTATCCATTCCTCTACTTGTCGTAGACCTTTGGACTGAAACCCGTGCCACGCTTGAGTCCACGTGCGTGTTTCATGGATAACTGTCTGTTCTTGCCTCTGGATCGGATATAAAGGAGCGTCGAAGAGTGACTGACGTGTCCCATTATTTCCATCAATTCCCAGAACTGGTGAGGTTTTTCCTCAAGGAAATTGGTCGCAAAACTAGCGCGCAAGTCGTGAATCGTTAGATTCGGCGGGAGGTCTACACCGTGCTTGCGGGCAACCTCAAGGAACTGGCTAAAGCCGGTTCGCATAGTGTCGTAAGAGAGCCTTTTGCCCCTCAAGGTTAGGAAAAGGGAATGATCAGTCAGGTGATTGCGGAACTGTGGTCGGACTTCTTCTTCGTATTCCTTGAGCGTGATCGCGGCTCGTTCTGTCAAAGGCATCAATCGCGTCTGAGGACCCGATGAGTTGTGCGCCTTGCCGTAACGTGTCTGGATAATTCCTTTGTTATAGAAGATGTCCCTGTCGTCACCGATGGCGTCGAGGTTGAGTATCTCAATGGAGCGCATTCCGGTCTCGGTGATTAGCATCACGAGCGCATAGAGCCGGGCCGCAGTTGAGTACCTCTTTGTCAGGCCGGCATAAATTTCCCGCAGGAAGACCAGCATTTGCAGAATTTGTGCCGCCGTCACGAAGAATCTTTCGGAGCGCAAATTATCGCGGCTATGCACAGGGTACTGGACGCCGATGAACGGATTTTCGATCGGGCCATATTTTGATGAGATTGTTTGCAGTCCATCTATATGCGGAAACTCAAGCGTATTCAGGAACAAGCGTTCGAGCTTCCCGGCATAGGCTCTCACCGTCTCGGGCCGCACACAGATCTGCTTATCGTCATCGATCGAGCACAGCGCCATTAAGAATTCCCTGATACCCCGGCGTCCTTCCCGAGGCTTCATAGCTTCCCAAATGAAAAGCTGACGTTCACCGTTTGCGTCCTGAACCCGGATTTTTTCAAACCAGCCCTTAGTGAACTGGCGGATGTCGGCTATTGTTTTCAGGCTCAGTCCTCGAGCGAGCTAGGTGTCATAGTGGTTTTGAAGAATCTGCTCATGATCCTTCAACATCTCTTGATGTGATGCTTGTGGAGTAGCGATCGTAACAAGATCTGGATTAGACATTGATATACCTTCCTCGGTTAACCGAATTAATTGAAAACCATGGCTCTGTCCTTGTGATAGAGGAACTCTCTGCAACTTGACTCTTAAGCCAAGAGGCAAGCTAGTTATTCCTCACTGGGAGGCAGGTCATGGCAGTACTGAACTAGGGCCAATGCAGCTCACGTTGAAAGTTTGTGAGCGTCTGAGGACCATCTTCAGAGCGGCGTCGAATGAAACGAAAGAAAAGCTTTCGCGGGAAAGAAATCCTTTCCCCAAGAACTCTTAAGTCGCTGGATGGATTGTGCTACGAGGAATTGTGCTGGCCTGTCCATCCTTACCAACATCAATTGTTCCAATAGAAGCTTGGTATTGCTTCCTTGGCGGTTCACCCTTGGGCAATGCCTATACCGCGCGCAGTTGAAGTTTCTTAAAATTGCCCTCGCCGCGCTTAAGCTAGCTATCGCAATCCTTAAAGACTTATGCGAGTTTTCGACGAGCGGTGATCCGAATCTCGGTGGGGGATGTGGTCTAAAATTCGACTGCAAGGTTACGTGCAATGCGGGGGGAAGTTTTTTTCTGATCACCCCGCTGACGGGCAGCGAGAATTAACGGGAAATGGATAACGGGGGGCGATAGTTCGCAAATGCGAACAATCGCCATTTTCGATCTTACACACCGCCCACGATCGCAACTTCTAAAGGGGGTTGAGGCACTTTACGAGCTGCTAACCATAAGAATTAAGCGACGGGCCTTCCGTTTGAGCATGCCTACTTAGTATTGGCGATGAACCACAGATCAGTCCTTTCCCCAATAAGCCTCAGCAAAAATGGATAGAGCAATAACTCTTGGACCACGTCGTCGCGGCACGAAACGTGCGCTGCGATTCCCTGCGGAAAACGCAGCGAAGATACTGAGTAGCGAGCGATGAGCGGCAATAGCTCGGGTGACTTTTGCAGCGCCTCAGACCAGTCAAAGAAAACGGGCGGTGACTCTAACGGAAGAGATCTAAGATTAGGAGACTTAATTAATGTCCCTCATGCAACCTAAGCGATCAAACAAATTCGAGCAAAAGTACCTCTCTGTTGCTGAGCTCGCCATTCGCTGGAGCGTCTCTCCAAGCGCTATATATTCTCGAAAGTGTGGAACTTGTGCGCTGGCGCCCGTTCGCTTTGGAAAATCAATTCGGTTTCTCCGCACAGAGGTTGAAGCCTTCGAAAGGGATCGGGAAGCTCGGGCCAATAAAGCCCAAACCTCTCTGCACGACGACAGCCCTGCCAGTGCCGACTTAGCAGCCTAAGACGAATTCAGAACCTCATAACAATTTACTAGTACTTGGAAGCCCCTCGCGGGAAGGACTGTGACCTCCCTGGAGAAATTAGCGGTTAATACTTTTGTGTGAAAATGCGCATAGCTGATAGCAAACAACGACCGCGCGGGTCAAACCAGGTTAGAAAGGTGAAGCGCTCTAAGGGAGAATTCTGGGGCTATGACGTTTGGATTAGACAACCGGACGGCTCGCGCACGCGCTACCGAGAATTTAGTTTCTCTAGCAAGGCCGAGGCTGCACAAGCCCTGGCTGCACTGAAGACATCGGGCTGGAAGGCACGCTATGGTATCAAGGCCCCCGCCGCGAACTCGCACACTACAATAAGTGAAGCCATTGCGAGCTACCTGAAGGTCGCCAAAGCTAACTTAGCAGCAAACAGGACTGACGAAAGCAAGTACTGGCGTAACATGCCGGGCCACCTCAGAACTCTTCAACGCTGGGGTGAGTTCGCAGGGCTCGAACGTCATGTCGGAACGATTCAAGCTGATGACTTCGTCTTTTGGGTTGCCGCGGAAATGGAGCGCGGCAAAGACAACCGCCGAGCTCTGAAGAAGGCGACGGTTAGGCGAGGGCTGAACACAATCCGGGCTGCTATGAATCACGCCGTGCAAACGTGCTCCGACCTTAGAGCCTACAAGGTTCCCCGAAGTCCCCTTACAAAGAAATCAGAAGAAGAGCGCGACCGTGTCCTCTCCGATGAAGAGATTTCCAAGATTTCAGTAGCTCTCGCTAGAAAGCGTGAACTAGCTGATGCCCTGTTCTTCTTTCGAATCGCTTTGATCACTGGCGGGCGCATGGCGGAAATTCTGCGGATGAAATGGGAAGAATCCAGCGAACGATTTGGGACTGTAAAACTCTACTCTTCAAAAACCCAAAAATGGCGCACCATTAAAGCGCCGGCCGCCGCCATCTTAATTGCGCAGCGTCGGGTGCAGGAGAGAAACGCACCCATGGTAATCGATCGCCCCGACCACTGGATTCGAGGTGTACTTCAGACAGCATCGGAAAGTGTCGGCGTAGTTTATGGACAACAGGTGGCAGGCGGCTGGTGCCCTCATGATCTGCGACACACATGCTTGACGAATCTTGCTTTAGCGGGCGTGCCTCTGAATGGGATTAAAGAATACGCGGGGCATTCGTCGATCGTAGAGACACAGCGATATTTGAAATTTATGCCCGCCTCAATTGAGTTAGCAGCAATGGTAACTAGCCGACTTGCCCAACTCACAATTGCCACGTCCGAATCACCTCAAGCAGTGAATGCTGTCGAAGTTCCGGATTCAGCAGGATCTTCAGTTTCCCTTCCCCCAATTCGCCCGTCCGCGCAATAGCTCCGCAGCATTGAGAATTAGGGGTCGGTGACTTATCAATAAACTAGGGACATGGTTGGGGAAACAGACTACAGATCCCAAGCGCACTCACGCTTCTAGCAGCACTTCAGGATGTCGCTTAGCAATGGACAGTAACTTGAGAGCGGCATCGCTGGGCACTCTGATTCCCTGCTCCCACGCCTGTACAGTCTTCGGGCTGACATTCAACACGCGAGCAAAAACAGATTGAGAGTATTTCAGTTGTTGCCGTAGGCGTGCGATGTCAGCGGATGACATCGGCCGCGGGGGTGGCGGCACCGCAATCCTCGTGACGCGATGCCCTGACACCTCGCCCCGCTCATACGCGAGCGCCTGCTTAGCAGACGTCATCAATTCGGCGAACGTCTCATCCGTCATGTGTCGGCTCTTGGTCTTCTTTCTGCTCATATCACGCCTCTCTCTTGATGCTGGCAATGATCTTTGCCAAAGCTTCGGTCTGCGCTGGGCTCAAATCGCTCTGCTCGTTCTTCGCAAACAGAAATATCAGATGGATTCGCCCCGCGTGCGTCAGATAAAGATAGATGTATCGAAAACTCCCGCTCTTCCCTCGGCCAGACTTCGTATCAGCGACTCTGCCTTTCCTCGCGCCATGCAGCCCTCGCACAATAGGCCACCGCTCCGGATTCTCGACTAACTCCGCTTGCAAGGACTCTAGTGTCTCCGGTGAAGCCAACTCACGCAGTCGCTTACTAAAGATCGGAGTCTCCACAAACGTGTAGTGAACTAGCCTCTCAGGCATACGTTAGCATCCTACACAGTAGGACTCAAAGTCAAGTCCTTTTGGGATGGACAACAGTGCCAGGCGGCTGCTGCCCACATTATCTGCGGCAGACATGCTTGACGAATCTTGCCTTGGCCGGCGTGCCTTTGAATGGAATTAAGGAGTACGCAGGTCCCTCTTCGATTGTAGAGGCACAGCGTTATTTGAAATTTATGCCGGAGTCAATAGAGTTGGCAGCAATGGCAACTAGCCGACTTTCCGAACTCTCCGGTTTCACAACTAGGTCATCTCCGAAAACGAATACAACCAGCAGGTGAATTTAACGATTTCTTAGGCCTCGCAATCCGGCGTTTGGTTGCTGGGGTGAGGATAGTAATCTACAAAGGCGAAAGCCTCCGCCAACCCAGTCAGCAATGAAAGCAAGTTCGTGTTTGATCGGTGATTACGATGCCGTCCTAAATCTCAACGATGGATGGCGCTCTCGTAAGACCCGTATGAGATGGTCCTTGGTGACGTGGGTGTACCGTTGGGTCGTGGCGATCGAAGCATGGCCCAGGAACTCCTGCACGATTCGTATGTCCGCACCATTACGCAGGAGCAGAGTAGCTACCGTGTGCCGAAGCATATGAGGAGTAATATGCCGCTCTATCCCCGCATCTTTGCGAAACTGTGCAATGATGTTTGCGATTCCCTGGGTAGAGAGGCGTTCACCCGAAGCATTTAGGAAGAGGGCCGGGCTTTCCGAGGTCAGTCGTGAACGCACTTCAATGTGCTCTCTCTGTATACGGATTGTCTGTTCGTCCACTACGAATGCCAGCCGATCTCGACCCCCTTTACCCCTGACCTTGAAAACTGACTCTGCTACCTCAAAATCTCTAGAGTTGAGGCCTGAGACTTCTCCCACGCGCATGCCCGTCGCGAAGAGCAAGTCGACGAGCGCAAGATTGCGAAGGCCCCGATATGATCTTGCCGACGCTCCCGGAACCTTACTCTTCGCCAGTGCGGAACCTTTGCGCGGAACCTCGGCGGCGCAATGGTTCTGTTTGGCTTGAGTCAAGAGGTCGCGTATTTCGGACTCAGTTAGGGCTCGCGGGAGCTGCACTATTCTTCCGAAGCTGATTTTGACTCTCCAGAACGGTGATTCCGAAAGAACACCTTTCCGAACCCAATAGGAACAGAACACTTTGAGCACAACCATCTTGCGTCGCATTGATGCGGGAGCATAGGACTTGGTTCGCAAATCGGCGGCCCAGTTCTCGATGAGCCTCGCATCAAGCGAAGAGAGAGAACACTCTTTGGGCGCGTACGCCGCAAGCTGTTCCAAATCTGATTTGTATGCCACCTCGGTCTTCTTACTTCTGTCATGGGTGGAAAAGTAGCCACTAAAAAACTCGGTTATTGCCTGGTCTAGTTGCATAGTATTACTCCCGCAAACGAGTCCGGGGGCGGACCCTTCGTAGAATTGAAGAGCTTTTGATTCGTCTTGGTGGGTAGGAAAAACCGCGCTGAGTTTAATCACGGAGGGTTCAGGTTTCAAGGAACACGCAACCAGAGCGGCCTCAATGGCAGCCCTCTCTGAAACATTGTCGCGAGAGTACTTTGGGGGTGATAATGCTGCGACTCATGGTAGAGTCGATCGTTTTACTTTTCACTTTGGATAACAGGGAGTTATTTGATGCCGCTCAAGCTCAAAACCTCACCGCTCCGCATCTTGTTTTTAGCAAACTATGCCCCACTCAACGAGAAGGAAGCCACTGGTGAAGAGAGCGAGAGTGTTAGATACACGCAGTACCACAAAGAAATGTTTGACCTTCTTGAGGGTTTAGGGTTTGATGTCACCCCATCGAGAAGTGTCGAGTCCCTGCTCGATCATCCAGGCTCTTACGACTATGTATTCTCACTTTTGAATCGCGCGCCTTACCGCGGTTCTGAGATCCTGGTTTCAGCCCTGTGCGAGTATTTCAGACTGCCATACCTTGGTGCCCGACCTCATATACGCGCGGTTGCGGAGGACAAGTACGTTGCGAAACTTGTTGCCAAACAACTAGGATTTGATGTTCCGGCGGCGCAAATCTTTAGAGCAACCGACTCAGAATTGATGACGCCAAGCTTTCGCGGACCCTATATCGCCAAGCCACGCTGCGGCGCGTCTTCCAAGCACATTACGGAAAACTGCATCCAGGATCTGTGGCGCGATCTAGAATCGGAGGTGCGTCGTTTGCTTGAGCTAGGAGATGATGTCTTGGTTGAGGAATGGATTCCTGGGATAAACATCTCGCTACCGGTTATAGGGGGCATACCACCCTCAATACTACCGCCGTATCAACTAGACTCTTCCAAAAAAGGGCAACTCGTCACCTACGAACAAAAGCGCGGATTGGAAAAGAGCCTGAAGAGAACTCTCTTTGACAATAGTGCTGTCTACGAGGAAATAACTCGGGTTGCCTTGCATCTTTATCGTGAGCTTGGACCGATCGACTACCTTCGATTGGATTTTCGTGTCACCGAGTTGAACAAACCAGTGTTCCTGGAATTCAATGTCTGTTGCAATATTGGACCACAGTCCGGGTTTTATGCGTGTGCCCGGCAAAGAGGTTTATCACATCGAGAGATGTTGATCCGTATCCTCGACCACAGTTTTAAGCGACAGGAAATCAATTGGTAATCCTTCTAGCGGGTTCTGATACCAATAGAAGAGGCTGCAAGGGGAATATAAATCTAAGAACAGCTCAGAGCTCGATCGCGAAGGGCTGGCAAGAAAGTCTTTGATGGTGCTGATTCGATCAATTGTTATTTGTGGATTCCTGCGATCTGGGTATTGAAGCGCTTTCTCGCAGAGCGACAAAACGGCTCCCGCTGGCGCGTTAGCGAACAAACTAATCAACGCGCCGTTCAGATATACTTTTTGTCTCACTCTGTCGACCTTTGCGTTTTCAGCTTCAAGAATCACGTCTTCAATCGTCGACAACGCACCACTTGCGTCTTCCTTCAGAAGTTGGGCCGCGGCTAGATTTGTGAGCGTGTAAGCGCGAGGAAGTTCCTTCCCCATATACTGTATGGCCTTGCGGCAGGATGTTTCGGCTTGATCGTATAGCCCTAAGTATAAGTAACAGTGGGCCAAATCTCCGACGACCATTCCGAGATGATGGATTCCAAATACCTCTAAGAAGTCATAGGCGCGCTCGACATCCCTTAAGCCAGATTCGGGCAGTCCTGTTTGCGCCAGTTTGGCGCCTCGATTACAAAGAGTCGTTGCCGTGCCGAATGCGTCTTGGTTCCGTTCGTGATATGGCAAAGCCTTTGTTAGAATCTCGATTCCCTCCGCAGCTTCGAAAACCTCGGCCCCGTTTCGCAGGAAGTAGCCATAATTTGAAGCCTTGGCGAGATCGTCTCGATAATTAAGATAGAGGAGCTGTGCCCCAGCAATATCATTTGCATGAATCCTTCCCACTATTCGATATGAGACCAACATGCTCAGTTCTTCGAGGGAGGAGGATGTCTCACAGAGTTTGGTCAGAAGTTGCTCCGATTCATTGTGGAACCGACGTCTATTGAGAGCAATTCCTCTGAAGATCTGAACGAATCGATTTTGCGACCACTCCGTACGCGGAGGATCGGCAGTAAGCTCGAGTACGCGATTGAATCCCTTAACTGAAATCAGGAAGGCGAGTTTCGCTAAGTAATCTTGAATACTCAGTTGAGATTCTTGCGCTGGAGTGATCGCCCGATCTACGAATTCCTCGGCAATGGAGCGACTGCCCATGTGTAGGGAGAGCTGAATGATGTCACGGAGGCGGGTTTCAGTCTCTTCGATGGCAACTCGCTTCGCCAACCTATAAAGGAGCGGCGCGACCTCAGCGGGTGAATGCCTTGCTGAACCCTTTTGAACGCGAGAAAAGAAATCGTAGAGCCTTGTTTCCTGTCGAGTGGTCTCCGCTAGTGTGAGTTGCAATACGTCCTTCATCGTCTGGTGTGAAGGTCGCAAGGAAATCAATTGATCGCCGTCTGGGAGAGGGGCAATACCGATTAATCCGTTGGACGAAAGATCGTTAAGGATTTGGTCGATCTCCTGCTCACCTTCAACGAATACGGCACTGTCATCCATAGACAGTGTCAAGACATCTGATCGACGGATGTCTTGCTTGGCAATTGTGAGCAACGCGAGGATAGCTGCACCGGCGGGGGGTAAGCTAGATATTACACTTGAAAAGTCCGCGGCCGTACCACCGGCCGCAGCAACTGCGGCACGAATCTGGTAGATGTCGCCGTTGGTCGCTGCCGCGATGGATTTGCAGAGCGTCTCCGGCCATTGAACACCCTGGGCCAACGCGTACAACCTTATGAACTCCACATCAGGCCTGGCGAACTGCTGAACTCCTACGTTGTATCCGATGTTCTTCGTCTTCAAAACAAAGTCATCTGCATTTGACACCCGGCCCGCGCTGCGGGACACAAGTCCAGCCACGTAGCGAATGCTTCGATACGCCTTACCGACAGTGACCGACAGCAACTGAGCCGACCAGCTGTCTAATTCTTGGACGTTATCCAGGAACATGCACACTTGATGTTTGCTTGAAAGCTCAATCAGGAATTCGCAGAAGACCTCAGCCGCAATTGAAGGGTAGGCCGAATTGGAGAATGTGGGATAGGCCATTTCAATTCCACGGGCAAGTGTCCGACCGACGTAAGGAATACTGGCTGTGATGGCGGAAAAGACTTCGCGTGATCGAGTGCGTCCTGCCCGGCGTTCTTGAAAGTTAATGTATTCCCGCCAGATTGCAGGATATTTTCCATAAAACTCCACGCCAAACTGGCCGAACAGACTGTTTCCGTCCTGTTTGGCGCCGTCAGCGTAAAGGGAGATGGATGAATGGGCATTCTT
>WNFK01033310.1_pt1 | contig 42820 bp, 40 predicted proteins | sample 5400281 | NCBI WGS metagenome assembly WNFK01 (sample SAMN13153350, study PRJNA577476) | soil metagenome | isolation source: 20 cm soil on Douglas fir-dominated hillslope | place: USA:California | collected 2013-09-17
GGCAAAATCGAGAGCGGCCCGGAGCCGATTGTGGCTGGAAGGAGAAACGAATACTCGGATCATGCCTTGCGGATCCTACACCCTGGCGAAAGCTTGGGATTCCGCCGAGAGGAGGGATCCTGCCGGAAGGCACCTATGCGAGGGTGCCTCCGACAGGGTCGAGTTGCGTCGACAACGGGTCTTACCTGGAAGGAGCGACCGATGCCCTCAAGCGCACCCGCTCGTCGCGCCGCAGTTCAAGCAGCTGTAGCACGCTCCCCGCCGCACCATGATCGCGCCGCAGTCGGAGCAGGGAGGCGCGTCGGCCTGCGAGACGAAGGAGCGATCGTCCTCCAGAGCCTCTTTCCCGTGGCCGTTCCCTCCGTTGATGAGCGAGAGCTGCGACTCCGCGACCGCCTGGACGCCGCCCGCCTCGAGCGGATCCTCCTTCGCGGTTTCATGCGCGACCGTCGCCGGCGCGTACCCCAGGAACTTGATCCCGAGCCAGCGGAAGATGTAATCGACGATCGACTTCGCGATCGGGATATCCGGATTCTTCGTGAAGCCGTGCGGCTCGAACCGAACATGGCTGAACTTGTTCACGTAGAGCTGGAGAGGAACGCCGTGCTGGAGCCCGAGGGATACAGCGGTCGCGAACGAGTCCATCACGCCGGAGAGCGTGCTCCCCGCCTTGGCCATCACGATGAAGATCTCGCCCGCCGTGCCATCCTCGTACATCCCAACCGTGAGATACCCGTCGTGCCCGGCAACCGAGAACTTGTGCGTGATCGACTTCCGCTCATCCGGAAGCCTCCGCCTCCTCGGCTGCGCCGGGGCCTGGGTCGCGCCCCGGTCCTCTTTGCCGGTCGAGAGCGGCTGGCTCCGCTTCGATCCGTCGCGATAGATCGCGATCGCTTTGAGCCCCGCTTTCCACGCGGCCACATAGGCGTCCGCGATATCCTGCGGCGTCGCCGACTCGGGCATATTCACGGTCTTCGAGATCGCGCCTGAGATGAACGGCTGCACGGCCTCCATCATCCGGATGTGGCCCATGTGCTGGATCGTCCGGGTTCCGCTCTTCGGCTTGAAGGCGCAGTCAAAAACGGGGAGGTGCTCGTCCTTGAGCCCCGGCGCTCCTTCGATCGTCTCGTGCTCGTCCACGAACTGCACGATTCGATTCACCGCATCCTCCCCGTAGCCGAGACGACGCAGCGCCTCGGGCACCGTGTTGTTTACGATCTTGAGCATTCCGCCGCCGGCGAGCTTCTTGTACTTCACGAGCGCAATGTCGGGCTCGATGCCGGTCGTGTCGCAATCCATCATGAAGGCGATCGTGCCGGTGGGCGCAATCACCGTAACCTGCGAGTTCCGGTAGCCGTACTCGGCGCCGAGCGTGGTGCACTCCTCCCAGGTCGCCCGCACCGAATCCATCATGTCGCGAGGCAGGGAGCGCGAATCGATGCGATCCACGTGGGAGCGATGCTTGGCGATGACGCGGAGCATCGGCTCCCGGTTCTTCGCGAAGCCGAGGAAGGGCCCTGTGACGGCGGCGATGCGCGCGCTGGTCGCGTACGCGTGCCCATGCATGAGGGCGCTCAGAGCCGCCGCGACGCCGCGCCCTTGATCGCTGTCGTACGGAATCCCCCACGACATGAGGAGCGCGCCCAGGTTCGCGTATCCGAGACCGAGCGGACGGTAATCATGGCTGTTCCGCTCGATCGCCGGCGTGGGATACGAGGCGTTATCGACGATGATCTCCTGGGCCAGGATCATGGTCTCGACGCCGTGCTTGTACGCATCGACGTCGAAGGTCTTGTCCGGGCGCAGGAACTTCATGAGATTCAGCGACGAGAGATTGCACGCGGAATCGTCCAAGAACATGTACTCCGAGCACGGATTCGAAGCATTGATCCGGGCCGTGTTCGGGCAGGTGTGCCAATCGTTCACCGTGGTGTCGAACTGGATGCCCGGATCGCCGCACTGGTGCGCCGCGTCGGCGATCATGCCCATGAGGTCACGGGCCCGGTAGGTGTCGATGACCTCGCCGTTCGTGACCGCCTTGGTCGACCAGGCGGCGTCTTTTTCGAGCGCGTGCATGAACTCGTCGGTCACGCGGACCGAGTTGTTCGAGTTCTGGAAGAAGATCGAGGCATAGGCCGGTCCGTTGAGCGAGGGGTTGTACCCCGCGTCGATCAGCGTCCACGCCTTCTTTTCTTCCTCGGCCTTGCACTTGATGTACTCGACGATGTCCGGGTGATCGACATTCAGGATCACCATCTTCGCGGCGCGGCGCGTGCGGCCGCCGGACTTGATGACCCCCGCGAACGCGTCGAAGCCCTTCATGAAGGAAACCGGTCCGGAGGCCGTGCCGCCACCCTGGATGTGTTCCTTGGACGACCGGAGCGAAGAGAAATTCGTACCGGTTCCGGAGCCCCACTTGAAGAGGAGCCCCTCGGTCTTCGCGAGGTTCAGGATTCCCTCCATCGTGTCGGCTACGGAATTGATGAAGCAGGCCGAGCACTGGGGCTTCGTCTCCACGCCGCAGTTGAACCACACCGGGCTGTTGAAGGAGGCCTTCTGGTGGAGGAGGAGGTAGGTGAGCTCGTCGGAGAACGCCTGAGCATCGAGCTCGGACGCGAAGTAGCCCTGCTTCCGTCCCCAGCCCGCGATCGAATTCACCACGCGGCCGATCAGCTGCTTGACCGAGCGCTCCCGCTGGGGCGTACCGATCTGGCCGCGAAAATACTTCGAGGCGACGACGTTGGTCGCCATCTGCGACCAGAACTTGGGGAACTCCACGTCACGCTGCTCGAACACAACCTGTCCGTTCTCGTTGGATATTCCCGCGGTCCGCAGATCCCATTCGACCTCGTCGAAGGGATGCGAGCCCGCGCGCGTGAACACCCGGGGAAAGCGGAGTCCGGCCTTCTTCTCCACCCCGAACTCAGGCTTACCCTGGACGCTCATTTCCGTGGTTCCTTCGATGACTGCCGTGCCGCTCTGCGCGAGATCCCTCTCCATGTCGTGCCCCTCTCCTTGATGCTCCCACCCCATTGAAGACCGCCCCTTGGCGGCCCACCGGCCCGGCTGTCGTCACCTGGCAACTCCTTGGGGAACCGGAGGCGGACTCTACTGCAGGAGGTAAGAACGTCGTCAAGAAAAAACACAAGATGTTGGGGCACAGACAGATTGTATATCAATCTGTTGATGTTGAAAAGGGCATTGGGATGCGGATTCTCGGGGTCCAGGGGGTCTTTTTTGGCGTCCTTCTCAGTACTTCTGCGTGGCTGCAGCGTTACAGAGCGACTACGAAAGGAGTTGCTATGTACAAGTATTATGGATTATACAATAATATTTGTACATAACTAGGGAGTCGCCCTTTGCGAGACGTGATGTTGATCGAAAAACCGGACCAGGCCGGGGCCCTCCTGCACCCGCTCCGGCTCGAGCTGCTGAAGCTCACCGACGAGCCGCGCACGTGCACGGATCTGGCCGAGGCGCTCGGTGAAACTCCGCAGAGGATCTACTACCACGTGAAGGTCCTCGAGCGGGCGGGCGTCCTCGAGAAGGTCGAGGAGCGAAAGGTGCGCGCGATCTCGGAGGGGTATTACCGGGCCACGGCGCGGTCCTTCTGGCTTTCACCTCGTCTCGTCGGCCGGATCGGGGGACCCCGACGCGCGCGCGACCAGATGAGTCTCGGGTTCCTGCTCGCGCTCGCGGAAGAGCTGCAGACCGACGTTGGGCGTCTTGCGGAGACGGAACGGGAGGAAGCCCCGACGCTCGGTTTCACGGCGCAGGTGCGCCTCGCGCGACCCGCCGACCGGACCGCGTTCCTGACTGACATCCAGAACTCGATCCAATCGATCGCGAAGAAGTACGGCGCAGTGGGTCCGCCTTCACTCCAGTCGAAGGAAACCTCGCCCGAAACGTTCCGGATCATCTTCGCCTGCTATCCACGTCCCGAAGAAAGGAGCGCCTCATGAGCGCTCGATGACCGGAGGGGCCAAGAGCACCACGAAGCTGGTGGTGGCTCGATGACCCTGAGTGCCCCGGCGATGGTCACCGTCGCGCCTCCTTGATTCCCGCGCGCTACCCTCCGTATACTCCGCGCGCCGCGGCGCTCCCTGCCCCGCGGCGCGCCGGCGTTTCGGCCCGCACGCTCGGGGAGCCCATCCATGCCCGCAAAGAACCCCACACCGAAACACTCCAGCGCGGCGGCCATCGACGCGCTCCTGGACGAGCGACGCTCCTACCAACCGTCGAACGAGTTCCGGGAAAAGGCCACCATCCGGGACGAGTCGATCTACGCGCAGGCGATCACCGACCCCGAGGGATTTTGGGGAAAGGTGGCTTCCGAGCTGGATTGGTTCGTCGCGTGGAACCGGGTCCTCGAGTGGAAGACGCCGGACGCGAAGTGGTTTTTGGGCGGCAAGCTCAACGTGTCCTACAACTGTCTGGACCGCCACATCCGCGGCGCACGCCGGAACAAGGCGGCCCTCATTTGGATTGGGGAGCCCGGAGACCGCCGCACCCTCACCTATTGGGACCTCTATCGCGAGGTGAACAAGTTCGCGAACGCGCTCAAGAAGCTCGGCGTCGCGAAAGGAGACCGCGTCGCGATCTACATGCCGATGGTGCCCGAGCTCCCGATCGCGATGCTGGCATGCTCGCGCATCGGGGCGGTGCACAGCGTCGTCTTCGGGGGCTTCAGCGCCGAGGCGCTCCGCGACCGGATCAACGACCAGCAGGCCAAGGTGCTCATCACCGCGGACGCAGGCTGGCGCCGCGGCCAAATCGTGCCGCTCAAGCACGACGCGGACGAAGCGCTCAAGGGCACGCCCTCGATCGAGCACGTCGTCGTTGTGAAGCGGGGCGAATTCCCGATGCACATGAAGGAAGGCCGGGATCACTGGTGGCACCGGCTGATGGACGGCATCTCGGACCACTGCTGGCCCGAGCCCATGGATTCCGAAGACATGCTCTACATTCTCTACACGTCCGGCACGACCGGGAAGCCCAAGGGGATCGTGCACACGACCGGAGGCTATCTCACCGGCGTCTACGCGACGACGAAGTGGGTCTTCGATCTCAAGGAAGAGGACGTCTTCTGGTGCACCGCGGATATCGGTTGGGTGACGGGGCATTCGTACGTCGTCTACGGACCGCTCGCCAACGGGGCGACCGTCGTGATGTACGAGGGCTCTCCCGATTGGCCGGACAAGGATCGCTTCTGGCAGATCTGCGAGGAGCTGGCGGTAACGATCTTCTACACCGCCCCGACCGCGATCCGCGCGTTCATGAAGTGGGGCACCGAGTGGCCCAAAAAGCACAAGCTCGTCTCGCTCAGGCTCCTCGGCACGGTGGGCGAGCCGATCAACCCCGAGGCCTGGGTCTGGTATCACGAGAACATCGGCGGCGGCAACTGCCCGGTGGTGGACACGTGGTGGCAGACCGAGACCGGCATGATCTTGATCTCACCCCTTCCCGGGATCACCGGCTTAAAGCCCGGATCCGCCACGAAGCCGCTCCCGGGGATCGTGTCCGACGTCGTGAACGAACAGGGGGAATCGGTGAAGGTCGGAGGCGGATACCTGGTCCTCAAGCGGCCATGGCCCGCGATGCTTCGCGGCATCTACGGCGATCCCGAGCGCTACCGCGAGCAGTATTGGTCGCGCTTCCCGGGGCTTTACTTTACCGGAGACGGCGCGAAGCGCGACGCCGACGGATACCTCTGGCTCTTAGGGCGGGTGGACGACGTCATGAACGTCGCGGGGCATAGGATCAGCACGATGGAGGTGGAGAGCGCCCTCGTGGATCACCCGTCCGTCGCGGAGGCCGCGGTCGTGGGCAGGAACCACGAGCTCAAGGGGACCGCGATTTCCGCGTTCGTCACGATCAAGGAGGGCAAGGACTCCGGCCCCGAGCTGGCGGGCGAGCTGAAGGAGCACGTCGTGAAGAAGATCGGAAAGATCGCGCGTCCCGAGGAGATCCTATTCACCGCGGATCTCCCAAAGACCCGCTCGGGAAAGATCATGCGACGCCTGCTGCGCGACATCGCCGAAGGCAAGGCCGTCGGCGACACGACCACGCTTGCCGACCCCGCCGTCATCGCTCGTTTGAAGACCAAGTACGAGGAGCAGGAGAGCTAAGTCGTGGGCATTCGCTCCTGGTGCGTTTTTGCCGCGATCGCACTGGGAGCCGCGCCGGGCCTTGCTCCAGCTTCGGCCGCGCAGGCGGCCACTCCCGCGGCCCGCGTCGTCGTGATCCACTTCGGCAAGCTGATCGACGGCAAGGGCCGGACGCTCACAAACGCGCTGGTCTTGGTCCAGGGGGATCGCATCCATGCGGTCACCACCTCGGCCGCGGGGATCCCGGCGGACGCCGAGCGAATCGAGCTTGGCCGCTACACCGGCATCCCGGGGCTGATCGACGCGCATACCCACATGACCTACTACTGGGACCAGACCCCCGGCACCAAGCCGTGGGAGCAGCTGAACGCGCGGCCGCCGATGCAGACCATGTTCCTCGCCCAGGAGAACGCGCGGAAGACGCTCGAGGCGGGGGTGACCACCGTGCGCGATTTGGGCTCATTTCAGTATATGGACATCGCCATGCGCGACCTCATCAACCGGGGTGCGATGACGGGGCCGCGCATGTTCGTGGCCGGCTACGGCCTCTACCCGACGTACACCCCGTATCAGGACGTGCCGCAACCTCCCGCCGGGGGACTGGCGGATGGCGTCGAGCAGGTCATGCGCGCGACGAGGCAGCAGATCGCGGCCGGGGTGGACGTCATCAAGATCTATGGATCGACGGGCAGCGCCGACGACGTGACCGGATACCAGACCTACACCTTCGAAGAGATGAAGGCAGCCGTCGATATCGCGCGGCAGCGCGGCAAGCGGGTTGCGATCCATTCCTACGGGCCGGATGGCGCCCGCGACGCGGTCCGGGCGGGGGCGACCTCCGTGGAGCACGCGATCGACCTGGACGACGCGACCCTCCGCGAGATGGTTCGGCGGGGCGTTACCTACGTTCCGACCGTGGATCACAACCGCTATTACGCCGAGAACAAAGCCGCCTTCGGATACAGCGACACCGTGGCGGCGCGGCTCGACGCGTATCGGGCCCGAAATCTGGAAACCGTCCGGCGCGCGATCAAGGCGAGGGTCAAGATCGCGATGGGCTCGGACGCGGTCTTCACGATGTTCGGCGAGAATACGCGCGAGCTGGGCTGGTTCGTGAAGGCGGGAATGACGCCGGCCGAGGCGCTCGCGACGGCGACGACGAACGGCGCGGCCCTTCTCGGGATGGAGAAGGAGCTTGGGGCCGTCGCGCCGGGTTACTACGCGGATCTCGTGGCCGTGGAAGGGGACCCCGCGGTCGATATCGGCGCGGTCATCGAACGGGTCCGCTGGGTCATGAAGGGCGGAGCCGTGGTCGTGGATCACACGCGACGCTAGGTCCGACCGGGCGCTCGATCAGCCGGCGCCCGACCCATTGGATTCAAGAAGGCTGTCTCTGCTGCCGAACCTTCTTGTGTGCCGCATCCCAACAAATGGATCTCGACCTCCGAGTCCTCCCGCGTGCGTCAGTCGAGCATACGGGGGATCGGTCTACGCTACCTGCTGGCCCTGACCCTCCCGATCACGGGGGTCGTCCTGGTGCTCTACACGGTCGCCCAGCTCTTCGGGCTCTCCTTCCAGAAGTAGCAGGAAGCGCCGCTGGCTGCCGCGCGCCTACCGGGGCTCGGGCCTGAGGCCCAGCCGCCTGAGGTAGCTCTCGTCCCCTTCGCCATGGAGCTTCCAGTAGCTCATCCGGGCCGATCCCATGAGCTCACCGGAGTCGTTGCTGTCCGCCCCCCAGCGTCCTCTACCCGTCACCTGCCTCCATTCCCACCGCACGACCCGGTGCGGGTAGGCGCGGTCGACGAAAAAGAGCCCTTCGGGACCGTCCTGGATCTTGACGGTATAGACGGCCGTGGAGAACCCACCGGCGGGTACTCGAACGCCTCGAGGAGCCGGGGCGCGCTCGATCCGTGCGGAGGTCCAGCGCAGCGGCTGATGCGTGAGCCGCCTCCGAAACGCGCTCATTAGAAACGGCACGGTCTTGGCCTGGCCCGGGGCGAGATAGTCCCCGTATAGCCCGCGGAGGCGGGTGTAGAGCTCTTCTTCCAAGAGACCGTCTTTCGGGCGCCGCACGTCCTGGCTCGTCGATTCATTCTCGAAGTAGCTCGAGAGCCTCTGGCTCACGAGGCCCGGGTCGACCCGCAGCTCCTCGTAGACGTTGCCGCACCACTCCATGCTCGCGAAGGATGCTTTCACCGGCTCGAGGTCGTCGCTCCGCACGAACAGGGAGGTCATCGTGTTGTAGTCATAGATCCCGGTCTGGAAATCGCGGACCAAGTTCAGCTTGAGCACGTCGAACGTGTCGTTCGGATTTCGGGCGGCGTCGTCCACCTTGACCCGCTTCGAGCGGCTGAAGGGCTCCGTGACGTAGATCGCCGTGCACTGTCCGCGGCGGAGCTGCCCGTAGCGCGTGACGGTGTAGCGGTAACCGTCCAGCTCCGCCTTCCCGTCGTGCCAGTAGGACCCGAATGGGGGATCCGGTGCCGGGGCAGGCGACGCGGAGACGCCCAGAAGAGCGATCACGAGAAGGCCCGCCGATCTCGGGATCACGGGCGCTCCTTCTGGGCCGGGGCGTAAAACGAGATTCCGCGAACGTTCTCGTCGATGCGGAGCGGGTTGTGCATCGAGGGGAACGCGCGCGCCCCGCAATCCAGCCTCTCGCAGAGGCGGCACGTGATGCCGGCCGGAATCACGCCGGCCGGATTGGAAAGGTCCATCCCGTCCGCGTAGACGAGCTGGCGCGCCGAATCGATGTCGCAGCCCAGCTCGACGGCGTAGAGGATCTCCGGGGCGTGATATCCGCCGCGGTGCTTTCGAATCGTGCGGCCTATCGAGAAGAAGGTTCTCCCATCGGGAAGGCGCGAGATCTGGACCCGGATGGCGTTCGGGCTGAGGAAGGCGGCGTGCACGTTCCACAGGGGGCAAAGGCCGCCGAAGCGTGGAAAGTGAATCCCGGTGGCGCTGAATTTCTTGGAGATGTTGCCCGCGATGTCGATCCGGACCATGTAGAAGGGAACGCCTTCGGCCCCTCTCCTCTGCAGAGAGGTGAGGCGGTGGCATGCCTGCTCGTAATTGACCCGGAAGCGATGCTGGAGCAGATCGAGGTCGTAGCGCTCCTCCTGGGCGGCCCGCAGGAATTCCTCGTAGGGCATCAACACCGCCGCCGAGAAGTAATTGGCGAGCGCGACCCGGCAGAGGGAGCGCGCTTCATCGGAGGTGAGCTCGGGCTCGCGGGTGATGCGATCGATGAGGTTGGAGCCATCGAGCAATCCGATCTGGTAGGCGAGCTGGAAGTTTCGCGACCCGCGGCGGAGCCCCTCGGAGAGTTGAAGCTCGCGGCGATCCGGGTCGAAGCGGCGCACCGCCGACCCCATCTCGCCCACCTTGAGCACCTGGACGTCGACCTTGTGCTTCGACTTCAAGTAGCGGGCCATGGATCCGAAGAGCTCCTCCCCCTCGAGCCCGGCCTCCTTCCACAGCCGCTCCGCCTGGGCCTCCAGCTCCGGGAAATGGTTCCGGTACCGCTGGATCAGATCGGTCACCTGCTCCGACGCCATGCCACCGCGGTCGATGCCGGTGAGGTCCTGGCGATCCAGGACCTGCGCGGCGAGTGTCGCGGCGGAGCCGCGCGCCTCGATGAACGAGTGGTGGAGGTGAAGGACCGCGCGGGCGACCTCAGGGTTCGAGGCGACGAACTCTCGGGTTTCGGAGGTGGAAGGGACGTTCCCTTCGAAGACCGGATCGCCGAACACTTCCATCAGGACCGCGGCGAGCTTGGTGTCCTCCCCGGCGGCGAAGGACTTGAGGTCGAGATCGGTGAACTGCGCCAGCTTGATGAGAAGGTTCGCGCTGACCGGCCGGCGGTCGTGCTCGATCAAGTTGAGGTAGCTCGTCGATACGCCCAGCCGCTCCGCCATCGCGGTTTGCGTCAGGGTTTCCCTGAGCCGCAGGGCCCGGATCCGCTTGCCTAAGTGCTGTATCGATCTCATTTCTGTATTTTACCACTTTTAACTATTTACAACAACAATTGACAATTCGTTGTCATGTTAACTATTTATTTTACAGATAGTTATTGCCGATGAATGTTTTCGGTGTTAACATGTGTACATGGCCATTCGGAACGCAACACAGCCGCAGGCGCTTGTGATCGGGGCGCCGATAGAACACGGCTTCGAGCAGATCCTGAACGCGGAAGCGCTCGCCTTCTTGGAAGGGTTGGTGCGTCGCTTCGCGCCGCGAATCGAGGAGGCTCTGAAGAATCGTGATCAACGGCTGAGACGTTTCGCGGGCGGCGAGCCGCTCGATTTCCTGGCGGACACGAAATCCGTCCGGGCGGGAACGTGGAGGGTCGCCCCAATTCCGGGGGACTTGAAGTACCGGACCGTGGAGATCACGGGCCCGACCGACCGGAAGATGGTGATCAACGCGCTCAATTCGGGCGCGGATCTCTTCATGGCGGACTTCGAGGACGCGAACTCTCCGACCTGGGAAAATCTCATCCAGGGACAGCTCAACCTCCGCGACGCGGTCCGCCGCCGGCTCTCCTTCGACGATCCGACCACGGGCAAGCAATACAGGCTGAACGAAAAAACAGCCGTGCTCCTGGTGCGCCCCCGCGGGCTGCACCTTCCGGAGCGCCATGTGACCTACGCAGGGCGGCCGATACCGGGCTGTCTCCTCGATTTCGGTCTCTACTTCTTCCACAACGCGCACGAGCTCCTGGCCCGCGGCACAGGACCCTACTTCTACCTTCCGAAGCTCGAGAGCCATCGCGAAGCACGGATCTGGAACGATGTTTTCCTCCACGCTCAGGAGGCTCTCCGCATCGGGCGCGGCACGATCAAGGCGACGGTGTTGATCGAGACCCTCCCCGCGGTCTTCGAGATGGACGAGATCCTCTATGAGCTGCGCGAGCATTCCGCGGGGCTCAACTGCGGGCGGTGGGATTACATCTTCAGCTTCATCAAGACGCGGCAGCACGACCCCGCCGCGGTACTTCCCGACCGCTCCCAGGTGACCATGGAGCAGCCGTGCATGCGCGCCTACACGCAGCTCGCCGTGCGCACGTGCCACCGGCGCGGCGCCCATTCCATGGGGGGGATGGCCGCCCAGATCCCGATCAAGAACGACGAGGCGCGGAGCAAGGCGGCGCTGGAGAAGGTCCGCGCGGACAAGCTTCGTGAGGTTCGCGACGGGCACGATGGCACGTGGGTCGCGCATCCGGGTCTGGTCCCGGTCGCGCGGGAGGTCTTCGAGGCGCATATGAAGGGTCCGAATCAGCTCGAGCGGCTCCGCGAGGACGTCCAGGTGACCGCGGCCGATCTCCTTCAAGTCCCTCAAGGCACGCGAACCGAAGAGGGATTGCGGCTCAATGTCAGGGTCGGGATCCAGTACATCGAATCCTGGCTGCGCGGGAATGGCTGCGTTCCGCTCTACTCGCTCATGGAGGATGCCGCCACCGCCGAGATCTCCCGTGCCCAGGTATGGCAGTGGCTCCGGCACGGCGCGGCGCTGGAAGACGGCCGCCGGGTCACGCCGGAGCTGATCGGCAGCGTCATCGACGATGAAATGAAGACGATCGAGAGCGAGCTGGGATCCCAACGGTTTCAAGCGGGACGCTTCCGCGAAGCCCGCGCGCTCTTCGAGCGGATTTCCACCGCCCAGTCGCTTGAGAATTTCCTGACCCTTCCCGCATACGAGGCTCTAGACCGCGGCTCCGTCGAGTCCGCCACGGATCATTCACGATGAGCACGAAGCAAGTTGCCCCAGCCACAGGAGAAGCTCCCATGCCGACAACGCGCGCAAGGCGACAGACACTGACCGGAATCCCCGCTCACAGAAGCAGAAACAGGATGGGCCGCACGGCCAAGGCCGAGCCCGTCAAGACCAAGCCCGTAATGATGGGCCGGTGGGACGGCATCACACGGCCCTACTCCGAGGCGGACGTCGAGCGGCTCCGGGGAACGGTGCGCGTCGAGCACACGATCGCGCGGTTGGGAGCCCTCAGGCTCTGGGACCTTCTCACCAAGCAGGAATACGTGGCGGCCCTCGGCGCGCTCACAGGAAACCAGGCGGTGCAGCAGGTGAAGGCGGGCCTCCAGGCGATCTACCTGAGCGGCTGGCAGGTCGCGGCGGACGCCAATCTCTCAGGGCAGACCTATCCCGACCAGAGCCTCTACCCGGCGAACAGCGTCCCCAGCGTCGTCCGTCGCATCAATCAGGCCCTCTTGCGGGCGGATCAGATCGAGCACGCGGAAGCGTTGGAGCGGGCGAACGGAAACGGTAGCCCGAACGGGCACCGTCGCCGCTGGCTTGCGCCCATCATCGCCGACGCGGAAGCGGGGTTCGGCGGCCCGCTCAACGCGTTCGAGCTGATGAAGGGGATGATCGAGGCCGGAGCGGCGGGTGTCCATTTCGAGGATCAGCTCTCTTCGGAGAAGAAATGCGGCCACCTCGGCGGCAAGGTGCTTATCCCGACCGGTGCGTTCATCCGGACCCTGATCGCGGCGAGACTCGCGGCGGACGTCCTGGATGTTCCGACGATCATCGTCGCGCGGACCGACGCCGACAGCGCGAATCTCCTGACGAGCGACGTAGACGAGCGCGATCGTGGGTTCTTGACGGGAGAACGGACGCCGGAGGGGTTCTATCGGATTCGCGGCGGCCTTGCGTGCGCGATCGCGCGGGCGTTGGCCTACGCGCCCTACGCGGACCTCCTCTGGTGCGAGACCTCCACGCCCGATCTCCGCGAGGCGCGGGAGTTCGCCGAAGCGGTGCACGCCCGCTTCCCGGGCAAGATGCTCGCATACAACTGCTCGCCCTCGTTCAACTGGAAGGCCAAGCTGGACCCCCAGACCATCGCGAAGTTCCAGCGGGAGCTTGCGTCGATGGGCTACAAGTTCCAGTTCGTGACCCTCGCGGGGTTCCATGCGCTCAACCACAGCATGTTCGAGCTGGCGCGCGCCTACCGCGAGCGAGGCATGGCCGCCTACTCCGAGCTTCAGGAGGCGGAGTTCGCGTCGGAGGCCCACGGATACTCCGCCACCCGGCATCAGCGCGAGGTCGGCACCGGATACTTCGACCAGGTGATCCAGGTCATCACCGGAGGCAACTCCTCGACGGTAGCGCTCCAAGGCTCGACGGAAAAAGCACAGTTCTGATTCGGTTGCTCCTCCTCACGCTCCGGGTCTAGACTCGGTTCTCCGCAATGGAGAGCAGAGGACTGGGATGTCACCGTCCCAGCCGGACATAAAGGAGGCACCATGGCACCAGCGACCGAAGACCGGATCCTTGAAATCGAGAAGCTCGAAGAGGAGCTCATTGAGCTGCAGGAAAAGCTCGCCGAGATGAAGCGCGAGCTTCCGCCCCAAGAAGTGCAGGACTACACGCTTCAGACCGCGAACGGCCCCGTAAAGCTTTCCGATCTTTTTGGCAGGAAGCCCGACCTGATCGTCATCCACAACATGGGCAAGGGGTGCACCTACTGCACCCTTTGGGCCGACGGGTTCAACGGCGTGCGCCAGCATTTCGAAAACCGCGCCGGGTTCGTGGTCGTATCACCCGACGCGCCCGACGTGCAGCGCCAGTTCGCGCAGAGCCGCGGGTGGGAGTTCCGCATGGCGTCCGGGCAGGGATCCTCGTTCACCGAGGACATGGGATTCCGTGGGGAGAAGGGCTGGATGCCGGGCGTCTCGACCTTCCATCGCGACAGGGGGAGGATCACGCGCGTCGCGAAAGCGCCGTTCGGCCCCGGCGATCCGTTTTGTGGACTTTGGCACGTCCTCGCGCTGCTGAAGGACGGTCCGGGGGACTGGCACCCGAAGTATGCGTACTAGCTTCCCGCAATCCCCAGCCCGCGCGCGGCAAAAGTGGCTGCCTCCGAGCGGAACGCCTTCAGATCCTTGTGCCCTCCGGCGTGGACCGAATTCGTGAGGAGCACGAAGTAGGCGTCGTTTGTGGGATCGATCCACATCGAGACCCCGGTGAAGCCAGAGTGGCCATAGGAATCGCCGGAGAAGATCGTTCCGCGGGGCGCCGAGTAGGGACTCTCGATGTCGAAGCCGAATCCGCGGCGCACGCCGAGAGACGTCCCGCATTGGTTCGTCGTCATGAGGCGGACGGTTTCTCGGCTCAGGATGCGACGGCCGCCGTACATCCCGCCGCGTAGGAGCATCTCGCAGAAGCGGGCGACTTCTTCCGCCGTCCCGAACATCCCCGCGTTCCCCGCGACCCCACCCAACGCGCGCGATCTCGCGCGCGGGTCGTGCACCCGCCCGCGAAGCCATCTGCCTCCCTCGCGCGTGGTGGGCGCGACGCGCGCCAGATCCTTGGCGCGCGTGCCGAAACGCGTGTCGCGGAAACGGAGCGGAGTGAAGATTCTCTCCTGTGCGGCACGATCGAGCGTTTTCCCCATCCTCCGCTCGATCGCTCCTTGCAGGAGCATGTAGCCCACGTCGCTGTAGGTGAAGCGCTCTCCCGGCCGCGCTTCGAGCGGCTCGCGGGCGATCGCGTCGTAGAGCCGGGTTTTCCCGCCCCGGTAGTCCTCGATCGGGTTCATCGGGGGAAAGCCCCCGGTGTGGGTGAGAAGCATCGAGAGCTTCACCGATCCCGCCTCGGTGCCGCGGGTCTCCTCGAGGTGCCGCTCGAGCGGATCGTCGAGATCGAGGCCGCCCCCCGAAGCGCGCTCCACCACGAGCGCCGCGGTCGCCATCGGCTTGGTCAAGGAGGCGAGGTCGAAGATCGTATGTGCCGTCATCGGCTCGACACGCGGTTTGAGCGCGCGCTGTCCGAGCGCCGCGCGGTGGACGGCGCCGCCGCTTCTTCCCGCGACGAAGACGGCGCCGGGGACGAGCCCCGCGGCGATCCGCGATTCGAGAAAGGAATGAAGCGGCGCGAAGAGGTGGGGAGTCTCCGCCTTCCCGAGTGAGGGTCCGCGTACGCGTGCGCGTGCCATGGGCCGGCAGGATAGCGGATTTCGCTCGCCAGAGGGCCGCCCTCTCTCTACGCTCCTCCGACCATGATTCCGCTTCGAGATCGAAATCCGTCCGGGGCCTTCCCGCTGATCACGCTGTCCTTGATCCTGGTCAACACCTTCGTCTTTCTCTACGAGCTTCAGCTCGGGCCCGCCTTGGGAAAATTCCTCCTGCACTATGCGCTGGTTCCGGCGCACGTGACCGGGAGCCTCCAATACGGCGCCTTGAGCCTCCCCGACACGGTGGCCCCCTTCTTCACCTCCATGTTCCTTCACGGCGGGTGGCTTCACCTCATCATGAACATGTGGTTCCTCTGGATCTTCGGGGACAACGTCGAGGACACGCTCGGAGCGTTCCGCTATCTCCTCTTCTACTTCCTGTGCGGGCTCGCGGCCGCCTTTACCCACTTCCTGATCCAGCCCTCCTCTCCCATCCCCGTCCTCGGCGCGAGCGGCGCGATCGCCGGGGTCCTCGGAGCGTACGCGGTGCTCTTCCCCGGGGCTCGGGTGGTCACGCTGGTCCCGGTATTCTTTTTCCTTCAGATCGTCGAGCTGCCGGCCCTGGTCGTCCTGGGTCTGTGGTTCGTGCTCCAGATCGTCAGCGGATGGTTCGAGTTCCTGACCCCGATGCAGGCGGGCACCGCGTGGTGGGCGCACATCGGCGGGTTTGTCGCGGGTCTCTTCCTCGTCCTACTGTTCCGACCCAGGAGGGTGTCCATCTAGGCGCGCGTACCCCCTGCCTTGCGCCTTGACACCCTGGGGCGCTCTGCCACAATTGCCCTAGTGCATCTCCCCACCCACATCTCTAAGTAGAAGGAATATCGATGGGTAACTCGACTCGCCTCATCGTGATGTCGCTCGTGGTCATCGCGGCGGTGGGATACCTGATCCTCACCGGGGTAAAACAGACCGGGATGCAATACATGACCGTGACCGAGCTCGCCGGGCTGGACCGCGCACCCAAGGCGGAGGGGTTCAGGCTGGATGGAACGGTGGCTCCGGGAAGCGTCGTATACGACCAACGCGAGCCGAAGCTTCAGTTCAAAATGACCGACGGCAAGGAGAATATCTCCGTGGTCTATGAAGGCCTCATGCCCGATGCCTTCGCCGACGGCCGCGAGGTCGTCGTGGAGGGATCCTACCGGCACGCGGAGCGCGCGATCTACGCTTCGAAGCTAGTCACCAAGTGTCCGTCCAAGTACGAAGCAAAGGGGCTGGGGAAGGACAAATCGTGAGGCAAAGGGGTCGCCCGTGAGCGAGCTCGGCCGCCTGGCGCTTCTCCTCGGCTTCGCGTGTTCCATTTTCGCGGTCGGAAGCATCGCGTGGGGACTCCGCACGGGGTACTCGGGCCCGCTTCGCAGCGGGAGGCGCGCCGTGTGGACCGTGTGCGCGCTCGCGCTCCTCGCGGTCATTCTCCTCGAGCGCGCGCTCCTCGCGCGCGACATGAGCTACCGCTACGTCGCGGAGCACACAAGCAAGGACCTTCCGCTCCACTATGCGTTCAGCTCGCTCTGGGCGGGACAGGAGGGGTCGCTCCTCCTCTGGCTCCTGATCCTGAGCGCCTACGGCTCTGCGTTCCTTTTCGCATACCGGAAGCGGCTCGATCCGTTCTACGACGCGGTGGCGATGGTTATCGCCACGGTGATGATCTTCTTCACGGGGCTCTTGACCTTCGTTTCCTCCCCGTTCCGGATCCTGGCCACGCCACCGCCCGACGGAATGGGGTTGAACCCGCTGCTGCAGGACCCCGGGATGATGATTCATCCGCCGATCCTCTACACCGGATACGTCGGCTTCATCGTCCCCTTCGGGTTCGCGATGGCGGTCCTGCTTCTGAACCGCTCCGGCACGCGCTGGATCGAGGAAGTGCGACGGTGGACGCTTTTCTGCTGGGGGTTTCTGGGCGTGGGGATTCTTCTCGGCGCGCGCTGGGCGTACGTCGAGCTGGGCTGGGGCGGCTATTGGGGCTGGGATCCCGTCGAGAACGCCTCGCTCATGCCGTGGCTCGTGGGAACCGGCTTCCTCCATTCGGTCATGATCGAGCAGCGGCGCGGGATGCTCAAGACGTGGAACATCGCGCTCATCGCCCTCACCTTCGAGCTTTCCATCTTCGGCACCTTCCTCACGCGATCGGGCGTGCTTACTTCCGTGCACTCGTTCGCGGAATCGAACATCGGCCCGTGGTTCCTCTCGTTCATCTTGATCAGCGGCACGGCGGCCACCGCGCTCATCCTCTATCGCAAGGCGCTCCTGGAGAGCGAGAACCGGATGGACGCGATGATCTCGCGGGAGGGCTCGTTCCTCTTCAACAACGTGCTCTTCGTCGCCCTCACCTTCGCGACGTTCCTCGGCACCACGTTTCCCGTGGTCAGCGAGGCGGTCACGGGGACGAAGATCTCGGTCTCGGCCCCCTTCTTCAACCGCGTGAACGTCCCGATCGCGCTGGCGCTCCTGCTCCTCACCGGCGCCGGCCCCGTGCTTTCCTGGAAGCGGGCAACCGCGTCGGTTCTCAAGCGCAATTTCGTTCTGCCCACGGTCATGGGCGTCCTCGCGGCGGGGATCGCGATCCCGTTCGGAGCCGAGGGGGTTTATCCCCTGGTTTGCATCTTCGGGGCTGCGTTCGTGGTCACGACGATCGTGATGGAGTTCGCGCGCGGCATCCAGGCGCGGAAGAGCTCGGAAACGGCGGCGCTCCCGGCCCAGGTCGTGCACCTCGTGAAGAAGAACAAGCGCCGGTATGGCGGATACATCGTCCACACGGGAATCGTGCTCCTCTTCGTGGGCGTGCTCGGCTCCTCCGTGTTTCAGAAGGAGGCGCACGCGCCCCTGAAGACGGGAGAGGCGCTCCACATCGGCCCGTATACGCTCACGCTCCGCGGCGTCACCGAGCGCCAGAAGGAGAACGCGATCTTGACCACGGCGATCCTGGGCGTCGAGCGTGGGGGCAAGCTGGTCGGCACCGAGCACGCATCGAAAGCGCTCTACTCGAAATCCCAGCAGCCCATGACCGAGGTCGCTCTGCATTGGACGCCGGCCGAGGACCTCTACATGATCCTGGGAGGCGTGAACGAGGACGGCTCCGCATCGATCCAGGCCTACATCAATCCGCTCGTGAGCCTCGTTTGGGGGGGCGGAATCGTCATGGTGCTGGGAACGCTCATCGCGCTGAGCGACCGCATGAGGATCCGCCGGGAAGAAAAGGCCGGTTGATGCCCCGCCTGATGCCCCGCCCGATGTCCTGCCGCTCCGCGACCCTGCTGGCGATTGTTTTTCTCCTCGGGACAGCACCTTTCTCCGAAGCCAAGCCGCGCGATCCGGCGCACGCGATCACGAGCCAGCTCATCTGCCCGTGCAGCTGCGGGGAGGTCCTGAGCGGTTGCACCTGCGAAACCGGCAAGACGATGCAGGGCTACGTGGAGAACGCGATCAAGCAGGGGAAGGGGAAGGACCAGATCGTCGGCGCGCTCGTGGCCCGGTACGGTGAGGTGATCCGGGGAGCCCCCAAGCCGGAAGGGTTCAACCTCCTGGTCTGGGTACTGCCTTTTGCCGCGACGTTGGCGGGCTTCGCCATCGCCTTCCTGGTTCTGCGCCGGATGGTCAGACGCCGGGCGGTGATTCCGTCGTCCCAGGGGGCTCTCGTCGCCGATCGCGGCGGGCTCTCCCCCGGCCGGACGCTCGAGGACGATCTCGAAGCGCTTCGCGCGCGCGCCGAGGCGGAGCTTCGACGGATGAGGGAATGAGCGGAAACTGGATCGTCCTCGCCGCCCAAGTTCTCCTGGTCGCGATCGTAGCCGTGTTCGTGATCTCGCCGATCGTACGGAGACGCGGGGAGCGCGCGTGGTCGGAATCCAGAGAGGAAGGCCTGCGCCGTTCGATCGCGGAGCGCAAGGGGCGCCTCTACACGGGCATCATCGAGCTCGACTTCGACCGCGATTCGGGAAAGATCTCGCCGGAGGACCACGAGCGCATGCGGAGTGAAGCGATGAGCGAGGTCGTAGCTCTCCTCAAGGAGGAAGAAGCGTTCGAGAAAGGGCCGAGGCCGAGACCCGCCGTCATCGAAGGGGGGGACTCCGTGGAGCGGATGATCGAGGAGTACAAGCGCTCCCGCCGCAGAGACCCTGGGGCGCGGCAGACGTGATCCGCCCGTCCGGGATCCGCGCCGCAATCGTCCTCGCGATGCTCGCGATCTCGCTCGGAGTACCCTCCACTGGGACCGCGCTCACCATCCGGGGAGCGGTGGTCAAGGGTGACGAGAAGCGGCCGGTGGCCGGCCAGACCGTCCAGCTCCACGTGGTTCGTGGGAACGAGGAGCTCAAGGGCTCGACGGCCGCGACGAATCCCGCCGGCGAATACCAGTTCGACGGGCTCAAAGCGGACCCCGCGCTCTCCTATTACGTTTCCACCGAGTACGAAAACGCGTTCTATACGGAGGGTCCTCTCGCACAGGACCAGGGCCCGTCGGTCACGCACGACTTCGTAGTCTACGACGTCGGGCGCGACATCTCCGCGGTGCAGGTGAAGAATCACCACATCATCATCGAGCGCCAGCCGGATGGTCTTCACGTAACCGAAATCCTGATCTTCGAGAACAGGGGACGGACCGCCTTCCTGGGCACCGGGCCCGACCACGCGGAAAACGCCGGCGCCCGGATCGGGCTCCCCGCTTCGATCAACGGTTTCCAGCAGGGAATGGGGGGGGACCCCCAGACGACCCACGTGCGCGGTCGCGAGCTCGCGAGCGAGAGGCCGATTCCGCCGGGCGTGCGCCCGTTCAGCTTCTCCTACCGCATTCCGCTCTCGGGCCGCGTGGATCTGAGCCACCGGCTCTATTTTCCGACCGCCTCCTTTGTCGTGCTCCTCGACGATCCCAAGCTCAAGCTCGAGTCCAAGGCGCTCGAATACGGGGGCATGCGCGACCAGGGTGGAAAGCAGTACGCGGTCTATAGCGGTGCCACGTTCGGGGTCGGCCAGGAGATCCAGATCCGGATCGGCGGCGCCGGGTTCTGGTCGAACCCGAAGGTCTATCCGTGGCTGATCGCGCCGTTCGCGATCGTGGGCGCGCTCTGGATCGCGGCCCGAAGGGGAAGGCGCGTTCGGGCAGCGGTTCGTGCCGGGCGCGCCGAGGCGCCCTCCGAGGCCGTGGCTACCGGGGTCCCGGCCGAGCAGCGCCAGGCCGCGCCGGCGCGTCCGGCAGCGGCCCTTCCCCTGACGCAGCCCCAGGGAGGCGGGACGAGCGACGCGGATTTCCGCAAGGCGTACCTCTTCCTGATCGCCTCCCTCGACGAAGGCCTCGACCGGGGTGAGTTCTCCCGCGAGACCCACGCGCTGATACGTCAAAATCTCAAGCGGCGGCTCCAGGCCCTGCTCGCCGAGGAATCAGCGAGCGGGGTCCGCTGACACGACCGCCGTGACGCTCGGCGCTCGAGACATCGAGAAGCGCTTCTCGTCCCAGGCCGTCCTTCGGGGAGCCTCGATCGAGCTTCATCCCGGCGAAATCGTGCTGCTCCGAGGCGCGAACGGCTCGGGGAAGACCACCTTCGCCCGGATCCTCGCCACGACCCTCGCAGCCGACGCGGGCACCGTGACCCTGGACGGCGAACCCGTTCGACGCAGGCTCGGCGCCGCGCGCCGCGGGATCGGCTTCGTAAGCCACCGGCCCCTTCTCTACCTCGGCCTGACCCCGCTCGAAAACCTCGAGTTCTTCGGTAGGCTCGCCGGCGTGGCCGACGCGCGCCTCCGCGCGGAGCGGCTCTTGGAGCGCTTCGGGCTTACCCCCTTCGCGCGGACCGCCATGGAGCGCTTTTCGCGCGGAATGCTCCAGCGGGTCGCGCTCATCCGGGCGTTGCTTCCCGCGCCGAAGGTCCTCATCCTGGACGAGCCCTACGCGGGCCTCGACGACGAGGGTTCGTCGACCTTGAACGCGCTTCTCGGGGAGGCGCGCGGGAAGGGTACCGCTTCTCTCGTCATCTCCCACGATCGAGATCGGATCGCGCCGCTGACCCCGCGCGAGTACCTGCTCAAGCACGGCGTGATCGAGCCCTCGCCGTGACGGCGCTGCGGGTTCTCGCGAAGGACTTAAGGCTCCACGCGCGGGACGCGCGCTTCATCGCGACGCTCTCGCTCTTCAGCCTCTCGCTTGTCCTGATCCTGAGCGTCGCGTTCGGGCCCTTTTTCCGCGACCCGGCCCGGGAGGCGAGCGCGACACTCTGGGCGGCGCTCTTCTTCGCGGGCGTCCTGGGCCTCACGCGGGCTCTCGACCTGGAATCCGAGTCGGGGGGCGGGGAAGCGCTTCGGCTGACCGGCGCCGACCCCTTCGCGATCTACGCGGGGAAGACGATCGCGAATTTCCTGCTCATGGCCGTTCTATTCGTGCTGCTCCTGCCGTGTACCTCGATCTTCTTCGACGTCGGGAATCTGGCGGTCCTTCCGACCGTCGCCGGCGTTGCCGCGCTGGCGCTCATCGGTTATGCTGCCTGGGGCACCTTGTTTGCCGCTCTCGCGCGGGGGCTCAAGGCGCGCGAGCTTCTGCTCTCGATCCTTCTCTTTCCCACGTTGATTCCGCTCTGGATCGGCGCCGTCAAGCTGACCCGTTCGCTTTGGGCGGACGGCACGATCGAACCGGTCCGGGATTGGCTGAAGATCATGGTCGTGATCGACGTGCTGGGGCTGGCGCTCGCGGCGTGGCTGTATGAGGTAATTCAGGAGGCGGAAGAGTGACGATACCCGGGTGGTGGTCGAAGGGGCGGGCGATCCTCTGGACCGTGGCGGTCCTCTTGGTCGCGGGCTCTTTGTATGCGGCCTTCGCCCGCGCTCCGGTCGAGGCCCAGATGGGCGTGGTGCAAAAGATCGTCTACATCCACGTTCCCAGCGCGACCGTGACTCTGCTCGCGTTCGGGCTCACGTTCGCGGCGAGCATCGCGTTTCTCGCGACGCGAGCCTGGATGTGGGACGCGGTCGCGGCCTCCTCCTGCGAGGTCGGGATGGTGTTCGCCACGATCGTGCTCGTGAGCGGGCCCTTGTGGGCGCGCTCGGCGTGGAACACCTGGTGGACGTGGGAGCCCAGGCTCACGACGTTCCTTATCCTCTGGCTTCTCTACGGCGGGTACCACGTGGTGCGCGCTTCGATCGCCGGCGGCGCCAGGCGCACCGTCTCGGCGGTGCTAGGGGTCGTCCTGTTCGTCAACCTCCCAATCGTCTGGAAATCGGTCGAGTGGTGGCGGGGATCGCTCCACCCGCGAGCCGTGACGATGACCGGCGAGATGCGCACGGTCCTGACCCTGTCGATGCTCGCGTGGATCGTCTTTTTCGCGGCCGCGTTTCAGGAAAGGCTTCGGCTCGAAGCCATGAGGGAAGCCGCGGAATCGGGTGGAACGCCCGAGGCTCCGCGATGATATACGCCGTGGCGGCGTACGTGCTCGCGGCGCTGATCTGGGGCGTATACTTGCTGTCGCTCCGCGCCCGGACAGCCCGGATCGCGCAGCGGGAAGGTGGAATGAGGCGATGAGGGACCATTTTCAGGAATTCGAGATCTCCCCTGAGATCGTGAGCGAGATGATCGAATCCGGGGAGGAGATGGTCCTAGTCGACGTGCGCGAGGACTGGGAGTGGGAGAAGGCGCACATCGAGGGCGCGATCCACATCCCGCTCTCGGAATTGAGGGAGCGCGTCCAGGAGCTGGACCCCGAGACATGGACCGTCGTTTACTGCCACGTCGGCGACCGCAGCGTCGACGGTTGCCTCGTCCTCTGGGATTTGGGCTTCCGGAAGGTTCGAAGCCTGTCGGGTGGAATCGATCTCTGGTCCGAGGTCATCGACCCCGAAGTTCCCAAGTACTGACCGCCCCTTCGCTCGTCTTCCTCCGACTCACAGATCCAGGTAATTCGGGCCGCCACCGCCCTCCGGAGGCACCCACGTGATAATCTCGTACGGGTCGGCGATGTCGCACGTCTTGCAGTGGACGCAGTTCGAAGGGTTGAGCTTGAGCTTCACCCCGCCGGCCGGACCGTCGGGGACCATCTCGTAGACGTTGGCAGGGCAGAAGTGCTGGCAGGGATTGCCGTATTCCTCCTTGCAGCGCGTCGCGCAGAGGTCGGTGTCCGCGACGAGGAGATGGCTCGGCTGGTCCTCGTCGTGCTTCGTCCCCGAGTGGAAGACGTCGTTCACCTTGGTGAAGGTGCGGGCGTTGTCGTAACGGCGCTGGGTCTCTTCCAGCGTCGTGGGCTTCACGCCCGCCTCGGCGAGCTTTTTCATCCTGGTATGGCCCGGTTTCCACCTAGGCCGGTTCCCGAATCCCAAGCCCCCCGTGACGAGCTGCAAACCGGCGTCCGCCATTCCCATCCACAGCCCGCGCTCGAATCCCTGGTGAAAGTTGCGGACCTTGGTCAGCTCGGACCAGATCCACGATCCCCGCACCCGGCGATCGTAGGCGGCCATCGCCTCCGCGCCGAAATCCCCCTTTCGCAGGGCGTCGAATGCCGTCTCGGCGGCGAGCATTCCCGACTTCATCGCTAGGTGGACTCCCTTGAGCCGCTCCGAGTTCAGGAGCGCGGCGTTGTCGCCGCAAAGGAGCCCTCCCGGCCAGGAGAGCCGGGGCACCGAGTAGTAGCCGCCCTCGGGTATGGCTTTCGCGCCGTAGGAATGGAGCGTTCCTCCCTCGAGCAGCTTCGCGACGAAGGGATGCCGCTTGAACTCCTGCATCAGGCCGTGAGGGTCGGTTGTGGGATTCCAGTAGTCGAGCCCCACGACGAAGCCTACGGACCAGCGGTCCTGATCCATCCCGTAGATGAACCCGCCGCCGAACGTCTTCGAATCGAGCGGATGGCCCATCGTGTGGATCACGCGCCCCTTCGGCACGCGGCCCTGGGGCATGCGCCAGACTTCCTTGATTCCGGTCGCGTAGATCTGGGGCGCGCGCCCTTCCTCAAGCTTGAGCTGAGGGGTGAGGCGCTTGGTCAAGGAGCCCCGCACGCCCTCGCAGAGCACGGTGATCTTGGCGCGGACGTCCGCGCCCGGCTCGAAATTGGGCTTCCGGTTCCCGTGACGGTCGATTCCCTTGTCGCCGGTCCGCGCCCCGACCATCCGCTCCCCTTCGAAGAGCCCTTCGACCGCCGCCATCGAAGGGAGCACGTAGGCACCCGTGGATTCAAGGAGCCCCCCCATCCACTTTTCGAGATTGCCGAGGGAGACGACGTAGTTCCCGTGGTTTCGAAGCGGGGGAGGGAGGAGAGGGAATCGGATCTGCCCGGATCCCGTGAAGTAGAAGAGATCGTCGCTCGTGACCTCGCTCTCGATCGGCGCGCCCTTCTCCTTGAAATCGGGGATCAGCTCCTGGAGCGCCCGCGGATCGAGCACGCAGCCCGAGATTCCATGCGCTCCGATTTCGGAAGATTTCTCGAGCACCGCGATCGAGATCTCGCCGAGCCTCTGGTCCTGCGCCGCGCGCTTGTTCTCCTCGAGGAGCTGGGTCAGACGCAGTGCGCCCGCGAGGCCCGCCGGGCCGCCGCCTACGAAGAGGACGTCGACCTCGAGGACGTCCCGCTGGTCGCTCATTTCAAGCGCGCTTCGTCCCGCCCGCGGTAGCCGCGGCGGGGGACGGCGTGTTCGACGCGTGCTTCAGCTCTTCCAAGTATCGCTCGGCGTCGAGCGCCGCCATGCAGCCGGTCCCCGCGGCGGTGACCGCCTGGCGGTACACGGAGTCCTGCACGTCACCGCCGGCGAACACGCCCGGCACGCTCGTCCGCGTTCCGCCGAAGGTGCGGATATATCCGTTCGGGTCGAGCTCAAGCTGTCCCTCGAACAGCGCGGTGTTCGGCTGGTGCCCGATTCCGATGAAGAGCCCCTCCGCGGGGACGACCGTCGTATGTCCCGTTTTCAGGTTCTGGACCTTCACTCCCGTGACCTTGCCCTCGCCGGAATCCAGCACCTCCTCGACAATCGAGTCCCACAGGAAGGATATTTTCGGGTTCGCTATGGCGCGCTCTTGCATGATCTTCGAGGCGCGGAGTTCGTCGCGGCGGTGGATCACGGTCACGTGGCTCGCGAACTTGGTGAGAAAGTTTGCCTCTTCCATCGCCGTGTCACCCCCACCCACCACCAGGACACGCTGGTTCCTGAAGAAGTACCCGTCGCACGTGGCGCACGCCGAGACGCCGTGCCCCATGAGCTTCGCTTCGCTCGATATTCCGAGGAGCTTCGCCACGGCGCCGGTCGCGATGATCAGGGCGCGCGACCTGTACGTTTTCCCGTGTGACGCGACCTCGAAGGGGGACGCCTTCAAGTTCACCGATTCCGCTGGGGCCGTGATCAGCTCCGTGCCAAAGCGGGCCGCCTGGGCGCGCATGCGCTTCATGAGGTCGGGCCCCAGGATCGCCTCCTCGAACCCGGGGTAATTCTCCACGTCGGTCGTGATCGTGAGCTGGCCGCCCGGGTGGGCGCCCTCGAAGAGCAGCGGGGACAAGTTGGCCCGCGCTGCGTAGATCGCCGCGGTCAAGCCCGCGGTACCGGAGCCCAGGATGATGACCTGCCGTGTGTCGGCCATGGAACCGATGTTCCCCTTCCGGGTTAGGAGTGCTGGTGTCGCGTCCGGCGGGCGCCGGAATCGCGGCAGGAAGCGCCGCATCCAAATCCAGGCTTCGGAACTATAGGAAATGGACGCTCCACGTTCAACTTACTACTTGGACGCGGCGAGCCGCCCAAAGGGATCGTGTGGTAGAGTTCCCGCCTCACGGGGCGCAGCACGATCGCCCCGTCCAACCGCGACTCCGGAGGTTCGGCCAACATGAAACGGTTCCGCTCACTGCCCTCGGCATTCCTTCTCTTCTCCGCGCTCGTCCTCGCGGCGCCAGTCCAGGCCGCGCCGCAGACCTTCGAGATCGATCCCGTGCATTCGCGCGTGGAGTTCACGATCCGGCATATGTTCAGCAAGGTGACCGGCAATTTCGGCAAGTTCCAGGGAGTGATCAACTACGACGCGGCCGCACCGGCGTCTTCCTCCGTGAAGGCTGATATCGACGCGAGCAGCATCGATACGAATAACGACCGCCGGGACGGCCATCTCAAGAGCCCTGACTTCTTCGACGTCGCGAAATACCCCACCATCACGTTCACGAGCACCAAGGTCTCGTCGGGAGCGGACGGCAAGCTCAAGGTCGAAGGCACCCTCTCCATACACGGGGTCACGAAACCGGTCGTACTGGACGCCGCGTTCCTTGGCTCAGGCCCGGGGCTGGATGGCGTGACGCGCGCCGGGTTCGAGGCGACCACGAAGGTGGATCGCAAAGACTACGGAATCGTCTGGAACAAGGCGCTCGACCAGGGAGGCACCCTCCTTGGAGACGACGTGCAGATCAGCCTCGAGATTGAAGCGGCGGTACCCCAGCCCCCGGACGCCGCGGGCAAGGAGCAGAAGACCGAGAAGAAGGAGACGACGAAGAGCGCGAAGTAAGGCCCAAATCTAGAGCGGACGCGCAAGCCACCGCCGCATCCATGCCGTAACGGCCTCGATCATGTCGAGGAGCTGCGGCGGGGTGCGGCGGATCTTGTCTCCGGCCTGGAACGAGTGGCCGGCGCCCTCGATGACCCGGAGCTCGGTCGTCACCGAGGAGGCGTGGGAAGCGATCGAGACCGCGTCGTCGAGCGGAACGACGGCGTCCTTGTCGCCCTGCAAGATCAGAAGCGGGATCTCGAGCGATTCGATCGCGCGCGCGGCGTCGTAGCGATCGCGGTTCCGAGTGAAATCTTCCCAAAGGTCGGGGCCGAGCCGAAGCTCAGTGCGGGTCCGGAAATCGTGGATCGTGGCGTCCTCACCGCGCTCCCACGCCGCGACCTGGTCCGGCTTCCAGACTCCAATTCGGAATGGCGCAGCCAGAGTCGCCAGGCAGCCGACTCTCCGGTCCGACGCCGCGTGAAGCAGCGCGAGCGTTCCACCGCGGCTGTGCCCGATGAGCCCCGCGTTCGGGGCTCCGCGCGCGAGCGCCCACCCGACGACCCTGGCGAGATCCACGAGCTCCTTGGCGTAGGTGTTCCGGCGAAAGCGCTCCGCCTCCGTGAATGCGCCGTCGCTTCCCGCGATCCCGGATCCGGAAACGCTGAAGGTCACGGCGGGGAAGCCGGCCTCGGCCAGCCTCCCGGCAAGCAGCGGAAAGAATCCCCAATCCTTGTAGCCGCGGAAGCCGTGGACGAGGACGATCGGCGGCCGGGCCGCCGCGGCCGATGGCGGGTCGGCGCCGTCGGCGGTCCGGGGCGCATAGAGATCGAGCCTGAGCGGGCCGCCGTCCGCCCCCTCGAGCTCAACCGACTTTGGCGATGAGATCTCGGGCAAGATCGGGGAGAACAGGAAGGTCCCCCTCCACGAACTGGTGGTCTCGAAGCTGAGCGGGCTCGATCCAGCGCAGCTCGTCGCACTGGATGGGCGTCGGCGTGCCGTGGAGGAGGTCGCAGAAATGGAAATAGAGGCTGACCCTACGATCGGGATAGACGTGGGTCAGCGCCCGCCAGAGAGGCCCCACTCCGACCTCGATCCCGACCTCCTCGAGCATTTCCCGTCTCAAGCAGTCGGCGATGCTCTCGCCTCGATGGCGTTTCCCGCCGGGAAATTCCCAGCGCCCTCCCTGGTGATCGCCGCTCTGCCTCCGGGCGATGAGCACTTCGGAGCCGTTCCAGAGAATTCCGGCCGCGACTTCGTAGATGCGCATGAGGCTCAGTTCGCCCTGCTCGGGAGGGAAGCACGCTTCAGCTCACGATTCAGGAAGTCGAGGGTGCGTCTCCATGCGTCCTTTGCGGGCGCGGCGCGGTATCCCCCCCAGGGATTGTTGACGTTCGCGAAGGCGTGCCCGGCTCCGGGGTAGATCTTGAAATCGACCTTCTTCTCGGCTTTTTTCAGCGCGGCCTCGAACTCGCGCACCTGCTCCGGAGTGGGGCCTTGGTCCTCCGCGCCGAAATTTCCCAGGACCGCGGCCTGGAGCCCGTGGATGGCCGTCTCATCGCTGATTGGCGCCCCGTAGTACATCACGCATGCCCTGATTCCGGGATCCGCCGCGGCGAGGCGGATGGCGTACTTGCCGCCCATGCACCCCCCGATCACCCCGATCGCCTGTGCCCGGACGTCTTCCCGGCTTCGCATGAAATCGGCGGCGGCGTGGAGCGTGGCCATCGCGTCCTCATCGGTGAGACCGCTCATGAGCTGGTGCGCCGTCCCTTCATCGTAGGCGACCTTTCCGTGGTAGAGATCGGCGGCAAAGGCCACGTATCCGTGCGCGGCCAGGCTGTCTGCCTGCTCCTTCACCCAATCGTTGAGCCCCCACCATTCCTGAACCACGATGACGCCCGCGTGGGTGCCCGCGCCTTTCGGCATGGAGAGGTAGCCCGAGAGCTTGCTCCGTCCTTGCGTGATCTGGATCATGCCTCCCTTGTGGGCGCCGCCGCGCCGGGGCGTCGCGCCCGCGGCCCCTTCCGGGGCAAGCGCGCACAGGCACAGGAGCGCCACCATCGTCCGTAACCCATAGGCCTCCAGGGTCCGCTTCATGTCGTCGTCTCTCCTTCCGCGCTAGTGGTGGACGCCGCGTCCGCGTGCTGAGCGAGCGCCGCGCGAATTTCAGCAAGCACATCCTGTGAGGTTTCCCGTCTCGCCGCGTCGTGCAGGGTTGCCTGGGCGCCGCCGATCCTGCCCAACGCCCACGCAGCGTGCCCGCGCACGAGGGGATCCGGATCATGGGCCAGCGCGCGGGAGAGCGGGTCCACGGAACGCCGGTCGCCCAGGTTGCCGAGGGCGATCGCCACGTTGCGGACGAACCCGGAACGCTTGGCTCTCAGGATCGCGGTGCCCTGGAAGCGGGCGCGAAACGCGTTCGCGTCGAGAAACAGCAGCGGGATCAGCTCCGGCGTCTGTTGCTCCGGACGCTCGGCGAAGTCAGGGTCCTGGGTCTTCACCGCGAATCGATTCCAGGGGCAGACTTCCTGGCAATCGTCGCATCCGAAGATCCTCGACCCGATGAGGGGCCTCATCTCGGCCGGAATCGACCCGCGGTGCTCGATCGTGAGGTAGCTGATGCAGCGCCGCGCGTCGAGCTGATAGGGTCCCACGATCGCTCCGGTGGGGCATGCCGCGATACAACGGGCGCACGTGCCGCAGTAGTTTCGGGCCGGATCGTCCGGCTCGAGCGCGAGATCGGTGAGGATCTCGCCCAGGAAGAACCAGGAGCCCGCGCCCTTCCGGATGAGGTTCGTGTTCTTTCCGATCCAACCCACGCCGGCCTCTTCCCCCCACGCCCGGTCGAGCACCGGTCCCGTATCGACGTACGCGAGCCAGCGGGCGTCCGGGCACATCGTATCGATCGCACGCGCAAGCCGGCCGAGCCGGCGGCGGATCCGCTTGTGGTAATCGCGCCCCCACGCATACCGCGCGATGCGTCCGCGGGGCGGCGCGCCGGGGTGCGCAACGGGCCAGTCGCCTCGGTAATAGGGGAGCGAGACCGAGACCACGGTCCTGGCTCCTGAGAGCACGGCGCGGGGATCGGAACGGCGCTCCGGGTTCCGCGCGATCCAGCCCATCGTGCCGTGGCGGCCGGCTTGAAGCCACGCTCGAAGCCTCTGCGCGTGCCGCGACTCGCCCGCCCGGGCGAAACCTATCGCGTCGAAGCCGAGCGAGCGGGCCTCGTTCCGGATGCGCTCCTTCAGCTCTGCGGTGGAATCCGCGGCCGTCGCCGGATGCCCGGCGGGATCGATCCGGAGGCCGAGTTCACCCGCGCCTCCCGCTGTGCTAGCATTCGCATGTGACGGCTTCATCGGATGGTATGCCTCTTTTTCCGCTGCCCGACGTTGTCTTTTTCCCGAAGACGCTCTTGCCGCTTCACGTCTACGAGCCGCGCTACCGCACCCTCGCCTCAGAAGCCCTCGAGGGCGATCAGTCGATCTGTACGGCGCTCCTCCGGCCGGGGTGGGAGGCGGACTATTACGGCTCGCCCGAAGTGTACCCTGTCGGCTGCATCGGGAGAATCGTCCAGCACACGAAGCTGCCGGACGGCCGTTACAACATCACGCTCCAGGGCGAAGGCAAGGTTCGTATCGAGGAGCAAGTCAGGGTGGAGCCCTACCGCATCGTTCGCGTCCAACCGATTCAGGACGACGATGCCTGGACACGGGGGGACGATGTGGCGCAGGAAGCCATCGAATTGGTCCGGCTCTTTCGTCAGGTCCACGAAGGGCAGGGGCCGTCGCTCCTCCTGGCCGAAACGTTCGGGCAGAACATGAGCCCCGAATCCATTCTGAACACGGTGGCGATGCACTTGAACGTCGAGCCGGACATGAAGGAAAGGCTTCTCGAGATGGAGAGCCTCGAGGCGCGGTACCACTCCGTGCTCGAAATCCTCCGTAACGCCACGACGACCCAGGAGCGGATCGAGCGTGTTCGTCATCTCTACCCTCGCGACAAGAGAACCAACTGAAGTGGACATGGTCCGGCTGATCGAGCGCCTGAGGGACGCGCACCCCGACGCGGCCTGCGCGCTTCGGCACGAAAATCCCTTCCAGCTTCTCGTCGCGACAATTCTCTCGGCGCAGTGCACCGACGAACGGGTGAACAAGGTCACCCCTGTGCTCTTTGCGCGGTTTCCGGACGCGGAGTCCATGAAGGCAGCCGATCCGAAGGAGATCGAGGAGATCATCCGATCCACCGGCTTCTACCACAACAAGACGAAGTCCATCCGCGGCGCGGCGGAACGCATCGTCGCGGCCTACCAGGGCCGGGTGCCTGCTCGGATGGAGGACCTCCTCACGCTGCCGGGCGTAGCGCGAAAGACCGCCAATGTCGTCTTGGGCGTGGGCTACCGCGTGGCGGACGGAATCGTGGTCGACACGCACGTCTTTCGTGTATCGCGCCGGCTGGGCCTCACGCGTGCGGAGACTCCAATCCAGGTGGAGCAGGATCTCATGAAGATCGTGCCTCGATCGGAGTGGATCGAGTTCGCGCACCTGCTCATCTTCCACGGACGCCGGGTTTGCGCCGCCAGGAGCCCCCAATGCGGGGTCTGTACCGTGCAGGACCTCTGCCCGAGCGCCCGGCTTTTCCTGAACGGGAAGGCGCCGAAGGCGAAGAAGGCAGGGAAGGCGCGGAAGGCGGGGAAGAGGCCGCCAAAGCCGCGGAAGCCGCCGACATCGCGGCCCACCCGGAGGCCGAAGCCGGCGCGCCGGCCCAAACGCAAGTTGGCCGGGGCTCCCGCCCGAAAGAAGAGGGGGCGGTGACCGCCCTCGCAAGGCCCGGCACCCGTGCGCCGGACTTCAACCTGCCGCTGGTCGGCGGCGGCTACCGGGGGCTCGCGGACCTGATCCACCCCGGGGGCGGTGTCCTCATATTCTTCAAGGAGGACTGCCCGGCGAGCGAGCTCGTGGTTCCGCGCTTAGGTCCGCTCGCGGTCGCGCTCGAGCGCGAGGAGCGGTTCTTCCTCGCGATCGCGCAGGACTCGGAAGAGACCGCGCGGGCGTTCCGCGATCGACACGATCTTCGGTTCCCGATCGCTTGGGAAGAGGCGCCCTACGCGGCCTCCCGGGGCTACGGAATCGGGACGGTACCCGCCCTTTTCGTCGTGGACGGGACGGGCGTCATCGCCGAACGTGTGGAAGGGTTCATCAAGTCGGAGTACCTTGCGCTCGGGGCCGGGATCGAGCAAGCGCTCGCCTTGGGGGCCGCGCCCGCCGTGCTGGAACGCCCCGAGGACTTGCCCGCCCTGAAACCCGGCTGAATGTCGCGAACGGCCGACGGGAGCGGCTAGGGGGACCATGAGACAAGAATTGGGCGTGGCGATCACGTGGCTGGGACACGGCACGGTGTTATACCGGTCCGAGAAGGGAAAGACCGTGCTGGCCGACGCGTGGGTGGACGGCAATCCAGCGTGTCCGGAGGCCGCCAAGCAGCTTCCGCCGATCGACCTCCTGGTGATCACGCACGGCCATTTCGATCACATGGGGGACTGCCTCGCGATCACCAAGAAGCACACCCCGGATGTCGTCTGCATCCACGAGATCGCCCAGTATCTGGAGCCAAAGGGCGTGCAGAAGCTTCACGGGATGAACAAGGGCGGGACGCAAGCGCTGCACGGGCTTCGCGTGACGATGGTCCACGCGGTGCATTCCAGCACGATCTCGGACGGCGACCGGATCCTGCCCGCGGGAGAGGCGTGCGGCTTCGTCATCGAGTTCGAGAACGGCACGCGTGTGTATCACGCGGGGGATACCGCGGCGTTCACCGACATGAAGCTGATCGGGGAGCTCTACCATCCGACGATCGGCGTGCTGCCGATCGGGGACCTGTACACGATGTCGCCGCACGAAGCGGCCGCCGCGGCGAAAATGCTGGGTGTGAAGGTGGTGGTGCCCATCCACCACTCGACGTTCCCGGCCCTGACCGGGACACCGGCCGCGCTGCGCTCGAACCTCAAGGGCTCGGGGATCGAGGTCCTCGAGCTCAAGCCCGGGGAGTCCGCCTAGCCGCTCCGCTCAGTCGAAGTAGACGCGTTCCAGGAGCCCTTCGGCCGTGAGGCGGAAGGGCTTTCGCTCGCGGAAGAACTCCCGCGAGGGTGCACGGGCTCCACGCGTGGGATGAATCGCATCCATCCGAATCCAGGGCCGGATCGTTCGAAGCAGCTCGGCGGGTCCGGGGTGCGGGTGCGGCGCCAGCGTGAGATCCACGACCTCTCCCGACCCGCCGCGGATGAGCGTGCAGCCGCAAGGCACGCGGACGATGATCCCGTTCAAACGGCCCAGCGACCGGTGACGGATCGGGAACTCGTGGACGTGGGAAAGCTGCTCCCGCCATCCTTCCCGCGATCGAAGCGGTGCGGCGCGCCTCGCGAGCTTGGCGGATGGCGGAAGGTGGAGCGCGGCGCGCATGGCCGCGAGCCCCCCGGGGCGCTCGGGATCGAGCGCGCGGAGTGGGCTCAAAGCTCCGGCGCGACCCTTCCGCGCCCGCCCTTTCCGGCCGGTTTTCTCGCCGGGGAGCGCCGGGAGGTCGATCCCGTGTCTCGCGAACCCCGCCTCGATCGCGGCGGTGGCGAGGCCTCCTTCCTCGGTTTGGTCCGTCCCTCTCATGAGCGCGCCGATATCGGCGTAACGCGCGACTCCTGGGGGAAGCTTCTCGATGGCGCGCGCCAGAAGCCTTCCGAGAAGACGCCGCGCGTCTTCGATCGCCTCATCCCCCTTCATCTTCTTCAGGGCGCGAGCCAGGACCTGGACCAGGGCATCGTAGAAGGCGCCCGTGAAAACCCGCGAAAACGAATGCGGCTCCGGCGCCAGCTCCGAATCACCGGCGCTCGGGGAAAGGGATCCCGGATCGGCGTAGCGGAAGCCGTTCCGTGCGTCGCGCAAACGGGTCGGGTCGCTCAGGGCGCCCGGGCCGTAGTTGTCGTAGATCGCGCGGCCCAGCGCTTCCGCGAGACGGGACACCTGATTGCTCCGGTCCCACGCGCCGCCCGCTTCCTCGAGGAGCGCGCGCCGCACGGCGGGATCGGTGAGCGTGGTAAGGAGCGCGGAGCAGTCGGCGAACGCCTCGTGGAAGGACGCGGTCTCGAGGTCCGGCGTCGACCAGAACCCCGGCTGGTACACGTCCAGCACCCCGTGCCCGGTCTCGTGCGCCACGATGTCCAGGCTCTCCGCGGCATAGACCGTGCGGCCGGTCTTCTTGTCGACGTCGTAGAAAAATTGGAGGCTCTTCCGGTCATAGAAGGCGTTCAGGTCTTTGCCGGCGCGTAGCTTCACGCGGAGCGGGCGCCCGTCGTGCCATTGCGTGAAGTCGCGCTCGAAGAGGTCTTCCCACACGCGGATCGTCCGCGCGAGCGCGACCTCTCCCTGCCAGTACTGAAACGCCAGGGTCCCCGGATCGTACGGGGCGGGAGCGTAGCGCGGGCCGTCGATCGTGAAGGATGGCTCGCTTTCGGACGGATGGACCGGGGTCGCGGATTGGAGGCCCACCGGCGCGTCGGGATCGTTGGGATAGAAGCGGATCTCGGACGAAGCGCCGCCCTTCCTGCGCTTCGCGCCCGTCACGCGCGACGGCTCCTCATGAGCGCGAGCGCGCGATCGGCCGGGAGTGTATTCACGACGTCCTCCTTCGTGAGCCATCCCTTTCGCGCGACGCCGATGCCGTACCGGAGGTCCGCGTATCCGCCGGCGTGATGGGCGTCGGGATTGACCGCGAAGCGGACGCCCCGTCCCTTCGCCTTCAAGACCTCGCGCCAATCCAGGTCGAGACGGTGGGGGCTCGCGTTGATCTCGATGAGGACTCCCTCCGCCGCGGCAACCTTGAAGATCTCCTCGAGCGCGATCGGGTACCCTTGCCGCTCCAGGAGAAGGCGCCCCGTCGGATGCGCGAGGATCGACACGTAGCGGTTCTTGAGCGCCCGGGTCACCCGCTTCGTCATCTCGACCTCGTTCATGTTGAGATTCGTGTGCACGGAGGCAACCACGTAGTCGAGCTTCTCGAGCACGCGCTCCGGGTAGTCGAGGGTTCCGTCGGGCAATATATCGACCTCGGCTCCTTTTAGTATTCTCAATTTCTTGGATCCGGCGTTCCAGCGGTCGATCTCGTCCGACTGGCGCTTCAAGTCCTCTTCGCTCAGGCCCCGCGCGTAGCGCGCCGTGGCGCTGTGGTCCGCGAGGCCGAGGTAGGACGCGCCCCACGCGACCGCGGCCTCCGCCATCTCGACGAGCGTGGAGCGCCCGTCGCTGTAGGTCGTGTGGCAATGGAGGATGCCGCGGATGTCGCTCATCGTGATGAGCTTCGGGAGCGCCTTCGCCTCCGCGGCCTCGATTTCGCCCCGGTTCTCGCGCAGCTCGGGCTCGATGTACTCGAGGCCGAGCACCCGAAAGAGGTCCGCCTCGGTGCGGACCGGCGCGTGGCGCTTTCCGGACAGCTCGTACTCGTTCAGGCTCATGCCTCGATCGAGCGCGCGGCTCCGGATGCGGACGTTGTGCGGCACGCTACCCGTGAAATAGTGGAGCGCGAACGGATATTGCTTCGGCAGGACGAGCCTCAGATCGACGGCGAGCCCCGAGGGAAAGCGGACCGAAGTCTTGGTCTCGCCGCTCGCGATGATCGTGGCGGATTCGACCAGCTTGAGGAAGGCCTGGGTCACCTTTTCCGGCTTCTCGGTCGCGACGAGGAGGTCCACGTCCTTCACCGTCTCGAGCCAGCGCCTCAGGCTCCCCCCCACCTCCGATTCCAGGACCGCGGCGTGCTTGCGGAGCTTCGCGAGGAGATCCTCGGCGATGGGGCGTACCTGGCTCGCGAGCGAGCGACTGGAGCCTTTCTCCAAGATCGCGATCCCTTCGAGGATTCGTTTCTCGGACTGTTCCCCGAATCCCTTCAGGGCGCGGATGAGCCCCTTTTCCCCAGCGGCCTTGAGCTCGGCGAGCGAGGTGATTCCGAGCTTCTCGCCGAGGAGGCGCACGCGCTTGGCGCCGAGCCCGGGCACGCGCACCATTTCCAGATAGCCGGGAGGGATGGAATCCACGAGCGCCTCGTAGAAGGCCATGTGCCCGGTCTTCCACAGCTCGGTGATCCGGCCCGCGATGCTCTCTCCGATGCCCGGCACGTCGATCAACGTGCCCGCCTCGATGATCTCGCCCAGATTCTCGGTGAGCCCGTCGATGGCGTGCGCGGCGTTTTCGTAGGCGCGGACCTTGAAGGGATTCTCCCCCTTCAGCTCCAGCAGCGCCGCGATTTCCTCGAGGATACGGGAAGCGTCTCGCTTGTCCACTTAGGGAAGCTCGGCGAGAGGTCTCCGGCCTGAGAAGCCTTCGTCGATCGAATGCCAGTGGGAGACACGGGTCTCGCCCCGCCGCCAGCAGAGGCATACCACGCGGTCGCGGGACATCGTGTAGAAGTCAATGAGCCCCAGATCCAGATCGCGGAGAATACAGCCGTGAGACGCGACTTGGAGAAGCGCGTCACGAAATTGATCCAGCATCTGGGTGCAGCGGGCCTCTTTCTCGCGTAGGAGCCGCACGTCCAGGTTCTTGCTCGTCGCGCCGGAGCCCTCGATGGCGCTCAGCACCTGGATCTCGCCCTTCAGGGACATGATCTCGCGCCCGATCGCTGCGATCGAATCCAGCGCCTGTTCCAGGAAAGGAATCAGCTCGTTCGCCTCATCCACAGAGAAGATCTTGTTTCGGATCCTTTCCATCGGGTTCCCCCAGCCGAGAATCGCTTCTGTCCGGCGCGCCGGACCCACCTCCAATTTATCAAACCCTCCCGGACCCTTGCAACCGGCTGGGGAATCTGCAAGGCTCTGGACGTGCCCAGGGACAGCTCGATGTCCCGTCGCGACTTCCTGCGGCGGGGCGCCTACCTCACGACTGCGATCGCGGCCGGACTTCCGGAAGCCGTGTCGCTCCTCCATCCAAGAGCAGCGGAAGCCGCCCTCATGGGGATCGGTCAGGAGCTGCGCGACGTTCTGAACGAGGAAACCGTGAATCGAATCCTCCAGGAGGCGCTCGTGACCGGGGGGAACTTCGCGGACGTCTTCGCCGAGCAGCGCTTTCGGACCGCGATCGTGCTCGACGCGGGAAAGATCGATTCGGTCACGTACGGATATCCACGCGGCGCCGGGGTGCGCGTCGTGCGGCGCAACCAGACCGGATACGCTTTCTCGGACGAGCTTTCCTATTCCTCTCTGCTCGATGCCGCCCGCGTCGCGTCCTCGGTCGTGGAAAACCAGAGCCGCACCAATCCGATCGATGTGACCCGCCGCAACCCTCCTCAGCCCTTCACGCTGCAAAACCCCGAGCCGCTGATGCTCGAGTACACCAAGTTCGACTTGCTGCAGCGGATGGATGCCGCGGCCCGCGGCGTCGATTCCCGCATCGCCTCGGTGAGGATCGAGTATTTAGACGAGGTGCGAGACGTCTTGATCGGCACCTCCGACGGCATCTACGTGCTGGACCGGCAATACCTCACTAGCATCACGTGCGCGCCGGCTGCCCAGGCGGGCGGGAAACGCGGCAGCGGGTTCTCCTCGATGGGCGGGCGCGTCGATGCGGATTACTTCGCCCGGAATAGCCCCGAGGAGGCCGCGCGGCAAGCCGCCCGACAGGCGATTCGGCTCCTGGAAGCCGGGCCGGCTCCCGCTGGCCCGATGCCGGTGGTGGTCGCGCCGGGCTGGGGAGGCGTCCTCATCCACGAATCGCTCGGCCACGCGCTCGAAGGGGACGGAATCCGCCGGGGGACCTCGCTCCTGACGGGGCTCGTCGGGACCCGCATCGCCTCGCCGCTCGCGCGCGTCGTGGACGACGGTCGATGGCCGAACGGACGCGGCTCCTGCGCGGTGGACGACGAGGGCACTCCGTCCCAACGAACGGTGGCTGTCGAGGCGGGCGTGCTCCAGTCCTACTTCCTCGACAAGCAAAACGCCGTGCTCCTGGGACTTCGCTCGACGGGGAACGGGCGGCGCATGTCCTACCGGAACTGGCCGATCCCGCGCATGACCAACACCTACCTCGACGCCGGCACGAGCGACCCCGCCTCTCTTCTGAACGGGATCGCCAGAGGCTTCTACGCCGCGGAGCTGGGCGGTGGATCGGTGGACACGACGAGCGGCAACTTCAACTTCGCGGTCCGGGAGGGCTACTGGATCGAAGATGGCAGGCGGACGCGGCCCGTCCGTGGAGCTGTCCTCATCGGCAATTCGCTCGAGACCATGAAGCGGATTGAGGGGATCGGGACCGATCTCGTAGTCGAGCAATCGCGGGGCACATGTGGAAAGGACGGCCAGATGATTCCCGCGGGCGTGGGGCAACCCACGGTGCGTTTCTCCTCGATCACGGTCGGAGGACCCTCAATCTAGTATGCCGAGACAGCCCGCGGTCGAGCTTGCAGAAAGGATTCGGATCCAGGCAGAGCGTTCCGGCGCGCAGGAAGCGGAGACCTACCTGGAAACCAGCACGACGACCGAGGCGCGCCTTCGCCAGGGACAGGTCGAGCTGCTCCAACAGTCCGCGATCCAGGGGCTGGGCCTTCGGGTATTCCGGGATCGGCGTATGGGATTTGTCTACACGACCGACCTTCGCGAGACGGTGCTGAACGAGCTGGTGAACCGGACGCTCGCCCTCACCAGCCAGGCGACCCCGCGAGACGAGAACAAGATCGCGGAGTTTCTGGCCGTCTCGCAGTCCGATCTGGAAATCCGTGACGACGCGGTCGCCCGGCTGCGTCCGGAGGATCTGGTCCGATTCGCGCGAGCCGCGGAGGAGAGCGCGTTCGCGCAGGACAAGCGGATCCAGACCACGAAGGACGTGCGCTCCGGTACCGCGGTCCAGGAGGTCTATTTCTCGAACACGTACATCCCGCGCCAGACCTACCGCGCAACCACCGTCTGGCTCTCGGCCACCCCGGTCGCGACCCAGGGGTCGCAGCGCAGGGAAGGCACCTTCATCGACCAGAAGCGCTTCCTGGCGGACCTCGCGAGGCCGGAGCAGATAGGGCAGCGTGCGGTGGAGCGCGCGCTCGCGAAGCTGGGCGCGGCGACTGTGCCGTCGGCTCGGGTGCCGGTCGTGTTTTCCGCGGAGGCGGCCGGCGTCTTCCTGCAGGGGCTCTTCGGGGCGTTCAGCGCGCTCAACGTGCTCGAGCAGCGCTCCTTCCTCGCCGGGAAGCTCGGGCAGAAGATCGCGAGCCAGAACGTCACGATCATCGACGACGGAACGATGCGGCGCGGGCTCGGGAGCCGCTACTTCGACGGCGAGGGGGTGCAGACCCACCGCACGGTGGCCGTGGCCGGAGGGATCCTGCAACAATACTTCCACTCGGGCGCGACCGCGCGCCGGATGAACGCTCCCCCCACCGGAAACGGCGTGCGCTCCTACGACACGCTCCCGGCGATCGGGCCGACCAACTTCTACATCGATTACGGATCCTCGACCCACAAGCTCGTGGACGAGGTCGTTCGGGGGCTCTACGTCACCGGTCTCGCGGGATTCGGCGTCGATACCGTTTCGGGGGAATACTCGCAGCAGGTCGAAGGGCAGTGGATCGAGAAGGGCCAGCTGACCAAGCCCGTCGAAGGCGTGACCGTGGCGGGGCGGCTCGATGAGATGCTGCTCGGGATCGACGGCGTGGGAAGGGACCTCGACTTCCGCTCGAACGTGGCCTCCCCCACGATCCGATTCCGGGAGCTGGCGGTGGCCGGAGGGGCGTAGGCGGGTCTCTAAGGACCTTCCCCCGCGTCACGCGGGCGATTCGGAAGCCTTAGGCTGCGTGTCCCCTTCTTCCTTCGGCGCCGCGTAGAGCTCGCCCACCGTGAATTTCTTCGGCTGCTTCACGTAGATGTAGGCGGTATTCGCCGCGGCCGCCCCCTCGCTGCACGCGGTGATCAGGAGCTTGTACTTGCCGGGGTAGGTCGCGATGTCCCCGCATGAGAGCACCCCTTTGATGTTCGTGTTCATGATGTTGTCGACCTTGATCTGATTCCCCTGCAGCTCGAGCCCCCATGAGCGGATCGCCTTCGTGTCCATGAGAAACCCGATGTTGATCGAGACGAGGTCCATAGGGAGCTCTTGCGTCGCCTCGGTCTTCTTGTTTTTCACGACCACCGTCTCGACCTTGCCGTCGCCGCGGATCTCGACGGTCTCGGTCTCCAGCATGGCGCGGATCTTGGAGGCCTGGATCTCCTCGACGTAGGTGTCCATGCCCTGCCACTTGTCCAGCATGTGAATCATGGTCACGTCGGCGACGTCCTTGACCGACAGCGCCGACTCGAGCGCGCTGTCGCCGCCGCCGATAATGAGCACGCGCTTTCCCTTGCTCGCCTCCACGTCGGGCATTCCGTAGAAGAGGCCCTTGCCTTTGAGCTCGGCCTCGCCGGGCTTGTTGATCTTTCGGGGCTCGAACGCCCCGCCCCCGGTCGCGACGATCACGCTCCTGGCCTCGTACTCTTCCTTGGTCGACGTGACGCGGATCAGGTTCTGATCGTCGTCCCGCCGGATCATCGTCACGTGCTCGCGCTCGTGAATCTCGGCGCCCATGTGATTGGCCTGGTCGACGAAGTTCTTACCCAGGTCTTCGCCCATGACGTACGTGTAGGAAGGGTAGTCGTGGACCGGCTTCTTGGGGTAAAGGGAGGCGAGCTGTCCCCCGGCCACGGCCGTGTCGAGCAGGAGGGTCGACATCCGGCGCATGCGGGTGAAGAGCGCGGCCGAGAGTCCGGCGGGCCCCGCTCCGATGATGAGGGTGTCCCAGATCACGTTTCGATCATGCGTTCCAGGGTTGACGCGAGCGGCGAGAGGCACGCGAGCATACCATAGGGCCGCCGTTGATCCCACGAACGGGCGCGTGATAGGGTGTGAAAGCTATGGCCCCAGGTTCTCCCAAGGTGCTCGAGATCATCGAGGAGGCGATCTGAGCGGCGTCCACTGGTTCATCGAAACGCTCCCCGGAACTCTCGATCGCTAGCGCGCCTCCCCTCCGGCTGCGCGAGCCCGATCTGGAAGGGCCGATCGCGTTCCTCGGGGGCATCTACAGCAATCACCTAGCACTCCGCGCTGTTCTCGCCGACGCGCGTCGCCGGGGCGCCAAGCGGATCTTCTGCCTCGGGGACCTGGGGGGGTTCGGCCCGAGTCCCGGAAAGATTTACCCGATCCTCGAAGAGTTTCACGTGACCACGATCGCCGGGAACTACGACGAATCGCTGGCCCACCGGCGTCCCGACTGCGGCTGCGGCTACACGCATCCGTCCGATAACTTCTTCGCGCAGCTTTCCTACGAGTACACGAACCGACGCACGACCGATGCGGAGCGCGGCTGGCTCCTCAAGCTCCCGCCGGCGATCCGGTTCACCCGCGGTGGTCGGCGGTACCTCCTCTGTCACGGGTCCCCACGCAGGATCAACGAGTTCCTCTGGGAGTCGGCGTGCTCGGACGCGTTTCTGATGCGAATGTTGCGCGAAGCCGAGACCGAGACAATCGTCTGCGCGCATACGGGAATCCACTGGCAGCGGACGCTGGCCGACGGGGGCATGCTCGTGAACGCCGGGGCGGTCGGGCGCCCGGCCAACGACGGGCGTACCGAGACATGGTATGCGCTCTTGGGAGCGGGGCGCGAAGAAGCGGGATTCATCCCCGTGGCGTACGACTTCGAGGGGCTGGCGCGGGAGATGGAGGAGGAGGCGCTTCCCCCCGAGTTCGCCGAGACGATCCGGACCGGCTGGTGGACGACCTGCCTGGAAATCCTGCCGGCGAAGGAACGGGCCCGGGGAAAGTTCTGATGGGGGTCGATTGCCGCGCCGTGTGATCGGGGAGTACCTGCGCCAGGTGCGCGGCGCCGGGAGGAACGCGCGCCTCTACCTCTATGGCCTCTTCCTGTGGGGGCTCGGCCAGTCGATCTTCTCGCTTCTCTTCAATCTATATCTGCGTGAGCTGGGGTACACCGATTCGGGTATCGGGCAGATCCTGTCCAAGGTTTCGCTCGGCGCGGCGGTGGCGGCCCTGCCGGTGGCGTTCCTCTTCCGCCGCATCGCGACCCAAAGGCTGCTGGTCGTCGCGGGCGCGCTCGCCTCACTGACCTACCTTCTCCAGGGGACCCTCGCCGCTCCGGAGCTCTTGCTCCTCGCGGCGTTCGTCTCCGGCATCGTCGTGACGATCTTCCGCCTCTCCATCGCGCCCGTCGTGATGCGCGAGGTGAGCGCCGAATCGAGGCCGTATCTTTTCAGCGCCGCCTTCACGGTGTTCTTCCTGTCGGCGATCGTGGGCTCGATCCTGGGAGGCGCGCTCCCGAATCTCTTTCACCTCGTGACGGAGAGCACCCGGCTCACCCTCCGATGGTCGCTCTGGACGGCGTGCGCCTTGACGCTTCTCGCGGCGGTTCCGTTCTACCGAATGACCTCGCCGGTTCCATCGCCAGGGAAGGGGATGCCGCCGACCGCGTGGGATCAGATCCGCGAGCTGGCCGATGTGGACTGGGGGCTCCAGCTCAAGCTCGCGCTGCCCGCAGCGCTCATCGGCCTGGGCGCCGGCCTCATCATTCCTTTTCTCAACCTCTACTTCCGGGACCGGTTCGGCCTGACGCCCGCCGGAATCGGGGTCCTCTTCTCGGTGATGCAGGGATTCATGGTGGCTGGGAATCTTTTCGGCCCGGCGGTATCGCGCCGGCTCGGCCTCGTGCGCGGCGTCGTCCTGACCCAGCTCGCGTCGGTGCCCTTCATGGTGGCGCTCGCGCTCTCGACCTCCTTCCCGGTCGTGGTCGCGTCGTTTTTCCTCCGAGGCGGCCTCATGAACATGAACCAGCCGCTCACGACCCACTTCGCGATGGAAGTTGTGCCCGAGCGCGAGCACGCGATCACGAACAGCCTTCTTTCGCTCACCTGGTTCGTGGCCTGGAGCCTGAGCGCCGACATCGGCGGCACCTTGATCGAGCGCCGGGGGTACACCGAACCGCTCCTCCTGGCCGCCCTGCTTTACGTCCTTGCCTCGGTCCTCTATTGGCTGTTCTTCCATAGAGTTCCGGAGGTCCGGGTCCCTCGCTCCGAGGTCGAGCTGCCCGACGCCTGACCCCCTCCGGGCCGCTCAAGGTTCCCGCCCAGGATGCCGATAACTTCATGCATCTAGGTCAGGGGACCCCGCGGCATCGCCGTCGCCGTGCGCGGTCGAGGGTTGGGCGGAAGAATCGCTTCGTTCATTAAGGGGGAACACGCAATGAATCGGACCCGGTTTGCCTTGGTGTCGTTCTCGTTTGTGTTGGTCATGGCGTTTGCCGCGGCCGCTTGGGCGA
>WNFK01087719.1_pt1 | contig 42807 bp, 42 predicted proteins | sample 5400281 | NCBI WGS metagenome assembly WNFK01 (sample SAMN13153350, study PRJNA577476) | soil metagenome | isolation source: 20 cm soil on Douglas fir-dominated hillslope | place: USA:California | collected 2013-09-17
ATCGGCGCCGTCACGTTCGGCAGGATGTGGCTGGTGATGATGCGGGGATGGCGGCAACCCAAGGCCTGCGCCGCCTCGACGTACCGGTTCTGCTTGGCGGTCAGCACCGCGCCCCGGACGATCCGCGAGTTTCCGGGAATGATCACGATCGCGATCGCGATCATCGCGTTGGTCGTGCTCGGCTTGAGCACGGAGACGATCGCCAGCGCGAGCACAAGCCCCGGGATCGCCTGGATCGCGTCCATGAACCGCTGGGCGATCAGGTCGAGTCGGCCCTCGCAGTAGCCGCACAGGAGCCCGATGACCATCCCGGCCGCCGTGCCGATACCGACCGCGAGCAGCCCGACCCAGAGCGAGATCCGGCTCCCGTAGATGATCCGGCTCAGCACGTCGCGGCCGATGTCGTCGGTGCCGAACGGATGGGCCCAGCCCGGCGCCGAGAGCCTGATCTCGGGATGCGTCTCCAGCGGGTCGTAGGGCGCCAGCACCTCGGCAAAGATCGCCGTGAGGACGATCACGGCGAGGAGCGCGGCCGAGACCGCGCCCAGCGGCTTGCGCTTCATCGTGACCCAGAGCGCCTGCAACCTGTGGACGCTGGCGCTCGGCTCCTCGAACGTTGCGACGCGGACCGGGACCGTGGCCATCAGCGCCTCACTGGTAGCGGATCCGCGGGTCGAGCCACGCGTAGGTGAGATCGACGAGCAGGTTCAGCGTGACGAGCGTCGCCGCCACCAGCATCACGTTCGTCTGCACGACCGGATAGTCGCGGTACAGAATCGCCTCCACGGTGAGGCGGCCCATCCCCGGCAGCGCGAAAATCTGCTCCACGACCACCGTGCCGGCCAGCAGGACACCCAACTGCCCGCCGATGATCGTCACGACCGGGATCAGCGCGTTCTTCAGCGCGTGCTTGTACACGACGATGCGCCCGGCCAGTCCCTTGGCCCACGCCGTGCGCACGTAGTCCTCGCGCAGCGTCTCGAGCACGGTCGACCGCGTCATCCGCATCGTCGCCGCCGAGAGGCGGAAGCCGAGCACGGCCGCTGGCAGCAGGAACTGCTGCAGGTTGCGCCAGGGCGAATCCCAGAGGCTCACGTAGCCGATCGGCGGGATCCAGTGAACCCAGATTGCGGCAAAGGTGATGACGAGCGTCCCGAGCCAGAAGTCGGGGATGGACAGGCCGGAGACGGCGACCACGCGGCCCACGTAGTCCGAAGGCTTGTCCTGTCGCGTCGCCGAGAGCACCCCGACGGGAACCGCGATTGCGATCCCGATGATCATGGCCAGCGTCGCGAGCTCCACGGTGACCGGGATCGCCTTCTTGAGCGACACCGGGATGGGCTCGTTGGTGAAGATGGAATCGCCCGGGTTGAGGCTCACCATCTGCCAGAGCCAGAGCAGGTACTGCTCGTAGTACGGACGATCGAGACCGAGATCCTTGCGGAGCTTCGCCAGCTCCTTCTGGCCGACGTTGCCGGACTCGCCCATCAGGGCGATCAGCGCGTCGCCGGGCATGACGCGCATCAGGCTGAAGACGATCAGCGACGAGAGCAGGAGAACCGGCACGGCCAGCAGCAGTCGCCGCAGCACGTACTTCTGCATGGTCGCTCGCGCCCTCTCCTATCCGGCCTCGGGTCCCGTCAGCGCTCCGCTACTTGTCCATCCAGGCCCGCGCCAGCGTCGGCGACCCGTAGCCGTCGGTGCGGCGCAGCGCGGCCGCCGCGACGTTGCGCATTTGCGGCTGGAAGACGAGGAAGCCGTTGTCGTAGGGCATCCACATGCGCAGCACCTGGTCGAACTCCCGATCGACGATCTTCTTGGTGATCGCCCGCTGCTCGCCGCGGTCGGGCGTGCGGCGCAGCTTCGTGGTCAAGTCGTCGATGGTCGGATCGTTGACGCGGAAAAAGTTCTTCGGTGACTTCGAGTGCATGTACTGGTAGGTCCGCTCGTCCAGGCCGATCGCGTGCCCGGACTGGAAGCCCCAGGACATTTCTTCTTCAGATCCTGCTGGACGAGCTGAACCTGCGAGCTCATCTGCGGGAAGTACTCGTAGTAGAACAGCGTCGCCTCGAAGCCCTTGCCCTGGCCCGCCTCGGCCATGAGCTTCTTCGCCTCGTCAGGGCGGTACTGGACCCAGGGACCGAGCTCCTTCAGGGTCGGCGCCTTGTCCTGGTAGTAGATGTAGGGCACGCCCCAGCCCGGGATCCCGTGGCCCTCGAAGACCGTGTCGACCTGCTTCTGGCGATCGATGGCCATCGAGATCGCGCGCCGCACCCGCACGTCGTTGTAGGGCGGCCGGTCCTGGGCTAGCGCCAGCCCGAACGGCGCGAGCGTGTTGTGGAAGGACTGCACCAGGACCGCCGGGTTGCTCTTGCGGATGGCCTCGGCGTCGCTCACGCTCGCGCGCCAGATGACATCGCTCTGCCCGGTGCGGAACGCCGCCACACGCGTCGCGTCGTCCGGTGTCGAGAGAATGACGTACTCGTCGATGTACGGGCGGCCCTTGTCGAAGTAGTCGGGATTACGCTGCAGGACCACCCGCACCTTGCGGGTGTGCTCTTTCATGATGTACGGGCCGGTGCCGATCAGCCGCTTCTTGAGATCGCCGTCCTCCTCGAGCACCTCCTTCGAGAAGATGAGCGCGATGGGCTCGGCCAGGTTCTGGGGAAAGAGCGTGTTCGGCGTCTTGAGGTGGACGCGCAGGGTGTGCTTGTCGGGCGTCTCCATGCCCTCGACTTCCTGGAACGTGAAGGTCTGCACGCCCTCCTTCGCGTACGCCTCGAAGCAGTACTTGACGTCGGCGGCGGTGAGCTCGCGCCCGTTGAGCGGCGCGACGTTCTGCCACTTGACGCCCTGCCGGAGCTTGAACGTCCACACGCGATTGGTCGCGTCGCTCTGCCAGGACTCCGCGAGATCGCCCTTGAGGCTCATGTCGCTCGGGCCGGTCGCTTCGTCGGAGAACGCGTAGCGCACCAGGCGATTGCTGGTGAGGCCGGCAAACTGGTAGAGCCCCACCGACTGGGTCAGTCGGGGGTCGATCATCGGCGGGTCCCAGGCGGAGGCGCGGGTAAGGGTGCCGCCCCGCTTCGCCGGCTTCGTGCTCGCCGCGATCCACTCCGGGTAGGCTCCGGCCGGCTGCGCCGACGCGCGGCCTCGGCCGGCGCCCGCGATCAGCGCAGTCATGCCGGCTCCGGTCCAGCCAGCGCGCTTGAGGAAGTCGCGGCGTGTGACGTCCCGGCGAGACTTACGGGTCCTGGTCGCGCCCATCGGCACTCTCCTCACAAATCCGGATATTGTCGAATGAAAACAGCGGTCCCGAGTGCGGCGAAACTCCCATAGCCCCCCGGGGAAGTCAAGGAAATCTGATATCCTCGGCGCGTCAACAACAGATCGACAACAACCCCTTCGTTGGAGGGAGAAGAACCATGCGGTCATCACGCTGCCGCATCGCTCCGCTCGTCGCGATCGCGGCGCTCACGCTCGGCATCACCGGGGTCGCCGTCGCCCAGACGGCCCCGTCGGGAGAAGTCATCGTCGCCTGGCACGTCACGATCGCCCCGACCTGGTTCGATCCGTCCTCCGCGCCGCCACAGATCACGCCGTTCGGCACGCTCTACGCGATCCACGACGCGCTCGCGCGGCCCCTGCCGAACCAGAAGATGGGCCCGAGCCTGGCCGAGTCCTGGACGGAAAGCGCCGACGGGCTGGTCTACGAATTCAAGCTCCGCCGCGGCCTCAAGTTCCACAACGGCGATCCGCTGACCACCGAGGACGTGAAGTTCAGCTTCGAGCGCTACAAGGGCGCCGGCGCCAAGGAGCTGCAGTCGCGTGTCCGCCAGGTGGAGATCGTCGATCCGCTGACCGTGCGGTTCCGCCTGGACAAGCCGTGGCCCGACTTCATGACGTTCATGGGCACGACCGCCACCGGCGCCGGCATCGTCGTCCCGAAGAAATACATCACGCAGGTCACCGACGACGGCTTCCGCAAGCATCCGATCGGGGCCGGCCCCTACAAGTTCGTGAGCCACACGCCCGGCGTCGACGTGGTACTGGAGGCCTACACCGGATACTGGCGGCGCGTGCCCAACGTCAAGCGGCTGGTCCTCAAGAGCGTGCCGGACAACAGCACGCGCCTGGCGATGCTGAAGACCGGCGAGGCCGATATCGCGGTCGCTCTGGACGGCCCGGAGGGGCTGGAAGTGCGGCGCGATTCGCGACTGCAGCTCGTCTCGTCGCGGCACGCGTCGATCTTCTGGCTCGAGTTCGCCGACCAGTGGGACCCGAAGTCGCCGTGGCACGACAAGCGGCTGCGCCAGGCGGTCAACCTGGCGCTCGACCGCAAGACCACGAACGAGGCTGCCTGCCTGGGCTTCTGCCCGCCGGCCGGCGTCATCGTGCCTCGGGTCATGGACTTCGCGCTGCAGGTGGAGCCGCCGCCCTACGATCCCCAGAAGGCCAAGCAGCTGCTCGCCGAGGCGGGCTACCCCAACGGACTCGACGCCGGCGACTTCGTGCCGATTCCCGGATTCCCCACGGTGGCCGAGGCCACGCTGAACTATCTCAACGCGGTCGGCATCAAGATGAGAATGCGGCCGATGGAGCGGGCGGCCTTCTACGCCACGTGGCGGGAAAAGAAGCTACACGGCGTGTTCATGACCGCGGTCGGCAACTCCGGCAATGCGGCCAGCCGCGTCGCGGAGTTCATCTACTCCAAGGGCTCCTACGCCTACGGCGGCTATCCCGACATCGACGACCTGTTCCAGCAACAGGCCGGCGAGCGCGACGTGAAGAAGCGTGAGGCGGTGCTCCATCGCATCCAGCAGCTGACGATCGACCGGGCGATGTTCGCGCCGATCATGGACCTGCGCGCGCTGATCGGCATCGGCCCGAAGATGGCCGACGCCACCAGGCCCAGTAGGAGACGCGACGTGGCGATGGACTTCGGGATCTTCATGGAGTTCGAGATCCGTCAGGGCGGTGATCAGGCGTCCGCCTTTCGCGAGGGCTTCGAGCTCGTCGACGCGGCCGAGGCGTGGGGGCTCGACGGAGTGTGGCTGGGCGAGATGCACTTCACGCCCACTCGCTCGGTCCTGGCGGCCCCGATCGTGGTCGCGAGCTCCATCGCCACCCGCACCAAGCGCCTGCGGATCGGCATGGCGGTGCAGGTCCTGCCCCTGAACAACCCGCTGCGCATCGCCGAGGAGGCCGCGACCGTCGACCACATCAGCGAGGGCCGCTTCGATTTCGGGATCGGCCGCAGCGGCTTCCCGCGCGTCTACGACATGTACGGCATTCCGTATGCGGAGAGCCAGGCGCGCTTTCGCGAGGCGCTGGAAATCATCCTCGAGGCGTGGAAGGGCGAGCCCTTCAGCTACGCGGGCGAGTACTATCGGTTCGAGAACGCCACGGTGGCGCCCCGCCCCTATCAGCTACCGCACCCGCCGCTCAGGATGGCCGCCACCACCGAGGAGACGTTTCCCCGGGTCGGCCAGATGGGGCTGCCGATCTTCGTCGGCCTGCGTGGGATGAACATCCGCGACCTTCGGGCTCACGTCCAGGCCTACCGCCGGGCGTGGCGTGAGGCCGGCCACCCGGGCAACGGCAACGTCTACCTGCGCATTCCCGTCTACGCCGCGACCACGGAGCGGGGCGCGCGGGAAGAGCCGTTCGAGAGCATCACGTTCTACTTCAGCCGGCAGGCGGGTCTGCAGCAGACGGCGGTGGGGCGCACGGGGGCCGGTCCCGCCGAGCGTCTGCAGGCCCGGGTCGATCAGCTCGCCACGCTGTCCTACGAGCAGATCCTCGACCAGCGCGTCGCGTTCGGCTCCGCCGCGGGCCTCATCGATCGACTGACCGGACTGCAAGAGGAGCTGAGCCTGAACGGGATCGTGGCCGAGCTCGACGCCGGCGGGCTCATTCCGGCCGGGCGCGTGAAGCAGAGCCTTTCGCTCCTCACCCAGCAGGTGATGCCCGCGTTCAAGTAGGACGAAAGTCCCGTTGGCCGGGAACCTGCGCGGAGTACCATCGCTCTCGAGGAGGACAAGACCATGGACCGCTACACGAAAGCAGTGCTGACCGTCATCGCCGTCGCGCTCGTCGTGATCGCCGCCCGTCCATTCCTCACGGAATCGGGCTGGCCCGAGCTGCTCAGCCTCGCCACGGCGCAGGCTCAGCTCCCGGCGGGAATCAGAGAAGCCACGATCCCGAAGGCGTGGGGCAAGTACGTCGGCTACCAGAGCGGCAACCTGCTCTTCGAGGGGCCGGACCGCTCGCTGCGCATCGTCGACCTCGACGGAAAGCCGCCCGAGTACCCGAAGATGAAGTGGGTCATCAAGTTCGAGTAGGCCCGGGCCTCCGCGAGGCCGCGGGCTAGGCGGGGCGCGTCGCGCCGATCGCGGCGACGATGAAGTCGGGAAACCGCGCGCGCAGCCCCGCGATGTCGGGCAGCACGCCGACGTCGACGAAGCCCGCGGCCTCCATCGCCCCCTGCCACTGGTCGGGGGTGAGAAACCCGCCGTTGGGGCGATGGGTCGGGTGCAGCACGGGCGAACGGAAGGTCTCCATCAGCAGGAAGATGAACTCGACGTAGACCACCTGCGCCGGCGCCGTGTGGATGCACTCGGAGACGATGAGGCGGCCGCCCGGCGCCAGCGCCCCGAAGATCTCGCGCAGGGTGAAGTCGAGATCGCGCGCGACGTGCAGCGTGTTCACGGCGTACACGAGCGACGCGCTCCCCGGCACGACTCCCTGCTTCTCGAACGGCTGGTTCATGTCCAGCGCGCCGAACTTGAGGAACGCCGCGTCCGGAAAGCGCGTCTGGAGCGCATTCTGGCCGCGCCGCAGGAACGCCGGCACGAGCTCCGTGAAGCGGTACTCGCCGATCTCCTCCCACCGCCCCGTGTGTTTCAGATTATCGAGGAGGGCGACGGCGCCGCTGCCGAGCCCGCCGCCGAGCTCGAGGATCGAGAGCGGGGCCGGCGGATGCCACTCCTCTACCGCCCCGGCGCCCACCATGTTGTTCACGACGTAGAGGCCGTTCGCGTTCGAGAAGAAGTCGACCCACAGCCTGAGCCGCGTGGGTGAGAAGAGAATTTCCTCTCCGTTGCGCTCGCCGCGCAGGAACGCCGGATAGTCCTTCGCGACGGTCTCGGCCAGGACGTACGTCGGCCGCCAGGACGGATCCTGGCGCTCCTGCTCCTCGCGCACCGGCGCCGGATCGAGCTCCGGGATTGCCGCCGGGAGCCGAAAGCGCGGCGGGTCGCCGGTCCGCTCGAGAATGCCGCGATCGCACAGGCGTCGCAGCATCCAGTCGACCGGCACGCCGGCGCGCCGGGGCTCGAGCCCGGCGCGGCCGACGAGCTCGTCGATGGTGCCGACGAGGCGGTGGACGAACTCGTCGCAGAGGCCCGCGGAGCGGATGAACGTCGCGGTGAACGGCGCCTTGACCCGGGCCGGCAGGATCGCGGCCAGGTCCCGGGCCATTCCATCAGCGGCCGCGACGTCGATGACCCCGCCGAACGCCATGATGTGCGCGGTTCCTCCGGTGCGCCTACGCCCCGAACGGGCTCCAGATGTCGAAGAAGTTGAACCACTGCGTCGGCTTCTGGCCGACGAGGCGCTCGAGCATGGCCACCCACGCCCGGAGCGCGTCCTCTTCCCCGCCGCGCCCGATCTTCATGGGCTCGAACACCTTGAGGACGTAGCGCCCGTCGCCATCGAGCGTGCAGAAGGCCGGCACGATCGGGACGGCGGCGGCGCGCGCGAGCTGGAAGGGACCGATCGGGAACGGCGCCGGGCGGCCGAAGAACGGCACCGCCACGTCGCCGCGGTTGCCGAGGGCGCGGTCGCCCTGGAGCCCGACCGCCTCACCGCGCCGCAGCGCCGCCAGCAGCGTCAGCGAGACCGTCGGCGCGGCGCGGGGCACGAAGCGGAGGCCGCTGCCGTCGCGGCGCAGCCAGCGCTCGAGGACAGGCGCCTCCTCCACCGCGACCACGACGTGGGTCTGGCGCGCGGAATGCTGAGCCAGGATGCGCCCGGCCAGCTCCCAGTTGCCGATGTGCGCCGTGAGCGAGATGACCGGGCCGTCAAGGCCTTCGAGGCGGTCGACGCCGACGCCCTGGATGGCGCCGACGTACGCGCCGAGCCGCTTTGGATGGCGGCTCGCCGTGATGAGGTCGCTGAAGCACATGGCGAACTCGCCGAAGACGCCGACGGTCAGCTCGTCGAGCCGTCGGCCGGTCGCGCCGGTCATGATCGACATCGTCTTGCGGATGATGGCGCGCTCGCCCGGCAGGAACGACTGCGCGAGGTACCCGACGCGGCGAGCCAGCCCGAGGCGCATCCGACGGGGCAGCCAGCCCAGCGCCGCGGTCAGCCGGTAGAGCTCCGCGCGATTGTACGGATGCGCGTGCCAGCGAGGCGGCGATCCCCGAGTCACCGGTCTCTATTCCGCGGGGGCGGTCCGAGCAGGTTGGCCATAGTCCAGAAGACCGAATGCAGTCTAACCAGCCCCGGCGTGCGAGACAAGGTAGGATGAGGCAGGTCGATGACCCGCGTTCTGATCCTCACCGCCAGCTACGGCTCGGGCCACAACGCAGCCGCCCGCAGTCTCGGCGAAGCCTTCGAGCGCGCGAGAACCACCGTCACCGTCGTGGATCATTTTCGGGAGCTGGTCCACCCGGTGTTCGATCGCCTGAGCCGGACCCTCTATCACGGACTGCTCAGGCGCGCGCCCTTCCTGTGGGGCGCGGGGTACTCGCTCGGTGACTGGCTGGCGAGCGACTCGCGGTTGACGTTCGGGGTGACCCGGCTCGGTACCGGGCGGCTGGCCGCCCTGCTCGAGCGGCTGGCGCCGGACGTCGTCGTCACCGTTCACGCCACGCCGGCCTCGGCGATGTCGACGCTCGCCCGCCAGGCGAACCGGGTGCCGCCGCACACGACGGTCGTCACCGACTTCGTCGCGCACAATCAGTGGATCGCTCCCCACATCGACCGCTACTGCGTGGCCGCCGCCGAGGTGCGTCACGAGTACATCGCGCGCGGCATTCCGGAGGAGCGCATCGTCGTGACGGGTGTCCCCGTGCGCGCCGAGTTCGCCCAGCCGGCCGACGCGGCGGCGGCGCGCGCCGCCCTGGGGCTCTCGCTCGAGATGCCGGTTGTCCTCGCGATGGCCGGGTCGCACGGCGCGCTCGGTCGCCTGCCCGACGTCGCTCGCGCGCTTCGCGGCCTGCGGCGGCCACTGCAGGGAGTGGTCGTGGCCGGCCGAGACGAGGGGCTCCGCACCGCGCTCGCGCGCCTGACCGAGGGCACGCCGGTCCGCACGCTCGGCTATGTCGATGACGTCCGGCGCCTCATGGCGGCAGCCGATCTGCTCGTGACCAAGGCCGGGGGCATGACGCTCGCCGAGGCGATGGCGGCCGAGACACCGCTCCTGCTCTACGGGTCGCTGCCCGGCCAGGAGCGCCGCAACGAGCGCTTTGCGGCGCGGACCGGCGTCGCGCTCGTCGCCCGCAAGCGCGCGGAGCTGACGTCGCTCCTCGACCACGCGCTCCGCGCGCCCGATCTGCTCGAGCACCTGCGGGCGCGAATGCGTCGCCTCCGGCGTCCGGACGCGACCCGGCGCATCGTCGAGGCCGTGCTCGAGGGCGGCGTGCCGGCCCGATGATCCTCGGGCCGCTAGCCGCCGGCGCCGCCGCGGCCTGGGCTGCCTACACCTGGGGCGCTCATCTTGTCGCGCCGGGTTGCGTCCGGCGCGGCCCGGCGACGCGCCGTCGCATCGCGCTCACCTTCGACGACGGCCCCGATCCGGTCTGGACATCCCGGACCCTCGATCTGCTCGATGCCCGCGGGGTGCGCGCCTCGTTCTTCCTGGTCGGCGAGCGCGCGGAGCGCGCGCTCGAGACCGTGCGCCGCATCGCGACGGCGAATCACGAGATCGCCAGCCACGGCTGGTCGCACCGGAGCCTCTGGCTTTGCGGGCCGCGGCGGACCGACGCCGAGATCGGACGCGCCCATCACCTGCTCTCCGAGGCCGCGGGCCGGCCGCTCCGTCACTTCCGTCCGCCCTGGGGCATGGTGAACGCGGCGATGTTCGGCGCGCTTCGCCGCCACGGCGAGCGCTGCGTGCTCTGGTCGATCCAGCCCGAGGGCCTGCGTGCGACGATGGCGACGCAGCAGGCGGACGACGTCCTGCGCCGCGCCCACCCCGGCGCGATCGTGGACCTGCACGACGCCGAAGGCGTCGGCGGCGCGCCCGAGCGCCTGCTCGCCGCCCTCCCCCTCATGATCGACGGCCTCCGCTCCGCCGGCTACGACCTGGTGACCGTCAGCGAGCTCCTCGACGAAGCCTAGCCGCGCAGGACGTACGCGCTGAAGTGCGGGCGCCGAAGCACACGAGTCCGACTCTCGATCTGACGCGCAAGCTACGATCCGCGCGAGAAGTCGGGTCGGCAGGGCGGTCGGGCGCGGCGGGGGTCGAAGGGACCCGTTCCCGACACGCGACGGCGGAAGTGGAGCGCCGGGATGGAGCCCAGCCACCCCGGAGCAGCGAACGCATGCCGCGTGGTCGTCTCGACCCCCGCCGCGCCCGACCGCCCTGCCGACCCGCCGCCAGCGAACTACGACGAACGACGGCGCGCAAGGAAGCGAAAGAACTCGCGTCCCTCCGCCAGCCGCCGACGGCAAACCGAGGCGTCCTGAGCCATCTCCCTGAGAAATCCGAAGATCTTCCGCGGCCGGAAGTAGAAGCGGCGATAAAAGCTCTCGACCGAGGCGAAGATTTCCGTTCGCGACAGATGTGGGTAGCCGAGCACGCTCGCCTGCACGCCCGCGTCGTCCACGAGCTCGCTCTGCTGGAGCCAGCCGCGCTCGAGCGCCTCCTGGTAGAGCGCCGTGCCGGGGTACGGCGCCGCGAGCGACACCTGCAGGGAGTCCGGGTCGATCTGACGGGCGAAGCGAATCGTCTCCTCGATCGTCTCGCGCGTCTCGCCGGGCAGACCCATGATGAAGGTGCCGTGGATCTTGATCCCGAGCGACTTCGCGTTTTTCGTGAACTCACGGGCGATATCGAGACGGACGCCCTTCTTCACCTCATTGAGGATCGCCTGGTTCCCGGACTCGTAGCCGACCAGGAGGAGCCGGAGCCCGTTGTCGCGAAGGACCTCGAGCGTCGAGCGCGGCACGTTCGCCTTGGCGTTGCACGACCATGTGACGCCGAGCCGGCCGAGCCCCCGGGCGATCGCCTCGGCGCGCGGCAGGTCGTCCGTGAACGTGTCGTCGTCGAAGAAGTATTCCTTCACCTTCGGGAAGTGGCCGCGCGCCCGCGCGATCTCGGCGACGACGTGGTCGACGGACCGCGTGCGGTAGCGATGGCCGCCCACCGTCTGCGGCCAGAGGCAAAAGGTGCAGCGCGACCGACACCCCCGGCCCGTGTAGAGCGACACGTACGGATGCAGGAGGTAGCCGATGAAGTACTGCTCGATCACCAGGTCGCGCTCGTAGACGTCCACGACGAACGGCAGCGCGTCCATGTTCTCGAGCGTCGGCCGCTCCGGCGTGCGCTCGAAGTGTCCGTTCGTGCGATAGCTGAGCCCCGCCACCTTCGAGAGCGGCCATCCCTGGGCGATTTCCTGGATGGTGAAGTCGAACTCGCTGCCCGCGACGAACTCGATCGCCGGCGAGGCGGCGAGGGCGCGCTCGCGCTGGACGGCGACGTGCGCCCCGACGAAGCCGATCCGCAGCCGCGGGTTTCCCTGCTTGAGCGCCTCGGCGACGCGAACGTCGTGCGCAAACGACGCGGCGCTCGTGTGGAGCACGGCGAGGTCGTAGTCTCGCCCGAGCGGCACCACGTCCGCGAGCGTGAGCCCGGCCGGAGGCGCGTCGACGAGACGGCTCCCGGGGACGAGCGCCGCCGGCTGGGCGAGCCACGTCGGGTACCAGAACGACCGGATCTCGCGGCGGGCTTGATACCGGGCGCCGGCGCCGCCGTCGAAGCCCTGAAACGACGGCGGATGCAGAAAGAGTGCGCGCAGGTAGTCGGTCATTCGCCGCTATCTTATCTCATTCATCCACAGGGAACGCCCGCCGCTCACGCCGAGAAGGCGGGCGGCCGGGAGCCCGGCGACGACGCTCCGCGCCGGGCTCCGAACGCTGACGACCCACACCCGCCGGCCGCTCGCCCACGCATCGCGCAGCCTCGCCTCGTCCCAGAAGAGGTCGCGGGCCTCCGGACGCTCGGCGCCGAAGCCCAGGACGCTCCGCCGGCCGTCGACGATCACCGGCCGTCGCCCGGCGTACCACTCGAATGCGCCGGAATTCTCGATCGGACCCTCATGAGCCACCACGTCGTCCGGATCGGCGAGCCGCGCCACGTTCCGCGCCAGATCGCGCACGGCGCGGTAGTTGGCGACCAGCCCGAGCCCGACTGCGACGGAGGGCAAGGACGCGATCATCGTCACGGCGACGATCGTGACGACCAGGGTCCGCCGGCGCTCGGGTGACACTGCGGCGCGCCCGATCGCAAGACCGGTCGCGAGCGCTGCCGCCCCGAACACGAGCGCGTTGACGCGAAAGAGCGGCAGGAAGTCCTCGAACGGCGGAATCGGCGCGGGCAACCCGGCGGCGACGCTCTTCTGCGCGGCCGCGTCGACCGTGTCGATGATGGCCGCGTAGAGCCGGGGGCCGCCGCCGGTCCAGGCCAGGGCCATGCCGAGGCCGATCACGGCGAAGACGGCCGCGTGGACCAGCGCCAGACGCCTGCCGTAGTCGACCTCCCAGGCGCGCGCGGCGAGGAGCGCGATGCCGAACGAGGCGGGCAGCCCATAGTGCGACAGGCGGAACGGCGACAGCGCCGTGACCACCAGGACGCTCAGCGCCCACAGCGCCAGCGCCGTCCACGCCACCTCGTCCGGGTCGCGCCACGATCGCCGGCGCACGAGCGACCAGACGGCGACGCCGGCGGCGACGACCCACGGGCCGGTCCAGGCGAGGGCGACGGCGAGGAACTGGAGCGCGGTCAGCGGAACGTCTTCGTCCGCGAAGTGGCGCGCCCGCGCGACGTTCAGCACGTGGTTGTCGATGGCGGTGTACCAGCCGAAGCCCGGCGTGCTCACCTCGGCGGCGATCCACCAGCCGAATCCGATCAAGAGGCACAGGACGACCCCGGGCCACGGGAGCCAGGCGCCGAGGGGACGTACCCGCCCGGCCAGCGCGAGGGCCAGGCCGATCGCCAGCGGCGGGAGCAGCGCGCCCAGCGGATCCTTCGCCAGCGAGGCGACCCCGAACACCGCGAGGCCGGCGACGCAGAGCCCGCGCCGGCGCTCGCGGATCCCGACGAGGCAGAGCGCGAATCCGCCGGCCAGCGCGGCGACGAACAGCGCCTCGGGCCGCACGTAGCGGCCGTACGCGTAGAATCCGGTGCCGGTCAGGAGCGCGATGCCCGCCACCAACCCGCCGCGCCAGCCGAGGAGGTGCGCGCCGAGCCACGCGGTGGCGCCGACGGCGACGGCCGCGGCGGCGGCCGAGACGGCGCGCGCGGTCGCCTCGCTCGGCCCCGCAACCGCCGACGCGAGCGCGATCAGCACGTAGAGGAGCGGCGGCTTGTCCACGTAGCGAACGCCGTTGAGCGTGAGGGCGAACGGGTCGCGCGACACCGCCAGCTCTCGCGCGATCTCCGCGTGCATACCCTCGCCCGGGTCGTCGAACGGGATCCTTCCCAGACCCGCGAGGAGGAGCGGCGCGGCCACCAGCACCGCCAGTGCGGCCGCGCGCAGCGGCGTCAGCCCGATGTCCTCACGTGCGCGACACGAGCACTACGCCGACGATGATCAGCGCGATCCCGCCCCAGCGGGCGGGCGTGATCACCTCCGCGAGCAGGAGCCGGGCCAGCAGCGCGACGACCACGTAGTCGAGCGCGGTCATCGGCAGCACCTGGCTCACGTCGGCGCGCGAGAGCAGCGTCAGGTACATGGCGAAGAACGTCGCCTGGAGCGCGACGCCGAGCACCAGCCATGGATTCGAGAGCGCGGCGGCGACCATGCCGCCCACCCGCGTCGCCGGCGCCTCGGTCAGGTCTCCAACCGTCCGCATCCCCTTCGAGAGCATGACGTGCCCGGTGCCGCCGATCACCACGGCGATCACGACCAGGATCAAGGTCTTGCCCAATTCGCGCGCCTCCCGGTAGTTGGTCTACGAAGTCTCGAGGACGCCGCCGCGCAGCCGATAAAGGGCGCTTGCGCCGGTCGCCGCCTCGGGCCGATGGCTCACCACCACGACCGCGGCACCGGCCCGCGCCCGCCCGCGCAGCGCGCCGAGAATCACCGCGCCGTTGGCGTCGTCGAGGTTCCCGGTCGGCTCGTCGGCGAGCAGGAGCGGGGGATCGTTCAGCACCGCCCGGCAGAAGGCGACGCGCTGCTGCTCGCCTCCCGAGAGCTGCGCCGGGAAATGGTCCACGCGGTCGGCGACGCCCACTTCCTCCAGGATCTCCATGGCGCGGCGGCGCGCCGGCGCGCCCGAGCGGCCGACGTAGCGCGCCGCCAGGAGCACGTTCTCGAGGGCGGTGAGCGACGGCAGGAGCAGAAAACGCGCGCGTCCTCGAACCAGATCTCGCCGCCGTCGTCGTCCTCCAGGAGCCCGAGCACGTTCAGCAGCGTGCTCTTTCCCGAGCCCGAGGGACCGGTGACGACGACCAGGTCGCCCCCCTTCACCGTGAGGTCGACGCCCGCCAGCACCCGGATCGGCGCGCCCGACCGGGAGCGATAGGACTTGACGAGACCCGTCGCCCGCAGCATCAGGCGCCCCGGCGAATCGCCTCGGCCGGCGACACCGAGATGACCCGGGCCGTCGCGTACGCCGCCGCGGCGGCACCGAGCAGGATCGAGAAGCCGAGCGCGCCGCCCAGCAGGCGCGGCGAGAAGTGGAAGAGCTGCTGGGCCCGCGCCACGGTGGCATCGATACCCCAGCCGAGCCCGAGCGCGAGGCCGATGCCGGCGAGGCCGCCCACCAGCGTCACCGCGAGCGACTCGGCGAGGACCTCGCGCCCGAGCTGCAGGTCGGTGGCGCCGAGGGCACGCTTGACGCCGAAGTCGCGGATGCGCTCGAAGACGGCGGCGGCCATGGTGTTCGCGAGCGAGAGACCGCCGATGACGAAGGCGAGCACGCCGATGCCGGCGAGCAGCGCCGAGAAGAACGCCGTGGACGAGCGCAGGAGCCGACTCAGCTCGCTCGGCAGCTGGACGTTCACGCCGGGCACGCGCTCCCGGATCCGCAGCGCCACCTGGTCCGGGTCCTCGCCGTCCTGCCATCCGACCGCCGCGCCCGTGTTGAGATCGGCCGCGGTCAGCGGCACCGCGCCCGAGGCGAGCACGGTTCTCAGGAGGCGGTCCTTGGCGACCCACTGCGCGCGCGCGTCGGCGATCGGCACCATGACGAACCGATCGGGCGCCGTCAGCATCCGCTCGAGAATCCCCACCACCTCGAACGACTCGTCGTCCAGCGCGAGGTGACTGCCCACGTCGAGGCCACGCGAGGTCGCGAACGAGGCGCCGATCACGGCGACGCGCCGGTCGCCCTCCCGGAAAAACCGGCCGGCCCGGAGCGGCAGCGTGCGGTAGTGGCGGTTGGGCGACGGTACCGACAGGTCGACCCCGAGGATCAGCTCCTGCGTGAGCGTCATGAACTGCGAGGTCGACGGGTCGAGCGGCAGCATGACCTGTCCCTGGACTCCCGAGACGCCGGGGACCTCCGCGATGGCGCGAATGGTCGCCGCCGGCAGCATGCCGCCGGCGGTGAATCCGGTCCCCATGCCCATGCCGCGTCCGGCCACCGAGATCTGGCCGAGCACGAAGCGGTCGCCGCCCTCGATGAAGCGGACGATCCGCTCGCTCATCGCGCCGAGCGCCACGAGCCCGGCGACGCCGATGGCGATGCCGACGATGGTGAACAGATAGCCGCGGAGGATTCGCAGGGACTTCACCACTCGAGCCGCGACTCCACCGGGCGACCGGTCCGCCGGCGCGCCCAGACGTTCATGCGCGCGGCGGCAAAGAGCACTCCCAGAGCCAGCCGCGTGCTCCAGCCCATCTTCATGAACGCCCCGCCCGAGAGCACGCTGAGCACCGCTTCCAGGACCCAGTTCGACTTCGGCCGCAGGAACACCTCGAAGAACGCGGGCTCGTAGTACTTGTGGATGAACCGGAAGAAAGGCTGGAGCCCGCGCTCGACGGTGCGCTGGTAGGACGCGAAGCGCGCGGCGGTGAAGCGCCCGTCGGCGAGCGCCGCGTCCACCGCCTGCGCCGCCAGCTCGCCCGACTGGATCGCGATGTGAACGCCGCTGGAGAAGATCGGGTCGACGAACGCGATCGCGTCCCCCACCGCCAGGAACCGGTCGCCGACGAGCGGACCGTTCACGTACGAGAAGTTCGCGACCCGGTGGATCTCCGTCTCGCGCACGGCGCCGGCGAGCCGGCGCTCGACCGCCGGACACCGGCGGATCATCTCGGCGTAGAGCCCGTCGAGCGGACCCGACCATCCCCGCACCGTCCGCGCGTGCATGACGCAGCCCAGGCTGGTCAGGTCGCCCGCCAGCGGAATCCACCAGAACCAGCCGTCGTCGAAGACGTAGATGCCGATGTTGCCCTCGTCGCGGCCCGGGGCGCGCGCGGCGCCCCGGAAGTGCGCGAAGAGCGCGACCTTGCCGAGATTGGGGATGCGCTCGCGGCGCCCGAGCTTCGTCGCGACGAGCCCGTCCCGGCCGGTGGCGTCCACCAGAAACTTCGCGCGCGCGGTCGTCAGCCGGCCCTCGTGCCGCGCGGCGACCGACACGCCGTCGGCGTCGGGCGCGAACGACTCGACCGAGACCCGCTGGCGGACCTCCACGCCCTGTTTCGCCGCGTGGTCGAGCAGCAGCGCGTCAAAGTCCGCGCGGTGGACCTGGTAGGCATGGCTCGGCCACGGCTTGTTCGTCAGGAAGTAGAACGTGTGCTCGTAGTCGCCTTCCTGATCGAAGAACGTGGCGCCGTACTTCACCTGGAAGCCGTGCGCGGCGACCGCCGAGAGCACGCCCATTCGCTCGAGAATGGGCAGCGTCGCGGGCAGCAGGGACTCGCCGACGTGAAAGCGAGGAAAGGGCGCGCGCTCGAGCAGGAGGACGCGGCGGCCCGCGCGAGCGAGGAACGCGGCGGTCGTGGAGCCCGCGGGACCGCCGCCGACCACGATGACGTCGTGCTCGCCGGGCGCCTCCCGGCCGGCGGACACGGTGGTCTCGTGCCCCATCGGCACGGTCATCGCGGCGGCCCCACCGGGTTCGCGACGGGCGCGACGCGCCCCGGCTCGCCGTCGAGCCGCTCCTGCGAGCAAAGCCATCGCACGAGCGGCGAGACGAAGTCGGGCAGCGCGCGCGGCGCGAACGTCTGCGCGACCAGGAGCGCGATCAGCACGGGTGAGGCGGCGGTCGCCGGGGCCGCGACCAGCGCGCGGCGCGGCCGCGGGTCCTGTCGCCAGAGGGCGACCCGGTTCAGCACGTGCTGGATCGCCGCGTTTCCAAGCGCCGTGGCCCAGAGCGGGAGATTCCCGGCGTAGATCGAGATCTGCTCCATCGTCGCGGCGTGGCGCGCGCGCCGCCGCTCGCCGAGGAACGGTTTCACCAGGGCGCCGACGAGGGCGCCGGCTTCCACGGCCCAGCGCGTCACCACCCGTGCCGCGATGTAGCCGCCGATCGCGATTCCGTCGCTGATCGGGCGGAACCGGCTCCGCTGGCGCGTCCGCGGGAGGGCGGTGATGGGGACCTCGTGGACGCGCCAGCCCCGCGTGACACCGGTCACGAGCACCTCGGTCTCGAGCACGAAGCCGCCGCGCCGAAGGCGGATCTCGTCGAAGAGGGCCACCGGGTACGCTCGGAAGCCCGACTGGGTGTCCTGAAGACTCAGCCCGCACGCCCAGTTCACGAAGAACCCGGCGACGCGAATCGCGTTCAGCCGGGCGAGCGGCAGATCGTCCGGATCGCCGAGACGCCCGCCGATGACGATCGTCCGCGGCATCGCCCGCGCCGCGTCGAGCACCCGTCCGAGATCAGCCGGCCGGTGCTGACCGTCGCCGTCGAGCGTCACCACGATCGACGCGCCGCGGGCCCGGGCCGCGTCGATGCCCGTGCGGATCGCGGCGGCTTTGCCGAGACGCCGGGGGTGACGGCGCACGTCGGCGCCGGCCCATCGAGCGATCTCGGCGCTCTCGTCGCGCGAGCCGTCGTCGACGACCAGCACCGGGGCGTAGCCGAGGGCGCCCCGCACGACCTCGCCGACGGTGTCGGCCTCGTTGAAGACCGGAACGACGATGAGCGCGTTCACGCGAGGGCGCGTTCGGTCGTGAGCCTCGGGCTCGATCGCTCGCGCCTCGAACCCGGGCCCGCGACGACGATCGCCACCTGGTTGCCGCCACGCGCGACGGCGTGAACGAGGGCCAGCCGATCGCCCGCCTCGGCCGCGGCAGTCGCGACGACTCGAGCCGCCAGCCCGGAGTGACGGCCGGCCGCCAGGCCGAGCGAGCGGCGCGGCGGCTGATGCGGGGCGAGCGCCCGGTCGAGCAGAGCCTCCTCCCACTCGTCCCGCTCGGCGTCACCGCTGGCCGAGGTGTAGACGTGGCCGACGTCCTCGGCGCCGACGCCCGCTTCCGCCAGGGCCGCGGCGATGGCTCTCGAGTCCACGCCGCGCCCGATGCCGTGCGGGCGGGCCGGCAGCGCGCGCCACGCGGTCCCGACGACCTCGCCCTGGATCGCGACGCCCCGCGCGCGCGCCGACTCCAGCGACTCGAGAACCACGAAGCCGGCACCGTCGCCCCGCACGTCGGCGCCGCCGCCGATCGCGCGGATCGTCTTGACGACCATCGGCGGCGGCTCATCGGCGCCGCCGGCCAGACACGCGCGGACGCGGCCGGAGCGGACCATCGCGGCGCCGCGCGCGATCGCCAGCTCTCCGGCCACCGTCCACGCGTTGAGCGTCAGCGAGAGGTCCTTCGCCGAGACGGCGATCGCGGTGGTGGCGGCCATCGTGTTCATGACCGTGTGCGGGAACAGGAGCGGCGAGACGCCGACCGGCCCGCCTCGCAGGTAGCCGTCCACGAAGGCGATGGTGGAGACCATGTCGCCGAACTCGGTGCCGACGAGCAGCGCCAGGTCACCGCGCGGATCGAGGCCGGCCTCGCCCAGCGCCAGGCGGCCGGCCGCCACCGTGAATTGACAGATCCGCGACAGGCGCCGGGCCTCGGTCTCGTCGAGAAGCCGGCTCGTGAGGCCCGACGTGTGTCCGTCGACGACCCCGACGCCGGTGATGGCGACCCGCGAGTCGCTCACGCGGCGCGCCTGAACAGCAGCGTCACGTTCTGACCGCCGAAGCCGAACGAATTCGAGATCGCGTGCTCGAACGCCACCTCGCGCGCCGCGTGCGGGACGCAGTCGAAGCCGATCTCGGGGTCGAGGTTCTCCAGCCGTGCGGTGGGCGGGACGAGCTCGTTGAGGAGCGTGAGCACGGTGGCCACCGCCTCGAGCGCGCCGGCCGCGGCCATCGTGTGGCCAATCATCGACTTCGTCGAGCTGACGAGGACCCGCCCCTCGCCGAAGACGGCGCGCATCGCCCGCGCCTCGATCCGGTCGTTCTGCAGGGTCGCCGTGCCGTGCGCGTTGACGTAGCCGACCGCCGCGGGAGCCACGCCCCCCTGCTCCAGCGCGGCGCGCATCGCCCGCGCCATCCCCTCGCCCTCGGGATGCGGCGCCGTCACGTGAAAGGCGTCACCGGTCATGCCGTAGCCGGCCAGCTCCCCGTAGATCCGCGCGCGACGCGACTTCGCCCGCTGAGGGTCCTCGAGCACGACGAACGCGGCGCCCTCGCCGAGGGACATGCCTCGACGCTCGCGGTCGAACGGGCGGCAGGGCACCGGGTCGAGGAGCTTGAGGGCGTTGAACCCCATGAAGCAGATCCGGGTCAGGGCGTCGACGCCGCCGGCGATCGCGAGCGGCACGACGCCGTCCGCCACGAGATCGGCCGCGAGCGCGAGCGAGCCGGCGCCGGAGCTGCACGCGGTGACGATCGTCTCGCGCGGACCGCCGAGGCCCAGCGCACTGCCGACGACGTCGGCGTGAGAGGAGGGGAAGCACGACGTGAGCGCCCGCGGCATCGGCGCGGCGCCGGCGCGTGTGCGCTGCCAGTACCACGCCTCGGTCTCCAGCATGCCTCCGCCGACGGCCCCCACGATCAGCGCAGCGTCGGCGCGCTCCGCCCGCGCGATCCCGGCGTCGTCCAGCGCCTCGCGGGCCGCGGCGAGGGCCATCCGGTCCGCCCGCGAGCGGCGCCCCGAGCCCGCGATGCCGGCCGGCACCTCGGCGGCGATCCGGCAACGGAAGCCCTCGGTGTCGATCAGGGTGATCGGGCGGATGGCGCAGCTGCCGCTGCTGATCCCTTCCCAGAAGGCTTTGACGCCGGTTCCGAACGGGCTGACGACGCCGAGCCCGGTGACGGCGACGGACTTCACGCGCCGGCCGTCCTCGAGGCGATGTAGCGGGACAAGGTATCGAACGACGCGAAATGCGGGGCCAGATCGCCGGCCTCGTCCATCACGATGCCGAAGCGCTCCTCGATCGCGATCGCCAGCTCGATGAAGTCGAGCGAGTCCAGACCGATCGAGCCATCGACCCCTTTCGGCATGGTCGTCTCGAGGGTCAGGTCGACAGCCTGGCGCGGATCGAACTTGAGCCGCGTCACGAGAATCGTCTTGAGCTCATCGAACACTTCTTTGGCTTCCATAGCCCTCCTAGGCTCCGACGCGTTGCCGTACGGCGCGGCGCCGGTCGGCTCCTATTCCCAGTGGAGTCCGGCGCGGCGGCCGCGCCACTCGCCGGTGAGCGTGACCGGATCGGTCGCCCCCGCGTCGCGCGCGAGCGCCAGCCCGATCAGCGGCGCGCAGGCGAACGTTTCGCCGGCGCGCGCGCGCGTGAGCGTCTCGAGCGCCGACGGCGTCCGGGGGGCGTCGTACCGGACGCGCCGGGCGCCCGGAACCAGCAGCGCACACGCCGCCGCCTCGACCAGCGGGCGCTTCACGAGCCAGCGTCCCCGAGAGTAGAGATTGGCGCAATCCTCGAACGTCTCGACCGCGAGCACGACGGCGCGTTCGCACCGGCCGTCGGCGATGAGTCGCGTCGCCTGCCACAGGGCGTCGATCGTCGCCGCGGCGCCGCCGATCAGGATGCCATACGGACCGGTCAGCTCGAACTCGATCGCGACTTCGCCGGCCATCGTGCTCGGCGCGGTATACGGAAAGTACGTACCGCCCGAGACGGAGCCGGGACGAGCCTGCTTCATAGCCTCCGCGACGACAAAGGCCTGGTTCGACGCGCCGTAGGCCGCGGCGGTCACGTAGAGAAAGGCCGTCGAGCATCCCCGTATGATGTCACGTTCGATGCCACCGCCGCGCAGGAGAGCGTCGACCGCCGCCACGCCCAGCAGGCACTCCCGGGTAGCTCGTCTGAATCGCTCGCCCTCGAGAGCGGGGCGGGCCAGCGGGATCACCGCGCGGCCCCCCGCCGCCCGCGCCGCGTCCGCGGGCAGCGCATCCGTGCCCGAACCCCAGCCGGTGAGCACCGAGACCGCCTCCAGCGCCACGCTCATGCGGGCGCGCCCTCCAGGACGAGCGCGGCGTTGCAGCCTCCGAACCCCAGCGAGGTGCTGAGGCTGACGCGAGGCCGCACGGCCCTCGGTGAGCCGATCACGTGATCCAGATCGCAGGCCGGATCCGGCTCCTCGAGGCCGAGCGTGTGGGGCACGACGCCGTCGCGCGAGGCCAAGAGGCACGTGAGGGCCTCGAGCGTCGCGGCCGCACCCATCGAGTGGCCGAGCGCGCCCTTGATCGAGTTGACGGGAATCCGGGACGCGCGCTTGCCGAGCGTCCGCCTGAGCACCTCGGCCTCGATCCGGTCGTTCAGCGGCGTGCCGGTACCGTGCGCGCTCACGAACTCGACGTCGTCGGGCGTCAGCGCGGCTTCGTCGAGCGCCGCCCGCACCGCGAACTCGAGGCCGCGACCGTTCGGATCCGGCGCGCTGATGTGCGAGCCGTCGCTGGCGCTCGCGTGGCCGAGCAGTCGTCCGAGCCGCGGGCCGCCCCGGGGATCGTCGCGGGTCATCAGCACGAGCGCGGCCGCTTCTCCCAGCAGGAGGCCGCTGCGCCGACGGTCGAAGGGACGCACCCGCTCGCGCGTGAGCGAGCGCAGCGCGTCGAACCCGCGCATCACGAACCGGCACAGGCCGTCGTAGCCGCCGGCGATGACGACATCGACCACGTCCGCGCGCAGAAGCTCGGCGCCGGTGCCGAGGGCCGTCGCGCCGGCCGCGCACGCTGTGCCCACCGTGAGAACGGGACCGCGCGCGCCGAGCCAGCGCGCGAGCCCGTGGGCGGGGCTGTCGTAGAGCGCCCCGGCGGCGTGACGAAGCCGCCCTGTCCGCGTCACGGCCCGCTCGAGCTGCTCGACTCCGCCCAGAGCGGTGCCCACGACGACGGCGACGCGCTCGGGAGCGGCCGAGACGGGCGCGCGGGTCAGCAGGTCCTGAGCCGCGGCCAGCAGGAGCTGCGTGGCGCGGCATCCCGCGCGGCCGGCCTGCGGCATCGGCTTGAGCTTCTTGATTTCGCCGCCGCGCCCTACCCGCAGGTCGTCCACCGGAAAGCGCTCGATCATGGAAATGCCGTCGCTCCCGGTGACGAGCCCCGACCAGAACGCGTCGAGGTCGGCGCCGAGCGGGGTCACGGCCCCGGCGGCGACGATCGTGACGGGCTCAGCCGGCCGGCGCGCCGCTCGAGAGGTCATCACAGTAGTCGCGAGTAATACATCCGGAACGCCCGGATCGGCCCGGGGTCCGTGTCGTAGAGATCGGTCGCCCAGAAGCGCCGCGCGCCCTGGTCGAACGTAATGATACCGGGTCCGTCCGGGTTGTTCGGGTCCCAGACGATGAAGTCGATGGCCCCCTTCTTCGGATGCGACTCGAAGACGACGACCGTGTGGTTCAATTCGGGCTTCGGGAAGTTCGATACGAGAAGCTGGACCAGCCGGCCTGCCCGCAGCTCCGCGACGATCTCACGCCCGACGGTTTCCTGGCCGTCGTCGGTGACCGGCAACGCCGCGCGCCAGTTCGTCCAGTGCAGGAGGGTCAGCAACCGCCCACCCAGCCCTTCCTTGACCGCAGCCTCCTGCTCGCGCGAGAACTCGCGCAGGCTCGCGTAGCCTGGAATCACGATGCGCTCGGCCGGTGGCGGCACCGGGTCCCAGGGCGTCTGTGCGCCGATCTGCTTGACCCGCTCGACGTATCCCGCGTGATCGAGCTTTGGCAGCGCGGGATCGAAGCGGACGAACTGCGCGAACTGGCGCAGGGCGCGAGCCAGCACGAAGCAGTAGTTCGCGTAGAGGCCGGGCTCGTCATCGGGGTGGCGTGAGCGAATCATGTTCGGGAACGCGAACGTGTCGTTGGCGAACGAGAAGTCCGGCACCGCCACGGGCCCGTCGAGACCGAGCAGCGGGCCGCCGCGCGGGATGCTCGCGCACGCGGCCGTCGCGAGGACGGCGGCGCTGAGGAGAGCTGCGAGGCGTGAGTACACGATGAAATTCAATGCCTTACCCTAAAGGGCACCGTCGCGATCGTCAAGAGCGCGTGTTATTCTGCGCCCGGTCGTCCCGCATGAGCCGAACGATCGGGGCTCTTTACCGGTTCCTCTACGCCGGATTCCTCTCGCGTCTGCCCGAACCAGCCGCCATCTGGCTCGGGCAGAGCGCGCTTCGGCGGCTTCCACTGGATCGGCTCCCCTGGTTTCGGGTGGCCGATCCGAGGCTGGGGATCACGCTCGGCGGCGTCGCACTGCCCAACCCGGTCATCCTCGCCGCGATGTACTACGACCCGGCCATTCTCTCGCGGGCGATGGGTCTGGGCTTCGGGGCCGTCACCGCCAAGTCCATCACGGTTGGGCCTCGGCCCGGGCATCCGCAGCCGAACCTCGTCCGCACGCGGAGCGACGCGGGCCCGGGCCTGGTGAACTGCAACGGCTTTCAGAACCCGGGCCTCGAGGGCTTCCGCGCCTCGCTGGCCTCGCTACGCCACCGCGTCCCGCTGATCGTGAGCGTCGCGGGCGAGTCGATCGCCGACTACGTGAAGCTCGTGCGCGAGCTCGGTCCGCTCGGCGAGCTGGTCGAGTTCAACATCTCCTCGCCGAACACCAAGCTGGTGTACGAGTGGAGCCGGAAGCCGGGCGAGCTCGCCACGCTGCTCCGTGAGGTCCGCGAGGCGACAGCCAAACCGCTCATCGTCAAGCTCTCGCCCGATTTCGCCGACGTGAACGAGCGCGAGATCATTCCCGCCGCGCTGGCCGCCGGCATCCGCATCGTCAACTACGGCAACACCCGGCGGATCGAGGATCGACGCCTTTCGCAGGGCGTGGGCGGCCTCTCGGGCCCCGATCTGTTTCCCGCGACACTGGACAACGTGCGCCGCACGCGCCGCACCTTCGGCGCCGATCTGGAGATCATCGCCACCGGCGGCGTCGACGCGCCCGAAAAGGCCTGGCAGCTGCTCCACGAGGGGGCGAACGCGGTCGGCTACTTCACTGGATTCATCACCCGCGGGCCGATCCTGGCGCGCCAGATCCTCGAGCGCCTCCTCGCCGCCCGCTGAAGGCGCCTGGCACGTCTCGAGAATGCTCACACCTTATCCACTTGTCCACCGCTGTCCACAGGCAACGAAAACGCACGGCCTGATGCGGCCTGGCGGGCGCACCGCCGATATATGACGGTCCACTCGTCCACGGGGGGACGCCCCCAAAGATTCCCGGATTCCACGCGGCTCATCCTTGCAGCGGCGCGTCCGGCTCGCATTTCTCGCGGGCAAACGAGACCTTGACACTGAAATCACGGCGCTCGTAAGGTTACCGGGCCATGTTTCCCCTGCACGTCAACGCGGCACCGCGGTCGCATCGACCGGCCTTCTCTTGGAGGTACAAAGCACGATGGACGGCAGCAGCAGGAAGCCCCTTGCCAAGGTGGAAGGCCGGCGACGCCTGCGTATGAGCGGCGTGACCGTCGCCTTTCGCGGCACGCCCAATCTCGATGACTGGGTGGCTTACATCGTGAACGGGACGCGATCGAAGAAGCTGATCCTGGCCGATCACTCGTCCGAGCGCAAGGTGAAGTCGCTCCTTTCACGCCTACAGACGCTGCCGCGGAAGGAAATCGAGAAGCTCGCGAAGAGCTGAGCGGGCCGGGCGCCGCCCTACACGACGCCCCGCTCGGCCAGGCTCACGAACCGGCCGTGTCCGATCACGAGGTGATCGTGGATGCGGAGGTCGAGCAGACGGGCGCACTCGACGAGCTGCCGCGTGAGGCGAACGTCCTCGCGGCTGGGCGTGGGATCGCCGCTCGGATGGTTGTGAATCAGGATGACCGAGGCGGCTGATTCGAGAATCGCCGGCTTGAACACCTCGCGCGGGTGCACCAGGCTCGCCGACAGCGTGCCCTCGGAGATCACACGGTCCCGCAGCAGGCCGTTCTGCGCGTCGAGGAGCGCGATGCGGAACACCTCGCGCTTGAGATTCTCCATGAGGGGCGCGAAAGCGGCGTAGACCTCGGCGGGGCCGGACAGCACGACGCGTACTCCCGGGGTCCGGGCCCGCAGGCGTCGCGTCAGCTCGAAGGTGGCGACCAATCGCGCGGCCTTGGCCGGTCCGAGGCCCGCATGCTGCGCGAGCTCGACGACCTCACGGGCCGCGACTTCGGCCAGCGATCCGTACGCCGCCAGCACCTCACGCGCCACCTCGATCGCGCTCTTGCCGCGCGTGCCCGAGCCGAGCTGGATCGCCAGGAGCTCGGCGTCGGCGAGGGCCGCCGGACCGTTCCAGTAGAGCCGCTCGCGCGGTCGCTCGGCCTCGGGCCAACGGTCGATCGCCATACCGATGTCGTACGCGAGCCGTGCGCGCCGGTCAATGCGCCGGGGACGATACAGTCCGGACGCTCAGGCGCGAATCGTGATGGACCGCAGCTCGTCGCCGACACCGCCGATGTGCACGTGGATCGTCTCGGGTGGCAGGAGCGGCCCGAGCTTGTCCGCCCACTCGATGACCGTCACGCCCGGGCCGCCCATCAGCTCGAGCAGGCCGAGGTCGATCAGCTCGGTCAGGCTGTCGGTGCGGTAGGCGTCGACGTGATGGACGGGTACTCGCCCCTGATACTGGTTGACGAGCACGAACGTCGGGCTCGTCGCGCGCACGGTGGCGCCGAGCCCGCGCACGAGCCCCTGCACGAAGCAGGTCTTTCCCGCGCCGAGCTCACCGGTGAGCGCGACGACGGCGCCCGCGGCGAGGCTCCGGCCCAGACGCTCGCCGGCGGCCTCGGTCTCCTCGGGGCGGGCGGTGACGATCTCAGTCTCGGGCGCCACCGAGCCTCTTGAACGCCTCCGGAATCGCCGCGATGACGTCGCGCGCGATCAGCGATTCCTCACCGACTCGCTCGGCCGCGATGTCCCCGGCGCTCCCGTGCAGGTACACGCTCGACTGCAACGCGGCCTCGGCGTCCAGGCCGCGCGCCAGGAACGCGCCGAGCATGCCCGTGAGGACGTCGCCGGTCCCGCCGCTCGCCATCCCGGGATTCCCCGTCGGGTTCACGAAGACGCGCCCGTCCGGCACGCCGATCACGCTGCGCGAGCCCTTGAGGACGACGTGGGCTCGGTAGCGGGTCGCGAACGCGCGCGCCGTCTCGATTCGATCGCGCTGGATCTCGCCCACGCCGACACCGAGCATCCGGGCCATCTCTCCGGGATGCGGCGTGAGGCAGCGCGCCGACGGCGCGGCGCGCAGCAGCTCGAGGTGGCCGGCGAGCGCGGTCAGCGCGTCGGCATCGACGGCCATCGGCTTGTCGAGCTCCTGGACCAGGCTGCGCACGACCTGTCGGGTCTCCTCCTCGAGGCCGAGCCCGGGGCCGATGGCGACGGCGTCGCGCGGCGCCGCAAGCTCGGCGATAACCTCCCGGGCCTTCAGCGCGAGGGTGCGGGCAGAAGTCTCCGGCAACGGCTCGGTCATCGCCTCGAGCACGTGGCCGGCGACGATCGGCTGCTGGCTCGCGGGCGTGGCGACCGTGACGAGCCCGCTCCCGCTGCGCATCGCCGCGGCGGCCCCGAGCGCAGCCGCGCCGGTCTTGCCCAGCGAGCCCGCCACCAGGAGCAGATGGCCGTAGGTCCCCTTGTGCGCCGCGCGGGCCCGCGGCGGAAAGCGCGGGGCGACGTCGTGCGCCTCGAGGAGAAACGTCGTGACGCCGCGGGCGACCTCGGCCTCCGGAACGCCGATCGGGATCACGCTCACGCGCCCGGCCAGCTCGTCGCCGGGCGCCGCGAGCAAGCCGCGCTTGAGCCCGCCGAAGGTCAGGGTCATGATCGCCCGGATCGCGACCCCGGCAGGCGCGCCGCCGTCGGCGGGCAGCCCCGAGGGAATGTCGAGCGCGACGACGGGTCGTCCGCTGGCGTTGATCAGCTCGATCGCGCGCGCGACCTCGCCACCGGGCGCGCCTCGCGAGCCGGTGCCGAGGAGCGCGTCAATCACGACGTGCGCGCGCGCCAGCAGGGCGGCGATCGCCCGGTCATCCTCGAACCGCAGGGGGCGAATGCCGGTCGGGCGCAGGGCCTCCAGCTTGATCCGGGCGTCGCCGCCGACCTCGGTCGTGGGGCACGCGAGCACCACGGACGGCGCGGCGCCCCGGCGCTTGAGCCAGCGTGCGACGACGAATCCATCGCCGCCGTTGCCGCCCTTGCCGCACACGACGACGACGCGGGCGCCGCGACGGGGGGCCCCGAGCGCGGGGAGCGCGGCCGCGATGGCCTCGGCGGCACCGCGACCGGCGTTCTCCATGAGGGTGGCGCCGGGGATTCCAAGGTCGGCGATCGCGCGCCGGTCGAGCCGCCGCATCTCGTCGGCGGTGAAGACGCCCAGCACGGCGGCTAGGGTCCGGGTGGGAGCGGGAACGCCTGGACCAGGAAGTCGGCGAGGATCGCCGTGTACGTCTCCCGCCACTCGACGCGCGCGGCCCTGGGAAGCTCGATGTGTAAGGCCTGCCGCGGGAGCCGGAGAATGCCGGCACGCTTGGCGCCGGTCGCGGCGAAGCGGATTGTGTCGGCCGGCTCGACGAGAATCTGGAGCCGTGGCGCCGCGCGGTCGGCGCGCAGATGCGCGTCGCGGATCAGCTCGCAGAGCGTGCGCAGCCGCTCGGCCTCGGCCCGATCGACGCCAACGGTGGCGATCTCGATCCGGTTCGCCGCGTCGGGATGGCTGTTGCCGTGGATCTCGGCGTAAAAGACGATCGGCCCCTGCGCGACTTCGCGCACGCGTCGCTCGTACGCCTCGTACACCCGCCGGGCACCTTCGGTGGCGACCTCCTCGGACGGCGGACGGCCGGGCATACCCTCGAGCGGCCGGTTCACCTCGTACCGGCGCCCGGCGCGCTCGCGCGTGTCCGGCTCGATGTTGAAGCCGGTCGCGATGACGACGCCGAACCCCGTCCGGCGGCCGAGCTCGGTGACGATGTCCCCGGTGCGCGCGTCGGAGATTCCGTGGGGCGCCGCCACCACGACCCCGGGGCGGCCGATCGTACCGGAGAGCCGGTCGGGCACGCCCTCGAGCTCCGAGACGGTGGCCTTCGGCACACAGCCGGACAGGAGGGCGGAGGCGATCGCCACGCTAGTCGTCCACCAGCATCGCCTGCGCGAGCGCATAGTCCCCTTCGTGCGTCAGGGAGAGCAGCATCCGGCTGCCGCCCTTCCCCAATCCGATCTCCCGCGACCGGCCCGACAGGACCAGGGTCGGGGCCTGCGTGCGCTCGCGGCGCACCTCGAGCTCGCGCCAGCGGACGCCGAGCTGCAGCCCCGTGCCCAGCGCCTTGAATCCCGCCTCCTTGGCGGCGAACCGCGCCGCGAAGTGCGGCGCCGGGTCGGACCGCGCGCGACAGTAGGCGATCTCTCCCTCGGTGAAGACGCGGCGCAGGAACCGATCCTGCCAGCGGTCGATCGTCTCGCGCATCCGCGGGATGCTGACCAGGTCGACCCCGATGCCGGCGATCGTCACGGCGCGCCGAGCTGCGCGCCGATGAGCCCGGCGAGGTCGTCGGCCATCGCACGGATCCGGTCGCCGTCCGCGCCTTCGATCATGACGCGCGCCAGCGGCTCGGTGCCGGAGTACCGGATGAGGACGCGCCCGCGCCCGTCCATCTCGCGCTCGAAGGCCGCCACGCGCTCGGCGACGCCGGCGATCGAGTCGATTGGCGGCTTCGATCGCACGGGCACATTGACCAGCACCTGGGGAAACTTGCGCAGGACCGCGGCCAGTGCCGCGAGCGGCTCGCCCGTCTCGGCGGCCACGGAGAGCAGCGCGAGCGCCGAGAGGATCCCGTCGCCGGCGGGGGCGTGATCGAGGAACAAGAGATGCCCCGACTGCTCGCCCCCGAGATTGGCGCCCAGACGCTGCATTTCCTCGAACACGTTGCGGTCGCCGACCTGCGTCTTGACCACGCGGATCCCCGCGGCCTCCAGGGCCTGGTCGAGGCCCAGATTGGCCATGACCGTGGTGACCACGATGTTCTGCTTGAGCCGCTGGCGTGAGGCCAGGTGGCGCCCGGCGATCGCGAGGGCGTAGTCCCCGTCGCGGATCTCGCCGGTGTGGTCGACCGAGATGAGGCGGTCGCCGTCGCCGTCGAATGCGAAGCCGACCGACGCCTTGCTGGCGCGGACCTTCCGCTGCAGATTCTCGGGATGGAGCGCGCCGCATCGGGCGTTGATGTTGGTGCCGTCGGGCCGCACACCGATCGTGAGCACCCGGGCGCCGAGGCGCCGGAAGACGCGCGGCGCGACGCGGTAGGTCGCGCCGTGGGCGCAGTCGAGGGCGATCGTGAGGCGGCCGAGGTCGAGCGGAAAGCAGGCGCACAGGAAGTCGACGTACATGCTCTCGGCGCGGTCGAAGCTCACGAGCTCGCCGATCTGGGCGCCGCGGGCGCGGGGCGCCTTGTCCGCGCCGTCGAGCCGCTGCTCGATCTCGGCCTCCCACGCGTCCGGGAACTTGGTGCCCTCGGACGAGAAGATCTTGATGCCGTTGTCCTCGAACGGATTGTGCGAGGCGCTGAGCACGATGCCACCGTGGGCCTCGAGACGGCGCGTGAGCAGCGCGATGCCCGGCGTGGGCAGGACGCCCACGGCGTAGCAGTCGGCGCCGGCGGACATGGCGCCCGCGGTCAGCGCCGCCTCCAGGAGGGGGCCCGAGCGGCGCGTGTCGCGTCCGATCACCAGGCGCACTCGATCGACGCCGTGGTCGAACTGGAGCGTCGCGACCAGCTGGCGGGCCACCCGGAACGCCAGCTCGGGCGTGAGCGGCTCGTCGTTCGCCACGCCCCGGATGCCGTCGGTACCGAAGAGGCGGGTCATCGGATCGTCGGTGGATTCGCCACGGCAGCTCGCACGCCGTCCATTATAGGGCGGCGGATGCCCCGCGGACGCGTTCGGCGACGCGAACCGCGTCGAGGGTCTCGGCGACGTCGTGGGTCCGGATCAGGGCCGCGCCGTTCCACACGGCCACCGCCGTCGCGGCGAGTGAGCCCGCTAATCTTTTCTCTGTGCCGGGCCGGCCGATGATCGCGCCAATGAAGGATTTCCTGGACACGCCGACGCACAGCGGACGCCCGATCTTCCCGAGCGCATCCAGTCCCGCCAGCACCCTGGCATCCCATTCGTCCCAGGCCATCGCCGCATTCCGGAAAAAGCCGATGCCCGGATCGAGCACGACGCCGCTTCCAAGACTGCGCTCACGACGGCTACCGGTTGGTCGCTGGAACGGGTCCCTTCGACCCCGACCGTGCCCCCCGCCACCGCGAGGCTACGCTCGGCGTCTTCCGGGGACGCCATGAGGATGACGCCAACGCCCCGCTCAGCGACGAGCGATGCGAGGATCGGGTCGCGGAGGCCCGACACGTCGTTGATGATCCGGGCGCCGGCCTCGAGTGCGGCGCGGGCTGGGCCCGGGCGGCTTGTGTCAGCCGAGATCGGGACCGGGAGTTTCGGCGCCAGCACTTCGATCGCTCGGGCGAGCCTCGCGCGCTCTTCTTCGTCGGTGATCGCGGTGTCGAGGTAGGGCGCCGTGGATCGGGCGCCGACGTCGATCAGGACGGCGCCGGCCTCGACCATGGCGAGGGCGGCGCTCAGCAGATCGGCGGCGGCGGCGTGCACGGAGCCGGCGTGGAAGGACTCGGGACTGACGTTGAGAACGCCCATGACCCCGACCGAGAGACCGCTCCCGAGCGAGACACCGGCGAGGACGGCTCGACGCGCCAAATCGAGCCGAGAGCCGCTACGCGGGCGACGCGGCTTCCTGGAAGGGCCGGGTGCGGAGGATGCGGGCGATCTCCTCACCGTCGAGGGTCTCGCGCTCGAGCAGGGCGCGCGCCAGCGCGTGGAGCTTCTCGATGTTGTCCTGGAGGATCTGCTTGGCGCGGCTCGCGGCGTCCATCACGATCCGTTTGATCTCGGAGTCGATGAGGAGCGCGGTCGCCTCGCTGTAATCCTTCTGGCGGACCACCTCGCGGCCGAGGAAGATGTGCTCCTCGTTCTTGCCGAAGGTCAGGGGCCCGAGCTTGTCCGACATGCCCCACTCGCAGATCATCTTGCGCGCCATCTCGGTGGCCTTCTCGAGATCGTCACCGGCGCCGGTCGTCTGCTGGTTGAGCACGACCTCCTCGGCGGCTCGCCCGCCGAGGAGGATCGTGATGCGGTTGACCAGGTAGTCCCTCGAGTAGTTGTACTTGTCGTCGACCGGCAGCTGCTGCGTCAGGCCGAGGGCACGGCCGCGCGGGATGATCGTCACCTTGTGCACCGGGTCGGTGCCCGGCAGCACGTCGGCGACGAGCGTGTGCCCGGCCTCGTGGTACGCGATCGTCCGCTTCTCGGCGTCACTGATGATCATCGAGCGCCGCTCCACGCCCATCAGGACCTTGTCCTTGGCGCTCTCGAAGTCGGACATCTCGACAAGCTTCTTGTTCTGGCGCGCCGCCAGCAGCGCCGCTTCGTTCACGAGGTTCGCCAGATCGGCGCCGGAGAAGCCCGGGGTCCCCCGCGCGAGCACCTTCAGCTCGACGTTGGGCGCCAGCGGGATCCGCCGGGAGTGCACGCGCAGGATCTCCTCGCGTCCCTTCACGTCGGGCCTGGGCACGACCACCTGCCGATCGAACCGTCCCGGCCGCAGCAGCGCTGGATCGAGAACGTCGGGGCGATTGGTGGCGGCGATCAGGATGACGCCCTCGTTGGTCTCGAAGCCGTCCATCTCGACCAGGAGCTGATTGAGAGTCTGCTCCCGCTCGTCGTGGCCGCCGCCGAGCCCGGCCCCGCGGTGGCGGCCGACGGCGTCGATCTCGTCCATGAAGATGATGCACGGCGCGTGCTTCTTCCCCTGCTCGAACAGGTCGCGGACCCGCGAGGCGCCCACGCCCACGAACATCTCCACGAAGTCGGAGCCCGAGATGGAGAAGAACGGCACGTTCGCCTCGCCGGCGATGGCCTTGGCCAGGAGTGTCTTGCCGGTGCCGGGCGGTCCGACGAGCAGGACGCCCTTCGGGATCTTCCCGCCGAGCTTCTGGAACTTCTGCGGGTCCTTCAGGAAATCGATGATCTCCCGCAGCTCTTCCTTGGCCTCGTCGACGCCGGCGACGTCCTGAAAGGTGACCTTGTTCTGCTTCTCGGAGATGAGCCGCGCCCGCGCCTTGCCGAAGCTGAGCGCCTTGGCGCCGCCCCCCTGCATCTGGCGCATGAAGAAGACCCAGACGCCGATGAAGAGCAGCATGGGCACCCACTGTAGGAAGATCGCGTACCAGGGATTGGTGTCGGGCGGCTTCACGGCGATGCGGACGCCGCGATCCTTGAGCGTCTTCACGAGGTCCGGGTACTCGACGATGTACGTCCGCTGGGTCTGCGCCGAGTCCTTGAGCGTGTAGGACACGAGGTTGCCGCGAATGACGACCGACTCGACCCGGCCCTGGTCCAGGGCCTTGAGGAACTCGGAGAAGTTGGGCTGCTCCTGCCCGCCCTGCTGCGCGCCCTGGAACACGGTGAACAGGAGGATGACGATGAGGCCGATCACCATCCAGAGGGCGAGGTTCTTATAGACCTGGTTCATGGCCGCCCGGCCATTATACACCGGTGCCGAGGGACGGAGCGGCGCGTCAGAAGCCGTCGAGCGCGGCGACGTGGGGCAGGTTACGGTAGAGCCCGTCGTAGTCCAGGCCGTAGCCCACCACGAACACGTTGGGGATCGAGAAGCCGACATAGTCGATCGCGACGTCCGCCAGCCGCCGGCCGCCCTTGTCGAGGAGTACGCAGGTGCGCACGCTGCGCGGCCCGCGCGCTTCGAACGTCCGCTTCAGCGCGGCGAGCGTCAGGCCCGTGTCGACGATGTCGTCGACGATGAGGACGTCTCGGTCCGCGATGTCCACCGTCAGGTCGACGACGAGACGCACCGTGCCCGAGGTCGTCGTGCCCGCGCCGTAGCTCGAGGCGCGTACGTAGTCGACGGTGAGATCGATCGGGAGCCGGCGCATGAGGTCGGCGAAGAACGGGATCGCGCCCTGGAGGACGCCGACCAGCACCGGATTGGCCCGCGCGTAGTCGCGTGCGATCGCGCGCCCCAGCTCGGCCACGCGCGCCGCGAGCTCGCCTTCGGCGACGAGCACTCGGCCCGGCCGCGGGAGGCCCATCTCACCGTGACGTCACGAACGCCGGAAGCGACCGCTCGCCGACGATCCGGTCGGCGACCTGCTGCGCGGGTTCCCGCGCGGTGAAGGAGCCGACGCGGACGCGGTACCGGGCGCTCCCGGGCGTGTCCACCTGGACGACGTACGCCTCGTAGCCCGCGGCGACCAGCTTCGCCCGCAGGGCGTCGGCGGGGTCCTTGGCTTTGTAGGCGGCGACCTGGACGGTGAACGTCGTCTGGCCGGGCGCAGGCTTCGCCGGGGCGGCCGCGACGGCGTCGGCCTTCGGCGCGGCCTCCGGCTGGTCGCTCCTCTCGACACGCGGAGATTCGAGGCGCGGCGTGTCCAAGCGCGGCGGCTCCACGCGCGGCGCCCGGCGGGCTCGGCCGGCCGCGACGGCTCCTTCGTGCCCCTGGCGACGATGGAGATCGGGACCGACGGCGTGCGCGGCCAGAAGCGCCCGGTCACGACGCCGAGCATGAACGTGACAGCGAGAACGCCGGAGCAGCCCACCAGAAAGAGGACGGTGGCGATGCGGCTGCCGCCGCGCCGCGAGCGTCCTCGCGCCACTACATGCTCTCCGGGGCGGCCACACCCAGAAGCTCGAGACCGTTGCGGATCACGGTGTCGACCGCCGCGCAGAGGGCCATCCGCGCCTGCATGAGGCGGGCGTCGGCCTGGATGACCCGATGGTTTCGATACCAGCCGTGAAACGCGGCCGCCAGCTCCTGCAGCCAGTAGGCGACCCGGTGTGGCTCGAGCGCCCGGGTCGCGCCGCCGACGATCTCGGGGAATTGCAGGAGCAGCTTGATGAGCGCCAGCTCGGCCGGCTCGACGAGCGGGCTCGTGTCGACGTCGGCCGCGCGCGCGACCGCGATCCCCTGCTCCGCCGCCTGACGGAAGATCGAGCGAATCCGCGCGTGGGCGTACTGCACGTAGTAGACGGGATTCTCGTTCGACTGTCGCGTCGCCACCGCCAGATCGAACTCGAGGGGGCTGTCGTGCCGGCGCGTGAGAAACGTGAAGCGGGCGGCGTCGCGGCCGACCTCTTCGAGCAATTCCTCCATCAGCACGAACTCGCCGCGCCGCTTGGACATGCGCACGGGCTGTCCGTCACGCAACAGAGTTACCAGCTGCACGATCAGGACTTCGAACGCCTCCGGCGGGTGGCCGAGCGCCTGCATCGCGGCGCGCATGCGGGCCACGTAGCCGTGGTGATCGGGACCGAGCAGGTTGATGACGCGATCCGTCCCCGCGAACTTCACGTAGTGGTGATACGCGACGTCGACACCGAAGTACGTCACGCCGCCGCTCGACCGCCGAAGCACGCGGTCCTTGTCGTCGCCCACCTCCTCGTGCTCCGACGAGCGGAACCAGAGCGCGCCGTCCTGCTCGTAGCTGAGGCCGCGCGACGCCAGCTCGGCCAGCACGCGCTCCGGGAGGTGCTGCTCGCGGACGTCGTGCTCGGACGACCAGACATCGAACTCGACGCCGTACTCGCGCAGGATGCGCCGCTGTCCCTCGACGATGTGCCGGACCGCGTAGCGGCCGAAGTGCTCGACGCGCTCGGCCTCTGACGCGCCGTCCATGAGCCCACCGCCCTCGGCGCGGTACGCTTTCGCAAGATCGATGAGGTACTCACCGGGATAGCCGTTCTCGGGGAGCGCGGCCGGCACGCCGAACTCCTGCTTCACGCGCGCCTCGAACGAGCGCGCGAGCGCCTCGAACTGATTGCCGGCGTCGTTGATGTAGAACTCGGTGGTCACCGACGCGCCCTGGCTCCTGAGCAGGCGCGCGAGGGCGTCGCCGACGGCCGCAGCGCGCGCGTTGACGATGACGAGCGGGCCGGTGGGATTCGCCGACACGAACTCGAGCCGGATGCGCCGTCCGGCCTGGCTCTCGCCGCGTCCGTACGTGACGCCGGCGCCGAGGATTTCCGTGAGCGCGCCGGCGCACCACGCCGGCGCCAGGAAGACGTTGAGAAACCCGGGCCCCGCGACCTCGATGCGCTCGACCTCGGGCATCGGCGGGAAGTGCTTGACGACGAGGTCGGCGATCTGTCGCGGCGCGCGCTTGGCGCCGCGCGCCAGGACCATCGGCGCATTCGTCGCGTAGTCGCCGTGCTCCGCCTGGCGCGGGACTTCCCACGCGTAGGCGTCGGGCTCGGGCAAGCCCGCCTTCGCGAGCGCCGTCCGCACGCCGTCGGTCAACCGATCGGTGAGCCGCATTCTCGTAACAGGGTACCTGCCCGGCACGGCGTCGTGACGAAGAAAAAGCGGCCAATCACGCGTGCGCGCGGCCCGGCGCGCGACGAAGACACGCGCCGTCGCGTCGCGCGCGACACGAGCCGGACGGCGCCGCCGTGCGCGAGGCGAGGCGAGACGCGATGCGTGAGCGTGCGCGTGTGGTGGTGGAGGCTCCCGCACGCGCGGACCGACGCCGGTGCACGAGCACCTCCGACACCGCGAGGTCGCGTGACGGGCACAGCGCTCGACACAGTGCGGCGAGCAGAAGCGGCTCAGGATTCGCCTGCTCCTCCACCGGTCCTCACGCAGGCGTCTTCGATGCCGCACGTCGTTGGCTTCTACGAGGACCGGTGCGCGGCGCTGTGCATCGACGTCGGGCGCGATCCCGCGCTCGAGCCACATCTGAGATCAAGCCACGTAAGATGCCGCCGGACAAGAATAATTCTGTCTGTGCTCAATTGAGGCTCGGGTCGGCCAGAGCCGCCGCCGGAGCGTCCGGACTTGGCAAGGCCATCGCGCCGTGATACTTCGAGTCGCCATGCTGAATGCCTTCCGGAGCGCCCTCCGTCACTATCGCGAGCTGATCCTGGCCGGCACGTTCGCGGTCATGGCCGCCTGGGAGGTTTTGGAGATCCTCCTGCTGGAGCCGGCCTACCGTGGGTCGATTCGGCTCACGCTCTTCATCCACTCGCTCCAGGTTCTCCTCATCGTGGCCGCCACCGGCATCGCGCTCAGGGCCTGGCGCGAGAAAACCGCGCGCCAGCGCGCTCTCGCCTCGCTCGTCGAGCAGGTCCTCGCCGCCCAGGAGGACGAGCGCCGCCGCGTCGCCTACGACGTTCACGACGGCGTGGCCCAGCTCGTGGTCAGCGCCAAGCAGCACCTGGACACCGCGACCGACCTCTGGCCGTGCGACGCGCGGCGGGCCGCGAGCGAGACGGCGATTGCCGCCGATCGGCTCGGCCGGGCCATCGCCGAGACCCGTCGCATCCTGGCCGCGCTCCGGCCCCTGGCGGTGGATGCCGGCGGCCTCGCGGACGCCGCGCGCCAGAGCCTCGACGAGGTTGCGCGCGACACCGGCTGGTCGGTCGAGCTCGTGGAGAACCTCGGCGCGGCGCGCCTGCCGCCGACGGTCGAGACGGCGGCGCTCAGGATTCTCCAGGAGGCGCTGTCGAACGCGCGAAAGCACGCCGGCACCACCCGGATCGAAGTCGTCCTCTCACGGGAAACCGACCGCGTCCATCTCGACGTGCGCGACTACGGCGTGGGCCTCGCGGCCGCCGGCGGCGCACGGGGCCTGGGGCTGCCCAGCATGCGGGAGCGCGCGCGCCTTCTCGGCGGCACCTGCGTTGTCGAGGCGGCGCCCGGAGGCGGAACGCACGTCCACGCCCAGCTGCCGTTGCGCTATGGCCTCGTCGCTCCCGCATCCTGATCCGACGCGCGTCCTGCTCGTCGACGACCATCCGATGGTCCGCGAGGGACTGCGCGGCATGCTCGAAGCGGCGGACGTCGAGGTGGTGGCCGAGGCCGGCACCGGCGAAGAGGCGCTTCGCGCCGCCGCGGTGCACGCGCCCGACGTGGTCCTGCTCGACCTGGAGCTGCCGGATCTCGACGGGCTCACCGTGCTCCGTCGACTCAAGGCCATCGAAAAGCGCCTCGCGGTGCTCGTCGTCACGATGCACGACGATCCGGCGCTGGTCCGGCAGGCGATCGAGAGCGGGGCGTCCGGCTACGTGCTCAAGGGCATCAGTCGCCGGGAGCTACTGGCCTCGCTCGATGTCGTACGCCACGGCGGGTCGGTGCTGGACCCGTCGCTCCTGCGGGCCACGCTCGCCGACGGCGCGTCCGAGTCGAGGCCGGCGAGCCGAGGCGACCGCGACAACCCGCTGAGCTCGATCGAGCAGGAAATGCTGCGCCTGGTCGCGCAGGGCCTGACGAACCGGGAAATCGGCATCCGCCTGCGCTGGAGCGTCGGCACGGTGAAGAAGTATCTCCAGCGGGCGCTCGAGAAGCTCGGCGCCTCCGATCGCACGCAGGCGGCGGTCGAGGCCATCAGGCGCGGGCTTCTGTCCTGACCGCGTCGCCGCCGAGCCCCTAGCGGACCGGCCGGAGAACCGTTACCCCTGCCACGAACGCCGCCACCGCGAGCACGACGCTCACCGCGGCGGCGACACCAACGACCCTGACCGCGCGCTCGATGTCCGTCGCGAGCGGTGAGGCTCCCACCCCGAGGCGATGGACCGCGGGCTTCTCGAGGACTACGCCGAGCGCGCCAGCCATCGCGGCCATCGGCCATCCCGAATTGGGGCTCTGCGTGCGCCGGCGATCGCGTCGAAGGACGGCCAGGGCCCCGCCGGCCCTCTCGCCGGCGAGGGCAGCTCCGGCCACGAGGCTCAGCCCGGCGATCCGCGCCGGGATGAAGCTCAGCAGGTCGTCCAGCCGCGCGGAGCTCTTGCCGAAGTACTCGAGCTGCCCGCGGCGGAACCCGAGCATCGAGTCGGCGGTGTTGATCACGCGATAGACCGCCGCCCATACGAGCCCGCCGGCGAGGAAGAAGCACACCGGCGCCACGAGCGAGTCGGTCAGGTTCTCGGCGACGGACTCGATGGCCGCCGAGGCGACCTGGCTCTCGTCGAGCGCGGCGGTCGGCCGGCTCACGAGGTGGTACCCGACGGCCCGACGCGCCGCGGGCAGGTCGCCGCGGTCCAGGTCGCGCGCGACCGAGCGCGCCGCGCCGATCAGGTCGCGAAGCGAGAGCAGACACGTGAGGGCGAGCGCGTCGAGCAGAAGCCCGGCGGTCCCGAGTCCGGCCGCGACCGCCGAGACGAGGGCGCCGGCCGCCCCGGCGAGCCCGGCGACCCCGATCGCGACGACCGCGCCGCCGGCCAGAAGCCGCGCCGGCGAGCCACGGCAAAGCCATCGCTGTCCCGCGCCGAGGAGCCGGCCGATCCAGGTGACCGGGTGGTATCGGTTCGGAGGATCGCCGAAGACAAGATCGATCGCCAGCGCCAGCACGAGCACGAACAGCCTCGAGATCTCGGGATTCAGAACGACGGGCACGCGCTCGAGGTACCTATCGACCGAATCGCACGCTCAACCCCGCGCGAATGGCAAAGTCGGGGCCGGGCGTTCCCCGCGCGACCTGGGCGGCCATGTCGAGGACAACTCGCGGGAGAACGAGGAACTGGACGCCGGTATCGAACCCGACGACGTCGCGGGATCCGCGCTCCGACGGCGAGGCGTAGAAGAGCTCGCCGTACATCGCCCACCGGGCACTGATCTGGCGGTTGAGCGAGGCGGACACTGTCTCCTGGAGCAAGAAGGCGGCCCCTTGCGACTGGCCCAGCCCGGCCAGTCCCACGTTCGCATCGAGGCTCAGCTGCCACGGCAGATCGAAGGTCGCGAGCGCCGTGCACCCGAAATCGACCCGCTCCGAGCCGATCGGCGAGCGCGCCGTCGGCAGCTTGACGAACGGCAGGACGCCGAGCGAGGGCCACCGGCTGCCTTCCGGCGAGTCGAAAAACCGATACTTGACGGAGAGTGTGAGATCGCCGAAGCCGATGTTGGTGTCGGCGTCCTTCAGCCAGACCAGCGGGTTCATGTCGAGCCGGGCCTCGAGCCGGCTCGTGATTCCCGCTCTCAGGAGGACGTCGACCAGGAACTGCTGCTCGTTCTGACCGTGGCTCAGTCGGGACCGCGTGTACTCGACCCCGCTCTCGATCTGCAGACCGCCGGGAGGAACCGTGACCGTGCTGGTGGAGACACTCGGGCGGTCGGTCGGGATGAAATCCTCCTCGGCCGCCGCGACGGACGCGCCGAGCGCCAGGATCGCGCAGAACGCGATAAGGCCGCTCGGCCTCATCGGCTCAATCGCCGGTGTAGCGCCGCCGGAGCTCCTGCCAGAGCGCTGTCTTCTCCCAGCGAGGCTCCGCGAGGCGCCGCCAGTTCTCGTCGAAATGCGCGTTCGGGAAGAGGATCGTGATCATCTGCTCGCCGCGCCCGTTCCAGAGCCGGAGCCCCCAGGTCGACGGAGCGCACGAGTCGCCCTCGGTTCGAAAAAAGGCGGCGCGCGCCACTCGGCGGACGCGCGCCAGCTCCGCGCTGGGTGCTCCGCGGTGATCGTTGACGCACAGGTGGAAGTGCCAGACGCCGGTGTCGACCGTCAGGTATCCGTCGAGCATCGTCACCGTCGGGCGTGCCGCGAACTGGATCTCGTAGGCGGCACCCTCGATCAGCGGTCCGACGGTGAGCTTGTCCCAGTGCTCCGTGAAGAGCTCGGTGAGCAGGCGCTCGACCCCGTCTCCCTCGACGGCCACGTCGCGATACTCGGTCGTGACGCCGTCCAGACCGCGCTCGATCGTCGGCATGCTCTCCTCCGGCATGCTACTGCAGATCGAAGACCACCGGCAGCTTCACCTTCAGGGACCGCGGCTTCAGGCCCGCGGGGAAGGGCTGGGGCCCCAGACTCCGCACCGCCTCGACGGCGGCCTCGTCGAGCTCCGAGTGCGACGACGAGCCGGCGACCGAGACCGAGCTGATCGCGCCGTCGGCCCTGATCAAGATTTCGAGGTTCACCGTTCCCTTGATCCCGCGCCGCCGTGCCGACGTCGGGTACTGGATCGACTCCTGGATGCGTCGCCTGACAACCGCAAGATAGCCGCCGTATTCAGATCCGGGCTCGCCGCCCGTTCCGCCGGGCGCGAGCGCAACGCGTGAGCCGCCTCCGCCGGAAGTCGCGCCCGAAGTCGCCGACGACTGGGTCGCCGTCCGCCCGGCCACGCCGTCGGCGGACGAGCCGGAGGTAGCGGCCGGGCTCGTGCCCACTGCGGCCGGGCTCGTGAGGCTCGGCGTCACGGCATCTGGAGCCGGCTCGCGCGGTACCGCCGCGGCGACCGGAGCCGGCTCGGGCTCGGGCCTCGAGACCGGGACTTCTCGCTCCGGCGGCCGCGCGGGCTCGGGACTGGGCGCTGGAACGACAACCGGCGCCGGACTCGCAGGCGTGGGCGGCGCGGGCGCAGCGGCGATGCGCTCGACCGGCGGCGCCGAGCCCGCCCGCTTCGGTCCGGGGCCGCGCACACCCGCGGTGGCCGGGCGTTCCGATCGCGTTCCGAGCTTGCCCGCCGATTCGGTACTGGCCTCTAGCGCCGACAGGTCGACGATGAGCGGGCTCGAGTACGATTCGTCCGACACGAAGAGGAACAGGAGCGCGAGAAGGCCGCCGTGGACAGCGATCGACGCGCCGAGGCAGAGCAGCGACGGTCGCCCGATCATGGATGCGCGTCCAGCCAGCGCCGAATCCCGGGATCCAGCGCGGCGCGCGCCGCGCGCGCGACCACCCACCCGAAATCGCTGATGGGTCCCCCGAAGCGATGCGGCGCGCCGCGCCCTGTCGCCGCGACGACGACCGCGTCAGTCGACGTTCCGCTGGCCATGCTCCCATCGTCGCACCGGACCTCGGCGGCGGCCAGGAGCGCCGCCTTGACCTCGGTGACCGTCATGACGGCGTTGACCAGCGCCGCCGGCTCGGCCGCGCCGTCCACGACGACGATCGCATTGATGGTGGACGGCGCCCACGCCGCGACCGGCGTCGTCCCCGCCGCCACGCGGTTGGAAAGCCCGACGGTGACCATCGCGATCGCGCTCAGTCCGCGGCCTCTCACGTGGACGACCTCGGCCCGCTCGGTCCACGCGGAGGTCAGAAGGCCGACCCACGGCCCGGGAATCGCTCGCCGGACCGTGAAGCGTGGCAGCAGGCCGTCCGCCTGATCCTCCCGGAGATCCTTGGGCACGTGCAGGTTCACGATGGCGCGCGCCGCGGCGAGCCCGCCCCGCACGAACGCCGAGGAAAGGACCGTCAGCGGCTCGCGCGCCGTGACGACCACCGCCTCCCGATCGACCGCGACCTCGATCCCCTCGATCACGTGAGCTGTTTCCCCGCCCGGACTCTAGACCGGGCCGCGGGGTCCGGCAAGCCCCGGGGGTACGCCACGGATCACGCCCGCCACGTCAGGCGCACGACCGGCCGTCGCGACGGCTCGCCCTTGTCGACGACCACGTCGCAACCGAACACCGAGGACAGGAGCGACTCCTCCAGCACGACCTCGGGAGGGCCGGTCGCCGCCACCCGGCCGCCGGCCAGGAGCACGAGCCGATCGCATACCTCGCCCGCCAGGTTCAGGTCGTGGGAAACGAGCAGGATCGCGATGCCACGCTCCCGGTTCAGCCGGCGCAGGAGCGACGCGACCTCGACCTGGTAGCGGAGGTCGAGGTGTGCCGTCGGCTCGTCGAGGACGAGCAGACGCGGCTCCTGGGCGAGGGCGCGCGCGATGAACGTGCGCTGACGCTCGCCGCCGCTCAGATGATCGAACGGAAGATCGGCCAGCTCCAGGACCCCGGTCGCCTCCATCGCCGCGCGCGCGGCGGCGCGGTCGTGCCGGCTCTCGAAATAGCGTCCGGGGCCATGGGGATAGCGACCCATCAGGACGAGCTCGCCGACGTTGAAGGGACACTCGGCCGGAGCGCTCTGCGGCACGACGCCCACACGGCGCGCCAGGTCCGTGCGCGCGAGCCGGCGGACGGGCACGCCGTCGAGACGGATCTCGCCGGTCGCGGGCTCGAGCACGCGCGCCACGAGCCTGATCAAGGTCGTCTTGCCCGAGCTGTTCGGCCCGATCACGCCGACCATCTCGCCTCCCGCCAGCTCCAGCGAGACGTCCGATAGCGCGAATGCGCGGCGCCCGGCCGGCGCGGGGTAGGCAAAGCTCACACGCTCGAGCTCCAGGAGCATCACAC
>WNFK01156773.1_pt1 | contig 42435 bp, 44 predicted proteins | sample 5400281 | NCBI WGS metagenome assembly WNFK01 (sample SAMN13153350, study PRJNA577476) | soil metagenome | isolation source: 20 cm soil on Douglas fir-dominated hillslope | place: USA:California | collected 2013-09-17
CGAGCCCACGCGCCCGGCGGATGGACGGCAGGCCCGTGCGACAGACACCCGCCAGGCCCATCTACACCAGCTCCAGCCGGTCCTACGGACCGAGGCCGAGAGACTGTCGCAGGCCGCGCGACGAGTTCGCGCCGAAGGTCGGCTGACGGGCGATCTCAGGTCCCTCTTCACTGGGCACCGGGTTCTGAGCGCGGATCTCCCGAACCACTACGAGGACTACTCCCAGGCCAAGGAGCGTCTGCGTAAGAGCATCACGGAGCAAGAGGACGAGCTTTCCCAGACCGCCTCGATCGTCACGACCAAGCTGTCGCTCGCTCCAGCGGCCGAGCCGCGGAGGAGCGAGATCACGTCGGCCATCGTCGAGAAGTGCCTCGGCAAGGGCCCGGGCATGACCTTGACCACGCGACCGGACGGCTACCAGTACACGGTGCGCGGGAGGACTCAGCGCTATGGTGGCGGCGCCGTCGTGGCCGAGGACGAGGGAGCTGCCTTCGCCGCGTTCACGTCGTTCGCACCCGAGGCCGACGTGACCGCGCATTGCGACAGCCTGAAGAAGCGCGCCGCCGGGATCGTCGTGACCGCGGAGAAGCTCTCGGCCGACGCGCTGGCTCTGTCCGAGCAGTCGACACTGTCCGGGGACTGCAAGTACACGAAGCCGGACTGAAGTCGCGGCGGCCTACCGCCGTGACGCCACGCAGCCGTCCTGTCGCGCCTCTTCGACCGTCGCGTAGCAGCGCTCGGCCTTCGTCGCGCTGTAGCGCTCGCCGTCGGGCACGTGATAGACGCACCGTCCGCCCCCGGTATAGGAGGTCTGCTGGCCCTTGATCGGCTGCTGCGCGGGACATGCCCACGTGCTTTCAGGCGCCACGCCGCGACGGCCCTCGGCCACCTGGCGAAGGGCCGGCTCGGCCGTCGTGGGCGTGGTCGCCTCGGCCGGATCGGCCCATACCCCGCGCCGGTTGTCTCGGGCCTCCTGCTCGAGCGCGACGAAGAGGTCGCGGTGGCGCACGTTCGGCTGGACCGTCATGACCGCCGCGGATCCGCGTCGAACGAGCTCGGCGTTGACCATCTGGTCGGCGACGTAGACGTACGCGAGCAGTCGTCCGTCCCGGTCCCGCTCCTGGGTATCGAGCTCGATGCGGACCTGCTGTCGCGACACGAGCTGACGGTTGGCCTCGACGGCTTCCCCGGGGCTCGGCTCAGCAGTCGGCGGCCGCCGGGGGCTCTCTTGAGCGGTGATCCCGATGTAGCGCACGGTCTCGGAGCGTTGGCCCAGGTTCACGAGGATCGTGCTGCCGTCGATGATGTCGACCACCTGCCCCACGAGCACCGGCGGAGCTCCCGCGCCCTGCGTCGGGTTCGACCAGGCGGCCCACAGCTGCTGGCGCGACAGGGCGACCTCCTGATCCGGCAGCAACAGACGGCAGGCGAGCGCGCTCATCATCGTCTCGACGTTCCCGCGCGAGACTTCGTAGACGGCACCGTCCTCCGAGCGCGTCAGCGCGAGCGTCCAGCGCTTGCCGTCGCATGTGAGATCGATCGTGGGGTACACGGGCGATCCCGGCCCGCCGATGCGGATGTAGCGGGTCTTGGCGTCGCTGCCGAGCGTCACGCGTGGTCCCGGTGCTAGGGCCTGGGCGCTCGCGACCACGGCCGTCGAGCCGACAGCCGCGGAGACGACGAAGGAGAGAAGGAGAGAGACGACTGGAGTGATTCGCCCGCGCGGGATCACAGCATCAAAAAGCCGGGGAGCGACGGACGTCCCGCTCCCCGGCTCCGTATGTTCATCGCCCGTTCAGCGGCTCTTCACGCGGAAATCTGCGCGACGGTTCTGGAACCGGCACTCCTCGGTCGCGTTCGCGCACGTCGGATGCTCCTTGCCGTACGACACCGTCGCCATGCGGTCCTTGGGGATGCCGTTGGCCTCGAGGTAGTCCATCGTCGACTTGGCGCGCCGATCGCCGAGCGCCAGGTTGTATTCGGCCGTACCGCGCTCGTCTGCGTTGCCCTCGATCAGCACGAACGTATCGGCATTCTCCTTGAGCCACGTCACGTTGCTCACCATCGTGTCGACCGCGTCTTGCCGCAGATTGGACTTGTCGAAGTCGAAGAAGACCGACTTCAGCTCGGGCGCGACCACGTACTCTTCGTTCTTCGGCCGCTGCATCACTTCCTCGGCCTTCGGCTTGTCGGGCTCCTGCGCTTGCGGCGCGGGCGCCATCGCGACAGCCGCCGGCGGCGGCGCGGCGGCGACGATCGGCGGTGGCATCACCTGCGCGGCCTGGGGCGGCACCTCCCGAGCCGGCGCGTTCGACCCGCCCTGACGAGCCAGGAGCAGACGAACCTTCCGGCCCTTGACCTCGCCGATCATCTGATCGCCGTTGACGGTCAAGTTTGCCGTGAACACCCGGTCGTCCTGATCGTGCGTGAGCCGCACCTTCGACCCGTCGATCGTGGCGAAGACGCGAATTCCGAAGAGGCCCTGCTGGCGAACTTCCCAGGGGACCGATTCGGCGGCGGTGGCATTGTCCAGGACCATTTTCCCGTAGCCCGCATCACCTTTCTGAACGAGCTCCAGGACGAGGTTCTCCTGGCGTGGAGCATTGAAAAGTCCCGTGCCGATCCACGATCCGACCCACTTGCCGGAGATGTCCGCTCCGGTCGACGACGCGCTGGGGGGCGGCGCGCTAGGCGCCGGCGCGGCAGGCGCGGGCACAGGCGCTGGCGTCTTCGCGGCGACGGGCGCGTTCGCGGCGGGAGTCGGCGTGGCGGCGACAGGCGTCGGCGTCACGCTGCCGGGGTCCGTGCTCGTCCCGGTGGCCGGAGTGCCCGTGGTGTCGGTAGTACCGGCCGCAGTCTCGGTCGGCTGGGTGTCGACGAGGGTCGCCGACGGCTCCGACGAGCTGAAGACGGAGCATGCGGCGAGAAGAGGGATCATGGCCAGCACCAGTAGCACGCGCATAGAGCCTCCTGACGCAAACCTGCGTTCACACTTGCCAGTGGCACGTGTCGTGCCAGACTTGAAAAACCATTGCGGGTTGAGACTTAGGGGCCGGCGCGCCGTACGGGGGTGCCAGGATTACACGTCAGCTCGTGACAACTCTGACAGAACCGAGCGGCCCCGGAGGCTATCGAATCGTCGCGGTGAGCGCCATCGTGGTCTCGGTCGCGGTGTCGCTGGCGCGATAGCCGAGGATCCGACGCGTGAGCTCGTGAGTCTGCGTCGTGGCGCCGCCCAGCATCACCGGGCGGCCGCTCGGCACCACCAGCTCGGTCGACGCCTCGTTGACCTCGATCACCCCCGACCGGTCGGCCGAAAGCCAGCTGATCGTGGGCGTCAACCGCACCTTGACCTGGTTGCCGGGCAAGATCGCCACGCCGACCTTCAGGGAAGTCCCGACGTCCTTGAACTGCACGCCGGTGGTGACGTAGCCGGCACCGGTCAGGTAGTCGCGATAGTAGCTGACCTGAGAATAAGGGATCTGGCTCGCGACCAGGAGCGTTGCCTCGCCGCCGTCCTGGACGATCGTGAACATGCCGGTCGACGTCTGCACGCGTCGTTGGGTGCTGTCGACGCCGACGCGGCCTGAGGAACGCGTGCCTCCTCGGTCGGTGATGATCACGCGCCCGCTGCCATCGACCGCGTCGCGGTTCTGTGTGCTCGTCTGCCGAAACTCGAAGGACACTCTCACCTGCTTGCCGCTCTGCGCGGTGGCAGCCTCGCGTGAACCGGCGGCCATGACCAGCAGGAGCACGAGAACCCGGATCGCAATCATGTCTTCAGACTAGCCTCTGGCACCCGGGGTGGCCAAAAAGCTTGAACCTCGGAGCGGTGATTGGCACCCTGCTGCCATGTCCGCGCTCCGGTCCCGCCTCGCGCTCGTCGCAGTGCTGGCGTTCGCCGCGCTCGTCGTCGGTCTCCCCGCCGGCCGGGCGCCGCTCTGGGATCCGAACGAGGCGCGCTACATGCTCCTGGCTCGCGACATCCTCGACAGCGGCCGGTGGCTCATTCCCGACTTGCGCGGCGTGCCGTATCTCAACAAGCCCCAGCTCTTCTTCTGGTCCGTGGCGGTCGCGTCGCTGCCGGGCGGCGAGGTGACGGAATGGACGGCGGCGCTGCCCGCGGTTCTGTCGTCGATCGCGACCGTCGCGGCCGCCTTCGCGATCGGCGCCCGGATCTGGGGTATGGGCACCGGCGCGATGTCGGCGCTCGTGCTCGCCTCCACGATCGGCTTCTTCGCGATCGGCCACCACGGCCAGTCGGACGTGATGGTGACGGCGTGGACGTGGTGGGCATTCTACGGCCTCGTCGTGGCACGCCGGGCGGGCTACACGGCGCTCCCGCTCATCGCCTACTACGCCTGTGTCGCCGCCGCGATCATGAGCAAAGGCCCGATGGGCCTGATCGCGCTCGTCGGAGGCTTCGTCGCGATCGGCGCCACCGACGGGTGGCGCACGCTCATCCGCTTGCGTCCTGTCCTCGGTCTCGCCGTCATCGCGGTGCTCCTGGCTCCGTGGTACGGAACATATCTCGTCGGCCACGGATCGGAGTTCGTCGGCGACACCGTCGTCGGTCACTACGGAAGCTGGGCGTTCCGGCGCGGCGCGCTCGCGCGCCTCGAGAGCCTCTGGGTTTTCGCGTACGCGCTGCCGTGGACGATCTTTCTCGTGGGTGCGGCGACGTGGTGGCGACGCCTCCCCGACGCCGAGCGGCGGCTGATCGCCGCGTGGACCCTCACGATCTGGCTGCTGATCGGCCTGAGCGGCATTCACCGCGGCCGTTACCTGATCCCCATCTACCCTGGTCTGGCGCTGCTCGTCGGCGAGTTCCTCACGCGGGCGGCGGCGCGCGGCGGTGGCCGCGCGCTGCGCGGCGCCCTGTTCGCGGTCGCGGGGCTGGCGGTGGTCGTCGCCGCGTTCGCGCTCTCGCCGGCCGCACGGCTGATCGGGGGGGAGGGCCGGCCGTGGGTGCCGGACTCGCGCGCCGAGATCGCGCTGATCGTCGTCTTGCTGACGGCAACGGCTCTGGGGGCCGTCGTGGCCGCGCGGCGGGAGGCCTTCGTCCGGGGCGGGCTCGTCGTGGCGCTCGGCGTCGGGGCGATTCTCGTGATCGAGGGCGCTCGCTATCCGGCCAGGTTCGCGCGGGACTTCGACGTCCGGCCGATCGCGGCGGCCGCGAGCGCTTTGACGCCACCCGGCGCCGCGGTGCGGGTGTACCCTGACATCTGGCTGACCTACGATTTTTATCTCCGCCGTCCCGTCGTCGAGCTCGATCGCACCCGCGTCGAGCAGCTGCTGGCGGGCCCGGCGAGCGGGGCCGTGATCATGTCGAGGAAGTCGTGGACCGGGCTCCAGCCTCTGGCGCATCCGTCGTGGCGCATCGTCGCGGCTCTTCCCGTCTTCAACGAGGCGCAGAGTCTGCCCGTTCTCTGGGAGGAGCTGCAGGCCGTCCTCAAGACCGTCGAGGATTCGGCCGAGGTCATCGTGGTCGACGACGGCTCCACGGACTCGAGCGTGGAGTTCGTGCGGCTCCTGCAGGCGACCGACACGCGCGTGCGCCTGATCCGGCTCGCGGCCAACCGCGGGCTCTCGTCCGCGCTGGCGGCCGGGCTGCGCGCCGTCCGCGGGCGCATCGTGGTCACCCTCGACTCCGACCTGCAGTCCGACCCGGGCGATATTCCCCTGCTGCTCGCTCAGCTCGATCGCTGGGACGCGGCGTGCGGGTGGCGCCAGGCGCGGCGCGATCCGTGGCTCAAGCGCATGTCCTCGCGTATCGCCAACACGGTGCGCGGCGCCGTGCTCGGCGACCAGGTGCGCGACAGCGCATGCTCGCTCCGGGCGATGCACCGGCGCTGCGTCGACAGTCTCCAGTTCTTCGACGGCTTCCATCGATTCGTGCCGGCGCTACTCCGCCAGGCCGGCCATCGCGTGATCGTGGTGCCCGTGAATCACCGCCCGCGACGCTTCGGCGTCTCGAACTACGGCGTCCGCAATCGCGCGTGGCGAGGCGTCGTCGATCTGTTCGGGGTGCGCTGGCTGCAGGCGCGGCGGCTCCGCTACGAGGCTCGTGAGGAGCCGCCGGACGCGTCGTGACGGCGCGCGGCGGCTATGGTCGCCGGGTCGCGATGTAGATGACGTGCGGATACGGAAGAAAGTCGAGCATCGCGTGACGCCGCACCTCGAACCCCGCCTCGCGTAGCGCGGCTCCCAGCTCGTCTCCGCTCCAGTACCGCACCGGGGTCGTCGGCGCCATCAGCTTGTCGAGCGTCCAGGTAAACCAGCGCTTCGGCGCCGGGCGCGTGTCGACGTCTTTGACGACGAGCACGCCGCCGGGGGCGAGGCAGGCGTGGAGCCGCCGCAGCAGCGGCGGCACGGTGTCCGGGGCGATATGGTGCACGATGTCGAGCATGTAGGCGGCCGCGACCTCGCCGTCGCCCTTGAAGGTCCGCGCGTCACCCTGTTCGTACGCCACGTTCTCGATCGACAGGCGCGCCGCCGCGCGGCGCGCCATCGCGATGCGCCGCGTGTTCAGGTCGATGCCGTGGACGAAGCGCGCCGGGGCCGTCGCGGCGTAGTAGAGCGAGAACAGACCGAAGCCGCACCCGATGTCGAGCACGGGCCCCGACGGCGGCAGATACTGCCCGATCTCGTCGAGGAAGCGCTGGCGCAGGATCCAAAACCGCACCCAACAGTAGGCGCGCACGATCGGATCGTCGTAGGCGCGAATGATGCGGCGGATGATGTCAGCGCGCATACACGAGGTACCCGTCGCCCCGCCGATCGACCCGGTAGGCCGAGAGCCTCTGCCGAAGCCCGGCGAAGCCGTCGACGCGCTCGTAGCCGCCCGCCGGCCACCCGCGCTCGAACAGCAGCACGAACTTCGGCGGATGCGCGTCGAAGCTCGTGAGGAACTCGTCGCGCAGCCGCCGGATCATCGGTGTCTGGACGTCGTGATAGAAGTGGAAGTCGTAGATGAACCGCGTCGGCTGGACGGCGCGGAGCCGCAGCAGCGCGTGGACGCCAGCCTCGGTGGTGTCCAATACCTGCACGAAGTCCTCCGGCGCGATCCGACCGTCGAGGTCCGCCACGACCGCGCTGACCAGGCGCTCCTTGGCCGTGATCCACGCGGCGTCGGACGCCTCGACCCCCTTGATTCCAAGCATCGCCGCGGCCACGACGGTGCACGCGAGCAGTGGCACCGCCGCCACGCGGCTGGCTTCGACCAGCCGCGGCATCTCGGCGAACAGCGCGACCGCCGCGAAGGCCGCGAGCGGATAGAGATGGTACTCCCAGCCCTTGCCCTGGCCGAAGAAGTGCGCGACGCCGTAGCCGAGCCCGACGGTCACGACCGCGTGCCTCGTACTGAAGCGACGGCCCGCGAGGGCGGATCCGAGCGAGAGCACCACGCCGGCCGCGATCGGAAGCCACACGTGCCATCGATAGAAGGTCCAGCGATCCGGTCGCCCCAGCCGCGAGTAGAGCGGCACGAGATAGCGGACGACGATGTCGTACCACGCGGGGAGGGCGCCCACCGCGGCGAGCCAGGCGACGACGGCGAGCGAGGGCACGACGATCGCCGCCGCGAAGATTCCCACCGGAGCTGCGACGGTGCGCGCCGCCAGACGCCGCGAGGCCGGAGCCGCGCCGTCCGCGGCGCACTCGCCCTCGAGCAGCCCGCGTCGGCGCGCCACGACCACGACGAGCACGAGCAGCGCCGCGGCGAACAGCCCGGCGTGGGGCTTCACCGTGATCCCGGCGCCGAGCGCCAGCCCGCCCCACGCGAGGCTCGCGCGTTCACCCGGACGCTCGGCCCAGCGCGCGACGGCGAGCGACGCCAGCAACAGGAACGGACACAGGAGAAAGTCGCGCTGTCCCGTCTGCCAGGCGCCGGCGGCCAGATGGTAGGCCGCCATGAACAGGCCGGCGCCGGCGGCCGCGAGCCGTCCCCACGGCGCGGCCAGCGCCGCGGCGGCGAGCGACGTCGCTGCCAGCCACGCGAGGTCGAACGCGCGCCAGCCGGCGTCGCCGGCGCCGAACAGCTTGAGCGCGGCCAGATGCAGCAGGTAGACGCCCGGGAAATTCATATCGAAGAGGTCCCGATACGGCACGGCGCCCCCGCTGATCCGCCAGGCGATGTAGTGCATGAGCGGCGCGTCGTGGATCAGCGGCCAGCCGCGCGAGCGCCATGCGAGCACGCCCACGAGCCCGGCCAGACCGAGGACGACCAGGCTACTCGCGGAACTCTTGATCGAGGATCTCGCGGATGAAGCGGTCGATCGAGACGGGATAGAAGCGCACGTCCGGCGTCGCGATGACGCCCGTATTGATGACCTCGCGCTGCGACAGCTCCTCGAGAACACGCTCGAGATGGCCGGGCGCGTCTCGCTCCTGGCGGCGGATGCGGAGCTCCTCGCTCTCGAGCGAGACACGCGAGGCGTAGCGGAAGCTGAACACGCGGGCGATCAGGCGCTGATCCATGAGCTCGGTCTCGTTGAACATCTCACCGTATGTCGGGCTGCCGGCGCCGATGACGAGCCGCGGCGACACCTTGATGCGGCCGCGAACCTCCACCGAGCGGCCGGGCTGGTCGTGCTCGGGCCCGACCAGGATGTAGGGCAGCACGTGGTAGCCCGTGATAATACCGGTGAGGGGCTTGCGTACCACCTGCGTCTCGTCGAACACGTGGCGCAGGAACTCTAGATCTTGCCAGTCGTCGGCCATGCGCGGTAGTGTACCAGCGGCATGGAGCAGCACCCGAGCCCGTCTCGGCCCCTCGTTCGCGCCGACGTCACGCCTCTTTCCGCCGGAGCCCACTGGGTACACCACTGCGAGCGCTGCGGCGAGCGGATGGAAGAGCGTCAGTGCAAGATCGTGTGCAACAACTGCGGCAGTTCGCGAGATTGCTCGGATCCCTGATCCTCGACTCTCTGACGTTGTAACCCACCCCTGGTGACATCCGCCGCCGACCGTTCGTGGGCCGTCTTTCCAGCCGGCTCGCCCGGGGAGTACGACCTGCCCCGCGAGCTCACGCTCGTGCTGGCCCGCGGCGAGGGCGCCACCGTCTGGGATACGGACGGCCGCGCGTTCACCGACTTCACGATGGGCTGGGGATCCGTGCTCCTCGGCCACGCCCACCCGGCGATCGTCGAGGCGGTCCGCCGCCGCGCGGCGCTCGGCTCGAACTTCGCGTACGTCACCGACGCCTCACTCGAGCTCGCCGAGGAGCTGGCGCGGGCGGTCCCGTGTGCCGAGCGCTTGCGCTTCTGCGCCTCGGGCACCGAGGCCACCGCGTACGCCGCGCGGCTCGCGCGCGCCTACACCGGGCGCTCGCGCGTCCTGAAATTCGAGGGCGCGTACCACGGCGCGAACGAGGTCGGCACCGTGAGCCTGTTCCCGCGCCGACTCCTCGCGTTTCCGCAGGGCGAGCCCACGTCGGCCGGCGTGCCGGCGAGCGCCGTCGACGACGTGCTGGTGGCGCCGTACAACGATCTGCATAAGACCACGGCGATCCTTGCGGCCCATCGCGACGACGTCGCCGCCATCATCGTCGAGCCGCTCCATCGCTGCACGCCGCCCCAGCCCGGGTTCCTCGCGGGGCTGCGCGAGCTCACGGCCGAGCTCGGCGTGCTCTTGATCTTCGACGAGACCGTGACGGGATTCCGCCTCGCGTACGGCGGCGCGCAGGAGTACTACGGCGTGCGGCCGGACCTGGCGACCTACGGCAAGGCGCTCGGCGGCGGCTATCCGATCGGCGTCGTGGCGGGCCGGGCCGACGTGCTCGACCTCGTGCGCGAAGATCGGCTCGGCCAGGATCGCTACGTATGGTTCGCCTCGAGCATCGGGGGCAATCCCGTCTCCGCCGCGGCAGCGGTCGCCACCCTGGCCGAGCTGCGGCGCGAGGGCACGTATGAGCGCCTCTTCGCGCTCGGCGAGTCGCTGCGCGGCGGGCTCGTCTCAGTGCTGAAGCAGGAAGGCGTCGCCGCGCAGGTTCAGGGCGACGGTCCGCTCGCGGCGATCGTGTTCACCGATCACGAGGTCGTCGACTACCGGACCGCGTTCGACTCCGACCGGGCTCGCGCCCGCGCCTTCCTCCTGGGCCTCTTCCGGCGCGGGATCTTCCTGAATCCGATGTCGACAAAGCTGTATCTCTCGCTCGCCCACACCGGCGCGGACATCCAGCGGTTTCTCGACGTCGCCCGCACGACGCTTCGCGAAGACTGCCGCGGCCGCTGAGTCGCGCCGCTGCGCTACGGCGCCTCGGGAGGTCGCGTTCTGGGCTGAGGCGGCGTGCCGCCCGGCGCCGGCGACGGGTCGACCGCGGCGATGTGGTCCATGTCCGGCTCGAGCTGGAGCGTGTCCGCGATCTTGGTATAGCTCGAGAACATCTGCGTGACGCCGAGCACCTCCATCACGCCGCGCTCGCCGACGCCGAGCCGTCGCATCTCGGCCAGATGGAATGCGGTCCCGAACGAAGAGCGGGTCGTGACCGACACGGCGAACGCCAGCGCCTCCTTGTGGCGGCGCGTGAGGGTGTTGTCGGTGAACACGCGGCGGGTGGCGCCCCACAGATCGGCCAGATAGCCCGGTCGGCGAACACGGTCTGCGCTTCGGCGCTCGGGCTCGCCGGCTCGAGCGATTCCAGCGGTGAGTCGGCGACGACGTTGAGCGCGTTCGTGACGCCCACGAGGAGCGCCGCCTCGTACCAGGGCGCGTCGCCGGCCATTCCCTGCAGCTTCCCGGCTGCAGTGTGGGCGCGTACTCAGTACGCGCAGGCATTGACGCCGCTGACGACCGCGGCGACCATCTCCTTCTCGGCCCGGCTGAATTCCCCCGGCGTCATCGCGCGCTTCATCGCGCGCCCGTGAAAGGCGCCGAGCTCCGGATCCCACGCCATGACCCGGCTCATCGCCGGCGGCTGCGCGAAGTCGTACTTGAACCACGCCTTCGCAACCTCGAAGAGCTTCTGGATGGGCTCCGGGTATTCTCCGGCGTCCCGCAGTCTCACCGTCGGCATCGGCTCAGCTCCTTTCCGCGCTCCGCACATTTCCCGCGGCCGCTCCGTGGATCAGCCAGCGGCCGGGCCAGCCCTCGATCGCGCAGTCGGCCCGCACCGCCCGGGCGCGCGCCAGGGTCTTCACCGCCCGCGCGACCTCGTCGGACGCGAGGCCGAACAGCCGCGCGAGCTGCCGCTCGGTCGTGTACACCGCGCCGCGCGTGTAGCGCTCGATCAGCCCCGAGACGGCCGTCTCCCGCGACAGCCGGCGGCCTTCGGCGACCTTGTCCGGCAGCCACGTCTCGAGCAGGTCCCAGCGATAGGAGAAGGTCGGCTCGTAACGCTCCTCGCTCTTGACGAGCCAGAGCCCCTGCTGGAGCTCCGCCATCGCGCGCTCGAACTCGCGGGTCTTCGAAGGCTCCAGCATGAACACGTTCGCGCGCAGCTCGCGCGTGTACTGCGGGTGCTCGGCGAGCATCGCGTCCATGATCCGGCGGCCCGTGTGGGAGAGTCGCCCCGCCGCGTACTCCACGCGGTAATCGCGCGCCCGCTGGCGGCCGCGCACGAGCGCGTAGAACATCGGGAACAGATCGAGCGAGACCAGGAGCGGCCGGCCCTTGAGGAGCTTGCCGTAGTACACGCGCTTGCTCGCCGGCAGGGTGTCCTTGAGGTCCCAGGTGAGGCCGATGCCGGCGTCATGGTGCGAGTGCCGGGGCCAGCGCGGGTTCGCCTTGCCGGCCACGGCCTCCCAGAGGCAGGCGACGCCTTCGGGGAATCGGTAGAAGGTCGAGCAGAAGCCGACGTCGCGCACGAACGCGAGCGCCGCGCGCTCGCCCTGGACCCGACGCGCCGGCAGCCGGCGAAACCGGCGGTCGCGAAGCCGATGGAGCGAGTCGGGCGTCACGTGATCTCCTCAAGCAGGCCTCTCATTGACCATATTTCCGTCGCTGTTGTAAAGTGCGCTCCATGAAAAAGAAGAAGGCCACGAAGGCAGCGGCGCCGAAGCGGGCCGGCAAGAAGCCGGCTGCGCCGAAGCAGGCCAAGTCGGGCGGGACCTACACTCCCAAGCCGGTCCAGGGCAACGGTTGGGCGCCGTTCCGCTACCCGCCGCAGTAACGGACGCTCCTGGACAGGTTCCTGCCCCACCTGGCGCCCGGCGCCGTGCTGCTGCTGGGCGCCACGGTCATCTTGAAGACTGCGTCGATCCAGGACGCGGTCGCGACCTCGGCACCCGTCTATTCGTGGGTCATCTTCGGCGTCGGGATCCTGCTCGGCTGGCGATTCAAGCGTAGCCAGCTCGTCGTCGCGCTGGTGGTCCTCCTGGCCGCCGATCGTGCCATCGCGTCTCCGTTCTTGAGCTCGTCGGCGCCGGTTGGCGGCGTCGTGTACTCGGCCGTCGCGGTCCTCCTGCCACTCGATCTCGCCGCGATCGCCTGGCTCTCGGAGCGCACCATGTCGACGTGGCAAGGCCGTATCGTGGAGGGCGCCATCATTATCCAGCCGCTCGCGATCGCCCTGCTCCTGCGCCCGGAGCTGTCGACGGTCGCCCACACCATGCAACAGGGCCTCGTGCTCAGCGGCCTGCAGGTCACGAGGATTCCGGCGGTCGCGCTGATCGCCTTCCTGGTCGCGATCGCGGCGACCGCCCTGCGCTTCGTCGTCCGGCGGACCGTGATCCAGGCGAGTCTCGCCTGGGCGCTGCTGGCCGCGCTGCTCGGCCTTCACGGCACCGGCCCGGCGTCGACGGTCTATCTGGCGACCGGCGGGCTCGTCCTCATCGTGTCGCTGATCGAGACCTCGCACCGGATGGCGTTCAGCGACGAGCTGACCGGGCTTCCGTCACGCCGCGCCTTGACCGACGCGCTCATGCGCCTGCCCGAGGTCTACACGATCGCGATGATCGACATCGATCACTTCAAGAAGCTCAACGACGAGTACGGTCACGCCGCCGGCGATCAGGTCCTGCGCATGATCGGCTCGACGTTGACCCGCACCGAGGGCGGCGGTCGGCCCTTCCGCTATGGCGGCGAGGAGTTCGCGGTGCTGTTTCCGGGCAAGTCGGCCGAGGACGCGCTGCCCTATCTCGAGGATCTGCGCGAGGCGATCGAGGCCTCGAGCTTCACCCTTCGCGGCGGCGATCGGCCGAAGGTGCGCCCCGAGAAACCGGTGCGCTCGAACGGCGGGCGGCGCCGGATCGAGATCACCGTCAGCATCGGTGTCGCGGAGCCGGACGAGACCAGTGTCGAGCCCGACGACGTCATTCGCGCCGCCGACCAGGCGCTGTATCACGCGAAGCGCACGGGCCGCAACCGCATCTGCGTCGCCGAGTAGGGCCGGCGGCTGAAAAAGGCCGAGCCGGTTTAGTCCAGGCCCCAGGTGAAGACGCGGATCGGCGTGACTTCGATGATGACCGAGTCTTTTTCGTCGAGCGTGGCGTCGCGGGAGTATTGCGGATACTTCCGGTACAGGCGCGCGCGGATCTTCCTGAACCGCGGGCCCTTGTCGTAGAGGCGCGCCGTGCCCTGCACGGTGGCGCCCTTGATGTGCGTCCAGTCGTCGGAGTAGAGGTCGACGGTCACCGCGACTCGCGGGTTCTCGACGAGGTTCAACGCCTTGCGGCCGTCGGCCGCCGAGGCGTAGTAGATCTTGCCGTCCGCTACCACCTGGCACACCGGGACGAGATGCGGCATGCCGCGCGAGTTCGCGCTGGCCACGCGACAGATCCGCTCGCGGTCGAACCATTGCGCGATCGATTTCTTGAGCTTCATCGGGTACCGGCCTTCGCCGGGTCGCCGGCGAATCGCAGCACGGCCTCGATCACCGCCGCCGGCTGCTCCTCGGGAATGAAGTGGCCCGAGCCGGGCACCGCATGGCCCACGACCTGCGCGCACCGCTCTTTCCAGACGCCGAGCATGTCGGGCACTTGAGGTCGGCGGCCGCCGGCCTCACCCCACAGGATCAGGGTCGGGGCCGCGACCTTCTTGTCGCGATCCGCGCCGTCGTGCTCGAGATCGATCGTCGCGCCCGCGCGATAGTCGTCGAACGCGGCGCGCATCGCGCCGGGCTGGCGGAAGCAGCGCACGTATTCCTGGACCGCCTCTTCCTCGATGGCCGCGGGATTGTAGGCGGAGGTCCGGTACATGTAGCGCAGATAGATCTCCTCGCGGCCGGCAACGAGCGCCTCGGGCAAGTCGGGGAGCTGATGGAAGAACCAGTGCCAGCGCGCTCGAGCGCTCACCTGATCGGTCCGCGCGAGCACGTCGTACGTGGGCGCGATGTCGAGCAGCACGAGCCGCGTCAGCAGCGAGGGATGGTCGAGCGCGAAGCGATGCGCGACCCGGGCGCCGCGATCGTGACCGATCAGCACGACCGGCCCGATGCCGAGCGCCTGGATCAGGTCGGCGATGTCGGCCGCCATCGTGCGTTTGTCGTAGCCGCGAATCGGGCGGTCGGAGTCTCCGTAGCCGCGCAGGTCGGGCGCCACGACGGTGAATCGCTCGGCGAGCGCCGGCATCACCTTGCGCCACATGTGACCGGTCTGCGGATAGCCGTGCAGCAGGACCATGCCCGGCCCCTGCCCGAGACGGCGGTAGTGGATGCGAGTCTTGTCGCGGACGCTGACGACGTCACGAATCATCGGCGATAGTCCTCCGCCCGGTCGCGCGGCTCGAAGCCGAGGACGCGGCGGGCGTGCTCGAGGTCGCGGTAGCCCCACCGATTGTCGGAGACTGCGTAAAAGACGTCGAACTTGAGCGCGGGCGGCGCGGCGATGCAGAGCTCGATCATCCGCACGACGTCACGCTGACTGCAGAAGACCGAGAACTCGCGCGCCGAGGTCGGACGGTCCGCGGCGAGCACGCGGCCGATGCGGACACAGATCGCCGACAGATTGTACGTGTCGGAGTAGTGACGCGCGATCGCCTCGCCCCAGATCTTGCTGGCGCCGTAGAGGCCGGCCGGTCGCAGCGGCATCTCGTGGGTCATCGTCGTCCACGATTTCGCCTCGTCGTAGCGCCCGGCGACCAGCGCGCTGTAGGGCGGCTCACGCTCCCAGGCGCTCACGGTCGCGCCGCTCGAGGCGTAGACGACGCGGCCGACACCGGCGCGGCGGGCGGCCTCGAAGACGTTGTAGGTGCCGATCACGTTCGCCTGGAGGAGTTCCTGGAACACTTCGCTCGTGCCGGTACGCGCCGCGAGGTGCACGACCGTGTCGATGCCGGCGAAGGCCGGCGCGATGGTGTCGAGGTCGGCGATGTCGCCCTGATGGCACTTCACGCCGGGGATCGGCCGCCGGTTCAGGGCCGACAGCTCGTACGTGCTCTCGAGGTGGCGGCGGAGCGCGCTGCCGATGAGCCCGCTCATGCCGGTCACGAGCACCCTACGCGGCGCCATGGCCGACAGCGCGCTACACGATCGCGGTGTGGACGAGGTTGCTGACGCGATCGAGCCGCGCCGAGTGCCACGGATCGGGCACGCGGCTGTTGGTCAGGTACGCGAACGAGACCCCGGAGTCCGGATCGGCCCAGCAATACGAGGAGCCGACGCCGCCGTGACCGAACGTTCTCGGCGACGCGAGCGAGCCGAGGCCGCGAATCGTCTCCGTGGTGCCGCGCAGGTGCGGGCCGAGCCCGCGATGCATCGGCATGCCCATGTAGGCGTCGACCCGGTCGCCGGTGTAGTTGCGCGTGACGTAGGCGATCGTCCGCGGCGAGAGGATTCGCGCGCCGCCGAGCTGGCCGCCCTGGAGCAGCATCTGGTAGAACGCCGCCATCGCGCGCGCGGTCGCGTACCCGCCGCCGCCCGGCGAGCCGGCGCGCCGCGCCTCGGCGGAGCTTTCCTCACCGCGTCGCACCGGCCGCCCGCCGTCGGCAGACGGCTCGTGCATGTCGACCGCGCGCGCGTGCACGCGATCCGGCAGGCCGACGAACAGCTCGTCGGCGAGACCGAGCGGCTCAGCGATGTTCTCGCGGATGAACGCGCGATAGTCCGTCTTGGTGAGCGCCTCGATCAGGGCCGCGGCGACCCAGTGGGCGGCGCCGCGGTGATAGACCACACGCGAGCCCGGCGTCCACTCGAGCGTGAAGCCGCACACGGAGCGCCGCAGGAGCTCGTGATCCTCCCACGCGGCCTTCGGCACCTCGGCGTTCGGGAAGCCGCCCTGGTGCGAGAGGAGCTGGATGATCGAGATGTCGCCCTTGCCGTTGACCTCGAACCCGGGCACGTGATCGGCGACCCGGTCGGTGAACGCCAGCGCGCCGCGCTCGACCAGAAGCCACACCGCGCACGCGGTGATGACCTTCGTGTTCGAGAACAAGAGCCAGAGCGTCTCGTCGCGCGCGGGGACGCGCTGAGGCTCCAGGCGCGCATCGCCGAGCGTCCACACGAGGCCGAGCTTGCCGTGTCGCGCGACGGCGATCTGCGCCGCGGGGTAGCGGCCCTCGGCGATGTGGGCCGTGATCAGCTCGCGCAGACGGCCGATCGGCTTGGGGTCCAGACCGAGCGCTTCTACGCTGGAGATCGCCAGTGGAAATGTCATGGCGGCAACTGTAGCACGATCGATAAACGCGTTGCGGCGGCCCGGCGCGCGACGTCCGCTGTCTCTTGGAGGGAACGGGTCTCGTCGACCCCGCCCGCTAACCCGCCCCTCGGCCGCCGGTCGCGCTCGTCTCCGTTGGATGCTCACGCAGCCATGCATCAGCCTGCGCACTCAGTTTCGCGCGCTCGATGGCGCTGAGGCCCGAGGGGTCGAAGCGGTAGCGATAGTGGAGGTCGAGGATCTGAGCGAGGTCGGTTGCGTGGATGCGTTCGAACCACGCCGATGGGGGCTCGTCGCCTTGGCGGCCGAGCCCAGCGGCGCGCAGGCGCTCGGCGATCAGGTAGAACTCGGAGTCCTGGCCCGGGCGAACGAACGTGGGCGCCGGCGGCGGCGCCGTCGCGCCGCGGCCCACGCGCCGGCGCGAATAGAGACGCCAGACGAGCAGCAAGACCAGCGGGATCAGAAGCCAGGCGGCGTACCGGCCGATGCCGTTGTCCTCCTCGCTCCAACGCCAGCGCGAGAACAGAAACCCGGCGAAGGACCACAGATCATGCACGGGCTCCAGGATCGACGACTCACTCTGGTCGGCGTCGGCCCACACCGGCGGCGTGGTGTCCACGTCGCGCCAGGCGCCGTTCACGTACGCCAGCGTCCACGAGTGAGCGTGGCGTGCGCGCACGATGTATCGCTGCTCGAGGCGGCTCCACTCCTGGACCGAGAAGCCGACCGCGTAGCGAGCCGGCACCCCCGCCGCGCGCAGCAGCAAGGTCGTCGCGGTGGCGAAGTACTCGCAGTGCCCGGCGCGCGAGTTCAGCAGGAACTCCTCGAGCGCCGACTCCTTCCGCGGGCGCTCACCCTTCCAGGTCGAATAGCGGAAGTTCCGCCGGAAGTAGGCGGCGATGGTCTCGATTTTCTCGGTGGCCGGGCTGCCGGCGAGATGCAGGTCCGCCGCGACTCGGGAGACGATCTCGGCTTCCCGCGGCGGGACGTGAAGATCGGCGTCGGTCGGCGGCCCGTCGAGCGGGCCGTCGGGCGCGAAGAGCGCCGTGTAGGTGACGAGCCCGAGTCCTTCCTCGACCTTCACCGCGCCGAGCCGGTTGCGATTGACGCCGACCACCGCGAGACGATCGATCTCGAAGGCGCCGCCCGGCAGGGAGAGCACACCCCGCCCCCGATTCAGGTATGCCGAGACGGTGATCCGCTCGGCCGCGCTGTGACCGGTCGAGAACTTCCACGTCTCACCGTCGGCCTCGGGCTGGACGGGGCTGAACCCGGCGCTCGAGGCGAGCCACGCCGGCGAGTTGTACACGTCGTAGCTCACCTCGCGCAGCAGGAACGGCAGGTGCAGTCCGTCGCGCGGCTCGACGCGCAGGATCGTACGATCGGAGAGCTTCAAGCGGCCGAGGTGGCCGATGGCCGTCGTGACGCGGAACGGGTCCGCGTCGCCGCGGACCATGCTGAAGATGTAGTCGAACACGGTCTGCTCGACCGCCTGCTGGAACCGGTGCAGCGCGACGTGGGCACCGTACCCGGCGACGGCCGCGATGCCGAGCATCGGCACCCACCAGAGGGGCGAGAAGCGCCGCGAGCGCCACGGCCACAGGGCCCACCCCGCGAGAACGCACAACCCCGCGTAGAACTCGAGCGTGCGCCGATTGGCCGCGCTCGCGGCCAGGATGCAGATCGCGAAGTAGAGATAGCCGAGATCGACCACGCCCGGCCGCGTCTCCGGCGAGCGCGCCGCCTGACGCCGGAGCGCCCAGAAAAACGCGGTCAGCGGGACTTTCGCGGCCGTGCTGTAGAGCTGGCTCGCGATCAGCGGAAACAGCAAGAGCGGCATCCACTGGAACAGGAGTGTCATCGCGCGCGGGCCGTCGGCCACGACGGCGCGCGACGTTCCGGTGGTCGAGAAGAGATAGATGCCGCTGACGACGATCAGCAGGGTGCAGAGGTCGGTGAGCCGATGAAAGTCGGTCGCGGAGAGCTCGAGCCGCCACGTGAGGGCCCGCGCGGCCTCGACCAGCACCGCCAGCGGCAGCGCGAGGAACAGAAACCCGGTCTGCCACCCCCAGAAGAGGAGCGAGGCACCGAGCAGCATCGGAGGCGGCGTCACAAGCACGCGAGCCCCTCGGCGATCCGCCCGACTTCCAGCCGATGCACGTTCCCGGGCAGCCGGTCGAGCGTGGCCCCCTGACCGACGACGAACACGCGCGTCGGCGTGCCGAGCGCCTCCAGATGACGGATGAGCTCCTGCCGCGCGTCGTCCCACCCCAGGAGCACGCAGACGCAGCCGCTCAGCAGATCGAGACGGTCGATCACGGCGTGGTGGAGGGAGCGGAACGGCTTGTCGCGGCACGGGCCCACGCACGCCAGCACCTCGAGGAGCTGCTCGGTGTGGGCGAGCCCGCGTCCGGCGGTGAAGCAATAGGCCTCGGGCCCGACGAACATCAGATCGAGCAGCGACTCCTGGGTCTGCATCGAGATCGCGATCGACGCCGCGACCGAGACGGCTTCCTCGAAAACCGGGTCGCCGAGGTGGGTCGTGAACGTGTCGAGCACGAGCGCGTGGCGCACGAAGAACTCGTCGAGATACTCTTTTACGACCGGCCGGCCGACGCGGGCGTAGCTCTTCCAGTGGATGCGCCGCATCGGATCGCCGGAGCGGTAGTCGCGCAGGGACACGAACTCCTCGGAGTCGCCGACGGTCGACGCGAGCGCGACCCCGCCCGGCTGGTACTTGCGGGTGCCCGCCATCCGGATCTCCGCCATCGGATAGCGCTTGGGCAGGATCAGGAGCGACTGCGAGAGCTCGATCGACTTGAGCGCCTGGACCAGCCCCAGCGGATCCGGCCGCGCGATCGTGACCCCTCGGAATCGCAGGTGGCCGCGGCGCAGCGGGGTGATCTCGACGGTCACCTCGCTCTCGCCCGAGGGCGCGAGCGCGGGCAGCGGCCGGGGCGGGATCACGGCCCCGCGCTTCTGCGAGACGAGCCAGGCCCAGCGCGGATAGCCCACCTGGCGGTCGAACCAGTTCCGCCGCTCCTCGCCGGGCTCGCGCGCCGTCACGAACTCCTCGAACGACGGGCGCGGGTCGGTCAGCTCCTCGATGAGGACCAGACCGTCCTGGCGGCGGTCCGTCTGATTGGTGATCGCCACGCGGTACGTCACCGGCACGCCGACGGACGCGAAGCGCGGCAGGATCCGGCGCGCCGTGAACCGCCCGCGAAAGACCAGGCTCGAGGCCGCCGAGAGGATCACCAGCGCGAGCAGGAGGGTGAAGACCTGGTAGCCGACGGTGCGATTGGTGTCGAGGCCGATCACGATCGCGGCACCGAGCACGCCGAGGGCGAGCGAGCCGGCGCGCGTGCAGCGCCGGTCGAGCCGGTACTGGAACGCCGAGAAGGAGCTGAACCAGCGATACAGAAGCCGCTTCATGAGGGTATGGGTGCGCTACGACGGCATCGGGACTTTCGCGAGAATCTCCTCGACGAGCCCGGCCGTCGTCACGCCGGCGAAGCGCGCCTGCGGCTCGACGACCATGCGATGCGCGATGACGGGCACCGCCATTTCCCGGACGTCCTCCGGGATCACGAACTCGCGCCCGTCGGAGAGCGCCAGCGCCTGAGCGGCCTTCATCAGCGCCAGCGAGGCGCGCGGGCTGGCGCCGAGCTGGACGCCGTTCGCGGCGCGCGTGGCACGCACGACGTCGACCGCGTAGCGCTTCAGCTCGTCGCTCATGCGGACCGCGGCGGCGCGCCGGCGCACCATGAGCACGTCGTCGATCGAGACGCACGCCGTCAAGGTGTCGATCGGATGGCGCTCCGCCTGCGCCGAGAGAATCGCCACCTCGTCCTCGGGCGCCACGTAGCCGAGGCTCAGCTGCACGGCGAAGCGGTCCATCTGCGCCTCGGGCAACGGATAGGTGCCGCGGAACTCGACCGGATTCTGCGTGGCGATCACGAAGAACAGCTCCGAGAGGCGGTAGGAGCTTCCCTCGACCGAGACCTGACTCTCGGCCATCGCCTCCAGGAGCGCCGACTGCGTCCGGGGCGAGGCGCGGTTGATCTCGTCCGCCAGCAGCACGTTGGTGAAGACCGGGCCCTCGTGGAAGTGAAAGGCGTGGTCGCGCTGGTCGAACACGGACACCCCGAGGATGTCCGACGGCAGCAGATCAGGCGTGAACTGGATGCGCTTGAAGCGCCCGCCGATCGACCGCGCGAGCGCCTTCGCGAGGGTCGTCTTGCCGGTGCCGGGATAGTCCTCGAGCAGGACGTGGCCGCCACTCGCGAACGCGGCGAGCAATCGACGGATCGCGCCGGACTGGCCGCGCATGACCGTCTCGACGTTCAGCGCGAGCTTGCGGAAGACGTCCAGGGGCTGGAGGCTCATGCCCCAACTCAGCGCTTCCGCCGAAGCCCATCGATCACGTCGAGGACACGAAGGATCTCGCTTCCGTCGCGAATCATCTCGCGATCCCCGGCCTGGCCCCAGCGCAGCACGCCGTCGCGGTCCACGACGAAGGTCGAGCGGTAGGCGACGTTGCGATCGGCGTCGAGGACGCCGTAGGCGCGGATCGCGGCGCGGTGCACGTCGCTCAGCAGCGGAAACGGAAAATTTCGCGCCTTCATGAAGGCCGTGTGGCAGAAGGGGCTGTCACCGCTGATGGCGACCACCGCGGCGCCCCGCCTCGTGATCTCTTCGGCGACCCGGCCCAGGTCGCTGAGCTCGGGCGTTCAGATACCGCCCCAGTCGTAGCAATAGAACACGAGCACGACGTCCTTGCCCTTGAAGTCGGCCAGCGACGCCTCGCCGCCCGCGCTCGACGGCAAGGTGAAGCTCGGTGCCGCCTGGCCGAAGCGAAGACCGGTCACGAGAGACCTCCGGAGCGTTCGATGCCGATGCGGTTGATCGCGCGATGCTTCATGTGGTGGCTCTTCCGGTATACCACGTTCGGCACCGGGGTCGGAAAGGCCCTAAGACGGCTTCCGGCCGGGGATTTTCTCACCGGTGAGCGCTAGAATCGGCGCGTGAATCCGCCGCCGGCGGCCGGCTCTCCGTGTGACGCCTGCGGGCGCGCATCCGCCCGATTTTTCTTCCTGTTCCGGACGGGCTCCGGCTCCGTTCTCAAGTGCGGGCGGTGCGCGCTGCGACACCCGCCCCTGTTGAAGCGCTCGCTCGGGATCGCCGCCTTCGTCGGCACCGTGCTGCTGGCCATCAACCAGGGTGACGTGCTGCTCTCCGCGAGGTGGCCGGCTGCCCTCATGTGGAAGGTGCCCCTCACCTATCTGGTGCCGTTCCTGGTGGCGACGTGGGGCGCGCTGCTGAGCGGTCGCGTCGTGTTGGACGGCGACGGCGCGCCCCGTACAATGCCGCCATGAGCGCACAAGAACCGACCGTCGGTGTCATCGGCCTCCGATACGGCCGCGCCCACATCCCCGCGTTTCAGGCCAACGGGTGCCGCGTGGTCGCCTTGTGCCAGCGCGATCAGGCGGGCGCGAAAGCGGTGGCGGATCGCTACGGCGTGCCGCGCGTGTTCGAGAGCTGGGAACGGATGATCAACGAGGCGCGGCCCGAGATCGTCGTGATCGCCACTCCGCCGGTTCTCCATCACGCGATCGCGCTCCGCGCGTTCGCGGCGGGCGCCCACGTCCTCTGCGAGAAGCCGCTCGCGATGTCGCGCGCCGAGGCGCAGGCGATGGTGGACGCGGCGGCGCGGGCCGGCCGCATCGGCATGACCGCCTTCAACTGGCGGTTCAGCGCCGCGATGCTGCAGTTTCACGCGACCGTGGGCGAGAACGTCGTCGGGCGCGTCTTCAATCTCGCCGCGCGCTGGTTCGGCTCACGCCTGGCCGACGAGAAGGCCGCGCCGTCCTGGCGGCAGGACCGCGCCCAGGCCGGCCACGGCGCGATGGGCGACATGGGCGTCCACGTCATCGACCTGATCCGCTGGAACTTCGGCGAGTTCGCGCGCGTCGTCGTCGATCCCGGGGTCGCGTATCCCGCGCGCCAGGCCCCCGGCGTGAATCGACCCGCCGACGCGGACGACCACTGCTCGGTGCTGGGCGTGCTCGCCTCGGGCGCGCACGTGGCCTTCACGGTCAGTCGCGTCGCGCACGCGACGAACGACCAATCACTGGAGGCGTGGGGCAACGACGGCGCGCTCCGCTATCGCCTCACCCGCGAGGGGCCGCGGTGGTTCGAAGGCGAGCTCGCGGCGAGCCGCGGCGGCGCCGACTTCCAGGTCGTGGCCCCGCGCTGGACGCCGCCGGCCGCGGCCGGCGACGGCGATCAGAGCGACGTCATGGGCAAGGCGCTGATCGCGCCGCTGGTCGAGCGCATGCTCCACGGGATTCGAACGGGCCAGATGCCGTCGCCCTCCCTCGTCGACGGGCTCCGCGCGCAGAGCGTGCTCGACGCCACGCTCGAATCGGCGCGGCGCGGCGCGTGGGTCGACGTCGAAGCGTGACGACGGGCCACCAGATCCGGTAGCCGCCGGCGCCGGCGCCGACAACCTCTCGCGTCTTCGATTTCCTTCGTGGGCTGAACAGCCTGATTGCTAGCGTGTCTCCCCGAAACATCCTTCACAGGGGGAGCGCGATGGACGATCCCGGCGGACGATGGATCGAGTTCACGACTCAGGACGGACGCACGAGCCGCATGCGGGTCGAGCAGATCGACACCGTGATGCGCGCGAACGGCGGCGACGCCGGCGTCATCCACACGAGCCTGGGCGAGCTCATCAGGGTGCTCAACGTCACCCACGTCCTGAAACAGTGGAGGCACCGGCTCCTCTTCATCGTCTCCCGTCAGGCGGGTAGCTATCACGGCTATCTGCAGCGCGCATTCTCCGACGTCGACTGGGCCGAGGTGATCTTCGACCGCCGACGCGGCGAGCGCCGACAGCACGAGTCGCCGTGGATGGTCGAGCGGCGCGCGCGCGGCCGGCGCGCGCGGCCCGACGTCGACGCGCGCGTCCGCGCGTTCGGCTGGGCGATCGTGCGAGTCAACCGGGCCTAGGCGAGCCCGGACCAGAGCGCGCCGAGCCGCTCGAGCGCGGCGGCGGGAAGCGGCCCGCGATTGACTGCCGCCGCAGCGGCCTCGAGATGCTCGAGGCTCGAGTAGCCGACCAGGATCGTCGACACGGCATCCGACCCCACCGCCAGACGTATCGACGCTTCGACCAGGTTCTCGACGTACCCTTCCCGCACGAGCGCGCCGAGCTTCTGCGCCGTGGCCACGTCGGTTCGATAGTCCGGCGCGGTCGCGATCGGATCCACCGAGGGCACCGCGACCGGATGCCGCGTCTCGACGCCGCTGAGCGCACCGGCGGCGAGCACGCGGATGACGACGACGCCGACGCGGCGCTCGCGGGTGCGGTTGAGGAGCCCGCCGAAATCCTGGGCGGGGAAGCCCGCCGGCACCGTGGTGCCGGCGCTCGGATTGAGCAGGTTGTAGCAGACTTGCGCCGTATCGATCGTTCCCGCGTCGATTGCCTGGTGCAGCGAGCGGGTCTCGCCGAGCGCGGTGATGCCGCAGAATCCGACCTTCCCCTGCTGCCGGAGCTTCTGCACGGCCGGCACGACTTCGCTCAGAACGTCGCCGAGGCTCAGCGCATTGCGGCCGCGCGCGGGCTCGATGCGATTGTGGAGCTGAAACAGATCGACGCGCTCCATACTGAGCCGCTGCAGGCTCGCGTCGAGCGAACGGGCGACCGCGCCGGGGATGTCGTGAAGATCCGGAGGATCGAGGCGGAACTTCGTGCCGACCTGCACGCGCGCGCGCAGGGCCTTCAGGACCTGGCCGAGGTTCTTCTCGGACTCGCCGTCACCGTACGACGGCGCGGTATCGAAGTAGTTGACGCCGAGGTCCATCGCCCGCGCGACGGCGCGCTCGCGCTCGGCCGGCGTGCCGCGGATGATGAGCCCGCCGACGTTGCCGCAGCCGAATCCGAGCGTCGAAACCCTGAGACCCGTCTTGCCGAGATTTCGCAGTTCCATGCGCGCGCCCTCCTGTTTCGGTCGTCGGGCACTATTCGCCCATGCTCGAGGCTTGTCAAGCCGGGGCGCGCGAGCGGGTCGCGGCCGGCACGCCGTTCGGGTAGAGTCTGAGACGACGCCCATCGAGAGCGTCGGGAGGCCGACATGGACCGTCCGTACGTGGCCGAGAACAACCGCGAACGCGCGCGCCTGCGCGCCCTCGTCGAACGCCTGAGCGACGGCGACCTCGCCCGGCCGCTCGACGCCGGCTGGACGGTCGGCGCCGTCCTCGCCCACCTGGCGTTCTGGGACGAGCGCATCCTGGTCCTGATCGAGCGCTGGGAAAAGGAAGGGCTGCGCTCGACTCCGCGATCCTTCGACGAGAAGGACGTCGACTGGATCAACGACTCGACGAAGGCGCTCTGCCTGGCGCTGCCGCCGCGTGAAGCCGCGCGACTCGCGGTCGCGACCGCCGAGGCCGCCGATCGCCGGGTCGAAGCGCTGTCCGACCAGCACGTCGCGGCGAACGCCGCCGCGGGAACTCCGATCAGTCTGGTTCGCGCGGAGCACCGGCGAGAGCATCTGGACGAGATCGAACGGGTCTTCGCGCCGAGCCGCTCGCGCTAGACGGTCAGCGCTCGTCTGGGGCTACTTGACCGAGCGCGCGGCTCGAGCCCGGCGTTCGGCGGCCGCGTAGCCTTCGGCCGCATCCCGATACGCCCGCGCAGCCGCCGCGAGCTCCTTGCGGCTCGCCAAGCCGTCGCCCTCGACTTGCCGGGCCTGCGCCTGGTCGAAGGAGTCGCGAGCGAGCTGATCCGCCTCCGCGGCCAGCGCTTGTCGACGCTGGGCTGCCACGGCCGCATGTGCCTGATCGAGACCGGACCTCAGGAGCGCGAGCTGGCGCTCCTTTTCTTCTTCGCGCGGCGCCTCGGTCAGCGCGGCCTGGTATTCGGCTTGCGCCTCCGTGAACAGGCTGCCGGCGGCGGCATACTCTCCGCGACCCATGGCCGCCTCACCATCGCGCTCCTTGCTCCGAGCCGAGGCGAAGCGCGCGCGAGTATAAAATCCCGCGGCAACTCCCTCGGCCGCTTGCTTCGCGGCGGTCATCCGTGACCGAGCTCGCTCGGCGTCCCCGCGCACCCCAGGGGCCGGCACACGGATTTCGCTCGTCTCGGCGCGCTCGAGGGGAGCAGCGCTCGTGCGCCCCGGTTTGCTCGTCGAGGCTGCGGGGATCGACGCCCCGACGGACGCCGACGGCTTCTCTGCGCGTGCCACGGGGTGGGGCCGCTCCGCCTCACCGGGCTTCTCGGTCGTTGGGCGTGGCGCCTCGTCGCGGGCGAGACCTGGACGTTTCGGTGGCTCTGCCGTTGCCTCTTTCTCCACCACCCCACTATTCGAAACAGCGGCCGGTTCGGTGACCGCGCTGCGAGGAACGGTCGGTAGCAACCAATACAGCGTGACGCCAACGATTGCGGCGAGCGCGACGCCGGTGGCGATCGCGACGCGAGGCAGACGCCGAGCCGCCCCGGCGCCATCCGCCCGTACGCGGTCGATCTCCGGCTGCGGCGGCCCGGCAGGCACGGCGAGTTCTCTCGCCGATGCGGGTGGCGTCGTCGCAACAGGTGGCACGGCCGGCTCAGCAACGGGGATCGCCGGCGCGAAGGACCTTCGGCGGTCGGTGGCGGCCACGCGCTCACCCTCGCCCGCAAGCTCGCGCTGGATACGCTCGAGCTCTCGGCCCATCTGCCCGAGATCGGCGAACCGCGCGCCGGGCTCCTTTTCGATTCCCCGAGCAATGACGTCTGCCAGATCGGACGGCAGGTTCGGATCCATCTCGGTCAGCCGCGAGGGGGTCGCCGTTCGGAGCTGCTCGAGGATCTGCAGTGGGTCGTTCCCCGAGAACGGTGGCCGCCCGCAGAAGAGCTCGTAGGACACGGCCGAGACCGAAAAGATGTCCGACCGGCGATCAGCCTGCCCGCGCACCTGCTCAGGAGCCATGTAGCGGATCGTGCCCATGATCATCCCGGCGCGCGTGAGATCCCGTTGGGTAGCGGCCCCGGCGAGCTGCGCGATGCCGAAGTCGACGATTTTCACTCGGCCCGTGCGCAGCAGGAGGATGTTGGCGGGCTTCACATCGCGGTGCACGACGCCTTTCTGGTGGGCGAAGTGCAGCCCGTCGCAGAGCTGTCGTACGATGTCGAGCTTCTGCGGCAAGCTCAACTGCTCGTGCCGCGCGATGACCTGCCCCAACTCCTCCCCATCGAGTAGCTCCATCACGATGAACAGACGCCCATCGTCCTCTCCCATGTCATGGACGATGACGATATTCGGATGAGTGATCCGCGCGCAGGCCTGGGCTTCGCGGAAGAAGCGCGACCGCAGCTCGGGCGTGACCTCGAGGTCCGAAATCACCTTGAGCGCGACTGACCGCTCCAAGATCGGATCGCGAGCCCTGAAGATCGTGCCCATGCCACCGCGGCCGATCTGATCGATCACTTCGTACTTCCCGATCTTTTGGGGCATGCGACTCTCAGTCACCGTCGGTACGCTCGACCGATCGGCGCCGCCACTGTTCGTGAATCCTGAGCCTCTGCACCTGGGCGGGACGCCGACCGAAAGAGATCGTGGAGAGTGTAAGCTAGGCCGCGATTGCCCGGAAGCGCGATCAGAACCGAACGGAGATGCCGTACAGGAAGTCGTGCCCCGTGAGCTCGGAATCCGAGAAGGGTCGGTCGCCATGCGAGAGGCTGTCGCGACCGAACTGCATGAACCGGTAGCTCCCGAATAGCTCCGCGTTGTGCGCGAACCGCCACGACAGCCCCGCGCCCCAGCTGAGACCTAACGCCATCGATCCGTCGTTCCTGCTCACAGGCAGGCCCGGCCGCGACACGCCCTCGGCACCGGGGACCAGGAGAGTCGGTCCAAACGAGAGATACGGCGCCAGCGAGCCCAGCGCGGTGGCTCCCGATGCCGAGGCCGACGGCCAGCGCATCTTGAGGTCGAACGACATCGCCGTGCCGAGCAGATCCGAATCGACGAGCCGATACGGCACGCTGCTGATCGCCGGGTCTTCGGTCCCGATCGAGGGCTTGGTCCCCAGGGTGGAGACGCGGAAGCGCGAGGTATCGACCCCGAACGAAAAGGGCTGCGAGCCGTCCAGCCAGCGCTCGAGCTCCGGGGTCTGCGCGTCACTGGACACCGGGCTCACCGCGAAGGCGACCAGTGCCAGAACAACCGCCACGGACCAGCGAGCTAGGGTGCCCACAGCCAGGGATCCTACCAGTCCCCAGGCATCGGCGCGAGCAGTCGCCTGCCCGGCGTCCGCCCGTCTCGCGCGGGCCACAAATCCGCCCCCTCAGCCTGAGGCGCGCTTCTCGAAGACCAGCGGCTGATCGCGATCCTGGCGCCCCTCGCGGAAGAGCTCGGGAGCGTTCGGCAGCTCGTAGTAAATCTCCAGGTAGTTGCCGTCGGGATCATGGAAGTAGATGCTCTTCTGGCTCACGTGATCGACGGCGCGGACGATCGGGATCCCGTGCTCCTGCAGGGTGAAGTAGGCATCAGCCAGCGCCGCTTCGCTTCCGACGTGGAAGGCGACGTGGTGCACACCGACGCCGCCCGGGACCGGACGCGGCGCGGTCGCCGGATTCTGCACGGGGAAGAGATCCACGGTGTGGCCCTGCCCCTCGAGCGCCATGAAGACGCCGCCGTGCTCGGGGTCCTCCTCGACGACTTTGAGCCCGAGGATCGTCGAGTAGAAGGCCCGCGACCGCTCCACGTCGCTCACGCGTAGCAGCACATGACCGATCCCGTTGAGTCGAATCATCGTCTCCTCCTCGAGGACAGTCCTCGTGATCCTCGCGAATGTCGCCCGGACCCTCATGCGGTCCTCAGACGGGAGTGTACCGCGGGCCGGGCGGGTCGAGGCTAGCAGGCCCGGCGCATGGCCCAGAGGGCGCCGGCCTGAAGAACCAGCGCGACCGCGATGGCCGCGGCGAACGCCGGCGCGATGCCGGCCCGCTCGATCAGCAGCGCGAGCACGAAGAAGAAGCCGGCGAAGGCGAAGAGGCCGAGCAAGAGCCCGCGCAGCACGCGAACGGCGGGCCCCGGCCCCTCGAGGTGGTGCGCGAACCCCGAGAGGATCGCGCCGTAGAGCGGATACGTCGCCAGCAGGCCCGTGAGTGACGGCCCGAGCGCGGTCGCGAGTCCGGTCAGCAACAGCACGATCGTCGTCGTCACGACGATCCGGGCTGGGATGTCCCATCTCGGTCTCTGTGCCGGGCGAGGGCTCTCGGCATCTCTCGGCATGAAGAGCAGCGCCACGACGAGCGTGCCGACCACGAGCGCCAGAAGCGGGAGAAGCGCCAGGGTCACGAGCTGGAGCGCCACGCTCGCGAGCGCGAACGCCAGGCTCCCGGCCACGAGCGGCACCGCCCAGTGATGCCCGCGTGCCCGGCGCCCATAGACGACACAGAACGCGGCCTGTGCGGCGGCGCCCGTCATCGAGCCGGCCGCGGCCCCCGCGGCGAACGCCACCCCCTGGTCGAGCGCCAGGAAGAAGGCGACGGGCCCCGACGTGAGCGGAAATCCCACGAGCCATCCGCTGACGCCGGGTCCCCAGCGGCGCCCGGCCAGGCTGACCGCGCCGATCAAGGTGGGAGTGAGCACGAGCTTCAGTGCGAGACCGTCCACGCCTCCGAAGCTTATCGCGAAGCGGGCGAGGACGTCTGGGCGCGCGGTACGGTGAAATAGAACGTCGCGCCGCGGCCTTCCTCCGACTCGCAGCCGACGTGGCCGCCGATCTGCTCGACGATCAGCCGCACCAGATAGAGACCGAGGCCCGTCCCGTCGGTCTCGAGCGCGGCGACGTTGTCGGCGCGGTAGAACTTCTCGAACAGGTGCCGCTGGCTCTCCTTGGGGATGCCGATCCCAGTGTCCTTGATCTGCCAGCGCACGACGTCCTGCTCACCGGTCAGGGCCACCCGGATGTCGCCGTGCCGCGGCGAATACTTGATCGCGTTCGAGGTGAAGTTGAGCACGACCTGGCGCAAGAGCTGCGGATCGGCGAACACCGCGAGCGCATCGCCGGACGTCTCCAGGGTCAGCCGATGGCCCTTCTCGTCGAGCTGCAGCTTCAAATCGGTGAGCACGGTGCGCGTCAGCTCCACCAGGTCGACGAGCTGCGGCGTCGCCTTCATCCGGCCGCTCTCGAGCCGCGAGATGTCGAGCAGATCGTTGACGAGCAGGATCAGGCGCTGTGACGCGCCGAGCGCGTCCTTCATATAGCTGGCCGCGCCGTCTGGAACGGCCTGCTCGTCCATCGCCAGCTCCAGCATCCACTTGATCCCCGACAGCGGCGTACGGAGCTGGTGCGTGGCGAACGAGACGAAGTCGCTCTTCATCTGCGCGATCTCGCGCTCCTGCGTCACGTCGTGCACCGTGATCGTCAGGCCGGTCGTACGGCCCGTGGCGTCCCGGGTGGCGCGCGCTTCCCAGTGCAGCACCCGGTTGAGGCTCGGCACGTCGAGATCTCCGCTGGTCCCCTCGGCCGGGGCCGCGCCGAGCCCGCCGGCGCACGCGAGCAAGAGACGCTCGGTCGACACCGTCGAGCACTCGCGGCGAAGAATCTCACCGAGCTCGCTCCCGACGATCGTCGTCGCCCCGAGCCCGAGCAGCTCGCCGACACGCCGGTTGGCCGCCTGGATACGGCCGTCGGGGCCGACGAACAGCACGCCGTCGGAGGTCGACTCGAGGATCTGGGTCAGCTGGATCCGCTGGGTCTGCGACTCGGCGTAGAGGCTCGCGTTCTGGAGCGCGATGGCCGCCTGGTCGGCGAAGGCCTGCAACAAGCTCATCTCGTCGTGGGTGAACTGGCGCACCGAGCCATCGCCGAGCGAGAGTACGCCGATCGTTCGGGCGCCGACCGCGACCGGCACGCACAGGACGGCGCGGTCTCCGGAGGTCTGCACCCGCGCGCGCTGTGCCCGCGGCAGCACGAGGCCGGGCTCCGCCAGGATGTCGCTCGTCCACACGGCCCGTCCCTCGGTGACCGCCCGCCCCGCCATCGAGGCGCCGGCCGGCAGGACGTCGCCGCGGCGGAATCCGTCGCGGGCGCGGCCGCTGATCCCGACGGCGACCAGCGAGCCGTCGGCTTCGCGCAGCCACAGCACGGACGACTGGACGGCGAAGAGCTTCAGGATCGGCTGGACGACGCGATCGGCGACCTGGTGTACGTCGAGGTCTTCCGTCAGGGTCCGCGCGACGCGAGCGAGCTCTTCGGCCTCGCGCTGCCGGCGCGCCAGGTCGCGCGTGGCGTCGCGGATCCGCTCCTCGAGTCGCGCGTGCGAGGCGCCCAGCTCGGCCGCCATCTGGTTGAATTGCAGCGCCAGCTCGCCGATCTCGTCGGCCGTCTCGATCGGGACGCGGTGGTCGAGCTCGCCGTGGCCGAAACGCTGCACGCCCTGCCGCAGCCGCTCGAGGGGCCGGGTCAGGCGGGCGCTCGCCAGGTGCGCGGCCCCCGCGCTCACCAGGACGCCCACCACCGTGAGTCCGGCGAAGAACCACAGCTTGCGGCCGACCGCCGCCGTCACGATCGCGCGCGGGTGCTCGACGATCGCGCCCCAGCCGACGCGGTCGACGCGCAGCCCCGTCGCCATGGCGTCGACGCCACGCTCGTTCGTGTAGGAGCCGGTGACGCCGGTCGGGTGATCCTGCTCGAGCAGGCTCACCACGAACGGCCGATGGCTCAGCGACAGCCGCTTGAGCACCAGGTTGACGTCGTCGGCCGCGATGAGCCCGCCGCGGCGATCGACGACGTACGCGCGTCCCCCCTGCCCGAGCCGGACATCGGCGATCAGCGACCAGAGATCCTTGAGGTTGAGGACGCCGACGATGAGGAGCCGGCCCTCGGCGGCGCCGGAGAGCGGCGCGGCCACTGTGAGCCACGGTTCGGACGTCTCGGTCGTGGTCACCGCGCCCCAGGCGACGCCGCTCGCCGGCGGCATCGCGTCGAGCGCCGGGGGCGAGTCGGCCGACGAGATCGACATCACCTCGCGGCGCGACAGACGGTAGCGCCACGTGCGGGGGGGCTCGAACACGCCGATCTCCTCGAAGGCGCGCTCGCGCGCGAGAAACCGCTGGCCCACGATCGCGACGCTCTTCGGGTCGCCGTCGATGACGGCGGCGCGGAACAGCTGCGCGACCGTCGTCAGCGCCTCCTCCTTGTCGGCGAGGAAGAGATCGATCTGATCCCGCACGCCGCCGACCGCGACCAGCTGGAGCTCGCTCCGGGCCGCGTGCACGTCCCGCACGGCGCCGGGCAGCCAGATGAGGTTGACCCCCACGATGCCGACGACGCTCGTGGCCGCCAGCAGCAGGAAAAGTCGGCGGCGCAGGGTTCCGAGCGGAAGGCCGAGCGCGGGGAGCATCGGCGCGGCGGAGCTACTCGACGATGCGCTCGGCGCGCTCGAGGATCGCCAGCGGCGGCTTCAACCCGATCGTGCGCGCCGTGACGAGGTTGATGGCGAGCGTCAGCTTGTCGGGAATCTGGATCGGGATCTCGGCCGGCGCGACACCCGCGAGCACGCGATCGACGACGCGCGCGGTTTGCTGGCCCATGCGCCGATAGTTCGCGCCGTACGAGGCGAGCGCGCCGGCCGCGACCAGCTCGTCCTCGTGGGCCATCAGGGCGACCTTGTCCTCGCGCGCGCGCGCGATGAGTAGCCCGATGTGCGCGGTCACGAGACCGGAGGGCACGTGATAGATCGCGTCGAACGCGCCCTTGGGCAAGGCGCCCAGCTCGCGCACGATGTCGTCGCGGCTGGCGACGTCGCGGCGGATCAAGGTCAGCCCGAGCTGGTCGGCCGTCTTCTGCGCCAGGGTGAAGCTGATCTCGGCGATGCTCTCCTTGGCGACCAGGCACAGGACGCGCCGGGAGTCGGGCGCGATCTCCTTCAGGATCTCGAGACGCTTGCCGGACAGCGGTCCCGAGTACACGGATAGGCCGGTGAGATTGTTCCCGGACGACGTGTAGCTCGCGACCAGCCCGGAGCGGACGGGATCGCCGACCCACGTGAAGACGATCGGAATGCTCGTCGTCGCCGCCTTGGCCGCGACCGTGTGAGAGGTGCCGACCGTGACGAGCACGTCGGGCTTGCCGGCGACCAAGGTCTGGGCCTGCGCCTTGACGTCCGATCCCGTGCCCTTCGTGTCCTCGACGACCAGGGTCAGGTTGACGTGCTCTCGATAGCCGAGCTGACTGAGCCCGTCGCGAAATCCGGCCAGCACCTCGCCGAAGCTGAGTCCCGGAGTCAGCACGGCGATCTTGACGGTTCGAGCGGGCGCCGCCGCGTGCAACACGGTCGCGAGGAGGATCGCGAGCGTGACAACGGCGAAAAGCCCGGTTTTCCGGGTACGTGGCCGCATCTGTCCCTCCACAGAGATCGACCATATAAAAGCAAGAGTCGAGCCACTGGATTCGCCCGCTCGGCGAAGCCGAAAACGACTGAGTTTCTGCGGGGAAACAAGGTGTGGACGGCGCGCTTCCGGAGAACGATGCCGTGACAGGAGTGCCGGGGAATCGCCAGGAGTGGCGAAAGGCTAGGCGCTGGTCAGCGCGCGACGCGAAGGGTGAAGCGGCGACCTTGATCGCTGAGCTCGACGCCCTCTTCGCGGATCTCCTCGATCCGAAGCCGGCCATCGATCGAGTCGCCCTCGCGATAGCGCCGGCCGTTGATGAAGACCATGCGCTCCGCCGGCGCGTCGGCATAGATCAGCGCCTCGAGTCTGAGCGACGCCGTCTCGGGGGACGCCGGCGGTCGCGGCGCGGGAGCTGGCGCCGGCGTGGCCTGGATCGTCGGTGTCCCGGAGCGGGGACGCGGCGGCGCCGACGGTGCGGGCGCCGGCGCGACCGCGACGGGCGGCGCAGCGGGCGGCGGCACGGCAGCGGCCGGCGGCACGGCGGGGGCGCCCGGCTCTTGTCTCGATGGCGCCGGCTTTTCGACCTTCGTGTCGACGCTCGGCAGCGGCTCGAGCTTGACGAGCGGGCGCGGGCTCGGCACCGGCGGCGCCGGCGCGGCGATCGACTCGGGTGCCGCCGCGATCGGCTCCAACGGACCGGTAACTGCCGCCGGACGTAGCCACCAGAAGAGCACCGCGGCCAGGAGCACCGCGTTCAGCGCGAGCGCGGCGAGCAGCCGCCCGGACGCGTAGTGCCACGACGATCGCGGCCTCGGCGCGGGCGAGAGAAGCCGCTGCACGACGGGCCCCTGCCGATCTCGCTGCTGCGCGGCCTTCGTGAGCGCGTCGAGGATATAGGACATGGCTAGGGTCGCTCGGCGGTCAACGTGGGACCGTTCGCGCCCGACGCCGTCGCGACCAGGCGGACGAGCGTCTCTTCACCGGCGATACCGTCCGGCACCAGTGCCTCACCCTGCTGGAAGACGGCGACGCGCCGCTTCAGCTCATCGTCGTAGATCTGATTGGCCCTCGCGGTCGCCGGTTGCCCATCGAGGGCACCGAGCCGCTGGCGAAGCCACGCGACGTCGCGGCTCAACATGCCCGGCTGGAGCGGCACCGGTCCCGTGAGCGGCGATCTCCAGAGCATCGTGAACGGTCCGTCCCAGAAGCGCTCGACCTCGCTGCTCGGCAGGGTGACTTGGCGCGCGCCGATCTCGAGCGTCGCCCGGTCGCCGTCGAGGCCCGCCAGGACGACGTGATACTTCCGTCCCTCCGGAGTCGTGAGCTCGAGGATCGCCGGAAGGTTCAGACGACGCAGCACGGTCCACGTGCCGGTCCGGCTGAGACAGCGCAATCCGGCCGCGCGCCCGAGCTCGCATCCGCGCTCCGCGTTCGCGCTTTTTGCGTCGAGACCCCAGAGCGCGTACAGGTTGACGAACGCGCTCGCCCGGTCGGCGGTGACCGACGGGTCGCCGAGGATCGCCGCCAGAGTCGGCTCCGGCGGGCGGCGCTCGTCCACGACGGGAGCGAGCGCCGGCACGTCGACCGGCGGCGAGATCGATTTCTCGGTGCGCGACAACGCCCAGGCCCCGAGCGACCGGAGTCCGCCCGTCGCGACCAGCGCGATCGTGCTGGCGACGACGACGAGAAGCACAGCCCCCGCGGTGGCGGTGACCCATCGCCGGCTCCGCTGCGGGCCGAGGACTTCCTTGGCCGCGCGGCGGACGACCGCTTCCTTGACCCGTGTCTGTGAAGTCGCATACGCGCCGAGCAGCGCGCGATCGCAGATCGTGTTCAGCAGGCGCGGAATACCGCGCGCCAGACGGTGGGCCGCGCGCACGGCCTGTTTGGTGAAGATCGGCTGGCGCTGGCCCGCGATCTCCAGCCGATGCTGGATGTAGCGCTGCGACTCTTCCTGGCTGAACGATCGCAGGTGATAGCGGGCGGTCACGCGCTGGGAAAGCTGGCGCAGGTTCCGGCGCGCGAGCAGCTCCGCCAGCTCGGGCTGGCCGATCAACACCACCTGGAGCAGCTTCTGCGTCGTTGTCTCCAGATTGGTCAACAGACGCACTTCTTCTAACACGCGCGCACTCAGGTTCTGGGCCTCGTCGATGATCAGGACGGTGCGCCGGCCCTTCGCGTGCGCATCGAGGAGCGCCTGCGACAGCGCGTCGACCAGGACCTTCAAGCTCGTCGTGCCCGCGGGGTACGCAATCCGCAGCTCGTCACACACGGCGGCCAGCAGCTCGACCGAGGTGAGTCGGGGATTGAAGATCATCGCGACGTCGACGTCGGGCGGGAGCTGCTCCAGGAGCGCGCGGCACACGGTGGTCTTGCCGGTCCCCACCTCGCCCGTCAGCTGCACGAAGCTGCCGCCCTCGCCGATGCCGTACAGCAGATGGGCAAGGGCCTCCCGGTGCGCGTCGCTCAGGTAGAGGTAGCGCGGATCAGGGGCCAGTGAGAATGGCCGCTCAGTCAGCCCGAAGTACGCCGCGTACATTGGTCTCGCCGCTATTGTCCTTTGAGACGCACCTCTTCGTACGCTGGGAAGGGTATCAGATGCATCGAGTCGAGCATGTGCTCCGCGATACGCGGCCCGACACCCCGTAAGGTCCGATAGTCCATGATCGGCGCGAACATCACCCGGTCGATCGATATCTGCTGGATGCGATGCAGCAGCACCTCGCGCTTGGCGGAGTCGCGCTCCCGTGCCTGCTGGAGGAACAGGTCGTCGAGCTCGGGATATCCACCGTAGGTGTAGCTCCCCTTGGTGTACATGAACGCCTCGACGCGACTGGCCGCGTTGCCCGAGTTCCCGACGGCGGCCATGAACAGGCCGCGGAGCTTCTTCTCGCGCCAGGCCGCCAGGAACGCCGCGCGCTCCATGAGTCGCATCTTCGTGCGAATCCCGACGGCGCCGAGATAGTTGGTCGCCGCTTCCGCCGTCGTCACGAACGGCGGCGTGGGCACGAAATCGCCGACGTCGATCCCGTTCGGATAGCCTGCCTCGGCGAGAAGCTGCTTGGCCTTCTGCGGATCGTACGGGAGCGGCGGCGCCTGCAGCGCGAACTCCATCACACGCGGCACGATGACCCCGGTCGGCGGACAGTAGCCGAGACAGGAGACTTCGTTGATCGCCTGACGATTCAGCGCATAGTTGGCGGCGAGCCGCACGCGCTTGTCGTGCCACGGAGATTTCGGATCCCACTGCTCGGCGAACTCGATCCAGTAGATCGACGCGTGCTTCGACGGGACGAGCTGCAACCGTGAGTCACGCTTCACGTTCAGCGCGTCCTCGCCGTCGAGGGCATAGGCGATGTCGGCTTCGCCGTTCTTCAGCATCGCCACCCGCGTCGTCCCCTCCGGGACGCTCTTCATGACGTAGCGCTTGACGAGGGGCACGCGGCGCCAGTAGCCCGTGTACGCTTCGACCACGACCTCGACGCCCGGTTTGTGGCTCACGAAGCGATAGGGGCCGGCGCCGATCGGTTGCTTGCGGAAGCCTTCGTCGCCGACCTGGGTCACGTACTTCTTGGGAACGACGATGCCGGCGGCGGTGGCGGTCGTCCCGTAGAAGGTCATGAAGTCCGGCCACGGCTCGTTCAGATGAAAGCGCACCGTCAGCGGATCCACGATCTCGACCTGGCGGACGTGCCCCTGGAGCTCCTTCGCTCCGGCGCCTCGATAACGCTCGAAGCTGAACTTCACGTCCTCGGTGGTGATGGGATCGCCGTTGTGGAACTTGAGATCGCGCCGCAGCTTGAACTCGTACACGAGCCCATCGGGGCTCTCCGTCCACGACTCGGCCAGGCTCGGCGACATCTTGCCCTTGCCCGGCAACGGGCGGACGAGCGCGTCGTGGATCGCGAAGAGAATGCCGAACGGTGTGATCTGGGGCGGAGCCGTGGACGGATCGAACCAGGTCGGCGCGATGGTCACGTGCCAGGCCACGATGACGTCGCCGGCCGGCGCCGCCTGCGCGGCAGTGTCCTGGATCGATCCCAGCATCACGAGCAGCAACGTCAGCATCACGACCGCGCCATATCGATGTGCGCGCATGTGCCTCTCCATTCGGATGACGGCCAGGGTCAGGCGCTTCGGGGGCGAGTATATTCGACTCGATGAAGCTGATGAAGCTGTGGTGGGCCGGGGTTCTGGCCTTGGCCGCCGTCTCACTCTTCGCCTGCGGGACGCCGCCCCCTCCGTTGGCGACGCCGGTCGGGATGATGCCGGACCTGCGCGGGACCTGGAGCGGCACCTGGGGCGGGACTCCCCTGACGCTCGTGATCCTCGATCAGCGGGATGCCGAGCCGACCGGCGGCGTTTCAGTCGGTTCCTGGCAGGTATTCGGGCGAGATCTGCCGGGCGTGTCCGGCATCCTGAGCGTCCGGATCCGCAACGAGATGCTCTCGGTCAACGTACAGGGGCGACTCGGCAGCTCGAACGGACGGCTCACCCTGGTGCTCGAGCCCGCGACCGTCAACGGCGGGTGGATCAGCCTGACCCGGCTCGAGGAGAACCGGCTGGCGGGAGCTGGAACGGCGCAGATGAGCTGGGAGCCGCGGGGGCCCGTGGAGCTGATTCGTCAGCCCCAGGGCCCCGCGGCCAAGCCGCCGGCCTAGACGCTTACCGCCGAGAGCTCACATCTTGCCATCGGCCTGGAACCAGGTGTAGTCCCACACGCTGAGCCGGTAGCTGGCGGTCGCCGGTAAGCTCGGGACTTCGAAGGGTGCGCGCCCGAAGCCGCCCACGCCTCCGGGCACGTAAGCGATCCGCTGCCCCACCACGGCGCCACCGGAGTCGATCGCCTGCGCGAGCACGCGAAGGTTGGTGGCGAACTCCCCGTTGCGGTTGTAGACGTAGCCGGCAACCTTGCGCGAGCTCTGGCTCTGCTCGGTCGCCGTCCACTCGAACGAGAAGTGCTGCTCCCAGCCTGCCGTCAAGGTCGTGGCCGTCATGCTCAGAGGAAGCGGGGCGCCGAGCTCCGCGCACCCCGCACTCATCGTCGCAATCAGACCGAGCAGGAGGCCGAGGCGAATCGCTTTCATGGAGCGGCCCTTATTTCATCGACAAGTTCGCGGCCTTCACGGCCGCCAGCACTTCGGCGGGCTCGAGAAGATTCAGCGGACTGTCCATGACCTTGACGTACTTGATGGTCCCGGTCTTGTCGATGATGAAGTACGCCCGCTTCGCATAGCGGTAGACCGGGCTGGCTTCGTTCATCTCCATGGCACCGTACGTCGGCAGCATCTGTCGGCGGAAATCCGAGAGGAGGAGCTGCTTCGAATGCTGATCCTTCTGCCACGCGGCGAGCGCGAGATGGTGATCAGTACTAACGCCCACGACCTGGGCGCCGGCGGCTTCGAACTGCGGCAGCGCAGCCTCGAAGCCGGCAAGCTCTTTGGTTCACGTCGGGGTGAACGCGGCGATGAAGGTATAGATGACGACGGGCCCCTTGGCCGTCAGGTCCGACAGCTTGACGGGCTTGCCGTCAGTCCCGTTGAGGGTGAAGTCGGGCGCTTTCTGCCCGGCCTCCAGGGCGACGGCCGCGCTGGTCAGGACCAGGACGGCGAGCGCGCTCAGGACGAGAATCCGGCTCACGGCGCGTGTGGTGGACATAGCTCCTCCTTGATATAGGATCGCTCCCTCGGATCTTACTCGTAACCCCCGGCCGGGGCACGCGGTTCCGGCGACCCGGCCGCCCGGAAGGTGTCAGTCAGGAAGGGCCGAGGCCGCCAACGAAGCAGATGGGCCCTTATCGGCCGCCTGCGGTCACGCCTTGCTATACCGAGCGTAAATTTCAACGATCCGCTTGTCGCACTCCTCCAGCGCCTTGCCCGGCTCCCAGTTGTCGACGAGCACCCGCTGGATCATCTTCGGAATCACATGCGTATTGAGCACCTCGCCCGCCGCCGGCGTCGGCGCGCCCGCATAGCTCACCGGCACGCCGGTCTCGGCCATATTGATGAAGTGCTTGAACTCCGGCTTCTCGCGCCAAAACGGCGAATCGAAGAGGCGCTTGTAGACGGGCACCCAGCGCCCGCCGGTCGACTGGATGATCTTGTCGTAGTTGGCGGGCTGCATGAAGTAGTCGATGAGCCCGCGCGCCAGGTCCGGGTATGGGTTCTTCTTGAACGCGCCGTAGGACCACGTGTCGATCTGGTTCACGGTGCCCTTGGGGCCGGCCGGCACCGGGAACAGTCCGGTGACCTTCTGCAGATCCTTGTCGTTCGAATCGAGGTAGGCGTAGACGCTCGACGGGTTCATCACGAACGCCGCCTGCTTGGACTGGTAGGCCTTGTTGTTGCCCGAGTTGTCCCACGCGATCGCGCCTTGCGGGATGATCTTGTGCGTCTTGAACATGGCCTCGATGACCTTGACGCCGGCCACGTTCGCGGCGGAGTTCATCACGACCGTCTTGTTGTCGGCCTCGACCATCTTGCCGCCGTAGCACCAGAGCAGGTTCATCACGTTGTCGGTGGTGTCCTCGACGAGCCCGAGGCACATCCCGAACGCGTAGAGGCGCGGCGGCGCCTGGATCTTCTTGCTCGTCTCGATGAATTCGTCCCACGTCTTCGGGTACTCGACCTTGGCCTGCTCGAGCAGATCGAGCCGCGCGTGAACGGGCCACGGATTGACGGCCAGCGGCACGCCGAGCGCGCGCCCCTTGTACATGACGGCCGTCATGCTCGACTCGAAGATGCCCTTGGGCTCGCGGCGCATCTTGGCGACGAGATCGGTGACGTCGATCAGGTGGCCCTGCGATCCGTAGAACTGCACGTTCGACTCGTAGAGCCGGATGACGTCCGGCGGGTTGCCCGCCTCGATCGAGGCCGCGAGCTTGGCGGCCGCCTGCTCGTTCGCGACGACCGCGTACTCCACCTCGGACTCCTTGAGCCCGGCTTGCTTGGCGAACTCGTAGACCTGATCCCTCTGGATCTGGTCGGCCAGCGGCGTGAAGTTCGGCAGGTGCCAGTAGACGAGCTTCTTCGCCCGCTGCGCGTGACTCTTGCCGACCCGCCACCACGGGCTCGTCGCCGCCACACCCGCGGCCCCCGCCAGCTTCAGCACCTCGCGCCGATTGATCGAGCTCATGCGGTCCTCCTACCCTTTCACGGCGCCGAGCGTGAGACCCTTGACGACCCAGCGCTGGAAGATCAGATACATGATGAGGGGCGGCAAGGTACTGAGAAACGACGCGCCCATCATCGGCCCCCAGAAGAACACGTCCTCCACGACGAACAGCGAGAGCCCGGTCGTGATCGTCCGGACCTCCACGCTGTTCACGAACACGTTCGCGTAGAGGAACTCGTTCCACGACTGGGTGAACGAGAAGAAGGTGACGACCGCGAGCGCCGGCAAGGACATCGGCAGGATCACCCGGATGAGGCTGCCGAGCCGGCTGCAGCCGTCCACCAGCGCGGCTTCCTCGAGCTCGAGCGGAACCGAGCGGAAGTAGCCCATGAGCAGCCACGTCGAGAACGGAACCGAGAAGCTCAGGTACGCGAGAATCAGCCCCTGGTGCGTGTCGATGAGCCGCAGGAACGACATCACGGCGAAGAGCGGGATGAAGAGCAGGGCCGGCGGCACCAGATAGGTGACGACGAGCCCCCGCGCGATCAGCGCGCGCCCCGGGAAACGGAGCCGGGCCAGCGCGTAGGCGCCCAGGCAGCCGAGCACGAGCGACAGTAGGGTATTGCCGACGGCGATGATCGTACTGTTGCGGACGTACTTGACGAACGGCGTCGTGCGGAACAGCCGGCCGTACGCGGCGAGCGTCGGCCGGTGCGGGTAGAGCGTCGCCTCGAACCCGTAGATCTCGCGGTCGGCCTTGAGCGAGGTCGCGATCATCCAGTAGAACGGCAGGAGCGGCCAGACGAGGAGCACCGCGAGCAGGCCGTTGCCGACCCACTTCAAGAGGCGCTGCGAGCGCGTCGTCGTTCGCGCCATCACCTACTCGTCGGCCGGACGCAGCATGCGTCGCGTGAGCAGCACGATCAGGATGACGAGCAGCGGGAAGAACACCAGGGAGATCGCCGCGCCCATGCCGAGGCGGCGGGCGCCGAGCGCCGTCGTGTACGCGAGGTGCGGGAAGATCTCGGTGCGGCTCGCCGGGCCGCCGCGCGTCAGGATCAGCACGAACTGCAGATTGGTGGCGGTCCAGATCGTCGACAGCATCACCGTGGTCAGGAAAACCGTCTTCAGCCGCGGGATCGTGACGAAGAAGAATTGCTGGATCGTCGACGCGCCGTCGAGCTCCGCCGCCTCGTAGAGCTCCTTGGGAATCGCCTGCAGGCCGGCCAGGAACGTCATCGAGTAGAACGGGGTGCCCGACCACACCACCACCGCGATCACGCACCCCATGGCCAGTCGCGGATCGGCCAGCCACGAGATGATGTCGCTGGTGATGTGAAACGTGATCAGGAAGTTGTTCAGGAATCCGCTCAGATCGTCGAAGATCCACCGCCAGTTCAGCGCGACGATGACGACCGGCACCGCCCATGGCACGAAGAGGAGCGTGCGGAACACGTTGTTGAAGCGGCGCGGCTGGTCGAGGATGAGCGCCATCGTGAGGCCGAGCACGAACTTGAGCCCGACGGCGACCGCGGTGTAGAGCACGCTGTTCCACGCGGTGCGCAGGAACACGTCGTCGCGGAACAGGGCCAGGTAGTTGTCGAGGCCGACGAAGCGTCCGGGCGCGCCGACCATCTTGTCCTGCAGGCTCAGATAGATCGCCGAGAAGAAGGGATCCGCGACGAGGAAGAGGATGACGAGCAGCGCCGGACTCAGCAGGCCCCAGGCGAGCCACGCCTCCTGCCGAAAGACGCCCGAGCGGCGCGGCCGGCCGAGCACGGGCGCTCGGACCAGCACCTCGCCTTGAAAGGCTCCTCGCGGTCCGGCCGAGATCGCCACGCGCGGATTATCAGTGGGCCTCGTGAGCACGTCAAGACGCGACGCCCGCCGGGGCGGGGCTTGAATTCGGTCGCCGACCGCGCGAGACTCGTCGCGCTCCCGTCGAGCGCGGGAGCCCGGAGCGAACGCGCGCCGCGCGCCGCGCCGAGGACGTCATCCCGATGCTCTTCAACGAGGAGGAAGCAACGATGAGGATCCGAGCGAGCATCGCGACCATTGCCATGGTCGCGCTCGTGGCAGCCGCGGGCAGCGCGACGCGCGGCGCGGCAGAGGACAAGACGCTCACGATCGGCGTGCTGGGGCCGCTCTCCGGCGGTGCCGCGTCGTACGGCGTGGAGCTGGTGCGCGGCGCCGAGATGAGGGCCGACGAGATCAACAAGGCCGGCGGCCTCAAGGTCGGCAACGACGTCTATCACATCAAGATCGTGAGCTACGACCACAAGGCGCTCGCGGCGGACGCGGCCACCGCGGCCAACAAGCTCGTGTTCCAGGACAAGGTGAAGTACATCATCGGCAACGCGGTCGGCGCCACCTGCAACGCCGTCCAGACCGTGACCGAGCCC
>WNFK01166824.1_pt1 | contig 42330 bp, 40 predicted proteins | sample 5400281 | NCBI WGS metagenome assembly WNFK01 (sample SAMN13153350, study PRJNA577476) | soil metagenome | isolation source: 20 cm soil on Douglas fir-dominated hillslope | place: USA:California | collected 2013-09-17
CCTTCCAGCGCGGCATCGCCCGCCGCGAGCTCTACGACGGAGGAGACCCGACATGAGCCTGTTCAAGATCCTGAGCCACGTGAGCATCACCGTCACCGACGTCACGAAGGCGCGCGACTTCTACACCGGCGTGCTGGGATTCCAGGAGATCCCGCGCCCCGCCTTCGACTTCCCGGGCATCTGGTACAGCCTGGGCGGCGACCTGCAGCTCCACATCATCCTGAACGATCAGCTGGTGCGCCCGGCGACCGAGCGGGAGAAGATCGTGGCGCGGTACCCGCACTTCGCGCTCTGGACCGAGGACGTGGACGGGACCGCGCGGCGCATCGAGGAGCTGGGGCTCGTCTGCCGCGACGTGATCTCGGGCCCCACCGGCCTGCGCCAGCTCTTCGTCAAGGATCCCGACGGCAACATGGTCGAGTTCCTGGGGCCGAGCACCTCCGCGACGGCCCGCCGCATGGAGACGCCGCCGGCTCGATGAAGATCGGCGTCAACCTCATCACCTTCGGCCCGGGCGCGAGCGAGGACGCGCTCGCGCGCTGGGCCGGCTTCACCGAGACCGTGGGCTACCACTTCATGATGCTGGGCGACCACGTCACGATCACCGCCGACGTGCAGGGCCGCTACCCGGCGCCGTTCTACGATCCGTTCACCACCCTCGCCTGGCTGGCCGGGCTGACCCGCCGGGTGGAGCTGGGCTTCACGGTGATCGTGCTGCCCTACCGGCACCCGCTCGAGACCGCCCGGATGGCCGCCACCCTGGACCGCATCAGCGGGGGCCGGCTCATCTTCGGCATCGGAGTGGGCTGGGCGCGCCAGGAGTTCGAGGTGCTCGGCCTGCCGTTCGAGAAGCGCGGGGCGATGACCGACGACTACATCGGCGCGCTCAAGGCGGCCTGGACGCAGGACGTGGCGAGCTATCAGGGCCGCTTCGTGTCGTTCAAGGAGATCTACACCGCGCCGCGCCCGCTGCAGCGCCCGCACCCCCCGATCTGGGTGGGCGGCTCGAGCGAGGCCGCGCTGCGGCGCACCGTGCTTCACGGCGACGCCTGGCACCCGATCCGCAGCCGCATCGCGTTCCTGCGCGACGAGGGCATGCCGAAGCTCCGGGCCATCGCGGAGAAGGAGGGCCGGCCGATGCCCGCGCTCTGCCCGCGCATCCGCCTGCGCCTGACCGAGTCTCCGATGCCCGAGGAGACTCGGCTGGCCGGCGAGGGGACGATGGACCAGGTGCGGCGCGACTTCGAGGCCCTCCAGAAGCTGGATGTGCCGTACCTCTGCCTCGACACCTTCGCCGACGACGTCGAGGGCTCGCGCAATCACGAGCAGGCTTGGCGCATGCTGACGAGCCTGGCCGAGCGCGCCTTCGACCTCGATCGCCAGGCGCTGCGCTAGCCCGGCCGATGGACGCCGTCGATCTCTGGCTGCTGCGCTATGAGTCCGTCCACAGCTTCGTCGCGGACGACCTGGTCGCCGACCTGACCGACGCGCAGGTGCGCGGCCGCCCCGTCCCCGGAATCAACCCGGTCGCGTGGGTGATCTGGCACGCGATGCGGATCGAGGACGTCTGCGTGAATCGCTTCGTGCTCGATCGGCCGCAGGTCCTCGACGCGGGCTGGACGCAACGACTCCGGATCAACCGGTTAGATGTCGGCACCGGCATGGACGACGCGCAGGTGGACGCGCTCTGCGCGACCGTTGACGTCGAGGAGCTCCGCGGCTACTGCCGCGCCGTCACGCGGGCCACGCTGGCCGCGGTGCCGCTCCTCCGTGCCCTCGACCTCGAGGCCGTGGTTCCCGCCGAGCGGGTCAAGCACGTGTGCACCGCCGAGGGGGCGGTGGCGCCGAACGCGCCGTGGCTCACCGAGTTCTGGGCCGGCGGCCGTAGTCGCGCCTGGATCCTCTTCCAGACCTCGCTCCTCCACGTCTACGGCCACTACTTCGAAGGCCTCGCGACGAAAGGCCTCTGGGGCGCTCGCTCGCGCTGAGCTTTTCCCTGCGTCTGGCGGGGTCCCGTCCGGGGCGCGGTGGGCAGCGGCGGGCGGGATCGTTGAACGCGAAGTTCGCGCTAGAGGCGGGCCATCACTTGCTCCGAGAAGAGCCTGAGGACTTGTTCGCGGTCGACGAAGTCTTGGCCGGGGACCTGGGGCAGCAGGATGATGCGGTTCACGCCGCCGACGCTGTTGACGCGCTGCACCTGCTCTCTCACGTCGTCGGGGGTGCCCGCCAGGGCCATGAGGTCCACGAAGCGGTCGGTGACCAGCAGGCGATGCTGCGAGGCGGCGGTGGCGTGCTGGTAGGAGTCGTAGGCGGCGCGGACCTGGTCGATGACCGCTTGATCCTCGGGGCTCCATGTTACCGGGAACGCGTGGCGGAGGGCCGAGGCGACCCGGCCACGCACGTGATCGCGGGCCAGCGCGCGATCGTGCGAGATCGAAGTGGGCGCCCAGATCGCGACGTCGACCGATCCGGGCGCGCGGCCACTCGTCTGCACGCCGGCGGCGACCCGTCTGAGCGCGGCCTCGACCAGCCACGGCGCCACCCCGGAGTACATGATCGCGCCGTCGCCGAGCCGCCCGGCGGCGTCCAGCATGCGCGGGCCGGAGCCGGCCAGGTAGAGCGGGATCTCGATCGGGTGGGGGAGCCAGGCGAGGCGCGCGTCCGTCCCCGTATCCAGGCGGATCGACTCGCCGCCCAGCAGGCGTCTGAGCGCGTGCGCCATGGACTCGAGCGTACCGACACGCGCGGTCTTCGCCACCGACAGCCCCATGGTCTCGGACGCGCTGCCGCCGGTGCCGACTCCCAGGACCAGGCGCCCCGGCGCGAGCTCGTGGAGGGTGGCGATGGCGCTCGCGGTCACCGAGATGTGGCGCGTGTGCGGCACCGTGATGCCAGGGCCGAGTCGGATGCGCGAGGTCGCGGCCGCGCAGGCGGTGAGAATGACCCAGAGCTCGCGGCACACCAGGTGGGTGTCGGCGATCCAGGCCGTGTCGAAGCCGAGCGACTCGGCCAGGCGCACCTGCTCCACGATCACGGGTAGCGGCTGGCTCGCGAGGATGCCGATGTCGAACTTCATGGGCGCGGCCGAGAATCGGCCGAAAGCGCCCGCGCGTCAAGAGGTATGCTAAGCACCCTATGGCCCTCGAGACCGGGAACGGACTGCAGTTCGACGTGGCGGTGATCGGAGGCGGGCCGGCTGGCTCCAGCACCGCCACCGCGCTCGCGCGGCGGGGCCGCCGGGTGCTGCTGCTGGAGCGCGATCGGTTTCCCCGCTTCCACATCGGTGAGTCGCAGCTTCCGTGGATCAACGGGGTGCTGGACGAGCTGGGCGTCCACGACACGATCGCCAAGGCCGGCTTCGTGGAGAAGTGGGGCGCCAGCTTCTGGGAGATCGACGGATCGCCCGCCTCGTACGTGGACTTCACCGCTGCGGTGGAGACGCCGGTGCCCCAGACCTTCCAGGTCCCGCGGGCCCGGTGGGACGAGCTCCTGCTGCGCCACGCCGAGCGGTCCGGCGTCATCGTGAGGGAAGGGCACCGCGCGGTGGACGCGGACTTCGAGCCCGCCGGGGTCACCCTGCGCTACGCAGGGCCCGACGGCGTCGAGGAGACCACTCGGGTCGCGGCGCTCGTGGACGCCTCCGGCCGCGCCGGCTTCCTGGCCCGCAAGCTCGGCCGCCATGAGCACGACCCGATGCTGCAGCAGATCGCGGTCCACGCCCAGTACGAGGGGGTCCCCCGCGCCGAGGGCCGCGCGGCCGGCGACATCCGCGTGCTCACGCGACCCGACGTCGGCTGGATCTGGCTGATCCCGATCTCGGAGACGCTGACGAGCGTGGGGGCGGTGGTGCCGAAGGAGCTCCATCGGCGGGAAGCGAAGGCCAGCGCGGAGGAGAGCCTCGATCACTACCTCGGCACCACACCGGCCTCGCCGGCGGTGATGCGGGTGGCGCGCCGGGTGTCGCCCGCCTACTTCGACGCCGACTACTCCTACCTGGCCACCCGGATGGCGGGCGAACGCTGGGTCGCGGTCGGGGACTCCGGGTCCTTCCTCGACCCAATCTTCTCGACCGGCGTGCTCCTGGCCATGCAGGGCGGACTGGAGGCGGCGGCCGCGCTCGACGCGGGGCTCCGCGCCGGCGATCTCTCGGCGCACCGTTTCGCGCGCTACGAGCGGATCGTGCGGAAGCGCTACCACTTCTTTCACCGCTTCGTGGTGGGCTTCTACGACCCGTACTTCCGCCGGCTGCTGTTCCGGCGCTCGCACCGGCTCGGGATCTACGAGGCGGTGCTTTCCGCGCTGGCCGGGAACTGGCGTCCGACCCTCGGCACCCGGCTGCGCATCCAGCTCTTCTTCGCAATCATCGCGATCAAGCGTCTCTTCCGCGTCGCGCCCCCCGAAGACGCCGGCATCTGGCGCCGCTGAACCCCGCGAGTGTAGATCCGCCCGGCTAGATCCCGGAGCCGAATCCGCCCGCCGTCCTGATGGTCTGGGCCTCGCCCATGTGCATGGCGGCGTGGGTGACGAGCAGCCCGCCGAGGATGCCGACGCGCGGACGGCCGGTGAACGCCTTGGCGATCGTCGCGCCGTTGGGGCCCAAGCAGCCCAGCGCGGCCGCCTTCTCGAGCGCGGGCGCCTGCAGCTCGCCCTGCCAGTCGGAGGGCCCGAAGCCGCGGATGACCTCCTGGGTGCGGCGGCCGACCGCGTCGCGATACTCGCGCAGGGCGGCGACGTCCACGCGGCTCGTGAGCTCGGCGACCTCCGGCTTGGTCATGCCGATGCCGAAGTCGGGCCGCGCGATCTTGAGGCGCGCGAGCCACCCGCCGTCCACGACCTGGTCGCGTCCGCTCAGGATGAGGTTGGCGAAGATGTCCTCGGCGCGGGCGATGTGCCACATCAGCCACGCCAGCGAGTTGAGGTCCTCGCGCGGCCGCGCCCGCATCTGATCGTCGGTGAGCCCGCCGAAGGTCCGCTCGGCCAGGGTGCCCTTGTCGCCGGTGAGGGCGGCCGCGTGCATGCGGCCGTGTTCGTCGAGGAGAAGATCGCGTGCGTCCATGGAAGCCTCCGCTGGCTCAGGTTCGGGAAGTGGGGGCCGGCTCGTCGGTGACCGGGAAGTATCGCCGCGCCGCGTCCGACTGGTTCTCGTAGATCGAGCCCTGGCGCAGCGCGGGCGGCAGGGGCAGGCGCACCGGGGCCGGCACCATCCGGGGCTCGATGGTCGGCGGGCCGGTGATGAGGCGGCCGTCGAACTCGGCGAGATCCGGCACTCCCAGGATGGGCCACGCGTCGGTGGCGCCGTATTCGTAGAGCAGCAGGGTGCGGGGCAGGCTCGAGACGTTCTGGGCCGAGCCGTGCACGAGCCGCACGTGGTGGAAGCTCATCGAGCCCGCCCGCCCGGTGAGCGGCACCGCGCGCGCGATCTCGTCGCGGATCGCGGCGGGGTCGATGGCCCCGCAGAAATAGCCGTCCGCGTGGTGGTTGAAGATCGGACCGCGGTGACTGCCGGGCACCACCAGGAGCGGGCCGTTGTCGCTGGTGCAGTCGTCGAGCATCACTCCCACCGCGAGGAGATCGTCGTTGGTGTGGGGGTAGAAGGCCCAGTCCTGGTGCCATTCCACCGGCGAGCCGTAGTGCGGCGACTTGAGGTTGATCTTGGAGCCGTGCAGCCGCACGGCCGGGCCGAGGAGGGCGTTGAGCACCGCGACCAGGCGCGGGTGCCGCATGAGCTCGGTGAAGACCGGGTAGAAGTGATGCGGTTTCTTGATGCGCCGCACGCGCGGGTCGTCCGGGCGATGACCCGGCTCGAGGTCGTAGCGGTCGGTGTGGGCGGTCACCGCGCGCGCGCCGTCCACGATGCGCGCCAGCTCCACGCGGATCGCGGCCAGGGTGGCCGCGTCGAGCACGTCGGGGACCACGAGATAGCCCTGGTCCTGGTAGCGCTTCACGTCGGCGGGCGAGAGCATGGGAGCGAATCTCCTTGCCGGAAAGGTTAACACGAACCGGCGGCACTCCGCCCTTGACAGGGGGACGCGGGTGACCGACATTCGGAGCGCGTTCGGATCAAAGACGATCTGCCGATCAAGGGGGAACACACATGCTCGATCAGCGCATCAGCCGCCGCTCACTCCTCGCCGGTGTCGTCGGCACTTCCGCCCTGCTCACGCTGCCGAACGGCGCGGCCGCCGCGGGACCCGCGGTCAAGAAGGGCACCAGCCTTCGCCTCTGGATCCTCAAGACCTACGTGGAGCCCACCAACAAGGCCATCGAGGCGAGCGCCCAGCGCTGGGCGCAAAAGCACGGGGCCAGCGTGACGGTGGAGTACTTCACCTTCGAAGACATGCAGACGAAGTACGTGGCGGCCATCGAGAACAAGAGCACCCCCGACGTGGGTCAGCTCGAGACGAGCGCGCCCGCGCGCTTCGCCGGAATGGGGCAGCTCATGGACCTCACGTCTTTCGCGCGCCAGATCGAGGGCGAAGTGGGCAAGCCGCCCGCCAACGTGGCGCCGATCACCACGGTCGGCGACAAGATCTACGCGCTGCCGTGGTACGTGATGGCCGCCTTCTGGTACACGTGGCGCGACGTCTTCGAGAAGGGCAAGGTGAAGCTGCCGAACACCTTCGAGGAGGCCAAGCAGGCCGCCGCCGCCCTCAACCGGCCCAAGGACAACTTCTACGGCATGGGCCAGAGCTGGAACCGCACCGCGGACGGCTACGGCGTGATGCAGAGCCTGATGTACTCCTACGGCAGGCGGCCATGAAGTGGGCCACCGACATCTACAAGGACGGCGTCCAGCCCGCCGACACCCTGACCTGGACCGGCTCCGGCAACAACGAGAACTTCATCGCCAAGAACATCGCGCAGACCTCCAACGGACCCAGCATCACGTTCGCGCTGGAGAACGCGCTCGCCAAGGCCACCGACGCGAAGGAGCGCAAGGCCCGCGAGGAGGCGCTCGCCAACCACGTGGCCCTGCCGCACCCGGCGGGGCCCGAGGGCCGGCGCATGTGGGCCATCGCGATGAGCTTCGGCATCTTCAAGAGCACCAAGGATCCGGAGGCCGCGATGAGCCTGATCGCGCACATGCTCTCGCCCGAGGAGACGGTGTCGGTCATGAAGGACTCCTACGGCCAGTTCGCGCCGGTGATGGACAAGGCGCGCGCGGCGTCCAAGGACTACTTCAACAAGAACGAGAACTACCGTACGTTCGGTCGGGCCGCGGACTGGTTCGTGCCCACCGGCTTCCCGGGCCCGGTCACCGCGGCCGCCGCGGAGGTGCAGGCGAGCAACGTGCTCACCGACGCCCCCGCGAAGGTGATCGTGGACAAGTGGTCGGTGGATCAGGCCATCGACTGGGAGGACAAGAAGATCAAGGAGATCTACGACACCCTTCGCGGATGATTTGGCGCGGATGATCCGGCGCGGGTGACGTGGCGCTTCCCTCCGCCGCCCGTCTCCCCGTGATGCGGCCGCGCGCTTCCCTCTGGAAGCGCGCGGCCATCCGGGAGGCGGGAACGGCGCTCCTCTTCCTGCTACCGCTGCTGGTCCTGGTGGTCGCCCTCATCGTCTACCCGGTCTACCGGGCGGTGTGGCTCTCGTTCACCGACAAGCTGGTGGGCTATCCCGAGCGATTCGTCGGCCTCAAGAACTACTTCTATCTCGCCGAGGACGACACCTTCCACCAGGTCATCCGGAACAGCTTCGTGTTCACGGTGGTCTCGGTGGGGCTCAAGGTGGTGACCGGGGTGCTGATGGCCCTGGTGCTGAACAACGTGATCCGGGGCCGGAACTTCTTCCGCGGGCTCTTCCTGCTCCCGTGGATCACCTCGACCGTCATTATCGCGCTCACCTGGCGGTGGATGTTCGACGCCTTCCCGGGCCGGGGCTTCTTCAACAGCGTGATGCTCGACCTGGGACTGCTGAGCCGCCCGATCGCGTTCATGGCCACCCCGGAGGGCGCGATGATGGCGGTGATCGTGGCCAACTGGTGGCGCGGGTTCCCGTTCTTCGGGGTCTCCTTCCTGGCCGGGCTGCAGGCGATCCCGCGCGAGCTCTACGAGGCCGCGTCGGTGGACGGGGCGACCAGCTGGCGCCGCTTCTGGCACATCACGCTGCCCGGGCTCAAGCACGTGATGATCGTCACCACCCTGCTGAGCTTCATCCTCACCATCAACGACTTCAACATCATCTACGTGATGACCCGGGGCGGTCCGGGGAGCGCGACCCAGATCTTCGCGACCTACTCCTACCAGGTCGCCTTCAACCAGCTCCGCTGGGGCCGCGGCGTCACGATCTGCCTCTTCGTGGTGCCGATCCTGGTCCTCGGCATCATCGTGATCAGCCGCTACCTGCTCCGGGACAAGAAATAGCCAGCAACCGGAACGACCACAACCAATGACGATCGGATCGAGCGAGATGATCAAGGTGGTGGGGGGGTATGGGGGAGGAGCGGCGCCGCTCCCCCCCATTTCAAACCAGAGGTGCTCCGGTTGAAAGCCCTCACGTGGGTGGGAATGCTCCTGTTCCTCCTCGTGATCCTGGTGCCGTTCTGGTGGATCGCCAGCATGTCGTTCAAGACCTACGAGCAGATCCAGTTCGCCACCAGCATCTACGTGCCCAAGCCGTTCACCTGGGAGAACTACACCGGGCTCTGGACCGAGACGCGCTTCCCGATCTGGCTGCGCAACAGCCTCGTGACCGCGCTGGTGGTGACCGCCATCACCACCGTGGTCTCGAGCCTCGGCGGCTACGCGGTGGCGCGGCTGCGCTTCCCGGGCCGCGAGTCGGTGGCGAGCCTGATCCTGATCCTGTACCTGATCCCGCCCGCGCTGCTGTTCATCCCGCTCTACCGCGTGCTCGCCGAGCTGGGGGCCACCAATCACCTCTCGGCGTTGTTCCTCTCCTACCCGACCTTCACGGTGCCGTTCTGTACCTGGCTGCTCATCGGCTTCTTCAAGGCCCTGCCCGACGAGCTGGAGGAGGCCGCCCTCATCGACGGGGCCGGGCGGGTGACCGCGTTCGTGCGCGTGCTGCTGCCACTGGCCGCTCCCGGGCTGGTCGCCTCCGCCATCTTCGCGTTCACGCTCTCCTGGAACGAGTTCCTCTACGCGCTCGTGTTCATCCAGGACGAGACCGCCATCACGGTCCCGGTAGGCCTCAACCTGCTCATCTACGGCGACGTGTTCCACTGGGGGCAGCTCATGGCCGCCTCCGTGATCACCACGATCCCGGTTGTCGCCCTCTACGTGTTCATCCACCGGTGGATGGTGGAGGGGCTGGTCGCGGGGTCGGTGAAGGGCTAGAATTTCACGCGAGGAGGCCTCCATGGCGACCACCGCGACCGCGCTCACCGTCACGCCCGTCCATCCGATGTTCGCCGCCGAGGCCGGTGGGGTCGACCTGACCCGGCCGCTCGACGACGCCACCTTCGAGCGCATCGCCACCGCGTTCGACGACCACTCGGTGCTGGTCTTCCGCGGGCAGGCGCTGAGCGACGCGCAGCAGATGGCCTTCAGCGAGCGCTGGGGTCCGCTCGAGACCACCGTGCGCACGCTGGGCGGCGAGGACCGGCTGGGCGCCCACATCGTGGACCTCTCGAATACCGACGCGGAGGGCAAGTTGATGGGCTGGGACGATCGCCGGATGCTCTACCAGTCCGGTAACCAGCTCTGGCACAGCGACAGCTCGTTCAAGCCGGTGCCCGCGCATTCCTCGGCGCTCTCCGCGCGGGTGGTGCCGCCCGAGGGCGGGGAGACCGAGTTCGCGAGCATGCGGGTGGCCTACGAGACGCTCCCGGAGGAGCTGCGCCGGCAGGTGGATGGCCGGATCGTCGTGCACAGCTTCGGCTTCTCGCGTAGCCTGATCGATCCGGGCATCGGCACCGAGATCGGCCGCGACTACCCGCCGGTGCGCCACGCCCTGGTGCGCGCCAACCCGCGTAACGGCCGCCGGTCGCTCTACATCGGCTCGCACGCCTGGTACGTCGAGGGAATGGGGTTCGACGAGAGCCGCATGCTCATCGCCAAGCTCCTCGAGCACACGGTTCGGCCCGATCGCGTCTACCGGCACCGCTGGCAGGTGGGTGACCTCGTGATGTGGGACAACCGCTGCGCCCTGCACCGCGGCCGCCTCTGGGACAGCGCGCGTTACCAGCGCGTCATGCACCGGACCACGGTGGCCGGCGACGGCCCCACCGCGTGAGGGGTCAGGTCTTACATTCCGACAATGTGCGAATGTAAGACCTGACCCCGATGTGCCGCTAGCCGGCGGTAGAGCCGGTGGTCTCTTCGGAGGCGGCGGGCTTCTGGGCGTCGTCGTCGGGGGTCATGCCGCGCATCCCGGGGCCCTCCGGCCCGCGGTGCTGCCAGCGCTGGCTCAGGAGCGTGCGCAGCTTCTCACGCTGCTCCGGGGTCAGCACCTGGCGGCTCTGCTCCAGGTTGCGGATCTGGGCCACGCGCCCATCCGCGCGCAGCTTCTCGATCTCCCGCACCTTGGTCTCGATCCGGGCCAGGTCCCGCGGCTTGTTGGGATCGGTCGAGTCCGGGGCCATCATGGTCCGCAGATCCAGCTCGGCCAGTCGCCGGTCGGCCTGCTGCTTGATGGCGTCGCGCCGCGCGTCCGTCCCGAGCTTGCGCAGGCTATCCACCTGGGCCGGCGTGAGCGCGAGCTCCTTCTGGTGACGCAGGGCCAGCCGGCTCAGCGAGAAGCGATGGGCCCCGGCCCGACGCTGCCAGCCGTGATGGCCGTGCTTGCCGCCCCCTCCGTCCGGCCGCTGGCCCCAGTGCGGGCGCGCGCCCGGCCCCGGAGCGGGGCGGGTGGCGTCCGCGGGCGCCTGCGCCAGCTGGGTGCCGTCCAGGGTCTGGGCGCCCGCCGGCAGGGCCATCCCCAGGACCAGTGCCAGTCCTGTCAGTGCAGTGCGTGCTTTCATGGTCATCCTCCTTGATCGATAACGGGGATCCCTCCATCGCGGGGCCCCGGTGGGTGCCTTGCCTCTGCCCCTATGGACGAACCAGCCGCCCCGGCCGTTGACAGGGATGCCGGAAAAGGTCAGGAGGCGATGGCCGCGGCGACCTGGCGGGAGACCAGCCGGGCATACAGGCCCCGCCGGCGGAGAAGATCCTCGTGGCGCCCCTGCTCGACCACCCGGCCCTCGTCCAGCACCACGATCTGGTCGGCGGCCCGGACGGTGGAGAGGCGGTGGGCGATCACGATGGTGGTGCGCGAGCGGGTCAGGCCGGCGAGGGCCTCCTGCACCACCTGCTCATTGACCGCGTCCAGGTGCGAGGTGGCCTCGTCCAGGATCAGGACGGGCGCCTCCCGAAGGAATGCCCGTGCGATGGCCACGCGCTGGCGCTGGCCGCCCGAGAGCTGGAGCCCGCGCTCGCCGACGCGCGTGTCGAGGCCCTCGGGGAGCGAGCGCACCAGGGGCAGCAGGGAGGCGCGCTCGATCGCGGCGGTTACCTCCGCCGCGGTGGCCTCGGGCCGCGCGATGCGGATATTTCCGCCCAGGGTGTCGTTGAAGAGGTGTGTGTCCTGCGCCACCAGCGCGATCTCGCGGCGCAGCCCTTCGAGGCGCCAGTGGCGCAGGTCGTGGCCGCCGAGCGTGATGGCGCCCGAGTCCGGGTCCCAGAAGCGCAGCAGCAGGCTCGCGATCGTGGTCTTGCCCGCGCCGGACGGGCCCACCAGCGCCACCATCGCCCCCGCGGGCACCGTGAAGGACACGTCCTGCAGCGCGGGCCGGCGTCGTCCCGGATAGGTGAAGGTGACGTTGTGGAGCGCGATGGCCGCCGCCTGCTCGCGGCGCGGGCCCGGGATCCCGGGTCCGTCGGCGATGCGCACCGGCTCGCCGTGGACCGCGTGTACGCGCCGGGTGGCCGCGAGGGTGTCGGCGAGCTGGCGGCCGACCTGCGCGATCTCCCACACCGGCACGAACGCGGACATGGCGAGCAGGGTGAGCAGCGGCAGCATCGCGCCCTCGAGCCGTCCCGCCGCCACGAGCCACGCGCCCACCAGGGTCACCGCGAGGCCGCCGAGTCCGGTGGCCACGTCCTGGAGCGCGGACTGGCGCGCGAGGTCGGCCAGGAAGGGCATGCGCGCGCCCGCGTAGGCGGTGGCCCGCGCGGCGAGCGCCTCACCGCGCTGCGCTTCCTGCTGGAACGCGACGATCTCGCCGAGCCCCTGCACGGAGTCCACCGTGTGCGCGTTCAGCTCGCCGGAGGCCTCGCGGGCGCGCGCGCTGAGCCGGTCGATGCGCCCGCGTCCGAGCACCGGGCTCAGCGCCGCGTAGGCCAGGAAGGGCAGCACCGCCAGCGCCATCGGCCATCCGAAGATGGCGAGGGTGGCGAGCACCACCGCCGGCACGAGGACCGCGACCAGGCCGGGGGTGATGGTGTGGGCGAAGAAATACTCGATCAGCTCGATGTCGTGGGTGGCCACGCCGAGGAGATCGCCGGTCCGGCGCGACGCCAGGTAGGCCGGGCCCAGCTCCACGAGCTTGCGGAAGAACCGCATGCGCATGTCGGCGAGCAGCCGGTACGCCATGTCGTGGGCGAGCCAGGACTCGAGCCAGTGCAGCACGCCGGCGAGCGGCGCGACGACGAGGAGCGACAGGAGCCATACGCCGGTCGGCTCGCCCCGGCTCACCGCCCGGACCACCAGCGCGCTCAGCAGCCCGACGCCGATGAGCGCGGCCACGCGCGCCACCCCCAGCACGAAGGTCACGACGAGCCGGCGGTGATAGCCCGCGGCCATCGCGATCAGGATGCGCCCGACCTGCCACCAGCCCGGGCCCGCCGCGCGGAGGATCGACGCGGGCTCCGCGGTCGGGGTGTCGGCCGCTTCGTCGTCGGGCGCGCGCCCGTCGCCGGTCTCCGCGGCAACGAGGCCGCCGTCGCCGATCACGCCGTCCCCGCCGCCCACGGCCTGGCCCGCCATGAGGCGCCGGTACACGCCGTCGCCCGCCATCAGGGCGGCGTGGGTGCCGCTCTCGGCCACGCGGCCTTCGTCGAGCACGAGGATGCGATCGGCGCCGATGATACTCGAGAGCCGGTGGGCGAAGATGAGCGTGGTGCGCCCGCGCATGAGCCGATCGAGCGCGTCCTGGATCGCGGCCTCGCTCTCCGCGTCCACCGAGGAGAGCGCCTCGTCCAGGATCAGGATGGGCGCATCGCGGAGCAGCGCGCGGGCGATCGCGATGCGCTGGCGCTGGCCGCCCGAGAGCCGCACCCCGCGCTCGCCGACCACCGTCTGGTAGCCCTGGGGCAGGGCCACGATGGCGTCGTGCATGTTGGCGTTGCGCGCGGCCGCTTCGAGCTCGGCCTGGCTCGCGTCGGGCCGGCCCATCCGGAGGTTCTCCTCGATGGTGCCGTGGAAGAGATAGGTGTCCTGGCTCACCACCGCGATCAGCCGCCGCAGGTCCCGCAGCGAGAGCTCGCGCAGGTCGTGCCCGCCGATGGTGACGCGGCCCGCGGTGGGATCCGCGAAGCGGAGGAGCAGACGCGAGATCGTGGATTTGCCCGCGCCGCTCGCGCCTACCACGCCCACGCGTTCCCCGGCGGCCACGCGGAAGGAGAGCTGCTCGAGCGCGGCGCGCCGGCCGCCCGGATAGCTGAACGTCACGCCCTCGAATGTGATGGAGGGCTCGATCGGGGGGTTTGCCGTGAAGCGATTGTTCTGATCGGCGACCTGAGGCTTGAGGGCGAGGAGGGCCAGGATGGACTGGGCCGCGGAGAGGCCGAGCATGCCCTGGTGCAGCACGGTCCGCAGCTCGCGCAGCGGGCGGAAGATCTCGACGCCCAGCATGAGGACCACCACGAGCGCGGTGAGCTCCATCCGGCCGTCCTGCACGCGGAAGGCGCCGATCGCCAGCGCGATCGCCGCGCCCAGCGCGATGCACACGTCGCTGATGCCGCGCGCGAGCGTGTTGGTGCTGAGCAGCCACATGGTGGCCTGGAAGAGGGCGCGGCCGCGCTCCTCGAGCAGGCGGGCGCGCGACTGGCTCTGGCCGAAGGCGGCCAGGGTGCGCAGCCCCTGGATCGCGTCCAGGAACTCGGCCCCGTAGGCCGCGTAGGACTTCGAGCGGGCGAGGCTGTGGCGGCTGTCCCAGCGATGCCACAGCGTGGGCATCAGGAAGGTGGCGATCGCGGCCAGGAAGAATACGCCGGCGAGCGGCAGATCGATCGTGGCCACCACCACGAAGATCAGGAACGGGGTCAGGGCGGACACGAAGAGCTGGGGCAGGAACTGGCCGAAGTAGACCTCGAGCTGCTGCACGCCCTCGACGACCGAGAGGATGACGTCCCCGGTTCGCGTCTGGGTGAAGTGGGCCGGGCCCAGCGCGGTGATCTGCTCGTAGAGCCGCCCGCGCAGGCGGCGCTGCACGCGCGCCGCGGTGTGATGCGCCACCATCGTGCGCCCGTACTCGAGGAGGCCGCGCAGCGCGATCAGGGCGGCCACTCCCGCGATCGGGCCAGTGAGCGTCGCGAGCGAGTCGCCCGCGAGCACGCGCCCCAGCACCCAGCCGAGCAGGGCCAGCCGGGCGGTGCCCGCGAGCACGGCCAGCAATCCGGCCAGCGTGGTGCCCGCGATGCGCAGGCGCACGCCGCGGGTGAAGGCCCAGAGCCGGGGATTCAGATACACGGCGCAGGATACCTCATCGACCACCCTGGAGGACGGGAAGGCGGCCGGCCACCGCCCGCACCTTCCGCGGGGCCGCGAGCCAGATCGCCACCGCGGAGACCACGCTGCACCCGATCGAAATCCAGAACGCGAGCGTGTAGCTGCCGGTGCGATCGTAGAGCACGCCGGTGAGCCACGGCCCCACCGCGCCGCCCGCGATCGAGGCGAGCATCAGCGTGCCGAAGATGGAGCCGTAGTGGCGGCCCTGGAAGATCTCGGCCGGGATCGCCCCGACCACCGAGGTGAGGCCGTAACCGAGCATGCCCTGGGCGACCACCATCACGTAGAGCAGCGCCGGGGTCGGGGTGACCGCCAGCAGGAGCAGCGCCGCGTAGCAGATCGCGAAGCCCACCGCGCCCGCGGTCCACACCCACTCGCGCCCGATCCGGTCCGAGAGCCAGCCGAGCGCGATCTGGCCGGGGATGCCGGCCAGGCTCACGAAGCCGAGGGCCCACGCCGCGTCGGTCGGGTTGAAGCCGATCTCGATCAGGTACTTGGTCTGGTGCACCTGCACCGCGTACCAGGCGAAGAGACCGCAGAAGTAGCCGACCGCGATCCACCAGAAGCGGGCGGTGCGGGCCGCGCGGGCGAGCGTCCAGTCCACCGCGGCCCAGGCCGTGTCCACCACGTTGGACGGGCGCGCCACCGCGCCCGCGGCCGGGGCCCGATCGCCGTCGGGCTCGAGACCCATGTCCTGCGGCCGTCGGCGCAGCAGCAGGTTGAGGGGGACGAGGAGCAGCAGCACCAGGAGGCCCATCGCCCAGCACGCGGCGCGCCAGCCCGAGCGCCCGATCAGGGTCTGCAGCCAGGGCAGCAGGATCATCGAGCCGACGCCCACCCCGGAGAAGGCGAGGCTCATCGCGAGGCCGCGCCGGCGGACGAACCAGTCGGGGAGGAAGAGCGACTGGCCGGTATAGCCCAGGCAGACGCTGCCCCCGCCCACCATGACGCCGAGGGTCGCGTAGAGGTGCCACGGCCGCGTCACCACCGTCGCGAGGAGGAGGCCCGCGCCGATCAGTAGTACCCCCAGCTCGATCACCACGCGGGGGCCGCGCCGGTCCATGAGGCGGCCGAGCGACGGGCTCAGCGCGGCCGAGACCAGGAACCCGAACGAGAACGCGCCCGCGGTGACGCCGCGCTCCCAGCCGAACTCGGCGAGGATCGGCGGGAACAGCAGCGAGAACGCGGTGCGCGCGTTGACGCCCACGCCCATGGAGACGAAGACGACGGCCACGATGACCCAGCCGTAGTAGATCGGCAGGCGCACGAAGGGGGATTGTACGCCGTTTGACTCCGCGATGGGGATTTGCCAGGATGTGCCGGCCGGCGGTCGAAGACGCTCATCGAGAGGGAGCCGACCATGACGACCACGCCCACGGTCCTGGATATCACCCAGAACGACAGTATCGCCGCGCGCGGGGGCGACAAGCTCAAGCGGCGCGTGGCCTTCGTCACCGGCGGCACCCGCGGGATCGGGGCCGCGATCTGCCGAAGCCTGGCCAGCCAGGGCGCGGTTCTGGCCGCGGGCTACGCGGGCAACGACGACGCGGCCAAGAAGTTCCGCGACGGCTTCGCCACCACCTACGGCACCGAGGTGAGCATCCACAAGGGCAACGTGGGCGAGGCGGCGGACTGCCGGCGCACCATCGACGAGGTGATCGCGGCCCACGGGCGGCTCGACATCCTGGTCAACAACGCGGGCATCACCATCGACAAGACGGTGCTCAAGCTCTCCGACGAGGACTGGTTCAAGGTGCTCAACGTCAACCTCTCCGGCGCCTTCTTCCTGTCCCAGGCCGCGCTGCGGCACATGGCGGAGCGGGGGAGCGGGCGCATCGTGAACGTCTCGAGCGTCATCGGTGAGATGGGCAATATCGGCCAGGCCAACTACGCGGCGTCCAAGTCGGGGCTCTTCGGCCTCACCAAGACCCTCGCGCGCGAGGCCGCCTTCCTGCTCGCCAAGGCGGGGCGGCTCGCGGAGCCCGACGGGGTCGGGCTCACCGTGAACACGGTGACCCCCGGCTTCATCGCCACCGAGATGCTCGAGCACATCCCGGCCAAGCTGCTCGAGAAGATCGTCGGCCAGATCCCGCTCGGGCGCCTCGGCAAGCCCGAGGAGATCGCGCGCGTCGTGCACTTCCTGGCCGCCGACGCGTCGAGTTACATCACCGGCCAGGTCTGGGGCGTCAACGGCGGCCTGGACATGTAGCGAAACCCATCGACAGGAGACCTCCATCATGTGCGTGGACGACGATTCCTTTCCTCCCATCCCTCCGATCTCGGGCGGCTCGGCCGGCTCCCGCGACTTCCATCTCTCCTCGAGCGACGGCACCCGCGTCATGGCCCACGCGGCCCGCGCGGCCAAGCCCACCGGGGCGGGCATGATCGTCATCCCGGACGTGCGGGGCCTGCACCCCTACTACAAGGAGCTCGCCGACCGCTTCGCGGAGGTCGGGGTGGACGCGGTCGCGATCGATTTCTTCGCGCGCACCGCGCCGTCCGAGGACCGCAGCGAGGCCTTCGACTTCATGTCGCAGGTGCCCCTGACCAAGCCGGAGACCCTCCAGGCCGACATCGCGGCCGCCGCCGCGTACCTCCGTACCGCCGACGGCGGGCAGGTGAAGTCGCTCTACTCGGTGGGCTTCTGCTTCGGCGGGGCGCTGTCGTACCTGCAGGCGGCGAGCGGGCTCGACTACGCGGGAGTGATCGGCTTCTACGGCTGGCCGTCCGGGCTCAAGCGCTGGCCGGATCGCCCCAAGCCGGTGGACGCGGTGCCCCGCTACAAGTGCGCGGTGCAGTCGATCTTCGGGGGCGCCGACGAGGGCATCCCGCCCGCGGACGTGGAGGGCTTCGACGCGGCGTGCCGCAAGGCCAACGTCAAGCACGACATGAAGGTGTACCCGGGGGCGCCGCACAGCTTCTTCGACCGCAAGTACACCGAGTTCGCGGACGCCTCGGCCGACGCGTGGCAGCGCGTGCAGGCCTTCGTCAGCGGAAAGTAGGGATCACCTCGCGGGTGAGGATGTCGAGCGTCCGCCGCATCTGATCGAGGGAGAGGAGGCCGCTGGGGTTCAGCTCGGCGACGATGCCGCTGAGCCCCAGGTCCTCCGCGATCTCACCGAGGCGCTCGCGCAGCGACGCCGCGGTGCCGAAGGCGACGCGGGTCTTCAGCAGCTCGTCGTACGGCATCGTGGTGATCCGGTCCGCCATGACCTGCCGGCGGTCACCCGGGCCGGTGTCGTTGCGGCCGAGGCCGGATCGGATCAGCTCGATGTGCCGCTGGAAGAAGTAGGTCATGGCCTCTCGCGGCTCCTCGCGCGCGGCCGCCTCGGTCGGGGCCGCGTACACCGGGATGCGCAGGTACACGTCGGCCTCGCCGGCCTGGCCCGACTCGCGCCACGCCTCCCGATACGTCTTGAGGTGCCCGCGCAACAGCGGGATGTCCAGATCACGCAGCCCGATGAAGAGCGGCAGGCCCAAGCGGGCCACCTGGGGGAACGTCTCCGGTGAGTTGGCGGCCATACGCATCGGCGGATGCGGCACCTGATACGGGGTCGGGGAGACCGTGACGTTCTGGACGCGGTAGAACTTGCCGTCGTAGCTGAACGGCTGGCCCTTCCAGGCGAGGCGGATGATCTCGAGCGACTCGAGGAAGCGCGCCTGGCTTTCGCCGTAGGGCACCCCGAGGAGATCGTAGGTGCGCGCGGAGCCGCTGCGACCGACCCCGAAGTCGAGGCGCCCCTCGCTGAGTTGATCCACGGTGGCCGCTTCCTCGGCGATGCGCAGCGGGTTGCCGAGCGGCAACACCTGCACCGCGATGCCCACGCGCAACCGGCGGGTGCGGGCGGCGATGAAGCTGGCGAGGGCGAGGGGGGCGGACTGGATCGAGCGGTTGCCGTTGAAGTGGATCTCGCCGAGCCAGACCCCGTCGAGGCCGCCCGCCTCCGCGGCGTCCGCCAGGTCGATCGTCTCGCGCAGCGTGGCGCCTTCGCTGACGCCGCGGCGGCGCTCCTCCAGGAAGATCCCGAAATGCATGGGGTGTCCGGTCCCTCCGCCCGCGCATCTTGCGCCGGAGGGCTTCCGTCGTCAAGTCACTCCGGTACGAGATCGGCGAGCCACGCCTCCGCCTCGCGGGGCCGGCGCAGGGGCACGATCCGGAGGTGGGCGTGCTCGGGCTGGGCGAAGAGGATCGGGAGCTCGCGCCGGTAGGCCCAGTAGGTCTTGACGAGCCAGTGGAAGAGCGACTTCTCCGACCAGAGACGGCAGTGCTCCCAGAAGTACTCGCGGTTACCGTTCCAGAGGATCTCGCCGGTGACGGCCCGGCGGACCGTCCGCGAGGTCAGGCGGGCGAGCACGAGCGGGAAGGCGTAGTCGAGCCAGACGATGGTGTCCGCCCGGGACCACAGCAGATCACGGACGCGACTGTAGTTGCCGGCCACCACCCAGCGGGATCCCGCGGTGGCACGCTCCACGCGGGCCCGGAAGACGTCGGGGGCGGCCTGGGTCCAGCCCGCAGCCCAGAAGAGCTCGTCGAGCTCCACGTACGCGGTGCCGAGCTTCGCGGCCGCCTGGCGCGCGAGGGTGGACTTGCCCGATCCGGTCGCGCCGACCACCACGACGCGCGCGAGCCCGCGCATCTCGGGCCGCGGTACCGTCAAGTCACTCCCGCGGGCGCTCGATCACTCGATCACTGAGCACGAGCTGGAACCGGCTCGCCTGGACGACCGGGAGATCATCCGGCTTCGTGCCGTTCAGGATGCGGTGGACGTAGCGCGCTCCGTGGCGATAGTTCTCCCGCAGGTCTCCCCCGTACGACATCAATCCCCCGGCCACCGCCGGGCTCCGATTCTCGTAGATCGCGGGCAGGCGCGGCCGGGCCGCGTGGGCGGCGACCCGGCGCTTCTCGACCGCGAGCAGGAAATCGAACTGCACGAGTAGCGCGTCCCGGCCCTTCAACGTCTCGAACGCGCGCCCGCGCCACCACCGGCCACGCGGCGGTGGCCCCGCCGAGCAGCGCGACGAACGCGCGGCGCCTCACCGCCTAGATCTCCGAGTAGCCGCTGCCGCGCGTGTCCACCCCGCGGCCGCGGCCCGTCTCGATCCAGCCGAACTCGCGGAGGATCTGCTGGCTGTAGGTCACGCGACCGCTCACCCGCTCGACCGGCTCGGTGGCCAGCAGCAGCGCGGCCCGCGCCATCAGCAGCGGGGGCTCGCCGCGCGGGTCGTCGAGGCCAGTCACGAGCCGGTGGTACACGGTGCCGGGGGTGGGCACGACCTGCGACGGGGCGAGCGACGTGACGGAGATCCCGTACTGGAAGACCTCCGAGGCCAGGCCCTGAGTGAAGCGCTCGAGCGCCGCCTTCTCGGCTCCGTAGCAGGTGCCGCCGCGCGCGCCCGCCGCGTTATCCGGATACGGCCCGCGCCCCGGCCCGATCGCGGAGCCCGAGGAGATATTCACGATGGCGCCGCTCTTGTGGAAGATCATGTCGCGGAGCACGAGCTGGCTGAGCACGAACGGGGCCTGGAAGTTCACGGCCCACGAGCGCATCCACTTGCCGACCGGGTAGTCCTTCACCGGGATGTAGTAGGTCAGCGCCGCGTTGTTGACCAGCACGTCCACCGGGCCGTAGTGCGCGCGCGCGGCGTCGATCAGCCGCTCGCACTCCGCGGGGTCCGCGATGTTCGCGGCGATCGCGTGGGCGTCTCCGCCCGCCTCGCGGATGCCGGCCACGGTGGTCTCGAGCGAGCCCGCGAGGGGATGCTGGCCTTCTTGCAGGGTCCGAGCGGCGCAGATCACGCGTCCGCCCTCGGATGCGAAGAGCCGGGCGATGTCGGCGCCGATGCCGCGACTCGCTCCGGTTACCACCACGACCTTGCCGTCCAGTCGGCCCATGAGATCCTCCGGGCCGCTATTCTCCACGATGGACGCGCCCGGTCAACCGGCTCGGGAGCCGGCCGACCGGGCGGGGCTGCGGGCTAGGACGCGGTGACGCGCAGGCGCTCGCCGGGAAAGATGCGGTCCGGACGCTCGAGACCATTCCAGCGCGCGAGCTGCGCCGCGGACACGCCGTACTGCCGGGCGATGCGCCAGACCGATTCGCCCGCCTGGACCACGTGGACGCCGGCCCGAGGGGCCGGCGCGATGCGCCGCGGAGCCGCGTCGAGCTCGACCGCGGCCTGGATCGCGGCCGCGCTGCCGAGCGGGATCTTGAGCTCGTAAGAGGTATCGGGCGGGATCTGCTTCTGCCAGAGCTCCGGATTGAGCTGCTCGAGGTCCGCAAGGGGAACACCCGAGAGCCCGGCCAGCCGCATGAGGCGGCTGCCCTTGGGCACGGTCACGACGTCATAGCGCACCGGCTCTTCCGGCACCACCGTGAAGCCATAGTGCTCGGGCTGACGGCCGATCAGGGTCGCCGCGTGGATGGCGGGAACGAAGTTCTTCGTCTCTGGCAGCAGGTGCGGGCTGCGACGGTGAAGAACCCAGAAGTCGCGTGAGCCCGAGCCCTGGATCGCCTGTTGCACCCGGACCTCACCCGCGTTGTAGGCCGCCTGGGCCAGGTCCCACGAGCCGAAGACGGTGTAGAGATCCCGCAGGTAGTTGGCCGCGGCCACCGTGGACTTCTCGGGGTCGAGGCGCTCGTCCATCCATCGGTCCACCCGGAGACCGTAGAGGCGGGCGGTGGGGGCCATGAACTGCCAGAGGCCCTTGGCGCCGGCCTTGGAGACCGCCACCGGGTTGAAGCCGCTCTCGATCATGGCGGTGAAGACCAGCTCTTCCGGCAAGCCCTTCTCCTTGAAGATGTCCAGGATCATGGGTAGATAGCGGCCGGATCTCGCCAGGCGGGTCTCCGTGATCTCCCGCCGATAGCCGGTCTGGAAGCGCTCCAGGAAGAACCGCACGTGCTCGTTGATCTGCACCCGGTAGGCCGCGGCCGGGGCCGGCCGGGCGACGGCCCGGGTCGGCTCGGTGACCAGGGCCAGGCTCACCGCCTGCACCACCGGGGTCTCCCGGGCCTGAGCCGGCTGGCCGAAGGTGTCGGCGAGGGCTTCGGCGGGGAGGGGCCAGGCCACCTGGACCAGCCCGACCGGCTCTGTCGGCATCAGGTTCGCAGCCATCGCGATGGGGGGTTCGGTCTCGGCTCGAGCCGGTGCAGCCAGGGTCAAACTGCCCACAAGGAGCAGCACGCTACCGGTCACCAAGGTCCACGTTGATTTAGCCATGGCAGGCTAGGAGAGCAAGGCCTATTCCAATGACAACTACTTAATTTAACAGATGTTTTCAAGCTGACAGGGGGATCCCAAATCCCTCTCTGAGTACCTCCCCACCCACCATGGGTGAGTTGCCCCCCACGAATCTTTTGCATGGCCCGGAGATTGCTCCTGACCCTTGACGGGCCGCCTGACCGGCCCCATGCTGATCGGCACTCATGGCCTCGGAGCCCGCGCCCGGCAGCCCGTTCGACGGATACGCGCGCCGGGCGACGCCGGCCCCTGATCCGGAGCTGACCCAGGTCGGTCCCGGCACCCCCGGCGGCGAATACCTGCGGCGCTTCTGGCAGCCGGTCGCCTTCATGCGCGATCTGGACGGACCGCCGCGCCGCGTGCGCATCCTCGGCGAAGATCTCGTGGTCTTCCGCGATCGCGGCGGGCGCACCGGCGTGCTCCATCTGCACTGCGCGCATCGCGGCACCTCGCTCGAGTTCGCCATTCCGCTCGAGCGCGGCCTGCGCTGCTGCTACCACGGCTGGGTGTACGACGTGGACGGGCGCTGTCTCGAGACGCCGGGCGAGCCCGGGGGCAGCCGCCTGTGCGAGCGCGTGTGGCAGGGCGCGTATCCCACGCACGAGTTCTGCGGACTCGTCTTCGCGTATCTGGGTCCGCCCGAGCGGACGCCCGCATTTCCGCTCTACGACACCTTCGAGGTGCCGGGCCACACCCTGATGCCCGCGGCCGAGTTCACGCTGCCGTGCAACTGGCTCCAGGTGAAGGACAACAGCATGGACCCGGTGCACACCGCGTTCCTGCACGCGCTGTCGAGCGGCTACCAGTTCAGCGTGAACGATCTGGTCTGGGTGCGTGTCTGTGACTTCATGCCGCCGAACGTGCACCAGTTCACGCGCGAGATCGAGGAGGCGGCCGCGCCGAAGGGGGCGACCCGGCCGGTGATCATCCGCTGGGCGGTGCCCAACGACGACACGTGCACCACGAACTTCGAGCTGGCCCAGGTGGATCCCGCGTGGGGCCTCTCCGCCGAGGAGGTCGCGCGGCCCGGCTTCGGGCAATCCGGGGACCGGCCGTACGACGCCCGCCAGCGCTTCCCCGCCGACTACGACGCCCAGTCGAGCCAGCGCTCGGTCGCGGTCCACGCCCTCGAGCACCTGGCCTCCACCGACCGCGGCGTCATCATGCTCCGGCGCATCGTGCGCGACGGCATCCGCGCGGTGTCGGCCGGGCAAGATCCGTGGGGCACGCACTGGCCGGACGGGAAGGTGATCCCCACCCACACCCAGGATCTCGTGCTGCGAATCCCGCCCGCCGCGACCCCGGAGGCGGACCGTCGCCTCGTGCGGGAGACCGGGCGGCGCGCGGTCACCGGCTAGGGGCGGCGGCGCATGTGGATCGTCCGGATCGCGCTCGACCGGCCCTACACCTTCATCGTCCTCGCGCTCCTGATCCTGATCGCCAGCCCGGTGGTCATCTCGCGCACCCCGGTCGACATCTTCCCCAACGTCAACATCCCGGTCATCGCGGTGGCCTGGCAGTATCGCGGCCTCAATACCGAGGAGCTCGAGGGGCGCATCACCACCAACTACGAGCGGGTGCTCACCACCACGGTGGACAACATCCAGCGCATCGAGTCCACCACCGTGAACGGGCAGGCCATCATCAAGGTCTACCTGCAGCCGAACGCGAGCCTCGACACCGCCAACGCCCAGATCACCGCGATCTCGCAGACCGTGATCCGCCAGTACCCGCCCGGCACCACCCCGCCGCTGATCATCAACTTCAGCGCGTCCAGTGTGCCGATCCTGCAGCTCGCGCTGTCGGGCGAGGGACTCGCCGAGCAGCAGCTCTTCGACCTCGGGGTCAACTTCCTGCGCCCGCAGCTCGTGACGATCCGGGGGGTGGCGATCCCGTTCCCCTTCGGGGGCAAGCAGCGCCAGGTGATGGTGGACATCAGCCCGCGCCAGCTCCAGGCCAAAGGGCTCTCGCCCGCCGAGGTGCTCGACACCCTGAACCTGCAGAACCTCGTCCTGCCGTCGGGCACCGCCAAGATCGGCGGGTTCGAGTACGACGTGACCCTGAACGCGGCCCCGCGGACGGTGGCGGAGCTGGCCGACGTGCCGCTCAAGGTCGTCGGCAACTCCACCATCTACCTGCGCGACGTGGCCAACGTGCGCGACGGCTTCGGGGTGCAGACCAATATCGTCCGGCGCGACGGGCGGCGCGGCACCCTGCTCACCGTGCTCAAGAGCGGCAACGTCTCCACCCTCGAGATCGTGGACAACATCCGCCGGGCCATTCCCCGGGTCGCGAGCACGCTGCCCCCCGAGCTCAAGGTGGACCTGCTCGCCGACCAGTCGGTCTTCGTGCGGAGCGCGGTGATGGGGGTGATCCACGAGGCGGTCATCGCGGCGTGCCTGACCGCCCTGATGATCCTGCTGTTCCTCGGGAGCTGGCGCAGCACCCTCATCATCGCGGTGTCGATCCCGCTCTCGATCCTGAGCTCGGTGATCGCGCTGAGCGCGCTGGGCGAGACGATCAACATCATGACTCTCGGCGGGCTCGCCCTCGCGGTGGGCATCCTGGTGGACGACGCGACGGTCACCATCGAGAACATCGAGCGCTACCTGGAAGAGGGCCGGGAGCTGCGGGGCGCGATCTTCGACGGCGCAGCCCAGATCGCGGTGCCCACCCTGGTCTCCACCCTCTGCATCTGCATCGTGTTCCTGCCCATGTTCTTCCTGAGCGGGACCGCCCGGTACCTCTTCGTGCCGCTCGCGGAGGCGGTGGTCTTCGCGATGCTCGCCTCCTACGTGCTCTCGCGCACGCTCGTCCCCACGCTGGCCATGTACCTGCTGCGCGCGAAGGCCCACCACGACGCCCCGACCCGGAACCCCCTCGTGCGCCTGCAGCGGGGCTTCGAGCGCGCATTCGACCGGATCCGGGCCGCCTACCGGGCCTGGCTCGAGCGGCTGCTCTCGCGGCGGGCCGCCTTCGTGGCCGCGTTCCTCGCCGCGTGCCTGTGCGCCTGGCTGCTCGTGCCCTGGCTCGGGGAGAACTTCTTCCCGACGAGCGACAACGGACAGTTCATCCTGCACCTGCGCGCCAAGACCGGCACCCGGATCGAGGAGACCGCCCGCCTCGCCGACCTGGTGGAGGCGTCGATCCGGCGGGAGATCCCTCCGGAGGAGCTCGACAACATCATCGACAACATCGGCCTGCCCTACTCCACGATCAACTACATGTACAGCCGCTCCGGGTTCATCGGCGCGGCCGACGCCGACATCCTGGTCACCCTCAAGGAAGGGCACCGGCCCACCGCCTATCACATGCGCGGCCCTTCGTGCCCGCCGACATCGTGACCCAGATCCTGAACTTCGGCCTGCCCGCGCCGATCGACGTGCAGATCGAGGGGAACGACATGGAGGGCAATCGCCAGGTCGCCAACCGACTGCTCGACGACCTCCGGCGCGTTCCCGGCCTGACCGATCTCCGTCTCCAGCAGAACTTCGACACCCCGAGGCTCCAGGTGACGGTGGACCGGGTCAAGGCGGCGGGCGCCGGCTTCACCCCGCGGGATGTCGCGAACAGCGTGCTGCTCTCGCTCGCGGGCAGCGGCACCACCACCCCGACCACGTTCCTCAACTGGCAGAACGGGGTGAGCTACAACCTGGTCACCCAGGCGCCCCAGTACAGCATCCAGTCGCTCCAGGATCTGCAGAACATCCCGATCGGGGCCGCGGGCGCGCGGCCCCAGAACCTGGGGGACATGGCGTCCATCGCGCGCGCCAGCTCGATGGCGGTGATCTCCCACTACAACACCCGCCGGGTGGTAGACATCTACGGCTCGGTGCAGGACCGCGACCTCGGCGCGGTGGGTCGCGACATCACCAGGATCGTCGACACCCATCGCCCGAACCTGCCGCGCGGCAGCTTCGTGACCCTGCGCGGCCAGGTCGAGACCATGCGCGCCTCCTACCTGGGCCTCCTGGGCGGGCTCGCCTTCGCGATCGTGCTCGTCTATCTCCTGATCGTCGTCAACTTCCAGTCGTGGCTCGACCCGTTCATCATCATCACCGCGCTCCCCGCCGCCCTCGCCGGCATCATCGTGTTCCTCTTCCTGACCGGGACCACCCTCAGCGTGCCCGCCCTCATGGGTGCGATCATGTGCATGGGGGTGGGGACCGCCAACAGCATCCTGGTGGTGTCCTTCGCCAGGGATCGGCTCAACGAGCACAGCGACGCCCGCCTCGCCGCCGTCGAGGCGGGCGCCACCCGGTTCCGGCCCGTGCTGATGACCGCGCTGGCCATGATCATCGGCATGATCCCGATGGCGCTGGGTCTTGGCGAAGGCGGCGAGCAGAACGCCCCCCTGGGGCGCGCGGTCATCGGCGGCCTCCTGCTCGCGACCGTCGCGACCCTGCTCTTCGTGCCCGCGGTGTTCAGCCTGCTCCACGGCCGCCGCGCCGCCCGCGCGGGGAGCGCGGCATGAAGAGCTGGCGCGGCTCCTCCGGCTTCTGGATCTTCCTGGTCGCGGTGCTGGTACTGGGCGGCGCCATCTACGCGGGACTCCACGGCCGGCGGGGCGCCGACGCGGCGCTGAAGCGGATGACCGAGGAGGCGGCGGTGCCCACGGTGGCGGTGGTCTACCCGGGCACGACGACCGCCAACGACGAGCTGGTGCTGCCGGGCACCGCGCGCGCGTTCACCGACGCGGTCATCTACGCGCGGGCCAGCGGGTACCTCAAGAAGCGCTACGTGGACATCGGCACGCGGGTGACCGCGGGCCAGCTCCTCGCCGAGCTCGAGACGCCGGAGCTCGACCAGCAGCTCCGGCAGGCCCGCGCGGAGCTGGAGAACGCGCGGGCGACCATGGAGATGGCCCGGACCACGTCCGAGCGGTGGCAGACCCTCCTCAAGCGGGACGCGGTGTCGCGCCAGGAGACGGACGAGAAGGTCAGCGACTACAACGCTCGGCGGGCGATCGTGGATTCCAACGGCGCCAACGTCAAGCGGCTCGAGGACCTGCAGGCCTTCCAGCGAATCACCGCGCCCTTCGCGGGCATCATCACCGCGCGCAACACCGACATCGGCGCCCTCATCGACGCGGGCGGCGCCGCGCGCGAGCTCTTCCGCCTGGCCGCGATCGACAAGCTGCGGGTGTCCGTCTCGGTGCCGCAGGCCTACGCCCAGGCCGCGCAGCCCGGCACCCCGACCGCGGTCACCCTCGAGGAGATGCCCGGCCGGGTCTTCCGCGGCACGCTGGCCCGGACCTCCAACGCCCTCGACCCGGTCACCCGGACGATGGTGAGCGAGGTCGAGGTGGAGAACTCCACCGGCGAGGTGCTGCCCGGCGCCTACGTGGTGGTGCGGCTGCGGGTGGGCCGCGAGAACCGCGGGCTCACCATTCCCGCCAACACCCTGCTCTTCCGCTCGGAGGGCCTGCAGGTCGCGGTGGTGCGCAACGGGCGCGCGGAGCTGGTGGGGGTGACGATCGGTCGCGACTACGGCGGCAGCGTGGAGGTGGTGTCGGGCGTGGGCGCGAAGGACGCGGTGATCCTCGACCCCTCCGACTCGCTGGTCAGCGGCGCCGCGGTCCGCGTGCGCCCGAGCGAGCCCCCGAAGCCGAAGCCCGGCGGGTAGACGCCGGCCGCGCGGCGGCCGGGGCGGGCCCGCTCGCGTGCCAGCGCGCGACCTCCTCGCAGGTGGTGAACCACACGCCGCGGGCGCGGCGCATGAAGGTCACCAGGTCGTCCAGCAGGGCGACGCGGGAGGCGCGTCCGCTCACGAACGGGTGGCAGGTCAGCACGAAGCAGCCGTTCTCCGCGTGCATCGCCGCGAACTCCTTGCTCCACATCTGGAGCACGCGGCCCGGATCCGCGATCGCGTTGGTGGCCCCGTAGACGTGGCGGAAGAGCGGCGCGTCGTCGAGCAGCCACTGCACCGGCACCTCGGTGAGCGGGCCCTGAGGGGTCGGCACGTCGTACGGCACGTCGTTGCCCATCAGGGAGCTGTCGTAGAGGAAGCCGTGGCGCTTGAGCAGCTCGGGTGTCCACACGTTGACGTCCCAGGAGGGCGACCGGTAGCCGGCCGGCCGCACCCCCAGGCGCGAGCCCAGGATCTCGAGCTGCTCGCGCATCACGCGGTCTTCCTGCGCCTCGTCGAGGAAGCCGAGGGCCTCGTGCATGTTGCCGTGGGCCCCGATCTCGTGGCCCGCGTCCCGGATGCGCCGGCACGGCTCGAAGTGGTGCTCGACCGTCCAGCCCGGGATGAAGAAGGTGGCCCGGAGCTTCAGGCGGTCCAGCAGGCGCAGGATCCGGTCCACCCCCACCCGGGGCCCGAAGCGCCGCTCCTCGAGGTCGCCGAGGCTGCGCCGCGCCTTCTCGGGCTCGCGGAAGAGGAAGCCGGACTCCGCGTCGAAGTCGAACGAGAGGACCGCGGCGGATCGCCGGCCCTCGGGCCACGGATAGCGCGCGCCGGTCATCCCGACACCCAGCCGCCGCTCGGGTGGAGGATCTGCCCGGTGAGGTAGCCGGCCTCGTCGGCGGCCAGCACCACCGCATAGTAGGCCACGTCCTCCACGCCGCCGAAACGGTGCAGGGGCAGCTCGGCGAGGCGGCGCGCGCGATACTCCGGCGTCATCACGTCGCGGCTCATGTCGGTATCGATCCCGCCCGGCGCGATCGCGTTCACGGTGATGCCGTGGACGCCGACGCCGGCCGCTTGCTGCGCTCGAGCCAGAAGCGGGCCAGGTCCACCGGGCGCGGCCACCACACGCGGCCCTTGCCCAGGATGAGCTGGATGAGCCGCTCGACCATGCGGAGGCGGGACGGCCGCCCGATGATCTGGGGATGGGCGAGCCAGTTGAAGAAGCCGCCCTCCGCGTAGAGGCCCTCGAACTCCTCGGACCAGATCTCCCAGACGTCCTGCTGGCTCCAGATGCCGTTGCCGACCGGCGGCACCGCGCTCCACAGGAAGAAGGGCGCGTCGTTGTTGCACCACGCGGTGGGGAACTCCACGAGGGGCCCGTGGGCGGTCTGGTGGCAGTAGGGCAGGTCGGTGTCGAGCGCGTTGCTGTGATAGACGAAGCCGTGCCCGGCGAGCAGCTCCATCGTGTGCCGGCTGGGATCGGCGGACGGGGTGCGCGAGCCGAGCGGGGTGACCCCCAGCACCTTCTTGAAGATGGCCAGGCTCTTCAGCAGCAGCTCTTCTTCTTCCTCACGGCTCTTCATGAAGAAGGGCTTCTCGTGCAGGTAGCCGTGGTGACCCACCTCGTGGCCGTGCTTCAGGATCTCCTCGCAGAGGGCGGGATAGCGCTCCACGATCCAGCCCGGGATGAAGATGCAGGTCTTGATCCCGTAACGGTCGAGCAGCTCGAGGATGCGGGGCATCCCGGTCTTGGGCCCGTAGGCGCCCATCCACATGTGGAGCGGCCGCTCGGCCAGCGCCGGATCGCGATGGATCCACGGGCTCTCGCCGTCGAGGTCGAACGTCATCATGACGGCGCAGCGCGCGCCGTCGGGCCAGGTCACCGTCTCCGCCATCGCGTCCTCCGGGCGAGCCCACGTTGGTATGCCGGGTGGGTCGCGCGCCCGAGGATAGTCCAGGCGCGCGCGGCCCCGCAACCGGCCTTGACCTGGCGGAAGGGCTCCCCCATCCTGGATCGCATCTCCGATCGCGGTGGATGGTGGCCGGGACGCCTGGCTCGAAGCGATGGCCCGGGAACCCGCGGCCCGTCTCCCGCGTTGAAGGCTCGGGAGGGCTTGCCATGCTGATATCGCACCGTCACGTCGCGCGGCTCGGCGTCCTACTGCTCACGCTGCTGACCACCGCGCTGCCCGGCCCGGCCGTCGCGGACGGCGGCGGGGGCGGCCAGGGGGCCACGTCCACCAGCCCCGCCAAGCCCGAGGATCCGCAGTACACCGCGGCGGTGAAGGCGATCAAGGCGAACGAGTACGCGAAAGCGATCCCGCTGCTCCAGGGGGTGGTCTCGCGTGACGACAAGAATGCCGACGCCTTCAACTGGCTGGCCTATGCCACCCGCAAGACCGGCGACCCGGCGGCCTCGCTCCCGCTCTACCAGAAGGCGCTCGCCATCGATCCCAAGCACAAGGGCGCGCACGAGTACATCGGCGAGGCCTATCTGATGCTCGACAACCTGCCCAAGGCCAAGGAGCACCTCAGCACGCTCAACTCGCTCTGCCTCCTCAGCTGCGGCGAGTACCGCGATCTCAAGCGCGCGGTCGAGGCCTACGAGAAGAGCGGCGGCAAGTCCAAGCCCACCGCGTCCTCCAACTAGGGGCCAGGTCTTACATTCCGACAACTGTGTGAATGTAAGACCTGACCGCAGCGGCTGACCCGAGGGGCTAGGCGAAGCCGTAGAGGCGGGCGGCGTTGTCGCAGACGATCGCGCGGCGAGTCGCGGCCGGGAGATGGCCGAGCTCGCGGGCGACGTACTCGCGGGAGTCGGGCCACACCCCGTCGGGGTGCGGGAAGTCGGAGCCCCACATGACCTTGTCCACGCCCAGCTCGTCGAGCAGCTTCACGCCCACCGGATCGGTCTGGTAGGTCGCCCACACCTGGCGCTTCCAGTACTCGCTCGGCGGCATCGTGAGCGAGAGATCCTTGAACTGGTCCTCCCACTCTCCGTCCATGCGCCAGAGGATGTAGGGGATCCAGCCGATGCCGGCCTCGCCCAGCACCACGCGCAGCCGCGGGAAGCGCTCGAGCACGCCGCCGTAGATCATGGCCATCAGGATATTGGCCATGTTGATCTGGAAGCCGGTGATGTGGGTCGCGAAGGCGATCCGGGCCGCGCGCTTCTGCGCGTCGGTCACGTCGGCCCCCGCGCGGGTGAGGTCGGAGCCGAGGAACACGAGCTTCTGCATGTCCTCGGGGAGCCGGCTGCCGATGGTGTGGAAGTGCAGGGGCAGGCCGCTCGCGCTGATGACCTCCCAGAGCGGGTTCCAGTAGGGATCCCACAGCGGGGTCAGGTCCGTCGAGTTGGCGATGTCGAGCCCGCGCACCGCACCCCGCTTGGCCACCCGCTCCACCTCCGCGATCGCCGCGTCGATCGGGCCGTTCGGGATCGACGCGAGCCCCGCGAAGCGCTCGGGGTGTGTCGAGCAGAAGTCGGCGAGCCACTCGTTGTAGACCCGCATCACCTCCACGACCGCCTCCTGATCGTTCATGCGGCCGGTGGCGCCCAGGATGCCGTAGAGCACCTCCGCCTGCACCCCGTCCAGGTCCTGATCCTTCAGCCGCAGCTCCGGCACGGTCAGCCGCCGGATGCCCTTCTTGCCGTCCGAGTAGAGCCCGGTCTCGGCCATGCGGTCCGCGCGATGGATGCGCCCGGGGACGTACTCGCGCCCGGCCGAGCCCATGCCGCACGCGAGCCCGAGGTTGGCGCCCTTCGTGGTGACCCACGTGGGCCCCTTGGGCTGATCGATCACGTGGGGCATGCGGTCGCGCAGCGCGGCCGTCGCGTTGGTGGTGAAGAGATCCGGCGGCAGCCAGCAGAGATCGAGGTGGCAATCGGCGGAGATCATCTCGTAGCGCATGGGGGTCTCCTCAGGGCTTGAGCCGGACGTCTTCGTAGGGCGCCGAGTACGGGAACGCGGGAATGAGGGCGAGCGCGGGCTCCTCCACGCGAGGGCCCACGCCGCGGATGAAGCCGTTCTCCCAGATGGGGGCGAAGATCTTCTTCTCGTGCAGGATACGCTGGATCTGGTGCAGCATCTCCTCACGCTTCTTGCGGTCGCGCTCGCGGGCCTGCCGCTCGAAGAGGTCCTGAACCTCGGGCAGCACGCCCGCGGCGTAGGGGCCGCCCTTGACGGCCAGGATGGCCAGCCGGGTAGCCGCGTTGCCCGCGGGGCCGAGCCCGCCGAAGACCAGGCCCTTGAGCCTGCCCTGGGGCCAGGCCGAGAAGAAGGCGGCGCGCTCCATGGTTCGGATCTTCACGCGGATGCCGACCGCGGCCAGGTAGTTCGCGATGGCCTCGCCGGCGCCCTCGTAGGGCGGCGCGATCGTGAAGTCGCCCGCGTCGAGCCCGCGCGGGAAGCCGGCCTCCGCGAGCAGGCGCTTGGCCCGCGCGGGGTCGTAGGGATCCGGGTCGATGGGCAGCGCGAAGTCGAGGGTGCGCGGCACCACGTTGCCGGTGAGCCCGCCGAACCCGAGCTGCTCGGCGTCGTTCATCGCGCGCCGGTCGATGGCGTAGCTGGCCGCCGCGCGCACCCGCGGATCCTGCCAGGGCGAGCCGGCCTCCCACTGGCCCCGGAAGTCGAGGAAGAAGACGGTGTTGCTGCGCACCGCCATCAGCCGCAGGCCCGGGGTGCGCCGCACCTCCTCCGCGATGGGGCCGTTGAGGAAGTAGGCCACGTCCACGTCGCCCCGCTTGAGCGCGGCCGCGCGCGTCGTCTCGTCGGGGAGGCTGCGGAAGATCAGCTTCTTGACCGCGGGCGTCTTCCGCCAGTAGCCGTCGAAGGCCTCGAGCTGCAGCTCCACGCCGGGGGTGAAGCTGATCACCTTGTAGGGCCCCGCTCCGATCGGGGCCTTCTTGAAGCCCTCGTCGCCGACCTGCTCGACGTACTTCTTCGGCACGATCCAGCCCGCGGTGCTCGCGGTGGTGCCGTAGAAGGTGATGAAGTCCGACCACGGCTCCTTCAGGTGGAACTGGATGCGCCGAGGGTCGAGCACGCGGACTTCCTGGACGCGCTCCTTGAACGTGGTCGCGTTCGCGCCGCGGTAGCGCTCGAAGGAGAACTTCACGTCCTCGGCGGTGACGCGCTCGCCGTTGTGGAAGCGTGCGTTGGCGCGCAGGGTGAAGTCGTAGACGAGCCCGTTGGGCGAGACGGTCCACGACTCGGCGAGGCTCCCGACGCTGGGGCCCGACGGCATCGGCTTGAGCAGCGCGTCGTGCACCGCATAGAGGGTGAGGAAGGGGGTGATCGAGCCCTCGGTCTCCGCCGGATCGAGCCAGCGGGGGGCGAGGGTGAAGTGGACCGCCCAGGTCATCTGGCCCGCGGGCGCGCTCCCGCCCGTCTGCGCCGACCCGACCGCGGCCGGGCACGTCAGCAGCGCGATGACGACGAGTGCCCCGATGAGTCGTCGCATGGGCAAGCCCTCCCGGGCGAGCCGAGGGCCCGATGATATAAACCTATTCAAGTTGAGTAAAGCGAAGAGTTTACGAGACGTTAGACGAAGGAAAATCTAACTCAGCAAAGTAGCGCGGATTATTTAGCGAAGCTGAATCTTGAGTGCCCGAATCGTCTCCGCATCTGAGAGGCGTGTGTAGGCCATCGTGGTGAGGATGCTGACGTGCCCTAGGATGCACTGCACCACTTCTATCCTCACGCCCTTCCGAAGAAGCGCCGTCGCCAGCGAGTGCCGGAAGCGGTGCGGGTGACACTTCTCCACCTTGGCAGCGGCTCCCCAGCTACGCGCCCAACGCTCTAGCGTGTCGCGGCCAATGGGCGTTCCATTCGCCCGCCTCAACAGCGGGTCATAAGGCCGGGCCGGATTATCAGCAATCCAGGCCGAGAGGATCGCGTGTAGTTCCTCCGTCATAGGCAGGAGCAACACCTTAGCTCCTTTGTTCTTGGATGCGCGAATAGACTCAGGGAGCGACTCATTCTCAACCTGTATCGGGCTCAGGTCTACGTCTCCCACTTTGAGCGTACAGACAGGCGAGGCGCGAAGGCCGGTATAGCAGAGGTGCCGTTCTTATAGGTGGTGTTCTGGGCCGCCCCGCTCGCCGAGAGATTGCGAAAGAATCGCTCAACTAGCGAGTGGTCGAAAGTCATCACGCTATCGGGGTGAGCAATCGCAACCAAGGCCTGAAGGCAAGAGCCATAGGTGTTGGCGGTCTGCGTAGACCCAGGCCGCGCGCGCACGCCCTCAATGTACCAATGAACGAGTTCCGGACTCTCGAAGACTGCAACCGAATTCTTGTGAGTGGACCCTCCGAAGGTAAGACCCCGCTGCGTTGTCCCGTTTGGACAAGTACCAACACAGCCGCCCCCGCCGCAGCGATAGGGACTCAAGATGAAGGTGCCGGAGTACCGCGAGGTAGAGCGTGGGATTTACAAGCCGTAGCCACGCACACGGCTATAGGCATTTGCCATCAGATATGGCCAGAGCTATATCGTGGGGGGTGCCCAGCGCATGCCAAACCACGATTCAGTACAACTCAGGAACGCAGTCCATACCGCCTATTCTGCTGCAGCTGAACGGCCCGCGCTGAAGCACGCCTTCCCCGTAGGTCGCGTTCTGGCTGAGCGATTGGGCTATCCGGCCCACGTGTTAGACGCCATGCCGCTCGCGGCGGTCGAGGCGTTCGCGGGAGTTTCAACCCTCGCTCTGTCCGCACCGATCCCTACCGATGCTCAGGTTCTCGACCTCGGATGCGGGGCGGGACTCGACAGCCTCATCCTAGCGAGACGTGTAGGTCCCACCGGCCGAGTCACCGGCATCGACTTTAGCGAGGCGATGCTCACCCGTGCCCGACACGCAGCCGCTGAGGCTGGCGTCGATGTTGTGACCTTCTACCAGGGTGACGCCGAACGACTACCATTAGACGACGCCTCGGTAGACGTGGCGCTCGTGAATGGCATCTTCAACTTGAATCCCGCTCGCGCGGACATCTTCCGAGAACTCGCGCGGGTCTTGCGGCCGGGCGGACAAGTCTACGTCGCGGAGTTAGTCTTACAGGAAGCTGTAACCAAACCAGATCACTTCACCGAAGCAGAGTGGTTTGCCTGAGTGGCCGGGGCCAAGGAAGGCGTGACCTTCCTGAATGAGTTCCGCGAGGCGGGGTTCCGTGAGGCTGTCATTCTGCGGACTACGCGAAATGCACGATGCAAGGATCCGCGCGTGACCGCGGCTGAGGTGTGCGCTACGAGGTAGCGTCGTTTGGGGTTGAATCCGATCGGCAGGCAACACGAGTGGCGAGGATCGCTCCCCCGCCACTCGTGCCGCCCACCCTCTTTGGGTCCGCTAGACCTTCGTCAACTGACCGGACTGAATCAGATCAACGAGCAGATTCCATTCGTCCTTCTTGAGGACGGCGAGGTTCCCTGCTTCGCCGATCCGCACCTCATCCCCGGCCATCTCCACGTCTGGGCACTGACCGCATCCGGCGGGGCACAGCGTCACCTTGTGGTTTTCCATTCTGGTTCACCTCCCTTCCCTTCACGGTGGTTAGATGTTCGATACAGGGACAGATAGCGGCAGAACGGTGTCTGCGCGACTGCCACGACCGGAGCAGCCCGCGAAGCTGCCCACGGACTTCTGCCAGATCCGTGAGAGCTTGGTCGATGTTGTTGAGCTTCAGTTGAACCAGGCCCAAGACGTGCTTACATGGCGTTCTGCCTGACCGCTTGAGCACGACGATGCGCTTGATTTCCTCGAGTCGAAACCCGAGCCTGCGTGCTTGGGTGACGAATCCGAGTAGGGCTAGCGTGTCAGGTCCATACACGCGATAGCCCGATCCCGTGCGGCGGGCGGGCGGTAGGATACCGGCCTTCTCATACAGACGGAGCGCCTTGCGACTGACTCCGCTCCTCGCTGCTACCTCACCGATCAGGAGGCCGTCTCGCGCCATGGGAGCAGCCTAAACCCTGTCCCATGGGGCAAGGTCAAGCGGATTCGCCAGCCGTGGCTTCGGAAGCCGCGCGAGGGGTCTGGAAGCCCTCGCGGGTTAGGGAACCGTTGCCTAACGCGCCGGGCGAGCCGCTCTCACCGCTTGGTCCGCAGCCATCGTCTTGAGCGTGTCCTGCTCCAAGACGAGGACGTGTTTTGCTATGACTCGATACGTCCATTCCCCAGGTGCGCTCTCACGATTGAACTGCTCATCGGTTAGTCCGACCAGTGATCCGACAAATCGCGCCCGTTCAACGAGCCACTCTGCTACTAGGCGCTCCATCGGAGATGCCGTGATCTTCGAGTCGTAGCGACATTCGAGAACCCGCCCGGTGTGTATCTTCTCGTGGTCGATGTCGTTCGTGAGGAGGGTCCACACGTCCTTCCCTTGAGCGCACCCATGGGACGAGGGCATCGAGAGTTCCCCGTCAGACGCCTGAAGCAGTGTGTCAATCGTGGAAGCGGTCTGTAGCAGTAGCTCACGAATCGCTTCTCTGGTCGTAGCGGCCATAGCACTCCTCCATGTCGGGCGATAGCTCGCCTGGGCTGGTCAGCCTAGAATAACAAGCTAAAACTAGAGAGTGCTCAACGGCAATCCCTAGTCTGAAGCATTTGCCCTAGCGTAAGCAGCGGCCAGCGACGCTCGTATCGACTGTTCGAGCCAAATGTCGAGGTCCGGGGAGCATGGCACGTTCGTACCACGCGGCGGTTAACTGTCTGACCTAGCGCTAGTACGAGGCGCTACCCTTCCTGTATCCGGGTGCACACGGCCGCGCCCGGTAACACGCCCGAAGGGGATGAGCCGCCCTCTTGAGGCTGCCCCTTCAGGTTCTACGAATTGTTTGCGGCAGAGTGCGCCTGGTCTAAGGAAAAGAGGTGCCATTCTCCGGGGATGCCCTCAAGGATTTGAGTCCCACGATCAGTAAACTTGAGATCAGATCCCATGACGCTATCCTTCACCGTACTGGACACCAATACCTCGCCCCCCATTGCAACTCCTACGATTCGTGCGCCGATATGTAGGGCGATGCCAGTCGGCTTCTGTCCGCTCATTATGACCTCGGCCGTGTGCAGGCCCGCACGTACCTTTATACCAAGCCGTTGACTGTCTTCCGTAATCGCGCCCGCGGCCAGCACGCCGTTACTCGGCGTGTCGAACAGAGCTAAGAAACCATCGCCAGCGGTGTCGATCTCCCGGCCTGAGAAGATTGCCACTCCCAGTCGCCCAGTTCAACCGCCTTGCCGGTGGAATTCACGATATCGGTATACAAGACCGTGACGGACCTCCGACTGGACGCAGAAGGCCCGTGATTTGGCTCCTTGTCTGCTCGGGTCGGCGGCTTATGTCGGCTGAGGATGTTGCGGAGCGCTTCTTCAAGTTGCGGTCGGGTCTCCACTGTAAAGCCCATCGCCTCGCGGCCCTGCGTATTCTTGAAGTGGATGCTACATCTTCCGTCGTGTACTTCTAGCAGGACCTGCCGGTTCGGGTCCGTTTGGATGACAAGGCGATCGTGATCGTCTCCAAATACTTGCCATCCGTCTTTCCTGATATCGCCGAGAATGGCGCGAAGAATCTCTTCAGTAAGATTAGGCCGAGGCAGCTTCGGGAAGTCGCTGCTCACTGTGGTTCCTCCCTAAGAAGCGCGGTAAGGCGGATTGTCCGCTTCTCCACCCGCCGTATCTGCCACGTCAGCCACTCCCGGCGCTCGGTAGATGGACTCGGCGTAGCGGCCAGTTCCCTTTGGTACTCAGCTAACTGGGCTGGCAGCTCCTCTCGTAGCTCGTGCTCTAAGGCTTCGTGCTCGCTCCTGGGGCGGGGCATGAGCCACAGCATGGCCACGTTGATGGGCTTGTCTAGTCTGCTCACCTACCAGATGGAGTAAGCGCAGCCGACCAATAATCTGCTGCAATAATCTGCGTCACTCGCTCCGCGCCTGAAAATCCCTCCGTAAATCCGCGTTTCCGCTCACCCTCGCGGTCTGCGCACCGGATGATATAATCCCCGCGCTCACCCCACAAGACGGTTAGGAGCGAGGCCGCCATGAAGACATTCCGGCTCTACACCGGCAAGGACGGGCAGTCCCACATCGACCCGATCGACCTGGCGCGCACCCCGTCGTGGACCAAGGGGCTCGCGACGACCCAGATCTCCTTCCGGGAGAGTCCGGTCGGCAACTTCATCGACTGGCATCCGGCTCCCCGGCGCCAGTTCGTCATCATCCTCGCCGGCCAGCTCGAGATCGGACTGGGCGACGGCTCCAAGCAGGTCTTCGGCCCCGGCGACGCGCGGCTGGTGGAGGACACCACCGGGAAGGGGCACACCACGCGGGTGCACGGCGGCGAGCCGTGCCTCACCGCCACCATTCCGCTCGAGGAGCAATGAGATGGCCACCAAGATCCTCTTCGCCCCCAAGCAGTCCGACGCGGTCCTCGAGATCGCGCGCTCCCTCACCCCCGCCGGCTTCGAGCTGCTGATCGCCGAGTTCGGCACGCCCGAGTTCTACGCGGCGGCCGCGCAGGCCGAGTACTATCTGGGCCTGGCCCGCCAGATGGGCGGGGAGTTCTTCCGCTCCGCGCCCAACCTCAAGCTCGTGCAGCTCCTCTCCGCGGGCTACGACCGCGTGGACATCGAGGCCGCGCGCAAGGCCAAGGTGCCGGTCTCCAACAACGGCGGCGCCAACGCGATCGCGGTGGCCGAGCACACCCTCATGCTGATCCTCGCGGTGCTCAAGCGGGTGGTGCGCTTCCACAACGACGTGGTGGCCGGGAAGTGGCGGGTGGGCGGCTTCGACGACCAGCGGGTCTACGAGCTCTCGCGCCGGACGCTCGGGATCGTGGGGCTCGGCAACATCGGCAAGAAGGTCGCGCGCCGGGCCGCCGCTTTCGACATGACCGTGCAGTACTACGACATCGCCCGCCTCACCGAGGCGGAGGAGGACGCCCTCGGGGTCCGGTTCGTGCTGCTCCCCGAGCTGCTGCGCACCTCCGACGTGGTGAGCCTGCACGTGCCGCTGGACGATTCCACGCGCCACATCATGAGCGCGCCCCAGTTCGCCCAGATGAAGCCGGGCGCGATCCTGATCAACACGTGCCGGGGGCCGGTGGTGGACGAGGCCGCGCTCTACACCGCGCTCAAGGGCGGCCAGGTCGCGGCGGCCGGGCTCGACGTGCTGGTGGACGAGCCGCCCGCCAAGGAGCACCCGCTCTTCTCGCTCCCGAACGTGACCCTGACGCCGCACTCGGCCGGGCCCACCTGGGAGAACTGGACCGCGCGCTTCCGCAACGGCTTCGACAACATCCAGCGCGTGGCCGCCGGCCGCGCGCCGAAGTGGGTGATCCCGGAGCTGCAGTAGCCGTGAAGATCCTCTTCGTCCCGAACCTGATCGTCTCCGGCCTCACCGACGCGGACCGGGCCAACATCCTGGAGGCGGCCGGTCCCGGCGCGCGCATCGTGGAAGTGAAGGACAAGGGGGCCCAGCGGCGCGAGCTGCCGGACACCGACGTCATCTTCGGACGCGTGGCCCCCGAGCTGTTCTCCGTCGCGACCCGTCTCGTCTACTACCACTCGATCGGGGCCGGGGTGGACAGCATCCTCACTCCCGAGCTGATCAACCACGACGTGCCCCTCGCCAGCGAGAAGGGCGAGGTCGGCATCCACCTGGCCGAGCACGCTTTCGCCCTGCTGCTCGCGCTGACTCGCGGCCTGCACACCGCGATCCGCACCCCCGACTACGAGCTGCGCGAGCCCATCCGCGTCCACCAGCGCGAGCTCTACGAGCAGACCCTCGGCATCGTGGGCTTCGGCGGCACCGGGCGCGCGGTGGCCAGCCGCGCGGTCGGCTTCGGCATGCGCGTCCTCGGCGTCGACGTCGAGCGCGTCGAGCCCGAGCCCGGCGTCGAGGCGATCTGGCCGGCCGACCGCCTCGCCGACCTCCTGGCCGCCTCCGACGCGGTGGTGATCGGCCTTCCGCTCACCAAGGCTACCCATCACCTCTTCACCCGCGAGCGCTTCATGCAGATGAAGCGCACCGCCATCCTCATCAACGTCACCCGCGGCGAGATCATCCGAGGCGAAGACGTCCTCGCCGCCCTGAACGACAATCTGATCTGGGCCGTAGGCCTCGACGTCACCGACCCCTAACCCCTACCGAAGAACCACCCGTTGTGGACCCACCCGAGGGCCATCATCACTCCGCACACCGCCGGCGGCTCCCCCCGCCGCGCCGGAAGAGTGATCGCCACCTTCTGCGAAAACCTCCGCAGGAGACGCGACGGCCGCCCATTGATAGCCCTGATAGACAAACAAAAGGGCTACTAGAAGCGGTTTCTAAGTAGAAACAAGAGCTCGCGAGCAACGCGAGAGAGCCTCAAAAGAAATCTCGCGGCGGAGCGGCCGGGCGCGCGCTAGATCACGATCGACGCGATGTCGACGGACGACCGCAGACCCTCGACGACGACGATCCCCGACTCGGTCACATGGTGCCGCCGCTTGTCGAGCTCTAGGTCATACCCGACCGTCGCGCCTTCAGGGATGCGCACGTTCTTGTCGAGAATCGCCCGCCGGATCTTCGCCCGCCGGCCGATGTCGCAGTTGTCCAGGATCACCGAGTCCTCGATCACCGCCCCGGTGTGCACCCGCACGTGCCGTCCCAGCACCGAGTTGCGCACCATGCCCCCGGACAGGATGCAGCCGCCCGACACCGTGGAGTCGATGGCCTGGCCGCGCCGCCCGTCGTCGTCGAAGGTGAACTTGGCGGGCGGGTCGGCGTAGCTCGCGGTCCGCAGCGGCCACTGGCGGTTGTACAGATTGAGCGCCGGGCTCACCGCGCGCAGGTCCATGTGGGCCTCGTAGTAGGCCTCCAGCGTGCCCACGTCGCGCCAGTAGACCGCGGCCCCCGCCGCCTCCCCGGGAATCTGGTTGGACTGGAAGTCGTAGGCGAACGTGTCGAGGCGGTTCACCAGCGAGGGCAGGACGTCCCGCCCGAAGTCGTGGCTGCTGCTCTCGCGGCCCGCGTCCGCGTAGAGCTCGCGCAGCAGCGTCCGGGTCGAGAAGACGTAGTTGCCCATCGAGGCGTAGACGCGATCCGGGTCGCCCGGGATGGTGGGCGCGTCGGCACGCTTCTCGTGGAAGCCGATGATGTGGCCGTCGCGCGCGGTCTCGATCACCCCGAACTCGGAGGCGTAGCGCCGGTCCACCGGGATCGCGGCCACCGTGATCGCCGCCCGCTTCTGCTCGTGGTACTCGATCATGCTCGAGATGTTCATGCGGTAGATGTGGTCCGCCCCGAAGATCGCGACGAGGTGCGGATCGGACTGCTCGATGAGGTTGGCGTTCTGGTAGATCGCGTCGGCGGTGCCGCGGTACCACGTCTCGCCCGCCGAGCGCATCTGGGCGGGCACCGGGATGATGAACTGATCCTTGAGGAGGCCGCCGAACTGCCAGCCGTCCGAGAGGTGCTGCAGCAGCGACTGGCTCTTGAACTGGGTCAGGACGTAGATCGAGTGGATGCCCGAGTTGATGAAGTTGCTGAGGACGAAGTCGATGACGCGGTACTTGCCCCCGAAGGGCACCGCCGGCTTCGCCCGCTCCTTGGTCAGCGGGTAGAGACGGGTCCCTTTGCCACCCGCCAGCACGATTCCGAGGACCCGGAGTCTCATGGCAGCCGCACCCGCGGGTAGCCTACCACGCGGGAGGGCCGGGAATAGGGCGACGCCCGCCCCCGCCGGCCTGTATACTGAGGGCCGTCTGGTCCAGGTAGCGGCTCACCTTCGAGTCCCCCCCATCAGGCAGCGTCTCCGGTCACTTCCGCGCGTCAGAGACGCTCCATCGTGCGGAAGCACCGCTCAGGAGACTCACATGTCCCAGAAGCTCTACGTCGGCGGCATTGCATTCACGACCACCAGCGAAGGCCTGCGGTCCCACTTCGCGCAGTCCGGCACTGTCGTCTCGGCCAGCATCGTGACCGATCAGTTCTCCGGTCAGTCGCGCGGATTCGGCTTCGTCGAGATGTCGACCGCCGAGGAGGCCCAGCAGGCGGTGTCGCAGCTCAACGAGCGCCCGCTCGACGGGCGGTCGCTGAAGGTCGAGGTCGCGAAGCCCAAGACCGACAAGCCCCGCGGCGGTGGCGGTGGGTTCGGCGGCCGCAGCAGCGGCGGCGGCAACTGGCGGTAAATGATCGAAGGGGGCCCCCCTGCTGGGGTCCAAATGGGGCCCCCTCCGAGCTTCCCCCAGAACGGGTAGCGCCGGCGAAGCCGGCGCTCGAACAGAGACTAGGCAGCCGCCTCAGGCGTCGGGACCGACCTCGCGATTGACCGCGCTGACCACCGCGCGGAGCGAGGCGGTCACGATGTTGCCGTGGATGCCCACGCCCCAGCGCGGCTTGCCGTCTCCCACCTTCACCTCGACGTAGGCGACCGCGGAGGCGTCGGCGCCCCCGCCCATCGCGTGCTCGTTGTAGTCGAGCACCGACACCGCGATGCCCGCGTCCCGGCGGAGGGCGTCGACGAAGGCCGCGATGGGGCCGTTGCCGGTCCCCTTCGCCAGCCGTTCCACGCTCCCGACCAGTAGCGGCGCCTCGATGGTGGTCTCTCCCGCCTCCCCGGCGGTGGTGACGGTCGGATGATGGGCCAGCCGGAGCGGCCGATCCGGCTTGAGGTACGTCGTCTCGAAGGCGGCCCAGATCTGATCGGCGCTGATCTCGGTGCCGCTCCGCTCGACCATCTTCTGGATCACGGACGAGAACTCGATCTGCAGCCGGCGCGGCAGGTCGAAGCCGTGCTCGAACTTCATGA
>WNFK01230474.1_pt1 | contig 42024 bp, 37 predicted proteins | sample 5400281 | NCBI WGS metagenome assembly WNFK01 (sample SAMN13153350, study PRJNA577476) | soil metagenome | isolation source: 20 cm soil on Douglas fir-dominated hillslope | place: USA:California | collected 2013-09-17
GCGCACAGAGACCCTGCAGCACATCGCGCTGTTCGACAAGTGTAAGAACTTCACCCGGGCGCGCGAAGTCCAAGCTGCGGGGCTGTATCCCTACTTCAAGCCCATCTCCCGCTCCGAAGACACCGTCGTCATCATCGAAGGCCAAGAGCGGATCATGATGGGGTCGAACAACTATCTCGGCCTCACCCATAACGCCGAAGTGTTGGCCGCGGCGCGGGCTGCACTGGAACGGTACGGCTCGGGTTGCACCGGCAGCCGTTTCCTCAACGGAACGCTCGACCTGCATGAGCAGCTCGAAACCGAGCTGGCCGAGTTCTTCGGCAAGGAATCTTGCCTCGTTTTCTCAACGGGCTATCAAGCGAACCTGGGCGTCATTTCCGGCCTGGTGGGCCGCACCGACATCGTCTTCCTCGATAAGCTCGACCACGCCTCGATTGTCGACGGCGCGAAGATGTCGCACGGCGAGACGATGCGCTTCAACCACGGCGACCTCGCCGGCCTCGAGCGTAAACTCCAGAAGCTGCCCGAGGGTACCGGCAGCATGGTGATCGTGGACGGCATCTATTCGATGGAAGGCGACATCGCCGACGTCCCCGGCCTGCTCAAGATCTGCCAGAAATACGGCGCCGCCCTCGCGATCGACGACGCGCACTCCGTGGGCGTGCTCGGCCCGAACGGCGAAGGCACCGCGGCCCATTACAACCTGGTGGACGAAGTCGACCTGATCGTGGGGACGTTCTCGAAGTCGCTGGCGTCGATCGGCGGGTTCGCCGCAGGGTCGGAGAACGTGATTCACTACCTCCGCCATCACTCGCGACCCCTCATCTTCACCGCGGCCTTGCCGCCCGCCAACACGGCCGGCGTGCTCGCCGCGTTGCACGTGTTGCAGCGCGAGCCCGAGCGGCGTGAGCAGCTGTGGCGCAACACGCGGCGTCTCCAAGACGGGATGCGCTCCCTGGGCTTCGACATCGGCCCGACGGAGACACCGATCATTCCGGTGCTGATCGGGCCGCTCGAGAAGACGTTCCTCTTCTGGCGGAAGCTGTTCGACGCCGGGGTGTTCACCAACCCGGTGGTCCCGCCCGCGGTGCCGCCGTCGCAGTGCCGGCTGCGCACCAGCCTGATGGCGACGCACACAGCCGACCAGATCGACCTCGCGCTCGAGGTCTTCGGCCGCCTCGGAAAAGAGCTGGGGGTCATCTGACCGCAGTGGAGATCACGCCCGTCACGAACGGGCGTGATCTCGATCGCTTCATCGCCTTCCCGTACGACCATTACCGCGATGACCCGTTGTGGGTGCCACAGCTGCGCCGCGATATGCGCACGCTCCTCTCGCCTGGAAAGAACCCCTTCTTCGAACATGCAGAGGCGCAGTACTTCCTCGCGCGAGCGAGGCCTGACGGTCAGACGGTCGGACGGATTGGCGCGATCAAGAATGACATGCACAACAAGGAGCACCAGGACCACGTGGGCTTTTATGGGTTCTTTGAATCCATCGACGACCAATCGGTAGCGAATGCGCTGTGGGATACGGCCGGGACGTGGCTCAAGCAACGGGGCTTCGACACGATGCGGGGGCCGATGAGCCCGTCCGTCAACGACGAGTGCGGCCTGCTGATCGCGAACAACGGCACGCCGCCGTCGCTGATGATGCCGTACAATTTCTCCTACTACGAGACGCTGCACGAGCGGTACGGCTTTACGAAGGCGAAGGACTTGCTGGCCTACGACGGCGGCGGTGCCGAATCCGCCCCGGAGCGGTTCCTGCGCATCGGCCGGCGGGCGCTCGAGCGCAACGGGATCACGTTGCGGACGCTCAACATGAAGCGCTTCGACGCCGAGGTGGAGCTGATCAAGAAGCTCTACAACAGCGCGTGGGAAAAAAACTGGGGCTTCGTGCCGTTGACCGAGGCGGAGATCGATCACCTCGCCAGGCAACTGAAGCCCATCGTCGTCCCGGATCTCGTCATTTTCGCCGAGCGTGGCAGCGAGGTCGTGGGATTTGCGGTGAGTCTCCCGGATTTCAATCTCGCACTCCTGCACAACCGCTCGGGCCGGATGTTTCCCGGCATTCTCAAAGTGCTGTGGCACTCGCGCAAGATTCACCGCGCTCGGGTCATGCTGCTCGGGGTGATTCCAGAGTTTCGTGGCCGCGCCATTGACGCGGTGCTGTACCACCGCACGTGGGAAAACTCCGTCAAGCATGGCATGCCGAGCGGCGAAGCAGGCTGGATCCTCGAAGACAACGCCCTGATGAACAAGGCTGCGACCGAGCTCGGGTTCCGCGTCTCCAAGACCTACCGCGTCTACGACAAGCGGCTGTGAACGTATTTGTGACCGGAGGCACCGGCTTCGTCGGTGCGCATCTGGTCAAAGCGTTGCGTGCGCGCGGCGATTCCGTCGCCGCGCTCGTGCGGCGGCCGGCGCTCGCCACGGAGCTCGGCTGGACGGATGACGTGCGGCTGGTCCGCGGCGATCTCGATAACGAGAACGCGCTCAGGGACGGCTGCACGGGTGCCGAGGTCGTGTTTCATGTCGCCGGCAAGATCGTCGCCCGCTCGCCCGCCGAGTTCATGGCGACCAACCGGGACGGCACGGCCAATGTGCTGGAGGCAGCGCGGGATGCCGGCGTCCGGCGCTTTGTGCACATCTCGTCGCTCGCGGTCGCCGGTCCGACGACGCCCGGCCATCCCATCGACGAGGACCGACCGCCCGCCCCCATCACCGACTACGGACGCTCCAAGCTCGCGGCCGAGGTCCTCGTCCGCGCGATGCCGATGGAATGGACGATCGTCCGGCCGCCGGTGGTGTATGGGGAATGGGACCGCGGCACCCTCACGGTGTTCCGGCTTGCCCGGCGCGGCGTCGTCCCGGTTTTTGGTGACGGATCGCAGGAATTGTCGGTCATTCATGCCGAGGATCTTGCGCAGGCGTTGCTTGCCGCCGCGGCGACGGACCGGACGGCGCGGCGCATCTATTTCGCGACCCATCCGGCGACGATCACAAGCCGTGCGTTCGTGCTCCGGGTCGGGGACGCGGTGGGCACACACCCGCGGATTATTCCGATGCCTCCTCTCGTCGTGCGCGGCGTGCTATGGACGGTGGGCACCCTTGCGCATCTGGCGGGCCGCGCCACCTTGCTGTCGGCCGATAAGGGGAACGAGTATCTGGCGCCGGCGTGGACCTGCCGGGCGGACGCCCTGACGCGGGACACCGGCTGGCGCGCCCAGATCGAGCTCGAAACCGGCCTGCGCCGGGCCGCGAATTGGTATCGGGAGGTGGGATGGCTGTGAAGACGCTGTGGCGTGGGTTTACGGCGATCGACGTCGCGACGGGAGCCTACGTCGCGATCGCCAGCGGCGCCGTCGCCTTCCGCGGCAACGGCATTCCGGGGTGGCCGTGGCTGCTCACGGCCCACGCGCTGATCCTCACGCTCGTCCTCGTCGCACCGCACGCGCGCACCGCAGGCCCGATCGGGCGGTTTCTGGGCGATTGGTATCCGATGCTGCTGCTCCCTGCCCTGTACGGCGAGATCGGGATTCTCACGCTGAGCGCCGGGTTCCAGAACGACTTGATGATCCAGCGGCTCGAGACGTGGGTGTTCGGCTCGCAGATCTCCTACCGCTGGATTCGGGAGTCGCCCAGCGTCCTGCTGTCGTGGATTCTGCACGCCTGCTACCTCGCCTACTATCCGATCCTGTACGCGTCGCCGTTCGCACTCTGGATGGCCGGCCGCCGCGACGCCTCGCGGCATACGATCTTCGCCGTCATGGCGACGTTCTACCTGTGCTACGTCGTCTTCTTGTTCTTTCCGGTGGCAGGACCACGCTATGCGTTTGACGGCGCGCACAACATCGCCACCAGGGTTGGGCCGGCGCGCTTCGCGGCCTGGCTCCTGGACCGGGGAGACTCCTGGGGCGCCGCGTTCCCCTCATCGCACGTCGCGGCGTCCGTCGTGGCGACCGGCATGGCGCTGCGGTTTTGGCGCGCGCTCGGGCTCGTGCTCCTGCCCTTCACCGCCGGGCTGATTCTCGCGGTCGTGTACGGGCAGTTCCACTATGCCGTGGACGCGCTGGCCGGCTTGATGGTGGCCGCGCTGATGCTAGGGATCATGCAGACCGCTGAAGCGACGGCGCCGCAGCGCGTGCCCGTGGGCGACTACGGCGTGGAGTCCGGCAGCAGCGTCTAGTGGCCCATGTGCATGTGGGACATCGGCATGCTCACCGCCGGTTTCCCCACCGGTCCGATGAAATGCCGCAGGTCCTTCTGATACAATGAATCGGTCGGGTTGGTCGCCGGCCACACCGCGGTGCGATCAGGGATGAAGAGACCGCCGACCACCCCCATCCCGCCGTCCGGAATCACGCGGTCCGTCGGATTCTCATAGATCACGCGTACCCGGTAACGGTGGGTCGGCGTGATGCGCAGCCCGAGCCCGCCGATGCTATAGAGCTTGGCGATCGGCACGGCGCTCGGCTCTCCAGGGGGCGCCGGGGCGGGCTCACCATGCCACAGCATCTTCCCCGTCGTTGCGTCCCAGAACTCGATCGTCCGCCCGTACTCGTGCATGTGCCCACCGATGACCACGAGCTTCCCGTCGACCGCCGGGCTTCCTTCATAGGAGCGCTCGCTGTGTCCAGGTGCCAGGTCAAACGACTTGTCACCCACCGGGAATCCGACATCGAGCTGCCACGGCAACACGGAGAAGAGCGGCCACGGCCGATGCTCCGGTATGTAGCTCAAGACGAGCCGCACGCGGACACCGCGATAACTCACCGCCGTCGGATTGTGGATCATCGCATTCGCGAGAATGCGCTCCCCCGCCCGCACGCGCGCCCCGAACAGCAGCCACGGGAACCGGATTTCGCCGGTCTCCATCCCGGACGCCAGGATCCGACGCGAAATCGGGAGGAACAGCTCCCGCTCGCTCGGGTCCATCACATTCATGTGATGGAGCAGGTCGGGCGAGAGATGACGGCCCGTCTCGTCGACGAGCTCCGCGTGCAGGGCGTAGATCGACCCGTTCACGGGGAATTCCCCCACCGACGCCGGCTCATCCACCACGGTGCCCGCCGGCAGATCGACCGGCGGCAGCTCCAGCAACAGCTCATTACGCCGGGAGGTTGGCGTGATGCTGCTGCGCTCGAGCCCGTTCCATTCGTCGGCTCGAGGGGGCGGAGACACGGAGACGGCGCCTGCGGTGTACACAGCGGCGGCCAGGCGCAAGGCGGCTACGACCACGAGGGCGCGTGGAGGCATCGGCTTCCTCACCGAACCAGCGGTTCCGTTACACCAGCGATTTTGGAAAAAGGAAGGCCGTCGAGACCGACACCAGACGGGACGGTGACGTCGAGGCGCTCCAGTATCGTCGGCATCAGATCTACTGTACGAATGGGCGCGTCCGGAAGAGCCACGCTCGCGACGATCGGGACCTCCATATGCTCCGCAATCAGACTCCCGTGTCCCGCCCGATGCTCGGGCATCTCCCATGGGCCGCGGAAATCGGCTCCCGGCGCGGCGGCCAACGCGAGGTCGCCGGCGCGGGCGGCCTGAAACAATTGCAGCAGTTGACGAGGGGCGTCTGGCACGGCGGTCTCCCGGGTGCGCAAGAGAAGGTCGCGGTCGTCCAGCTCGACATATCCGCCCAGCCCGAGTGGATCGCCACGGTCGGGCTGGTATCGAATGAGACCCAACGCTTCAGTTAACCGCGCCCGCCCACTTTGGGTTCGGACCACGACCCCGCCGGCGTCACCACGACAGGCGGCGAGCTGCACCGCCGGCAACGCCAGCAGCCGCTCCAGGATGGCCGGTGGGATTTCCGACTCGGTCAGCGGCCGGTCACGACCGGAACGGGGGTCGAAATAGAGCTGGACGCTCGCGTTCCCTGAAACCATCGTCGCAGCCCGCGCGCCCCGGCGCCACACGTGCACGGGGTGCCGCAACGTGGGGACGCCGCTTTGCTCGAGCAGAACCGCCGTGTCACAATGCTCGCGCATGACGGTCATGCCGTGATCCGACACGACGAAGAAGTCCGGCAGCGCCCCCCCCTTGCTCTGGTTGCGGACCCGCGCAACGAACGCGCCCAGCGCGCGGTCGACCAATCGATAGCTCTCGAGCACAGCCGGGTGCCGCGGATCCTTGAGATGCGAGATCCCGTCGACGCCGGGGAAAACCACAAAGAGAAAACGCCACGGTTCGGCAGCGGCCTCGAGCCAAGCCTGCGCAACGGCCCTGTCGAGCGCCGGATAGGTCCCCAGATAGTGGGCCGCCGAGCCCAGCACGGCTCGACGCAGCGCGATGCGGTTACCGTTCGGGCCCAAACCACGCGTCAGGGGCGTGCAGATCGCGATGCTCTCGGGGACGAGGTCGAAGAGCGAGGGCGCGGGCGCGATATCGCTGTTCAACAAGCCGCCCTGAACACCGCAGTAACTCCGGGCGGCGTGCCACTGCGCGCGCCAACCGCCCGCGGCGCCACGACGATCGAGCCAGCGAATGCCCGGAATCCCCACGCTGCCGGGATAGCGGCCGAACAGGAACGGGATGTACGCGACACCGGTCGTCGATGGAAACACCGTCGTGCCGGTGGTCAGTCCGCCGGGCTCGATGACCCAGCGCGCGAGATTCGGGAGGTCCCCGCGCCCGAGCAGCTCGCGGAGGACATCGACGCGAGCGCCATCGATGAGGACAAGCACCGCTCTCATCGGGTTCATTCTGTCGACGAATTTGAAAGAAGCAAGCGGCCCCACCATCCGGCGGGGCCGCTCATCATCGCTGTCCGCAAACTCACTACTGGACCGTAATCGAAATCTTCATGCCCAGCGTCAAGTGTGGCGTGCAGAAACCCTTGTAGGTCCCTTTGGGCGCATTGGCGAACGACACCTCGTAGGTCTCGTTCGGCTGCGTCAGGAAGGGCCCGGACAGATTGTCGACAGTGTTCTTCATGCCGGCGTTGAGTGCGGCTGCGCCGCCCGCCGGAACGGAGTCGGACCAGAACGTGATGTTGTGCGGTCCGCCCGCGACATTGGTAAAGCGCACCGTGGCGCCGGCTGGGACCGTGATCGTGCTCGGGTCAAACGCCGCGCGGGTACTGCCGTTGCCGGTCATCTTGACTTCGACGACGGGGCCGCTCGTCGTCGCGGCTGCTGGCGCCGCCGGGGGCGGCGTCTGGGTCTCCGTCTGATCTTTCTTACCACAGGCGATCGCGCCGAGGGCGACGACAGTCGTGAGCAAGGCAAAGCGCATTGCGGGACTCCTCCGAGCGTGGGCGAAGTGGGGCGTGGTGTCGCTACTGATGTTGCTTGTGAACTGTTTCACAATAGCGGTCAATATAGAGGGGGGATCGGAAAACGGGAGCCCTCAAAAGTAGGGGATTTCCCCGCGTTGCGTTTCCGGTCGTAACTTCAATATTGGGGCGCCTTTTTCCAACCCCTCAAACGTGTGGAGGAGTTCCGTGCAACGTACGTTTGCGATCCTCGCTTTACTCGCGGCCATTGCCACGAGCGCGCACGCTCAACGGTCCTGGCAAACAGAGTTCGGGGTGCAGGGCGGCTGGACCCGGCTGGTGTTCGCCGGGTCGCGCGGCGACCCGACGGACATTCTCAGCCTGCCCGGCTTCAACCTGGGGACGCTCATTCCAGGAGCCACTGGCCTCTACGCCATCATCCCAACATCAGAGAAATTGGCAGTGGAAACGGATTTCGCTGCATCGCAGTTCAGTTTTGGCGCGACCATCAGCGCTGTACACCTGGGCCTGCGGGGTGATTACGCGCTGACCCGGCATGCCTATGGTGCGGCCGGAGCGACGCTCACATACATCAACGGCATCGCCAACGAAACGCAGCTCGGCCTCCAGGCTGCGCTTGGCTATCGCTACTCCGTGTCCGGCCGGCTGAACGGCCGAGTGGAAGTGCGCACCACTTTCACCGGCAAGGCTGATAATGCATCCCCGATGGACCTGTACTCGGTGCTTCTGGGCGTATCGACCCCGACAGGCCGGAGCCGGACAGCGCGCAACGCCTCGCCGGCACCGTCACGCCGCGCGTGGACCGCCCAACTAGGAATCGCGGGGGGATACGCCAACGTTCACCTGATCGGTACAGGATCAGTGACTGCGCTGGCATTTCCCGGCTACGGCGGTGCCTTCGCGAACACCCTCGGGGGCATTGTTCCCGGCTTCGGGGCAGTGACGCTGCCGCCCACCGTGTTCGCCATCATTCCAGTCACCGAAAAGGTGGCGATCGAACCCGGGCTCGACATTCACCGCGTCCAGGGAAGCGGGCAGACAAATTTCTCCGGCAATCTCTCAGCACGTCTGGATTATGCCGTGCACGGAGGATGGTACGGGGGGGTGGGTGGCAATCTCCAGTACTTCAAGTCTACGGGAGTGAACGCGGCAACCCGCACCGGCCTCAACGTGGGATGGGGATACCGGCTTTCCTTACCAGGCGCCGTGGGCGGCCGCGTGGAGTTGAACTATACGATGTTCGGCCGCAACACCGACTTGCTTCTCGATCCAACGAATGTCCTGGGATTGATGGTTGGCGTCACGATGCCCCTCAAGTAGATCCGGCGCTTCCTAGCGGCGCGCGGCCTCCGGCAAACGGGGGCCGTTGCGTTTTCCCCCGGGCGGGACGACACTAACGCCATGCCGGACTCTTCCCTGCCGCAGATCCCGCCGCAAGAGCTCGCCGAGCGGCTCGATCGCGGGGAGCCGGTGCAGGTGCTCGACGTGCGGGCACCGGACAAAGTCGAGCGCGGCCACATCGTGCTCGGGTCGGAGCTCGACTTCCACGCGCATCCGAATTCCACGCTGTTCGCACTGCCCGACCTCGAGGCGCTCGCGCTCGATACGACGCGACCGATCGCCGTCGTGTGCGGTCATGGCAACTCGAGCAAGAGAGCGACGGCATTTCTACGCGAGCACGGCTACGAGGCCTACTCCATGATCGGCGGGATGGCCGCGTGGGAAACGGTGTATGTGGCGCGTCCGCTGTCGCCCACGCCGTCGCTCTCGCATGTGGTGCAGCTCGATCGCGTCGGCAAAGGGGCGTTGAGCTACGTGCTCGTGAGCGACGGGGACGCCGTCATTGTTGACCCCGGGCGCCACCTCGACCGCTACGACGCGCTGCTGACCGAGCTGCGCGCGACAGCGGCCGCGGTCGTCGATACGCACATTCATGCCGATTATGTCAGCGGCGCACGGGCGGCTGCGGCCCGCTGGCAGGTCCCGTACTTTCTCCATCCCGACGACGCGGTTTCTCCCTATGACCAGACACCGGGGAAACTCACGTATCACCCACTCGGCGACGGTGACACGATCGCGTTCGGACGCGCGACGCTGCGCGCCTCTCATGTGCCTGGTCATACGCTCGGTAGCATCGCGCTTCTCGCCGATGACGGTCTGGCCCTGACCGGTGATTTTCTGTTCGTGAAGTCAGTTGGGCGGCCCGATCTCGCCGGGCAGTCCGCGGCGTGGGCCAAACTGCTCTGGCAGAGCCTGGAGCGTGTGCGGCAAACGTGGCCCGGCGATCTCCTGGTGCTGCCAGCCCACTACGCCAGCGAGTCCGAGCGGCGTGCCGACCGCGCCATTGCCGCGCGCTTCGATGTGATCAGCGCGACCAATACCGCCGCCGCGATCCAGGATCAGCAGGTGTTTCTAAAGTGGATTGCGGACCATGCCACGAACTTCCCCGATGGGTACCGAACCATCAAGGAGACCAATCTTGGCCTCGTGGGGCTTTCAGATGCGGACGCGGAGATCCTCGAATCCGGTCCGAACCAATGCGCGGTGATCTAAGTTCAAGTATCTAAGGTAGTTACGATCTTCACACCTCCAGGCTGTGCAATTCCCAACTGAGTCTCCGTCTCTCATGGCGTCCCTAACCAGGTGTTGTCCATGCGTAGCTCGCGAGTCTTGGGAGTGGCCGCCGTCCTGTGCACGATCTCGTCAGCCTTGCTCGCCCAGGGCTGGATCGATCCGGTTCGACCGATTCCTCAGAACAACCCGCGGATCGAGCGGCTCCGCAGCACCGTCCAGGTCAGCATCAGCGGTTCCCCCTCCCGGGCGAAGCGGTGTTCTCGAGCTACTCCCTGTGGCAGGGCGATCAGGAGCTGCGCGGCGAAGCGATGGATGCGACGCAGGCGCGATCCATCTACGAGACGATCGTACGCCAGAAACGCGATCCCGCGCTGATCGAGCTCGAGGGCCAGGGACTGATTCGTGCCCGGGTCTTCCCCATCGCGCCTGGGGAGACGCGCAAAATCACGCTGAAATACACCCAGCTCCTCGACCGCGCCGGCGATGCCTGGCGGTTCCGCTACCTCGGCGACCGCAATCGCCAGAGCGCGCCGCGCAGCTTCCGGCTGGAAGTCGACAGCTCCGCGCGCTTCGGCGACCCGTATTCGCCCACGCATCAGGTGCAGGTCACACGCCAGGCCAACCGCCTCGAAGTAACCCTTGGCGACAACGCCGCCGGTGGCGACTTCGAGTTATTCCTGCCGCTCGCCGGCGGACTGATTGGCCTGTCGCTCGTTCCCCATCACCCGGTGGGCGAGGACGGCTACTTCATGCTGCTGCTCGCGCCCGGCGCCGCGGCCGATGCCGCCGCGCTCAGTCGTGACGTCGTTGCGGTGATCGACGTGTCTGGCTCGATGTCCGGCGAAAAGATCCAACAGGCCAAGTCCGCGCTGATTCAGCTCCTGGGCTCGCTGCGCCAAGGTGATCGATTCCGGTTGGTCGCGTTCTCGGGCGGCGTGCGTCGCTACGCGGAAGGATGGACCGGGGTCACGAGCGATGCCCGTCGCGACGCGGAGAGCTGGATTCGGAGTCTCGACGCCGAGGGCGGCACCAACATCGCCGGCGCGCTGGCGGAGGCGTTCGCACAGTCTCCCGCCGAACAGTCGCTGGGCGTCGTTGTCTTCCTGACCGACGGCCAGGCGAGCACCGGCGAGACGGATCCGGAAAAGATCGCCGCAAGCGCCGAACAGGGGCGCGGGAAGTTCCGCGTGTTCTCGTTCGGCATTGGTGACGACGTGAATACGTTTCTCCTCGACCGCCTGACCGAGCGGGCCAGAGGCACGACCGAGTACGTCCGTCCCGGCGAGAACATCGAACGCGCAGTGGGGGCGCTGGCCGCCAAAGTGGCGAGCCCCGTGCTCACCGACGTCACGATTTCCGCGGGTTCGGGTATTGAGCTGTACGACATGCAGCCCGGCAGCCTCCCCGATCTCTTTGCCGGCGACGAGATGGTGGTGCTGGGCCGGTACCGGGGAGCCGGGAGCGGGGGGCAGTCCGTGACCGTTCAGGGCCGGCGCAACGGCCGCCAAGAGGAGTTCCGTACGACATTCGGTGATCGTGAAAACGCCGACGCCCGCTACATCGAGCAGCTGTGGGCCGCGCGGAAAGCGGGCGCGCTGTCGCGCGATATTCGCCTGCACGGCCAGACGCGCGAAACGATGGACGCGTTGAAGCAGCTCGCGCTGCGGTATGGGATTCTTACCGAGTACACGTCCTATCTCGTTCAGGAACCGAACGTCGCGATGCGGCAGCGAGCCGCGGATAGCCTGATGCACACTGCGGCAGCGGCCCCGGTCGCTCAAGCGGGCGCGAGCTTCATTGGCCGCGCGGCGCAGGAGAAATCCATGGCCGATGCCGAGCGTCTTGACGCCGTCGCCGTGAGCACGACCGCCAATGCGTCGGCGTTTGATGAAATCCGCCGCGCCCGGTCGGGGATCAACCCCACGCAGCGCGCCGGGGGCCGGCTGTTCATCATGCGTGACAGCACCTGGACCGACCTCGGCCACGGCGATTCGCTGCACGTGGTCAGCATCGCTCCCTACAGCGCGGCGTACTTCGCCCTGCTGACGGCGCTCCCCGACCTGCGGGAAGCGGCCGCGCTCGAGCCGGCGGTGCTGGTGGCCGGACGGCACGTGAGCATCAAGATTGGGGCAGGTGGGAAGACGCAGTGGACCCCCGGCGAATTGGAGCGCCTGGTGAGAGAGTTTCGCGGATAAGGGCGTGCCTGACGACATCGCTGAAGTCTATCGCAGCACCTACGGCGCGCTCGTGCGCTTCCTGTACCGCAAGGTCTGGGACCAGGGGCGCGCCGAGGATCTCGCGCAGGAAGCATTTGCGCGCGCCCTGGTGCATCGACCGGAGAATACGCGCGGATGGCTCTTCGTGGTGGCGGCAAACATGGCGCGTGACGAGGCACGGCGGGCGGCGCGGGAGAAGCGGCACCTCACGCTGTTGAAGAGCGAGCCGGACGCCGTCCACAGCTCGCCGGAAGACGAGATCGATGCCGAGACCCGCAGCCGGCATGTGCGCGCGGCGCTCGACGCGCTGACGCCCCGCGACCGTGAGGCGCTGCTGCTCTGGGATGCGGGGATGTCGTACGATGAAATCGCCGCGCAGACCGGATTGGCACGGGGCGCCATTGGCACGACGTTGGCGCGGGCGCGCCGGAGATTGGTCGAGGCATATGACTCACGGGAAGGAGGACAGCATGTCGCACGTGGATGAGGGAACGCTGCACTCCTACCTCGACGGCGAGCTGTCTGCGGACGAGCGCGCGGCGGTAGAAATTCATCTCTCGCAATGCGCAACGTGTCGAGCGAGCCTGGCCGGGCAGCGGGCGTTGCTGGAGCGGGCCAGCGCGGTGCTGGGAGTGGCGCGGCCCATCGAACGCCCCGCTCCACCGTTTGAACAATTGCGGCGCCAATCCAAGCGGTCGCCCTGGCGGGTGCGCCGATCGATCGCCTGGGCGGCTTCGATCGTGCTCGCCATCGGACTCGGCTACTCCCTCCGCGGTACAGCTCCGGAGGCTTCCCCTGAGGCTGATACTTTTGCGCTGCACGATCGGCGGGATGCGCCCGTGGCGCAGAGCGAGGGAGCGACCGAACAGCGGCAACTCAAGGCCCCTGCGGGTGCTCGCCGGCCCGCACCTACCGCCTCCGCTCCTTTTGCCACTCCCCGCGCTGACGAGGTGGCGCGCCAGAGGGAGTCGGATTCCGTCGTCGCGACAGTGGCGGTGCGCGTCGACTCGGTGTCCGCACTGGCCGCGTCACGTGGCCAGGCAGCGGCCCCGGCACCAAGACCCCTAGACACGATCCGCGGCCGAGTCTCCAATGTCGTGGCAGGTGCGGGCGAGCGGGAGCGGGTGGAGCTGGGCCAGCCCGCGATCAACGCGGCGAAGACCCGACAGCTGACCGCCGGCTCGTTGATCGTGATCAATCGCCAGGTTGCGCGCGCGCTGCTAGGGCAAGAGCCCGTCGGTCTCCCAGGCCTGACGCCGCGCAGCTTCCGCCGCACCCCCGACGGGACCGTGGTCGTCGAGCAGGCGCTCGACTCCTCGACATTGATTCAGATCTTCCAACGGCCGGCCAGCTCAGCGGCGCTGTCTGACTCAGTGTCGGGATATACGCGAGCATTCGCCTTCGCCCGGACGGATCGACTGCTCGCTCGGTATGTGGGAACGTTGCGGGTGGAGATCGCAGGTCCTGTCTCGCCAGACTCGCTCAACAAACTGCTCGAGCAGGTCGCGCCGCTGCCCTAAGACTCGCCGCGTCGCCAGCCGATCAGCTCGGCCACGACGCTGACGGCGATTTCTTCGGGCGTGACCGCGCCAATCGGCAACCCGATCGGCACACGCACTCGCCGCAGACCCTTCGCGGGAACACCCGCTGCTTTGAGCCCCTTCGTCACGACGATTTTCTTGCGCCGACTCCCGAGCAATCCGACGTACCCGGCAGGCGACGCGGCGACGCGGGCCAGAATCTCGGCGTCGTTGCGATGGCCGCGCGTCGCGATGACCACCGCATCCAGACGCGTCAGGGGGTAGCGCGCGAGGGCGCTTTCGACGTCGGCCGTGAGCACCGCCACGCCGGCGTCAAAACGGGACGCGTCGGCATATTCCGGTCGATCGTCGATTACGACGACGCGGAATCCCGCCGCCGCCGCCGTGCGCGCGATGGCCGCCCCAACGTGTCCTGCCCCAAACACCAGCACGTGCGGGGCTGGCATGAGCCGCTCCTCCACGAACCGGCCGTCGCGCGTCAGTGTCGCAGCCGCACCGGGCCCGACTTGCTTCAGCGATTCGAACGTCTTGAGCGGCCCGCTCGTCCACTCGGTCGCGGTCCGTACCAATCCCGATTCCGCGACCGCGGCCGCATCCAGCACGCGCAGGTAGCTGTCCTCAGCGATAAGCGGCTCGACGAAGATGTCGACCGTGCCGCCGCACGACAGGCCGAGATCGCCGGCAAGGTCGGCGTTCAGGTGGTGCGTCAGGAGCGTGGGACGGCCGCGGGCCTGGGCGTCCAGCGCCGCACCGACGACATCCGCCTCCACGCAGCCACCGCCGACCGATCCGATCAATCGTCCTTCGGAGCCCACCAGCATTTTGGTTCCAGCCGGAACGGGCGTCGAACCGCGCGCGCGCGCGACCGTCGCGAGCGCGCCAGTACCGCTATGGCGAATGAGGTCAGCCGCGGCCTGCCAGACGTTCATGCTAGAAAAACTAAGCTCCCGGGGTCGGATCTGCCCCGGACCGTTGGTACGTCGTGATCCGCGGGCGCTACGGTACCACCGTGATCTGTCCCGACATGCCGCTCCCAAACGCCGTTGAGTGCAGCGTGCAGTGATAGCGGAAGACGGTCGCGCTGGTCACGGTGGGAAAGGTCCGCGAGTGCGTGGTACCACCCGTCTGGTTTCCGGAGTTCCCCTGGCCGTCCTCGAATGTCACGTTGTGATCCGGCGATCCGTTTGCCCAGGTCCAGGTCACGGTTCCGCCACTCGTCACGGAGCCAGCCGACGGCGCGAATGCCGTGCCGGGGCCGACCGTCACGCCGAGCGTGGGGCCCGGCGGGGGCGGCGGTGGTGGCGGTGGGCCGGGGGGAGGCGGTGGGGGAGGGCTACCATAACTTGTACTGTTCCCGCAGGCTGCTGACGCAATAATCGCCGCAATCGCAAGCAAACGAACCAACGGCATGAGGCCTCCATAGAGGGAGTAAGCGTGACAGTCCTACACCGATCTCCGTAAAACGAGTCCGGTGCAGTCGTAACGTGGTAGGGTGGCTGTGGGAACCGCCAGGCCGCTAGTGCTGCTCGCGCTCCAGCGCGTCAGCCGCAAGTCGGGGCGAGATGATGGGATATCGGCGCGCGAACCATGCCCACGACAAGAAGAAGAGACCACCGAAGAACAACGCCGTGCCGATCTCGGGCACACCAATTGCCGGCCCGGCGCCATGATTGATCGCCGGTATGACTTCGAGGTAGCGCTCGAGCCAGATGCCCGCGAGGCTCACGAGCGCAAAGCCCACCATGGTCGGCGCAAACAGTTTCGGTTTCACACCGAGCAGTCCGATGAATGGAATCAGGAAGACGAGCAGGAATACGGCGATGCCTACGGGCCGCCACGCGCCGTACAACCGGTAAAAGATGAAGTAGGTCTCCTCCGTCAAATTGCCGTACCAGATCACGAGGAACTGCGACCACATCAGGTACGCCCAGAAGACGGTGAACCCAAAGCACAGCTTGGCGAGGTCGTGCTGCTGGCGCGACGTGTAAATGCCGGCGAGGCCCATCGTGCTGCGCAACACGATGGAGAGCACCGCGAGCATCATCAGACCCGCGAGGAAACTTCCCATGAAATAAAACGCGCCGAACAAATTGCTGACCCATTTCGTCGACAGCGACATGATCAGGTCGTAGCCGAGCAGACTATATCCGAACGCGAACGCCAGGATCAGGAACGCGGCTTCGCGCGAAATACGGGCCGCATCATCGGTCCGGGCCACCGTCTCGCCGCCCAGCTCGCGCACGTCGGGCGCGGTGTCGTGACGGACGAAGCGCCACGAGAGCCAGGAGAGAGCCACCAGGATCGCGCCGTTGCGCAGGAAGAACCATTTGCTCGTGAGCCACCAGCCGATCTCGGGCCGGGGTTCATGAATCCACGTGAAGATGTACTGCCGGCCGATGATCAGCCCGATGTAGAGGAGCACGGCGACGGTCGTGAACGCGGCGCCCGCTTCGGCGAAGCGGATGATGACGCCCGACCAGTGGCCCTTGGCGAGCTTCTGCGTGGCGGCGAAGACGACCATGCCCTGCGCCAGACCCACCCAGAACACGAAGTTCGCGTGGTATGCCCACCACGTCCGCTCGGGATGAGCGCCGCGCACCCCCAGGACGAGCACGATGCCGCCGAGGATCGCCGCGATCGCCCCGAACAGCGCGAAGCGCGCGACAGGCGCCTGACGCGCCTTTTGCGCGAGGTCCGACCGGCTCACGGTCGCGGTGGTCACTGACCGCCTCGGGCGTTCAGCTGCAGGTTGCGCACGTAGTTCACCACATCCCAGCGATCGCTGCCGTGAATCTTGTCGCCGTAGCGCGGCATCAAACCGCGGCCCATGCGCAGCGCTTCGACGATCATCCCGTAGATCGCGCCGTCTGTCATCTTCGGCCGCGTGGGGTCGACGAGCGACGGAACGCCCGGGAACGGGCCGCCACCCGCGAGCGACACCGGACCGTTGCCCTGCCCCTTTTCACCGTGGCACACCAGGCAATAGGTCTGATAGACCCACTGCCCGCGATTGATCGACTCGGCCGTGCGCGTCCGCGGGTTCGTCAGCCGGTCGGCCGTCTCGCGCGTGAGCGGCAGCTCACCACCCGAAATCGGGACCGCTCCCGCGACGGGCGGAATGGGACGGGCATACGGCTTGATGTTGCGCTGATGTCGCATCGTGGCAAACCAGCCGACTTTGTGCACGACGGTGTCGGGATTGCAACCAAGGGCGGCAATTGCGACAAGAGCGGCAACGGCGGCGCGCAGTCTACCCACGACGCACCTCTTCCGCGCCGGCGTCGCGCAACAGCGATTCGGCCTTTGCGACCTTGTCGGCTCCCGCCGGGACGAAGATGCCAAAGCGATCGTTCGTGAAGCGCGGATCGTACAGGATCGTCCCCACCCGTCGTGCCGCGAACACGGTGTTGAAGAGGATGCCGAGGATCGTGGAGAGCGCGCCGAACAGAATCGTCATCTCGAACATGATGACGACGTACGGCGGGATTGACCCAACCGGCTTGCCCCCGACGACGATGGGCCAATCCGCCGACATCCACAGCGTCAGCCACGCCCCGACGCTGCACCCGGCGATGCCGCCGACCAGCGTGAACATGCGGACCGGACTCACCGCCTGGCCGAGGGCGTCCTCGATTTCGTGGCGCGGGATCGGCGAGTACACGGTGAAGTCGGTATGCCCGGCCCCGCGCAGCTGCTTAATGGCCGCGAGCGTCGTGTCGAGGTGCGGAAAGACCGCGAGCACGCCGGGCGTCGGCGGCGGGCGGAAGAGATCGTTGAGCGGCTTGGGGAGCGCCATCATACGCGCGCCTTCGCCGCCTTACTCCGTGGCGGCGCGAGCACTTCCTTCACTTCGCTGATCGACACGGCGGGGAAGTTCTTCACGAACAACAGGAACCACATGAAGAACCAGCCGAAACTGCCCGCCATGATGCCCCAGTCGGCCCACGTCGGATTGTAGACCGCGTTGGCCCACGGCTCATACGGCTCGCCCGCCAGCGATACGACGATGATGACATAGCGCTCGAACCACATCCCGATGTTCACGAAGATCGAGATGACGAAGAGTGCAGTGATGTTCGTGCGAATCTTCTTGATCCAGAGCAGGAGCGGCAGGAAGCCGTTGCAGATGATCATCGTCCATGTCGCCCACCAGTACGGCCCGAAGGCACGATACCAGAAGGCGGCGCGTTCGGTCGGGTTGCCGCTGTACCACGCCATGAAGTACTCGCAGGCGTACGCGTACCCGACGATCGAGCCGGTCAGGAGGCACAGCTTGGCCAGGTTCTCGAAATGTTTGACGGTGATGATTTCCTCGAGGCCGAAAACCTTGCGAATCGGCGTGAGGAGGGTGATCACCATGCCGCAACCCGAATAGATCGCGCCGGCGACGAAGTACGGGGCAAAAATCGTGGCGTGCCAGCCCGGGACGAGCGCCATCGCGAAGTCCCAGGACACCACGCTGTGAACCGACAGCACCAGCGGGGTCGCGAGTGCCGCGAGGTACAGATAGCCCCGGCTGTAGTGCCGCCACTGTTCGTTCGAGCCCGTCCACCCGATCGATGTCAGCGCATACAGTTTCTTGCGCCACCCGGTCGCCAGGTCGCGCACCGCTGCGATGTCGGGAATCAAACCCATGATCAGGAACAGCGTGGAGACGGTGAAGTAGGTCCCGATCGCAAACTCGTCCCAGATCAGCGGCGATTTGAAGTTGGGCCAGAGCCCGCGCTCGTTCGGGTACGGAATCAGCCAGTAGAAGTACCACTGCCGCCCGATGTGGATCAGCGGGAACAGCCCTGCCGTCATCACGGCAAACACCGTCATCGCTTCGGCGGTGCGGTACACGGCCGTGCGCCAGCCCGAGCGAAACAAGAACAGAATCGCCGAGATCAGCGTCCCGGAATGCGCGATGCCCACCCAGAAGACGAAGCAGGTGATGAACACCGCCCAGTACACCGGGTGCGAATAGCCGGCCAGCCCCAGGCCGTAGCGCAGCAGGAACAGCAGCGTGATGATCCCGACGCCGAGCAGCGCGACGGCGGCGCCGAGCAGCAGGAAGTAGCCGCGCGACGGGGTGCCGAGCGTCCGGGCGATCGTGCGCGTGACGTAGTCGTAGGTCACGCGGACCGGCGATCCCTGCTCAGCCATGGCTCGGTGTGTCCTGCGCGACGACGCGGGCGAGGTAGGTGATCGCGGGCTTGGTGTTCAGGCCGGCGAGCACGTGGTACCCGCGCGGGTTGCCGGCGAGCGCGTACACCTGCGAGCGCTTGTCGCTCAAGTCGCCGAAGATGATCGCCTCCGACGGGCAGGTCTGCTGGCAGGCGGTGACGATATCGCCGTCGCGCACCGCGCGGTTCTCGAGGCGCGCCTGATTCTGGGCCCCGCGGATCCGCTGCACGCAGAAGGTGCACTTCTCCATCACGCCCTTCTCGCGCACCGTGACGTCGGGGTTCAGCAGCATCGACAGCGGCTCGGGGAACGCTTCGTACTCGCCGCCGCGCTCCGCGTAGTTGTACCAGTTGAAGTAGCGGACCTTGTACGGGCAGTTGTTCGAGCAGTAGCGCGTGCCGACGCAGCGGTTGTACACCTGGCCGTTGAGCCCGTCGGGCGTATGGTATGCGGCGTAGACGGGGCACACCGGCTCGCACGGCGCGTTGCCGCACTGCTGGCACAACATCGGCGAGTTGACGGCTCCCTGTGGCTCACCGTGCTCGTCGGTGAGCCAATAGCGCTCGAGCCGCATCCACGACATCTCGCGGCCACGCTGCATCAGATCCTCGCCCACCGTCGCGATGTTGTTCTCGGCGTAACAGGCGGTCACGCACGCGGCGCAACCGGTACACTTCGACAGATCGATCGCGAGGCCCCAGCGCGGCTGCTCGCCCTTGTAGTTGCCGATCTCGGCTTGCTCGTGCTGGCGCTCGGCCCACCACTCGACCGATTCGGACGCGTATTCCGGCGTCTCGTCGTGGTGGAATGGCGCGTCGCCGGGATGCAGCGCTTTGGCGCGCGCGAGGCCCAGCACTTCGACGGTGCCCCGGCCGCGCTCGCGCGGGCTGCCTTCGGTCGTGACGATCTTGCGATGCTCGCCCGTCTTCGTCGCGCTCGCGCTGACGATGAAACTGCGGCCACCGTAGGTCGTGGCCTGAGCTCCGAGCAGCTCGAACGCGTTGGCGGACCGGTCTTTGGCATAGCGGCCGTAGGCCGTGTGCCCCTGCCCCGTCGGGACGGCGAGCACGTCCGGCCGCACGGAGCGCGTGATCCACGCCGGGAACTTCTGGGCGCCGAAGGACGACTTGAGCAGCAGGAAGTCGCCGGTCGCGATCCCCCACTTGGCCGCCGTGTCGGGATGGACCTCGACCCAGCTGTGCCACGCGATCTTCGAGACAGGATCGGGCAGCTCCTGCAACCACGGTTTGTTGGCGCCGCGACCGTCATGGAGCGCCGGATGCGGGAAGACGATGACTTGCTGATCCGGAACGGCGGGGGCGGCAAGGGCGGCGAAGCCGAGCTTCGCCACGCCCTCGGCCAGCCGCACGGCGCGCGTCGGCGCCTCTCCGTAGATGCCGCCCTTTTCGAGCGAGTCGAACCAGTACTGGTCGAAGTCCTTCGGATGGCGCGTCCGCCACTTGCCCTGGAGATAGTCCTGGAACGTGCCGCTCTTGCCGGACAGCTTGAGAATGACGTCCCCGCTCGGGCGGGTGTCGAAGACCGGCTGGACGACCGGCTGCTGCAGCGCCGTGACGCCGGCGCGCGGCCGGCTGTCGCCCCACTGCTCCAGCGCATGGTGATCGGGCAGGATCAAGTCGCACGCGGCGGCGGTCTCGTCCATGAAGGAGGAGAAGCTGACCTTGTAGCCGACCTTGCCGAGCGCCTGCTGGAACGCGCCGGGGAGTGAGTGCGCCGGGTTGGTGCCATGGACGAACAGCAGCGCAACCCGGCCGTTCGTCATGTCTGACGTAAGGGCTGTCAGGTCGGCGAAGGTGTTCGTCGAACCGATGGCGAGATCGGCGCCGAACTTGACGAGCGATCCGACCGAGCCCGCGACGTAATTCAGGATGTTCACCGCGGCGACGATCTCCGCGCCATTCGCGTACTGCGCCGCCATGCCACCCGCGACGGCGAGTCCGCCACCCGACCGCGCGAACTCACGCGCAAGCCGGACGATCGTGTCAGCGTCGATCCCGATCGCCTGGGCCACGGCGCTGGGCCTGTAGGCGCTCAGCACGCTCACGAGCCGGCTGGCGTCCGCTGGAACGCGAGCCAGGTGCTGGCTCAGGATCACCTGTGCCATCGCCAGCGCGAGTGTACCCTCGGTGCCTGGTCTCGCCGCGATCCACTCGTCGGCATTCATGCCGGTCAGCGACATGCGCGGGCCGATAAAGACGAACTTCGCCATCGAGGCGGGGCGGCCGGCATCGAACGCGTGCGCCTGCGAGAAGCCGTTCTGGAACTCGACCGGAGAGAGCCAGGTGTCGAGGAAGTCGGCGCCGAAGGAGATCAGGTACTTCGCATTCCCGAAGTCGTAGGACGGGAGCGACGCGGTGCCGAAGGCCATGCGGTTGCCGGCGCGGAGCGCCTCGAATCCGAATGGCTCGTAGCTCATGCGTCGGCCGCCGACCTGCTTCATCCATTCATCCACCAAATCGCCGAACGCAGACTGTTCGGCGCCGGTCAGGAAGACGATTCCCTTGCCCTGGGACTCGCGCACCTTCGCCACGAGCCGCTGGATCGCGCCATCCCAATCCAGTTCCTCGAAGACGCCAGACGCGTTCCGCACCAGCGGATGCGCAATCCGGTCGGGGTTGTAGAGTCCCTGAAGCCCTGCCTGGCCGCGCGCGCACAAGCGCCCGCGATTGATCGGGGAGTCGGGATTCCCCTCGAGCTTGACGGCGCGCCCCTCGCGTATCCGCACGCGCACGCCGCACCCCGCGGCGCATTCGCGGCAGGTGGTGGCGTAATACGTCGCGGTACCCGGTATTTGGTCTTCGGGCTGAATCAAATACGGGATCAGCCGTTCGGTGGGCTCAGGACCGATGCCACAGGCTGAGACGGCCGCCGCGCCGGCGCCGGTGACGCCGAGGACCTTCAGAAAGCGTCTACGATCGATCGAGTCGGTCATATCAGTAGTGGCACACGCTGCAATCGCGCGTGACGTCGTTTTTGATGTGACACCGCACGCACCACCCCATGCGCAGGGTCGACACCTGCTCCACCTGGGTCGCGTGCTTCACGTCGCCGTGGCACGTCGCGCAGGTGGCGTTCGCCTCGACACCCTGTCTGGCGCTCAGTCCCTTGATGTGCCGCATGTGCGGGAAGCGCACAAACCCTGGCAGCGCATGCACGCGAATCCACTCCGGCGGTTTCCGCTCCCGCCACGCGTCGCGCACCTTCTTGATCTCGGCTTGATGCGACGGCGGGGTTCCGCCGATCAGCTGATGGCAACCCATACACGTCTGCAGCGACGGGATCCCGGGTTCGCTCGACACCGACGCCGAGTAGTGACAGTACATGCACGGGATCTGGTCCTGGCCGGCATGGATGTCGTGGCGGAAAAAAATCGGCTGGCGCGGTCCCGCGAGCTTGCTGGTGTCGCGGGCGCTGAGAACAGGAGCCTGATACCGAGGAGACGAAGAAGGCGACTGTGCCTGCTGGCCGTTCAAGGCCACAGGCGGGAGGGCGAGGATAAACACCACGACCGCAGCTGAACGCAGATTCCCTCGACTGGCTAATCAGTGGTTCGGTTTTGGTGTGGGGCGGCTTCAGCCCGAGGGCTCACGAATGTAACAACGGCTACTCCGGCCGCGCCAGTAGTTGATATTTCAGTCGGACGACGTCGACAAATGCCTGGACCGAGTCGAGGTCGGCGAATTCCATCCAGCAGTGGCGCACGCCATCGAACAGCGTTCCGTCGCGCACCGCCTGTTTGATGACGCGCGGCAATCCATTCGTCGCGCTGATTTCCTGTTCCTCGAGCCCCGACAACACGAACGTGCCGCTGAGGCCTGACTGCATCGGGTGCAGGTAGCCCAGCTTGCGGCCGCCGACTTCGTACATCCAGACCCATTTCCAGGTGGTGCCCAGGTACACGACCTGCTCGGTCACGTGCCGCAGGCTGCGCAGCTCCTCGCGGGCCTTCTTGAAGCGTTGCGCGGCGCGTGGGGAGAGGTCGCGGGTCGGTTGATCCGGCTTGGGCCGCTGGCGCGGGCTCAAGTACAGATGGGTGGCCCAGTAATCAGTCGTTGGCTTGATCATGGCGCCCCAAAACTACGGGCGACGTCAAGAGGCGAAAACGTGCCGGATCGAGGAGACGGCCGCAGGACTGCCCCGGCACCATCATGCGGCCGTCCTGCCCCATGGTCAGCTTGATCACGTCGCCGTTGCGGCCGAACCAGCGGCTCGACGGCTCGAGGTCGGACGGAAACGCGAACAGCGGCAGGGACGCCGCCGCGAGCGCCGCCTGCGATCCGATACCCGATTCCGGCATCGTCCCGGCCCACAATTGGGCGCCGTAGCGCGCCGCCAGGTGGTAAAGGCGGCAGACTTCGGTCAAGCCGCCGACACGATGCACTTTGATGTTCCAGACCTTGGGGCCATCCAGCGCCATGATTTGCCGGGCGGCTCGCACATCGCGCAGCGTTTCGTCGAGACAGACCGGCGTACGGAGCGTCGCGGCGAGACGAGCGTGGCCGACGAGCTCGTCCGGATGGAGCGGCTGCTCGATGTAAAGCAGACCGGCATCATCGAGTGCGCGCAGCGCGGCCTCATCGCGCGGCCATTCGTACGCGCCGTTGGCGTCCACGGTCAGTGGCAGTGTCGTCCCAGCCATGCCGGTACGAGCGGCAGCCACGGCCACGGCATCCCAACCGGGCGCGACTTTGATTTTCACTCGGCGGTACCCGCGCTGGACCGCCTCGTAGACCCATCTGGTGAGGGTCTCGGCGCGCCGCTCGGGCGGGATGCCGAGCGCGACGCCACAATCGACCGCGCTCGCCGGTTTCACCGCCAGTCGCTCGCCCAGCAGCGTGGCGAGTCCCACACCCCGCGCGTGCGCCTCGAGGTCCCAGGCGGCGGTCTCCACGGCTGCGCGCGCGAACCAGTTCCCGCGGACGCCCTCACGCAAGGCCGCATCGACCGCTTCCGGGAGCGGGCCGTCGAAATCGCGGCCGGTGACCCTCGGGAGCAGGACGCGCTCGATCACGTCGCGCGCGCCTGCGAGCGTCTCTTCCGAATAGAACGGGAGCTCAAACGGGGGGCACTCGCCGTAGCCGGCATGGCCGGCGTCGTCGTGCAGGATGACGATCAGCGACCGTCGCGAGGCGATCGTGCCGCCCGAGATGACGAACGGCTCGACGAGCGGGAGCGAGAGCTCGAAGAGCTCAGCGCGGACGATACGCATCGGGTAGCAGGTCCAAGAAATGCAGCTCGCCGCCGCGACGGTCCAGTACGCCGGCGGCTTCGCGCTCCAGCATCACGGCAATCAGCCCGTCCCGCGGATCGAAGATCAGTGCATGCAGCGCGCGCTGGGTACGCGAGCCGTCCGTCGCGGGATACGCTTCGAGGGGCAGCTGAAAAAACGTGTGGAGCTGCACGGAGGAACAACCGCGAAGCGCGTAGTCGACGATCATCCGGCCGCTCGAGACATTACCGGTACCACAGAGTTCCGGTGTCCCCGGGCTTGCGCCCGGGGTCAGCCGAGCCAAGACCCGCAGATTGCGATCACTCAATTCTGGTCCACCATAGGCTACCCGCGCCGTTGAATCGAACAGCCGATTGAACACCACCAGGGCCCCCGCACTCGATGCAGCCTTTATCATCTCGACCTGAAAGTCATCATCGAAACGGGCGTTCATCAGTTTCATGGACAGCCGCACGTCGCCGTACGCACGAATGCGCTCCGGCACCTCGCGCAGCCAACGCAGGATCTGGGCCTTCTCATCCGAGAGCTGATCCCCGGCGAGCGTGGGCGAGAAATCCTTCTCGAGCAACAACGGCGACTCGCCCCAGGCCTTGGCCAGGGCACGCGTCGTAAATGCGTATTCGGCGTCGCGAAAGGGCTCAGCTAACCGGGGGAGATGGTATTTCACGGACGGCACGGTCAAGAGCCGGCCATCGCGCGTCAGATCCCAGCCGGCCCGTACCAGCGCGACATAGTCGTCGAAGGAGCGATCCCAGCCCCTGCCCTTCCACGTCACGGTCCAGCCGGCGCCGCGACGCTCCACTTTCATTTTCGATTCATGAATGGCCCACGCCGCCATCGACTGCGCGCCGGCCTCGTCCTGCGCGATCACGGTCTTCAGCACGACAAATGCGAGGCCGGCCTCGGCGTCGGTCTCGAGCTGTCCCAGGTTGAGCGAGAGCTGGCCCGATCCCTTGCCAACGGGATGCGGCAGGGGCTCGCCGAGGTAGCGGGCTGCGAGGTTGATGCGATACGCGTCGCGGACGTGCGCGGGAAAGTCGCGCGGCAGCTCCCGCTTGAAGCGCTCGAAGTCGTCAGCGAGCGAAGCGGGAGAGGCGGAATTGCTCATCAGATGCCTGACCGCTCTGGACCAGCCGCGCGACGAGCTCCCCGACGGCCGGCCCATGCTTGAAGCCGTGGCCCGAGCCGCCCCCGACCAGCCACGCGTTCGCGGCCGCCGGATGACGATCGATAATGAAGTGCTCGTCGGGCGACTGCTCGTACTGGCAGACGCGCGACTCGAGCAACGGCGCGCCTTTCAATCCGGGGAATCGATACCCGAGATAGTCGCGAGCCGTCTGCAGGGCCTCGGGACTCGGGGTTCGGGACTCGGTGGTAGGATCGATGATGGGTCCGCGTGTATCATCGGCCACCTTGAACCCGCGCCACTCGTTGCCGGGAATGCCGTACATGAACCGTGTGGCGTGATCGGCCCAGACGGGCAGCGCCTCCTCGGTAAAGCGCCGGTCGCCCGGCGGCGTCCCGAAGAAGAAGACCTCCTGCCGGGTTGGCTTCACCCGCTCACCAATCACATCAGGAAAGAGCGAGCCCAGCCACGGGCCGCAGGCAAAAACAAAGCGATCAGCCGTCAGCCGACTGCCATCAGAGAGCGTCACCGCGGCCAGCTCGCCGCCTTGCGGTTGCACTGGTGCCTGCACCGCGAGCTGGCGATACTCGCCCCCTTCAGCGGCGAACGCCTCGAGCACGGCTGCGCACGCCCGCCGCGCGGTGAGATAGCCGCCGTCTTTCTCCAGGATCGCCCAGCGGACCTGGTCGCAGTTGATCTGCGGATAACGGCGCGCCACCTCTGCGCCTTGCAGCTCCTCAAACGCCACGTGCGCGTCGCGCAAGATCGGCAGCGCCGCCTGCTCGTACTGGTCGTCGCTCTCGACCAGCCACAGCACGCCGATGTCGTGGTAGAGCTGCCGGTGCCAGCGGGCCTGGTGTTCTTTCCACAGCGCGAGCGCGCGCGCGGCCATGCGGGTATAGACGGCGCGCGATCCGTAGGTCGCGCGAATGACGCGCGTCTCCCCGCCCGAGCTCGCGCGGGAGTTGCCGGGACCCCAGGCGTCGACGAGCGTGACGCGCGCGCCCTGGCGGCGCAGAAACAGCGCGGTCCAGCCGCCGAAGGCGCCCGCTCCCACGACGACGATGTGCTGCTGCTTGTTCATTGCGATGACACCTCCGAGCGCCAGCGCCGCGCTCGAATGAATGAAGGAGCGGCGCGTTAGCACCCTCGAGCCTCGCGCACCGCGCGTCGCACAGCTTCCCGCTCCGCCACCGGCAACGCCGGACCCCACGGATCGTCGCATGCATCGTCGGGAATGACGCCATCGGCGGCAAGTGCCCACAGCATGCGGCGGATATAGCCTTCCATCGGAACGGTGAAGGTCACCTGCGAAAAGGCGTCTAACTGCGTGGACAGGCGACAAAAGGCGTGCTGGTCTCCGCTCGCGTGAGCGCGCAGCAGCGACGCCTGCACGTCCGTGAGTGCGGCACCCATTCCAATCAGCGCGGCGCGAGCGCCCATCATGAGTGAGTACCCCAGGAATCGGTCTTCACCCGTGATCAACAGTTTGTCCGGGTGCTGCTGCATGACGGAGGCGACGCGCTGAAATGTCATCACTGAATCGAGCGTGGCGACCTTGATGCCGATCACGCCCGGCAGCGAAAGAATGGCGTGTAACGTCGCGTCATCGTAATCGACGCCGCCCGCGGCCTGATACAGATAGAAAGCGATGACGGGAAGCTCCCGTGCCAGCGCCGCATGATACGCCACCGTGTCGCGCTGCCGGGGAAATGCGAGCAGCGCATCCGCGCCACCGCGCTTGGCCTCGCGGGCCATGTCGACCGAGGTGGCACGGGCGACGATCGCCTTGTTCGGCAGCGCCCTCCGCCACGTGTCGAGCACGAGCTGCCGTTGCGCAGGCGAGAGGTGTGGCCCTCGACCGGTGTGCGCCCACACCGCCACTCCCGCGATGTTTCGTTCCGCCATCCAGCCCGCGTAGTCCTGTTGCGCCTGTTCGTCGATTGTAGCGCCGCGAAACGGGACTGGAACCGCCGGAATCAGGCCCCACTCGAGATTCAGACTCAGGCGGTGAGTCCCTGAAGGTTCCGCGACTCGATCGCCTCGCGCACTTCATGCTTCAGATCGAGCAAGTCGAGCTTGGCCACGCTGGTCTCCGGCAACCGCAACGGCTGGCCCGTGCCAAACACGAATCGCTCGGCGCCGATCGTGTCGAGGAGCGTCGCAAGATGATCCTCGGGGGGGCCCCAGATCCAGCTGATGTCCCACCAGATGCGTCGCGCCTCCTCCGGCGTCGAGCCGAAATGCACCTCCTCGATGAACGCGCGGTCGGCGTGCGTCACGACGAGGCGCACGTCCGAATCGCTGCGAATCAGCGCGCGCACAGCGGCCGCCGGCAGCTCGGCGACGAGATCGTTGGGATGGCGCTGGCGGCCGTCCTCGAGGCGGACGGCCAGCGCGAGCGGCATGCCCGCCGCACCGCAGGCAGCGGCGAGCACGCGCATCTCACCGCCGGCGGGCTCGAGCCCCAGGTAGAGCGGGTCACAGCGAACCGCCGGCGCGCCCGCGTTCGCCGCGTCGGCGAGCACCTGCTCCCATTGCGCGAGACCTGGATGAACCGTCGGCACCGGCTTGAAGCGCTTGTCCTTGCGGGCGGTCTCGTAGAGCCAGGCGTTGCCGGCGGTGGGGTCGCGCCAGAAGAGGCTGGGGAGGTGCGTGACCCATGCGACATCGATCTTGGTGCGCTCGAGCGCCTGCGCCAGCGCATCGGGAGACGTGCCCGGGACTTTGCGCCACGGGTAGGCGCCGAGGAATGCGTTGCAGTCGATGCGCATCAGTCGGAGGGAAACGCGCCCGACGGGAAGATGCGCGCCGCGTTTTTCCAGCGCACCAGCGCAACTTCATCTTTCGAGAGCAGCGTCTCGAGATAGCGAAGCTTGGCCCACCCGGTGTCCATGGTGATGTCGCTGCCCCAGAGCAGCCGATTGACGCCGGCGCTCTCGAGGCAGGCCTCGAGCATGCCGCCATCGACGCCGCTGCCCGACAAATCGACGTAGACGTTGGGCACGTCGGCGAGCGCGCGGAGTGAATGCAGCCAGTCACCACCGCCGCCGATGTGGGCGAGGATGAACGCAACGTCCGGATGGCGGCGTGCCAAAGTGCAGAGCTCGATGGCGTCGGACGCCTCCTGGCCCGGCCAGTCACGGCGCCGGTGCTGCCAGATGTGTTGCAGGACCGGTACCCGCCGCTCAAGAGCCAGACTGGCGATCGGATCGAGCAGCGGATCATCGGCCCGGCGGCTCGCCGCCAGCTTGATGCCGATCATGCCGGCGCCCGTGCAGCGCACGATCTCGGCGCGGGCGTGGGCCGTGTAGTTCGGGTTCACGCACACATACCCGCGAATACGATCGGGATGCGCCCGCTGCAGGGCCAGAAGCGCATCGTTGCCGGCTGCGACGTCCCGCGGTGACGGGAAATACGTCGGTGAGGTGAGCCCGAAACTGCCGAGGATCGAGGCCACATGTATCGTAATGCCGATCTTGGCCCCAGCGGCCAGACGGCTCTCGTTTCGCTCGCGCCAGTCGGCGCGGGGCGTCCGGGCATGGTAGAAATGAGCGTGGACGTCGACGAGCATTGCCACAATCTACGCCCCTTTTATCTTGGGGGCGTCCTCAGGGGGGGAAGGCCTCGATGGAAACGCTCGTCAGTCGCGTGAAAGGCATCATGCTCGAGCCTCGCGCGACGTGGAAAGAGATCGACGGAGAGTTCACCAAGGGCGGCGACATCTGGGGCAAGTACATCGCTCCGCTCGCGGCCATCGGGCCGCTCGCCTCGATGGTCGGGATGGTCATCTTCGGGGAGCGGATCGCGTTTACCTCGCTCACCACCAATGTGTCGATTGTCACCGCGGTGTCGCGCGGGGTTGCGGGGTACGTCCTCGCATTGCTGAGCGTGTTCCTGCTGTCCCGAATCATCAGCCTGCTGGGCCCAGGCTTCGGTGGGCAACGCAACGACGTCCAGGGGCTCAAGGCGGCTGCCTACGCCGGCACCGCGTCGTGGCTCGGGGGAATCTTTCTTCTCATCCCCGCGCTGGGGCTCGTCAGCCTGATCTTCTCTCTCTACAGCCTCGTGCTCCTGTACCTCGGGCTTCCGGTCCTCATGAAAGTGCCGAAGGACCGGGCGATGGGGTACACGGTCGTCGTCATCATCATCTGGGTCGTCGTCGCCCTGATTGTCGGAGCGATCCTCACGGCATTCTAGATCTCGCGCAACGTCTCCTGCAGGATGACGAGGGCACGGTCCACCGTGCCCTCGTCGTGCGCCAGGGACACGAAGTTGTAGGCCGTGCGTTTGAACAACAGACCGCGTTCGGCCGCCCGCTGTGCGACGACTCGCGACAGGTCGTCGGTGGCATAATGCAGAAAGCACATCTCCGCGATGCCGGCGACGCCGGTGACGACACTCGAATGCGCCCGCTGCAGCTCATGCAGACCGTGCAACAACCGCGTACCGATGCGATGCAGGTGCGCGCAGACATCGTCACGCTCGAACACGGCGAGGGTCGCACGCGCGGCAGCGAGCGCTACACCCTCCGTCGCCAGCGTCGATGAAATCCAGGTGCGCCCTGCGGCGGCCATAAGGTCCGCCCGGCCACCGACCGCGGCGAGCGGGAACCCGTTCGCGAGTGCCTTCCCCAGCACCACGAGATCCGGCGCAGGCTTCACCTCGTAGCGCTGGGCAGCGCCGCCCACGCCGAGGCGGAACGCCGTCTTGATCTCATCGAAGATCAGGATGGCCCCCACCCGCTCGGTCTCGGTCCGCAGCATCTGCAGCCACTCGCGGGTGGGCTCCGCGACGATCACGGGCTCGACAACCACGGCGGCGAGCCGGGAGGAGCGCGCGCGAATCATCTCGCGGCCGGCCGCGACGTCGTTGAAGGGCAGCTCGGCAAACAGGCCACGCACGGCGGCGGGCACGCCTTCGGTCGCTCCCTGGCACCAATCGAGCCACCCGTGGTAGCCGCACCCCAACACCTCATCGCGCCCAGTCGCGACCCGCGCCAGGCGGACCGCGGCCGCGACAGCCTCGGCGCCCGTCTTCAGAAACCGTACGCGCTCGAGCCAGGGGATCTTCTCGCACAGGGCTTCGGCAAGCTCTTCTTCGGCGACCGGTGGCAACGGGCCGACGACACCGGCGTCGATCGCTGCCTGAGCAGCGCGGTTGACGTCCGGGTGGCCGTATCCGAGCGCGACCGCGCCCAAGGCCATCACGAAGTCCACGTACTCGCGGCCGTCCTCTCCCCACACACGACATCCGGACGCCCGCGTCATGCGTGCGGGCGTTCCGAAAAGCGCATCGGGGCGTTTGCTACCGGTCGACGTGAAGCCTGGAACGCGCCAGTCGCTCACCGTACTTGGTCACCTCGATTGCGATCGCGCGCAGCAGCTTGACTTCGCGCGCGTCCAGGGGCGCCCGATGCGCGATCTCGCGCATGGTGCGCATGACGCCGTCCGCGTTGCGCGTCTTGAAGAACTCGATCGCATGGAGCGCGCGCGCGACGTCGACAAACAGACGCTCCAACTCCGCTGCCTCCGCCGGCTCGGACGGCCGGCGCGGCGCCTTGAAGGGACGATCGTCGGCACCCTTCGCCAGCGCCAGCTCATACAGCATGATGATGACAGCGTGGCCGAGATTGAGCGAGGCGTAGGAGGGATCGCTGGGGATCGTGACCACGCGGTGGCAGCGATCCAGCGCGTCGTTTGACAGCCCCTTGTCTTCGCGGCCGAACAGCAAGGCTACCGGCCCCCCCGCCTCGCCCGCCGCCAGGGCGAGCACTTCCTCCGCGGCGTCCCGGGGCCGCTGCAGGTTGCGCTTGGCGGTGCGCCCGCGCGCCGTGAAGCCGACGATGTGCACGCAGTCGGCCAGCGCTTCCTCGAGCGAGTCGAAGGTGCGCACCCGCGCGAGCACGTCCTGGGTCTGGTGCGCAATGCCCTCGACCCGATACGCCTCGTACTCGCGCGGCCGCACGAGGCGCAGATCGCGCACGCCGAAGTTCTTCATGCCGCGAACCACGTGCGCGATGTTGACGAGATCCTGAGGCTCGTGCAGCACGACAACGATCATCCCACGAGCTCCAGTACGCCGAAGCGCGCCGGATCCTGACGGTCGCCGCGCAGCCATACCCACCCGCCGCCACCGCTCCACACCAGCTGGCCGACTCGCCGCAGCCGACCCGGAAGCATTTCGTTGATGATGAGATCGAAGTTTACGCGACCGCCCGCATGCGGATACGCGCCCGCGGGCCACGGCACGGCCACGGTCACGTCGTAGCCGCGATCGGTGCGACGCCAGCTCCCCCGCACCGCCGCCAGATTCCCGTTCTCCCGGCTGTCACTCGTCGCACTCGCGCGAACGGTATGTCCGTCGGGATTCGGCACAACGAGATAGCCGACGGCGGCGCCCGATGGCCCTGCCCCGGCGGCGGCAACGTAGAGCTGGAGTCCATCCGAGTGAATATCATCGGGCTCGTTGTCGAGCTTGAGCGGCGCGGCGCCGGCGGGTCGCAGCACGAGGTCGGGCTTCGTGACCTCTACGGCCACGTACAGCGCCGATTCGTCCCAGGCGGCGAAAGCCACGGCTGATAGATCGTCCGCTCCGGGGTAGGCATCCTCGCTGCGGCGATACTGATCCTCGAGCCCCAGCTCGAGCGGTTCGGAGCGGTCGAATCCTTCGAGCGTCCCATCGAGCGGCGGCGCGGCGACGACGCGAAACGCCGGAGCGGCCACAGGCGTCGGTTGATCGATTTCGAGCAGCGGCACGAACGGCGGCGGCTCCTCACGCCGGCCGCCCAGCAGGAGCGCCGGCTGGCCTTCGCACTCGACGACCCATTCGGCCGTGCCGAAGCGGTGCCGATGCACTCCCGCGGTAGTCTCGATCTCCACCGCATCGCCGCGCATCCGTACCGCCCGAACCAACTGGTGGTCCGCATGGGGCTCGAGAACCGTGATCATCCGGGCATTGCGACCGCGCGCACGCACGACGTAGAACGCCGCACGCTCGCGCTCTCCGGGCAGCCCCGGTCCCTCCATGTGGAGGAGCTGGCCGTCGAATACGAGATGTGCGGTGAGCCGCGCTTGCCGCGCCACATGTGCGAGAACGACCGCGCCGGGTTCATCCGGGACGAAGCGCTGCACACGCGTGACGAACTCGTTGGGAGACAGCAGCGCGTCGTCGACCCAGCGGCCTCTCGTCTCGACTGCGCCGCGACCCGCGATATGCCACGGCAGCCCGACGACGTGTTCGTCCGTGCCACTGAACACCAGGACGTCGACGATGTAGGCCGGGCCGGCTGCGATCGTGCGAGTCAGGCCGTTGAAGCGCCCCCGCACCCATCCCCACTCCGTGCGGTCGTCGAAGCACTCGACGCTGGCCCTGCCGCTCGGCTGGGACTCACCGTCCAGGAGCGGGGCGTTGTGCGCCAGGGTGGAGCGATACCAGAAAAGATCATGCGTGACGTACTGCCCCGTGCCGGGATCGGGCAGCCAGTACACGCCGTCGCCGTGCAGCGTCAACTGCAAGCGGTCCGGATGGCCGTGGCCCCCACCCTGCGGGCCACTTTCGAGACTCACGTAGCGATCGCCGCGTCGCAGCACGGCAAGGCCCTGGCTCTCCAGCAGCACGCTCTTGGGACTCCAAGGCTCGTCCGCGGGCGGAAGATCGGGCAGCATCTCGAGCAGCGACCACCAGGACAGCGACCTGCGGGACGCGGGACGGGGGTCTGGGGATGAGTCGGGCGCGTCGTGCATATAGGACTCATGCAGAACAGAAATGGTCGGCGGCGCCTCGTATAACGCGTGGAGCCATGACGTCCCGTCGCGCACCCCGAGTCTCGCCAGGCCAATCTCCCACAGCTCCAGATATGCCGGCTGGGCGAGCGACATGCCGAAGCGCGAATCCTTGCGCGCGGGAAAGGTGTAATCGGGCAGCGCCGTCAGCGCAGGCGCTCGCAACGCGTTGTGCAGGCGGTCCGCGAGCCGTTGATCCTCACAAAAGTCGACGCCGGCGAGCCGCGCCCATCCGGCGCCCGTGAGCAGGCCACGCAGGGCGAAGAGGTGGTAGTTCTCGCCTTCGTACCACATCCCATCACGCCCGAATCCGCGCACCAGGTGCGCGATGAGCCCCGTGTCGCCTTCGATGACCCGCTGCGCCAGCTCTTCGTCCTCAAACCACACGGCGACGGCGGCGAGCGCAGCGCTGTTCCATGTTTGCCGGTTGGAGAATCCCTCGTCGTAATCACCGATCAGCGTCGCTGCTTCCTCGACGAGCTGATTCACGCCCCGGGTCGTCGTGTCGTCGAGCTGGTCGCAGGCGCGCAGCATTGCCGCTGCGGCGACATAGTTGCACGTCCAGAGCGACTCGAGGTACGTGGAGAAAAACAGACGGCTCGGGCCGAGGACGTTGTCACGGTTGGGGTAGCGCCAGTAGCGCTCCGCGTAGGCGTTCAGGATGTCGCGGGCGCGCGCCGCCGCCGCACCATCGCTGGCGTCTCCTAAACCCGCGAGCGTCGCCAGGTGCGCGGCCCGCTCGGCGAGCCAGAGGTGCTGATACCGCGCCCAGCTCCAGTTGTGGCGCTCCCCGCTCCACGTCTTGCCGCAGCGCGGACATCGATGCGCGGCGGGGCTCCACGGATCGAACGTGAGCGCCACGCCGTCATCGGGACAGAATCCGCCATCCGTCGTCAACAGCGCCTTATGCTCCGGGACGATTGGCATGCGCTCGAGCAACGGTCGCGCCCGTTCACGCAGATGCGTGAGCAACGCCTGGAGATCGGCCGAGCCGCGGATCGCCTCGGCGCGAGCGGCGAGCGTTTCCGCCGTTACCACGCACGTACTCCTTCCAGCGCCCACGCGAGCGGTAGCACGCGGGCGCCGTTCGCTGCGCTCGCGACCGCCGCCGCCGCCTCGCGGGCAGGCCCACGCATCACGAAAAACATGCACCCGCCGGCGCCCGCACCCGCCGCCTTGCCGCCGAGCGCGCCCGCCGCAGCGGCGGCGGTCTCGAGCCGTGCCATCTCCGCCGTTCGCATGCCGGGATCGAGCGCCTGCTGGTGGCTCCAGTTTTCGCTGAGCAGCGACGCCACCCGCGCCAGGTCCGCGCCGCGCAAGGCCTCCGCCATCGCGTTGCCGGTATCCTTCAAACCACGCAGCGCCCCGGTCACCGTGGGATCGCCGCGCTCGTATGCGCTCGTCACGCGCGAGATCATATCACCAGAGACTCGCGACTTGTTGGTGTAGCAAATCAGCGTCTGGCGCTCGAGTGCCGCGGCGAACGCCGGATCCAGCGTCACCGGCTCGACGCCCACGTCGGGATCGCGAAAGCTCAGGCGATGAAATCCTCCCAGCGCCGCGGCGTACTGGTCCTGCTTCCCTCCGGGCAGCTGCGCCTCGATCGTCTCGACCTGCCAGGCCTGATCCGCCACGTCCTGCTGCCCGAGCGTCTCCTGGCGCACGCGCGTCAGCGCACCGACCAGCGCGACGCCGAGCGCGCCCGAGCTGCCGAGTCCCGACCCCGGCGGCGCGTCGCAGCGGGTGGTCAGTGTGAAGCCGCCCAGCACCGGGAAGCGGCGCAGCGCCGCCGTGAGCAGGGGCAGCTTTCCGGGGAGCAGACCGCCGGAGTTCGCGCATTCGAGCGTTTCGCCCAGCTCTTCCGAGACGAGGCGCAGCAGTGTGCCGCCGAGGTGCAGCGCGACATGGGCGCGCAGTCCGATGGCTCCGTTCACCACCACGCCGCCCTCGGAAGTCGAGCCGCAGCGGGGCGGTCGCGTGAAACGCGGTCGGCAGATCGCGGCGTCTCATTGCTCGACGCGCCACGCGGCGACGGTCGGCAGCTCGCCGCGCATATCCATGCGCACCCCGCGAACTCGGCTGTTCATCGCCTGGACACCGCGCCCGTGATACAGCCAGACGATCGGCAGCTGCTCCGCGAAAAGGCGCTGCGCTGCGAGCGGCTCCTCTGGAACCGGAATACCGGTGAGATCCCCGAGCGGACGCAGGAACCCGAGTCCCGGATCGCCGGCGATGCCGGTCACGGCGGCGGTGAACTCGTGGCGTGGGCCGTACACCCGATCCAGAAACGCCGAGTTCTCGAGCTGGTGAATCGTCACCTTGAATCCCACCGCGCTGAGGCGTGCCTGAATCATCTGCTCGAGCGCGGCCTCCCCGCTCCCTACCGTGATGAGATCGAAGCTCGGCGGCGAGACTTTACTCAACTCGGCGACGAGGTGACGCGCCGAGTCGGGCGCGAGCGGGAGGTGCGGCGGTGCGACGAACCGGGGCAGGCCGGGCGGCACCGGACCGTCTGCGATTGCGGCGAATCCGAAGAGATACCCGTCGACGATTTCCTGGCGATCGATCGCGAGCGCCGCGGCCAGCCGCGCGCGCGGATCGTTGAACGGCGGCCGGCGCGTGTTGAAGATGAGACCGTACGGGAAGATCAGGGGATACTCGCGAATCGCCAGCGAATGGTGACGGCGCACGAACGCCACGTGCTGCGGACTGATTCCGGCAAAGTCGAGCTCGCCGGAAACGAGCGCGGACAGCTTGACCATCGGCTCATCCACGACGGCGATGACGAGCCGCTCGACGTGCGGCGGTCCGCCCATGTCGGCTGGAAAATCGACGTTGCGGTCGAACACCCAGCGGCGGTTCGGCTCGTGTGTGACGAAGCGGAACGGTCCATTGCCCACCGGGTTGACGTTCCACGAAGCCTGGCGCAGGCGGTCGTGCGGCACGCTGTCGAGCAAGTGCGCCGGCAGAATCGCGAGATCGGTGAGGACGAACGGCAGCTCGTCCGCGGCGTGCGCGAGCACCGCTCCCGAGAATTGCAGCTCGACGGTCGAGTCGTCCAACGCGGCGACTGACGCCAGCGTCTGCAGCTCGGTGTAGCGGGGGTAGCCGGTGACCGGGTCGTGCGCCGCCTCGAGCGTCCAGACGACATCGCGCGCGGTCGTCGCGATGCCGTCGTGCCAGCGCACGTCGGTGCGCAGCCGGAACGTGAGCGTCCGGCCATCCGCCGACCAGCGCCAGCTGCGCGCCAGGTAGGGCTGCGGCACGAGCAGCGAGTCGTAGCGCGCCAGCGTGGTCAGCAACACATAGCGCTGCACCTGGCGGGCGAGCGGGTGAGTCGTGAGCAACGGATTGATGCTCTGCAGATCGGCGCCAGAAGCGAACATGACGGTCGCGCCGCGGCGCGCGGCCTCATCGCCGCAGGCGCACGTCACGACGGCTACCGCCAAGAGCACCGGACCCGACAGGCGCGACACGCCACGCATTCTAGCGAGGCAAGAGTGACGGCGCGAGATTCCCGCCGATGCTCGCCAGACTGGGACAGCGTCTCCTCGCCGGTCTCGCCGTCGTGCTGGGCGTCGTGACGCTCACTTTCGTGCTGTTGCACCTCGCACCAGGCGATCCTACCGACATAATCCTGGGCCCGATGGCGAGCACCGAGCAGGTCGCGGTGCAGCGCCGGCTCCTCGGGTTGGACCGGCCGCTGCCGGCACAGTTCGCGAGCTGGTTATGTCGTTTCGCGCGGGGCGACTGGGGAACCAGCATTACGAAAGGCCGGCCGGTTCGCGCGATTCTTGGCGATGCCTGGCCGGCGACCGTCCGGCTCGTCGGACTGTCGCTGATCCTGAGTTACCTGATTGGCCTGGCGATCGGCGTTGTCCAGGCGGCTCGCAGCCGCTCGCGAATGGACACCCTCCTGTCCGTTTCGTCCGTTACGCTGTTTGCCGTGCCTGGCTACTGGCTCGGACTGATGCTGGTGCTGGTCTTCACGTACTGGACGCAAGCGTTGCCCGCGTTCGGCGCGGCGGGGCTCGACTCCGATTACCTGCATGGCGGCAGCTGGCTGATCGATCGACTCCGCCACCTGGCGCTGCCGCTCGCGACGCTGACGCTCGTGGGCATCGGTGGTGCGGCGCGCTTCGCGCGCGGCGCGATGCTCGAGACGTTGAGCCAGCCGTTCATCGTCACGGCGCGGGCGAAGGGGCTGACGACGAGCCGGGTCGTCGGCCGCCACGCGCTGTGCAATGCGCTGACGCCGGTGGTGACGCTCCTCGGGCTGTCGCTGCCCGTGCTCTTTTCCGGCGCGGTCTTTGTCGAGGCCGTGTTCGCGTGGCCCGGCGTCGGACGCGTGTTGGTCGAAGCCGTTCAGGCTCGTGACTATCCGGTCGTGATGGCCGCGACCACGGTGAGCGCCGTGCTCGTCGTCGCGGGCAACATGCTTGCGGACGCCCTGGCCGCCTGGCTCGATCCCCGGATCCGGAGCGGAACGGCGTGACGAGGCTCCTGCGGGATCGGCGCGGCATGTTCGGGTTCTGCGTGCTGCTCGTCGTCGTCCTGAGCGCTCTGGCGGCCCCGCTCGTGACGAATGGCGATCCGAACACGCAACACGACATCGTTGCAACGCGGTTCGTTCCGCCGCTCTCGAGTGACGCGCATGGCGTGTTCCACGCGCTCGGCACGGACCGCTTCGGCCGTGATGTGTGGACTCGTCTCGTCTATGGGGGGCGCATTTCGCTGGGGATCGGCGTCCTCGCGGTGCTGGTCTCGCTCGCCGTCGGCATCGTCGTCGGTGGCGTGGCCGGCTACTGGCGGGGCCCGCTGTCCCTCGCACTGCTGGGGCTGACCGATTTCGCACTCGCCGTGCCGCGCGTGGTGCTGCTGCTGTTGCTCGCGGCACTGTGGCAGCCGAGCACGACGTTGGTCATCGCGGTCCTGGGACTGACGGGATGGATGGGCATCGCCAGACTGGTGCACGGCGAGGTACGCGCGCTCGCCGCTCGGCCGTTTGTCGAAGGCGCGGTGGCCGTCGGCGCGAAACGCCTGCGCGTGCTGGCTCGCCACATCCTGCCGAACGCGCTCACCCCCGTCATCGTCGCCGCAGCCCTCGGCGTCGGCAACGCGATCACGCTCGAAGCGGGACTGTCCTACCTGGGACTCGGCGTGCAGCCACCGACGCCATCGTGGGGCAACATGATTCAGTCCGGCCGCGATACGCTCGTGAACGCACCGTGGGTCGCGACGGCGCCGGGGGTGGCGCTCGTGCTCGTCGTCATTGCGTGCACACTGCTCGGCGATGCCCTGCGCGACGTCCTAGACCCGAGCACCCGCAACCTGTAGCAGCGTCGGCTCACTGATCTCGTGCGCGCCGTCGAACGCGACGAGGTCGTAGCCGATCTCGTGCTCGCGAAGCCGAGCCTCGGTCGCGGCGACGACTTTCGGAGTGAAGAATTGATCGCGAGTGCCGTACACCAGCGTCAGAGTCGGCACGCGGAGACGCTTCAGGTCGAGGTCGGGCGGCACTTCCCCACCCCAGAGAATCAACCGATCAATGCGCGACGACCCGAGCGCCGCCCAACGGCAGACGGTGGCCGTCCCCTGCGAGAACCCGAGGGCGGTAACCTTGGCCGCACCGGGTGCGATGTGGCTGTACAGGGCGTCGAGATACCGCACATAGTCGTCGATTTCGTGCAGCCGGTCTTCGCGGGTCATCCAGCTCGCGCCCACGCGACGCTCCGTCGCACTCTCCGTCAGATAGAAGCGCGACAGGCCCTCTGGCGCGACGATGCAGCGGCGTTTCGCTTCGATCGGACGAAAGCGCTCGAGAAAGCGCGCCGCGAGCTGTCCATAGCCGTGACAGACAAACCAGACCTCGCCGGCATCCTCGGGAGAACCCAGCGTGAAGTAGCGCGCGGATCGAGGGGTCGAGAACAGGTGCTCCTGCATCACGTGACCAGAATCGAGACGATCTCATGCGGCTCGGCCACGAACCGGACGACATTGCCACGCTGCTCGAGCACGAGCGCGACTGCCTCGCGCTCATCCGCGCGAACCCGATGCGCCGTTTTCACGCCCTGCGCAAACCGCCAGGCGCCTGCCGCCTTGCGGCCCGTCGCGTTGTAACAGCGCAGCACCAGCGGTGACCCGACCTGCGCCGGCTTGAGCGCCGAGAAGACGAGCCCCGTGCCCTCGAGCGTGATATCGACGGGCAAGGGATTCAGCGGTGACGCGTCGCGCAGCCACAGGCCATGCAGCGGCAGAAACGCCTCTTCCCAGAGATGCGGCAGCACATCCCCGCGCTCGACATCACTGGCGCTCACCGGAACAAGCGCCAGATCGATGCGTGTCGTGCCCAGGCACTGGGCGCCGGGAATCGCGGTCGGCCAGCCCGCGTGACCGGGCCGCGTCGGCAGACGCCCGAGGGACAAATCGCCCACGGCGCGCAGCAGCGTAACGAGCAGATCGCCGTTGGCAGTCCACTCGTATTCGAAGAACGCCGGAGCCAAAACGGCGAGTCCCCGCCCCCCGCGGGCCGCGGCCACGAAGCGCTGCGCGGGGGCCGTGCGTACCGGTGTCTCCCGTGGATAGGCCGCCGCGTCGACCTGGACCGCTGGACGTTCGACGGTGCCGAATGCAGACCCTGCAATCGCGGCGACGCCGGCCAGGCCGGTCGGCAGGCGCGCCCGCAGCCGGTGATAGCGGTTGCGGTTGTCGATCGTGAGAGACACACGGACGATCGCGCTGTCGGCGAACACCTGAACGACCATCCGCGCGTCGATGCCGCGGATCACTTCCCAGCGCGCTTCGAGCGCCGCAACGAGCGGGCCGGCCGCGAGCCGCCGCACGCTGATGGGACCGCGGCTTTGTTTTACGCGATCCCGAGCCGACGGAGCGTAGGTGTACGCGTCCCCCGCATCACCGGCATCCTCGAGCCGGAGCAGCTCGCCGTAGCGCTCGTTCCGCCGCCGGTCGAGCAGCGTGAGCGCGCCGTTCGCCTCGATCGTCACGTCGACGAAGCGGTTTTCGAGCGAGCGTCCGCGAACCCGCGCTTCCTCGGCGCGCGAGAGCGGCGCCGCGGGACCCGTCGTCAGCGCGACGATACCAAGTCCCGATACCGGCGGCGCGCGAAATGCGATCCGGACTTGATCGACTTCATCCTGGTCCGGGTAGTGACGCGTGCCGTCGATGCGCTCCTCGGTGCGCCGCTGCGCCAGGACCTGGAACGGGACTGCGCGACCACCCGTGTCAGAGAGCGTGAAAGGCCGGTAGCCCGCTCCCTCACGCGGCAGGCGACCGGGCGAAGGCGGTCCCACCAGCACATCGCGACGAAACGCCGTGACATCAGCGATCGTCACGCCGGCGCGCGAGCGAGGAACCGGGTTCCAGAGGACAAGTGCGGGCTCGAACCCGTCGGCGCGCTCGCGCTGGGCATCAGGGTCATGACCCACCAACCCCATCAAGGCACCGCGCGTGAGCTCCGCGGCATAGGCTGCGACCTCATCGAGACGCTGCTCGGCGACACTGGCGACTGAGTCTGCCGTACATCCGGAGATCGTGTCATGGAACTGGTTGCGAACCAGCGTACGCCACGCGGTCTCGAGGATCGGGCGGCGATCGCGTGCCCCCGCGAGTCGCGCCAACGCCACCAGCGGCTCCGCCAGGCGCTCGAGCCACAGCTCGACCTGCCCGTGGCGGCGCTTGAGCGGCGTCCGCGTCCCGTGCACCCCCTGCAGCGTCCAGGTGAAGCCGTACGACCAGCGCAGCTCGCCGGCGAGTGGCTTCACCGGCGTGCTGTCGGCTGCCTGAAAAAACTCGTCCAAACGCGAGATGCGGAACGCGCTCGCGGGCTCGAGGTCGGCGAGCAGGTCGCGCACGCGGGCGAGCGTGGGATGCGGTGCATGATGATCGGCGCCGATGAACACCGGGACGTGTTTGCCGGCCGCGCGCTGGACGAGCGAGGCCCGAACCTGCGTCCAGATGTCGGGGAGGCGCGCGCCGGCGCCGGGCAGCGCCGCGCCGATCTCGTAGCCGTCGGGCGGCAGATGCCAGAGCAGGATGTCGCGGCCATCTGGCCCTCGCCAACGAAAGAAATCCTTTTCCTGACCCGGCTCGCCGCCAAGCCCCCGCCACAGGACTCCGTACTTCAACCCGAACTCCCGGGCGAGCGTGGGCAACACCGCCGGGTGGCCGAACGCATCGGGCGAGTACAGGACATCGAGGCGTCCGCCCAGGCGTTCCGCGTCCGCGGCGCCGAGCAGGAGATTCCGGATCAAGGACTCTCCGGACGGGATCAGCTCGTCGGCCAGCACATACCACGGCCCCACCTGCAGTCGTCCCGTTTTGACCAGAGCCCGAACATCGTTTTCGCGATCGGGCCTGGCCCGCAAGTAGTCTTCGACGAGGACGGTCTGGCCGTCGAGCAGGAAGGTCCGCAAGGCTGCGTCGGCTTGCAGCCGGTCCATCAGCTCGTCGAACATCGGTACCAGGCGCGCATGAAACGCGGCGCGCGGCAGGAACCATTCCCGGTCCCAATGGGTGTGCGGAATCAAATGAAAGATGAAGGCGTTCGTCACGCGGGAACGCCCAGCCGCGATATCTCCATCGGATTCGGGAGGTGCACGTGCGCCACCCGGCGCCCGCGCGCCAGCAGCGCCCGCAGATCGCCACGCGCTTGCGCCCGGTGCAGCTGGCCGAACGTCCAGCCCATTTCCGGGATGTCCACATCGTCTGCGAAATCGGTCGTGATGACGAGAAACAGCCCGCTGTCGGGCCCGCCTTTATGCAGCTGGCCGGTGGAATGGAGATAGCGCGGCCCGATGCCGAGCGTCGTCGCGCAGCCCAGCGCCTTGGCCCAGGTGGCGCGCAGCGCCTCGAGTTGCGCAACCACCTGAGGCGTTGGCGGGACATACGCGAGAATGGCGAGGTAGTCTCGCGGGCGGTATGCACGCCGCAGCTGCGCAAGCGTGAGGGTGGGAAGGGGCGCGGCATGCTGCGCCCCTCCTGTGGTCTCCCCGCTTGTCAGTTCCGCACGCGCGAGCCGCTTCGCCTCCTCGACGTCGGGCTGATCGAACGGGTTGACGCCCAGGCGCTCGCACAATGCCGCGGTCGCGTATTCCCAGCGCAGGA
>WNFK01099933.1_pt1 | contig 41962 bp, 19 predicted proteins | sample 5400281 | NCBI WGS metagenome assembly WNFK01 (sample SAMN13153350, study PRJNA577476) | soil metagenome | isolation source: 20 cm soil on Douglas fir-dominated hillslope | place: USA:California | collected 2013-09-17
CGGGTGCGCATCACGAGTGACCCGAATCACCCTGCCCGACTCTTCTATCGGGTAGGATAGGTCCTCTCCAGGAGGCCGATGATGACACGCTCGTGGCTGTTGCTCGCTGGTTTGTTGATGCTCGCCGCCGCGCCGGCTGCGGCGCAGGGACATGGGCATGGGCACAAGAAGGAATTTGCCGTCGCGCCGGATCGCGCGGTGTCGGTGACCCGCGAGGTGCTGGGGCGTCAGGGGTATGAAGTCATTCGCATCGAAACGGTCGGCGCCGACCAGGTCGTGTACTACCGCCGCGGCAACATGGGGCGCGGCAAGGGCAAGGGACCGCCGATGAAGATGATCATCCGGCGCGTCGAGAATCGCGTGGTGTTTGTGGACACGCCGGATGCCGTGCTCGTGGACATCAACGTGCGGCTGCGGTTGTAGCGGCTAGTGCGTGAGGTAGCGGTAGGTCAGGAACTGCCCGTCTGACCAGCACGGCACGAACAGGTCGCGGTTCAGCGGATTGACCGCGACGTCATTCGGGTAGCTGCAGTTGACCGACAGGTAGCCGATGTTTGTGTCGGTGTTGCCGTCGATCCGATCGACCAGGAAGGTGCCGTATCCTGTCACGTAGATGCGGTTGATGATCGGATCGACGGCGACACGCTCCGGCGCGTTGCTGAACACGAATTCCGTCTTCACCACCGTATTCGTCGCCAGATCGATCACGCTGACCGAGCCCGCGTTGCTGTTCGTCACGTAGAGCTTCCGCGTCACCGGATTGATGGCCATGCCTTTCGGCTGGCTGCCGACGTCGATTACCTGCAGCACTGTCTTGGCCACTGGATCCACGACTGCGACCTGGTCGTTGACCATCGCCACGTAGACGAAGCGGTTCACTTCGTCGAACACCACGCCGGTGCCGACCGCCGGCAGCGCGACTGCATCCGACGAGATGAACAACCGGGTCACGCCGTCAATTTTGTGCAGATACGCGCCGCCAACGTCGCACACCGGTGGATTGGCGCAGTTCGACGGTACGTAGACGAGGTTGGATGACGTGTCGACCGCCGTGAAGCCTACGCTGGGCCCCAGCGTGATCGTCGTCAACAACGCGCCATTGCCCGCGCCATCGAGCACCGAAATGGTGTTGTCGAACACGTTCGTCACGTACACATGCGCGTTGCGCGAGTCGACCGTCACGCGCTCGGGATTGGTGCCGACACCCACAAGGTTGACCGGCGTGTTATTCCTGGCATCAACCACCGCCACCTGGCTGCTGCCGCGGTTCGCGACGTAAGCGAGTTGCGTGCGTGGATCGATCCCGACGGCCCAAGGCTGGCTTCCCAGGAAGTTCAGAGTCCGGATGATCGGGTTGTAGATCACACCCGACGCAAGAATGGTGTCGCCCGGCGCGCGCTCGGTGAATGCCGTGATCACCGCAATGTCGCGCAGACCATTCGGATAGCCGCTGTCGATCCGAACGCGAATCGAGCTCGCCGTCGGATGGTCGATGATCGTCAGGTACTGACCCGCAGGCGCGTCTTGCCGCCAGCCGATCGTCCCCGGCATCGGGCTGCCGCCCTGGTCCGTCGCGGTCGCCGAGAACGTCACGGTGTCGCCCAAGCCGGCACTGATGGTGTCGGGGGTGACGCCGATATTGGCAACCGTCTGGTTGACCGTGATCGCGAGCGTGTCGCGGTCAGGCACGAGCGCGATGGGCCCGGCCGTCTGCTGCACGATGTACGACGTCGCGCCGTTGCCGTGCGCCGTGATATCGGCGAACTCGTTCATCGGCCCGTACGTCGAGTCGGTGACGGTGCCCGGTGCGGTGTTCGTCCACGAGAAGTGATACAGCGGATCCGGCGGCAGCGGCGTGCCAGCCGAGTCAACCAGGAACGCGGCGTAGGTGCGCCGGCACAGGATGTTGTACGGACCGCCAACGGGGCAGACCGAGCCATACAGCGCCGAATCCACAATCAGGCGCACGCCCGCGGCGACCGCGCCCATTGAAATGAGCACCGAGTCCTCGATCGTGCCTGCGGCGGTCGCGAACGACCCGTGCAGCTGGAACGCGGGCAGCGTCGAGACGGTCGGATGGAAGAAGACCGTGTCGTGCTTCACGGAGTCGATCAGGCCGTAGTTCTTGCTACCACTCCCGAGCGGTACGTCGGTGAAGAAGAACCCCGTGGACGGCGACGTGACGTTGCCGGACGCGTCGTGGGCGTTCGTCACGAGGGCCGCAGGACGCAGGCTGCTCGTAAACGACACGTTCTTCGGCCCGCTCACGATGCCGGCCGTGAGCGCCGGAATCAGCTGGAAGTCGACGGAGACCGTCGGGCCCGGCTGGATGAACGCCGGCCACGTCACCGGCGAGCCGATCAGACCGGCAACCGTCGCCTGCACGAACTGCAGGTTGGCCGCGTTCGTGGTCAGCCACACGCCGCCCGCGCGGCCCCCGAGATCCGTGGGCAGTCCGGGATGCTGGAACGAGCCGCTCGAGGTGCCCCAGCCGATCGTCACGCCCGCAACACCACGGCCCTCGGCATCGAGGACCCGGACCCGGATCGAGTCGGGGTCGCCGACCGTCGCGTTCATGGCGGCGCCGTTCGCCAGCACCGTATCGGTCGTCGGCACGAGTCGCGCCGCCGGACCCACTGGGAAATGCGGCCCCGGGACGCCCACATCGAACCGCACGGCGTTGAACAATAGCGAACCGCGACCCACGGAGTCGCTGAACTCGAATCCCTTCTCGAGGCCTCCGACGTCACCCCACCAGTTGCCCAGCGCGTCGATCGAATCGAGCCCGGCGTTCGCCGTCTGAATGATCTGACCGTTGTAGTGGTACAAGTCGGAGCCGTGGATCGTGAGCAACAGCGGCGCCGGGCTCTTGATCATCGGCGAGAACGGGTTCCGATAGAACTGGCTGTTCTGCACCAGCAACGGGCTCGCTGCCGTCGCCTGCACGTCCAACGCCAGGAAGCGGGACTCGCGGACCGTCACCGCGTCGAGGGTCAACCCGCTCGCCGACATGTTGGAGTAGCGGATCGCCCCGAACAGAATCGGATTGCAGTCGCCGATGCACGGGACGCTGCCGCCCGCCTTCTCGACAATGAGGTGACTGACCGTCGAGGCCGAGAGATTCGCGAACTCGAGGCCGAGCCAGCTCTGCCCGCCCGGCGTCAGCGTGAACACGACCGGCGCACCCGCCGTGCCCGCCGCGTTCAACGCCGCCGGCTGGGCCCCGCCGATCGTCAGGCTCGCCAGGTCGTCGAACACGACGGTATCACCCGCTAGAACCGTGAGTGTCGCACCGGCATCCACGACCATCGGCTGCGTCACGCGCCAGCGGAAGCCGAGCTGCGGCAAGGTGTGCGAGACCGGCAGCGTGCCGCCGTGCAGCAGCAGCGTGTCGGTAACGTTTCCACCGAGAGTGTTCGCGGCGAGCACGGGCAGGGCGTCCGCGACGAGATCGAGCGCGTAGTGATTGCCGTTGATCGTATTGCCGCTGATCGTGTTCAGCGGATTGTAGCCGGCGCGCACCACCAACCCCGTTTGCGTGGCACGCTGAATCGCATTGTCCCTGATCTGGATGCCCTGCGGCGGCGCGCGCTTCACCACGATCCCGTGGAAGTGGCTGGAATCGCTGACCACCGAGTCGATCGTGAACGGCGCGACCCCGGTCGGCGCATCGACGTACAGGTTCGTATTCAGGACCTCGGGGAGCCCGGTCGTCTTCACGATACAGTTCTGGCAGATCTGGCCAAGCTGCGGCTGGTAGCCGCCGCCGGCGAGCCGCATGTGCCGCACCACCGGCGTCCCGCTCTGAGCGCCGAGGAACAGCCCTTGCCACCCCGGCCGCCCGAGACGGTTGTGCAGCACGACGGGATTCGCGGCCGTGCCGAGCGACGTGAGGTTCGCGCTCAGGCCGCTCGAACCGCCGCTCGAATCGGCGAAGTCGCCGACACTGAGCGCCGCCGACGTGTCGAACGCCATCACCAGGCCCGTATCGAGCGAAACGTCCACGCCACTCGGCGACCAAACGCTGAGGAATCCGGTGACGAGATAGGGAGCAGGCTGCCGGAAGATCGTGAACGACCCACCCGGCACGCCGGCGCCGACGGCACCGGAATCGATGTCGACGACGATCGTATCACCGATTCCGCCTGAGCCGTTGCCGGCGATCGAGTCTTGGCGTCCGAAGCCCGGCAGCTGCCGGCCGAAGAGCTGCACGCTGCCGCCCGCATTGCCGGTGAACTTGTTGGCCACCGCGCCGGCCAGATTGACGAACCCGTTGCCGAAGATCAGGCCGAGCTGGCCCGAGCCGCGGATCGCCGTGGAATCGAGGCGCAGCACACCGGCGAACGACTGGATGCCCGCGCCCGTGACGGTGTCGATCTCGCTGCGGTGCACGTGCACATTGCCGGCGGCGTGATGGACGCCGGCGTGGATGCACTGCCGGATGTGCACGCTGTCGAGATCGATGCTGGCGCCCGGATCGACCAGCAGGAAGCACGACTCGTTGATCAAGTTCGGCCGCGTACCGCCCGCATATTCGATATCGACGTTGCGCCAGAGCTGCGGCGTGACCGCTTTCTGGACCTCGAGACCCTTCCAGAACCCTGCCGCGGGCGTCCCGGTGTTCGCCGTCAGATGAATGCCCCCCGGCGTGCCGAGCATCACCAGCGAGCCAGGCTGGCCGAGCGTCGTATCACCGATCTGGAGGCCGGCGCCCGCGTCGAACTTCACCGTCGCACCGTTTTCGATCGTGAGCGTTGCGCCGTTCACGACCTTCAGGTAGCCGCTGACGATGTGCGGACTGGCGATCGCACTCCACGTCTGGCTGGCCGTGATGTCGGTCGCGTGGGTGGTCGACAGCGCGATCGTGACGATCCGCAGGCTCGTGGCGGTCCACACCGTGTCGAGCTGGACGCCGCCGCCGAGCAGCAGGCCGTTCAGCGTGGGGAGCGTGCCCGTCCGCGACGGGAACGTCAGCACCGTGAAGGTGTCGCCGAGCGCGGGCGTGAAGCCGTTGATCAGCGACACGTTCAGCGCGCCGTTAAGGCTGACCGTACCGGTGCTGTCCACCAGGCGGTCGTACTGCGTGCCCGGCGTCGTCCCGCCGAGCTCGATATTCAGCGCGCCGCCGGCAGCCTGCGTGTAGTTCCCGACGATCTTGAGGATCCCCGTCCCCGCGGCGCCGGGGTTCATGCCGCCCGCGTTGGTAAACGGAATTCCGACGAGCCGGAAGATCCCGGCGCCTTGGACCGTGCCACCCGCCAGGTTCGCGAAGGTCGCGCCGGCGCCACTGATCGATAGCGTGCCGGACGCGATACTCCAGGTACCGGTATTCTGGTGCGCCGCCGCTGCCTTGCTGATCGTGGTCGTCTGAGCCGCGTCGGTCGCCACGATGAAGCTGCCGCTGTTGTCGATCAGCGCGTTGAGGGTGCGCGAGCCCCCGGTGCCGGTGTCTGACCGGATCGTCGCACCCACCGCGTTCGCCAGCGCGCCCGCGGTCACGTTCAGGACCGCGCCGTACGACGACGTTGAATCGGTCAGCGCGAGGGTGCCGCTGTTCGTGAATCCGGTCGCGACCGTCAGGGTACCGGTTCCGTTGGCCCCGTTCCCTTGCACGCGGAGCGTGGCACCGGCGGCGTTCGTCACGCTGCCGTTGAGGTTACTCGTGCCGCTCGCGGTGACCGCGCCTTGATTGACGAACGCCGCGTTGATCGTGCTCCCGGCGAGGCGCAGCGTCGTGCTCGGCGCGATGGTCAGCGTGCCGCTGCCCCCCCACGTCGTCCCGGCCAAGGTCAGCGCCGTGGACGCCGTGCTGAAATCGTGCGCCGCGGAGACCGACACGCTGGCCAGCGTGAGCCGACCGCCGCTGATCGTCCCACTGTCGTACACGAACGACCCGCTTGTAACGGCCACGGTATCGCCGCTCCCCATCGTGAGCGTGCCGAGCTGCGTGAAGCTGGGCGTGGTGCCCGACTGCGCGATGGTAAGCTTGTCGTGCACGTCGATGGTGCCGCGATTCACGTGCGCGGCGGACGCCTTGCTGAGCGTCAGTGCCCGCAGTACCGCCAGCGTGCCCTCGTTGTCGAGCCGCGCGTTCAGCGTTCGTGATCCGACGGTCCCGGTATCCGTACGGATCGTCGCACCCACAGCGTTCGTGAGCGTGCCGTTCGTCACGTTCAAGACGGCGCCGTACGACGACGTCGAATCGGTCAACACGATCAAGCCATCGTTTGTGAAGCCGTTCAGCACCGTCAGGTTCGAGGTGCCCGACGCCCCATCGCCCTGCAGCCGGAGGATCGCCCCGGTCGCGTTCGTGACGGAGTCATTGAACGCGCTCGAGCCGTGCACGTCCATCGTGCCCTGGTTCAGGAGGCGCGTGTTGATCGTGCTCGACCGGACCCCAAGCGAGGTGCCCGCCGCGACGGTCAGCTTGCCGGTGCCGCCCCACGTCGAGGTCGCCAGCGTCAGGGCCGTGGTCGCGGTGCTGAAGTCCTGCGTCGCCGTGACCGACGCGCTATTGATCGCAAGCGTGCCACTGCCGCCCATCGTCCCGGCGTTGTAGTTCAACGCGCCGCCATTGACGGTGAACGTGCGTCCCGCGCCGATCGTAATCGTCCCGCCGGTGGTGAAGCTCGGCGTCACGCCGGTTTGCAGGAGCGTCAGATCGCCGCCGCTCACGTCGATGGTGCCGGTGTTCGTGTGCCCCGCACCGGCGCGGTTGATCGTAAGCGGACGATTGAGCGTGATGGTGCCCTGATTGTCGAACTCGAGACCGAGTGTCCGGGACCCCGCGGTACCGACCGCAGCGTCGATCGTACCGCCCGGCCCGTTGGTCAGCCGCTCGCCCACGGGCACGTTGAGGACCGCGCCGTACGACGACGTCGTGTCGGTCAGCACGATCGCGCCGCTGTTCGTGAAGCTCTTCGCAATGGTGAGGTTCGAGGTCCCGGAGGCTCCGTCACCCTGCAAGCGGAGCGTCGCCCCAGCGGCGTTCGTAAAGCCCGTGACGGCATCGGTGAAGGCGCTCGTGCCGTGCGCGTCGATCGCACCCTGGTTGACCAGCCGCGCGCTGATTGTGCTCGACCGCACGCGCAGCAGCGTGCTCGCAGCCACGGTTACTGTGCCGGTCCCGCCGACGGTGGTGGTCGCGACGCTGAACGGCACCGTCGCCGTGTTCAGATCCTGCGTCAGATTCACGGTCGTGGTGTTGAACGCCAACGCACCCGGTCCGGTGATCGCGCCGGCCGCGAAGGCGAACGTGCCGCCCGAGACGGCGACGGTGTCGCCGCTCGTGATGCTCATCGAGCCACTGTTGGTGAAACTGGGCGAGGTGCCGGTCTGGAGGATCGTGAACCTCGCCGCGACGGTGATCATCCCGCCGTTGGTATGCGCGGCCGACGCCTTATTCAGGGTGAGCGGGTGGTTGATCGTCAGCGTGCCCGCGTTCTGCAACAGCGCGTTCAGGGACCGCGTCCCCAACGTACCGACGTTCGACGCAATGGTCCCGCCCGCCGCGTTGTCCAGGGCGCCGGTCGTGACGGTCAGCAGCGCGCCATACGACGAGGTCGTGTCGGTGAGGACGATGGCGCCGTTGTTCGTGAAGCCATTGGCGACGGTCAGATTGCCGGTGCCAAGAGCCGCGTTGCCCTGTATCCGCACCGTGGCACCAGCGGCGTTCGTCACAGCACCATTGAACGCGCTCGGGCCGTTGACCGTCAGCGCCCCCTGGTTCACCAGCGCCGCGTTGATCGTGGTCGCCCCGATGGTGAGCACCGTGCTCGGCGCGATCGTCAGCGTACCGCTGCCGCCCCACGTGGAGTTCGTGAGGCTCAGGACGGACGTAGCCGTGCTGAAGTCCTGCGAGGCCGAGACGGTGGCGCTCCCGATCGTCCAGGCGCCGCCGCTGATCGTCCCTCCGCTGTAGGCAAACGTGCCACCCGTTACCGCCAGCGTGTCGGTCGATCCAATCACAATCGAGCCGCTATTCGTGAAGCTCGGACTCGCACCCGACTGCTGGATCGTGAGCTTCGCGTTGACGTTGATCGTGCCGCTGTTCGCATGCACCGCCGACGCCTTCGTCAGCGCCAAGGCATGGCCGACGGTCAGCGTGCCCTGGTTGCTGAGCTGCGCGTCCAGATTCCGCGTGCCATTGGTGCCGACCTGGACATCGATCACCGCGCCGGCGGCGTTGGTGAGGGTCCCGCTCGTGACGTGCAGCACCGCCCCGTAACTCGATGTGCTGTCGGTCAGGATGATGGTGCCGTTGTTCGTGAACCCGCTCGCGACCGTCAGGTTGCCGGTACCCAAGGCACTAGCCCCCAGCACCCGAATCATGGAGGTCGCGGCCGTCGCAACGGCACTGTTCAAGGCCGTCGTGCCCTGCACCAGTAGCTGACCAGAGTTCGTGATGGATCCTGGTCCGTTCAGCGTCGCTCCCGACAGCGAGATGACGCCGTTCGAGTTGACCTGACTACCCGCCGAGAGCCCGAGCGTCCTACTCGAGATCACGAGCTTCTGCGTCCCCGACGAACCCCCGAGCTGCAGCCCGGCGATCGTGTCGCTGACGTCGAACGCGACCGCGTAGGTGCCCGGCAACGTGATGACCGCGATGTCGGTGGGTCCGGGAACCACGCCGCCGTTCCAGTTCGCCGGATTGCTCCAGTTCCCGCCCGCCGCGTTCGCCCAGGCGATCGTGCCCGCAGCGGTGAGCATGTCGAACGCGCCGCTCGTCGCGCCCGTCACGCCACCCGCCGCCGCGGTCAGGGTGTAGCCGATCCCGGGCTGATCGATCTGGAGATCGTTGAACGTCGCGACACCGGCCACGGCGTTGTGCGACAGCGTGCCGGTCAGCACGGCTGTGCTGGGATTCGTGCCGATTGCGATGGTGACCGCGGCCGTGAACGCCGGCGTCGTATTGCCGAAGGGGTCGCGAGCCGTCACCTCGACGGCCGGCGCGATCGCCGACCCCACGAACGACGGGCTCGGCGCCACGGTGAATACGAGATGCGAGGCCGCGCCCGGCGTGACGGCCACGAGCGGAAGGGCCGTCGTCACCGTGCCGCTGTTCACGGTGGCGTGGATCGTCGTTGCCGTACCCGCCGCGAGGGCGGTGAACGTCGCGGTGTATACGCCGGTGCCGCTGTCCGACGTCGCGCCGATCGAGCCCGTGCTGCCGCCGCCCGCCGCGGTGAACACCACGGTGTCGCCGCCCGTGGTCAGTAGATTGCCCGCCGCGTCCTTCGCCCGAAGCTTGAGCGTGGCGATCGCGCCCGACGCGAGCGTGTCGGTTGACACCGTCACGACCGAGGTCGTGGCCGCGATCGCACCGGGCGTGACCGTGATCGTCGGCGCGGGAGTCGTGACCGCCCCGCCGTTGATCGTCGCGCTGATCGTCGTCGCGGTTCCCGCGACGATCGCGGTGAACGTCGCGGTGTAGACGCCGTTCCCGCTGTCCGCCGTAGCGCCGATCGCGCCGGTGCTCGTGCCGCCCGAGCGCGAGAACACGACCGTCGCACCACCGCTCGTCAGGTTATTGCCCAGCGCGTCCTTGGCCTGCAGGCGCAGCTTGACGGCTGCGCTCGAGACGATGGTGTCGGCGCTCACCGTGAGCACCGAAGTCGCGGGTGACGCCGCGCCGGCGGTGACAGTGATCGTGGGAAGCGGCGACGTCACCGCGCTGGCGCCGATCGTCGCGTGCACCGTCGTCTGGGTGCCGGCGGCAACGGCCGTGAAGATCGCTGTGTATGTACCGTTGGCGTGGTCGGTCGTCGGACCGACGGTGCCGCCGCTCGTGCCGGCTGTCACCGTGAATGCGACGGTGGACCCACCTATCGTCAACGCGTTGCCCGCGGCGTCGTGCGCTTGCAGCGTCAGCGTCGCTGTGCCGCCCGAGCCGATCGTGTCATTGGACACGCTGACGACCGACGTCGCGGCCGAGATCGGGCCCGCTGTCACGGTGACCGTCGGTGGCGTCGAAGCCACCGGCGCCGAGTTGATCGTCGCGCCGACCGTCGTCGCCGTTCCCGCAAGAACCCCGGTGAACGTCGCGGTGTACGTGCCGTTGCCGTTGTCGGTCGCCGGCGACGGCGCAATCGTGCCCGTGCTGGATCCGCCGGCCACACTGAAGACGACGGTCGCGCCGCCCGCCGTCATGTTGTTCCCACCGCCGTCTTTGCCCTGCAGCGTGAGCGTGACGTTGCTGCCCGACGCCACGCTGCCGTTCGACACGGTGATGAGCGAGAGCACGGGCGAAATCGCGCCCGACGTCGCGTTCGCGCTCACGTTCAACGCCGGGACGCTCGGGAAGCCGGGCAATGTGACCTGGAACGTCTGGGCGCCGAACGCCGAGCCCAGCACGGCGGGAACGCCCGCGTGCCCGAGGCTGTCGGCCGTCACGGTCGTATCAGCGGGTGCGCCGCCGGCCGGCCCACGGAAGCGCACGACCGCCCCCGCGACCGGGAAATTGTCGGCCGCGCGAACCTCAACCTGGAGTGGGACGATGAGGGGCTGGCCGATGATGCCGCTCTGACTGCCGCCGGCGACGAGGACGAGCTGCGACGGAACGGGTTGGAACGTCGCCGTCACCGAGTCCCTGCTGCCGCCGGGGGTGTGGGCGATGACCCAGACGTTGGTCCGCGACGGGGGCGCGCGCAGCGATCCCAGGCTGTTGATGTGGGCGAGCGCGGTATCGCTGGTGGTCCATGAGACGTAGAACTGCGGCACCACCGTGCCGCCCTGGAACGCCTGGATCTGGAAGCGCAGCGAATCACCGAAATAGATGAAGGGCGTGCGCGGTGAGATCGCGATGCTGTCGAGCCCCGCTCCCGGCCCCACGTACGTCGCGACCGGGATTTCGGTCGGCGGCGACGCGAGCCCGGCCGAGACTTCGACGGGAGCGGTGCCCTGAAACAGGGGCACGACTCCCGAGAGCGCCACAATCGAGACCAACAGTGTTTCCGGCGAGGTGACGATCGGAACGCGGAGGTCGAGATCGAGCTCTCGGGCGTCGGGCGGCAGGGCGACCGTCGTATCGGCGACGGTGTCGGCGACGGGCCGGACGACCACGAATCGAACGCGGTCGATGGCGAGGCCGAATGACGCCAGCCCGGAATACGAGGGGAAGATCGGCGCGACCGCGACCCGGGCATAGTGCAGACCCGGGTCCATCCCGTCCCGGCAGGTAGCAGTCGCGAAAAGAAGGCCCAACGCAAGCAGTGCGCGGACCTTGAAAAACCGGACGAACAACGGCTCATGTCGGGACTTCACAGCGTGCGAATTGGCCTCCGTCCAGACAACCGGTCAAGACGGTATCTTTTGCGGTCATGCGCACTGCACGCCGCACACACGGCTTCACTGAATCGGTGATTCGTGGGATGACCCGCCTCGCCAACGAGCACGGGGCCATCAACCTGGCCCAGGGCTTCCCGAATTTCCCTTGTCCCGACGTCCTAAAAGACGCCGCGGCCCGCGCGATCCGTGATGACGTCAACCAGTACGCCATCACCTGGGGTGCTGCCAGGCTTCGGAACGCGTTGGCCGCGAAGTACCAAGATTGGTACCGCCTGGCCATTAATCCAATGACGCAGGTCACAGTGACCTGCGGAGCGACCGAAGCAATGGCGGCATCACTACTTGGGATCGTCGATCCTGGCGACGAAGTGGTCATTTTCGAGCCGTTTTACGAGAACTACGGGCCGGACGCGATCCTCTGCGATGCGAAACCGGTCTTCGTCCCGATGCCTGCCGAAGGGCCCATCGACCTCGACCGCCTGGCCAGGGCCTTCAGCGCCAAGACGCGCGCCATCATCGTCTGCACGCCCAATAATCCGACCGGCCGCGTCTTGTCCCGGGCCGAGCTCGAGGCGATCGCCGAGCTATGCCAGCGCCATGACGCGTTTGCCGTGACCGACGAGATCTACGAGCACATCTACTATGAGGGCGAGCACATTCCCATCGCGACGCTGCCGGGGATGGCCGATCGCACCATCACGATCAGCGGCGCCTCGAAGACGTTCAGCATCACCGGCTGGCGCATCGGCACGATCGTCGCGCCCCCCGATGTCACCGACGCGATCCGCAAGGTGCACGACTTTCTCACCGTCGGCGCACCCGCGCCGCTGCAGGAGGCGGTCGCCGTGGCGCTCGAAACGCTCGGCGACGATTACTACGAGGGGTTGGCGCGGGAGTATCGGCGGCGGCGCGATATTCTCTGCGCCGGCCTCGTCAACGCGGGAATCAAGTGCCGGCCGCCGCAGGGCGCCTACTACGTCATGGGCGACTTCTCGGCCGTCTCAGATCTCCCCGACGACGAGTTCGCCCAGTGGCTGACGGCTGAGCACGGCGTCGCGCCCGTGCCGGGCTCGAGCTTCTACTCGCGGCCGGAGCTCGGCCGGAAATACGTGCGGTTCGCGTTTTGTAAGACGGATGACATGCTGGAACAGGCCGTGCAGCGGCTCCAGCGCCTGCGCGACTAGAGTTCCTTCTCGATCTCGCGGTAGCCTTCCACCTGCGCGCTGATATCGCGCGTGAGGTCGCGCGCGAGGCCCAGGTCTGTCGTCAAACTGTGTACGGTTCCGGTCCCCGCATGCAGCCGGAGCAGATTCAGGCGAATCGTCTCGAGTGCCGCGACGGCATCCGCCAGCCGCTGCTCCACCGCGCCCCGCTCCGCGGTGAGATCGGCGACGATCCGATCGTGCCGCTGAGCGACCGCGGGATCGGTGACATCGCGTTCGACGTTGGCGAGCGCGTCCTGCAGCTCGTCCAGCCGGCTGCGCATGCGCTGGGCATCACGCTCGAGGCGGTGCACGACGTCGGGTAAATCGCGCAGCTGACGTCGCGTTTCGCGGGGGAGGCCTTCGTAGAGCTGCTCGGCTGCCATGCCGATGGCGAGCTCGGTGGGTCGATGCGTTCCACTCGCGGCGATGGCGTCCTTGCCGCCGAAGCGGCTTGCCTGGCGAAGAATCCAGCCACCGAAACGGCTCTTCCAGAACCTGTGCCAGAATTTGCCACCGACGTCGGCGCGCCGCCCCGCCCGCATGACCGCGCCGATTCCCGCCACGCCCCCGATCGAGAACAGCACCCCGCCCAGGGCCGACAGAAAGCCTGAGCCGAGGCTCATGGCCATGAATCCAAAAAACAGCCCGCCCAGCGCGATCCCGCGTGTCAGGACCTCGCCGCGCGGCGCGATCACCCCGTATTCAAATGCGCGCTCTTCGCGGCTCCGCTCGAGCTCGACCTGAAATGCGTAATCGACATCTTGCTGCCCGTAGCCCAGGCGCGTGACTCTCCGGGCCTGCCAGCCGAGCAGCCAGAGCGGCCCGGCGACCAGCAGCCCCGCCCCGGCGAGAAGGCCGATACTTGGACTCGACAGCATGCCCACGCCCATGGTCACCACGAACACGCCATACAGGTAGAGCAGCGCCATGCCGACACCGGTCGAGCGACTCCCCTTCACGAACACGCGCAGCGGCGCCGGCACATCACGGCGCTGCTCCAGCGCCTGGCCGAGCTGCTCGGCGAGCGCGGCCGTTCCGTCCGGCCGGTCGGCGCGATCCTTGGACAGGCAGCGATCGATCGCCAGCGCGAGGCGCCGCGGCACGACGGGCGCGATCCGCCCCAGCGCCGGCGCGGGCTCGGTGACTTGCTTCGCCAGCACCTCCGTCGCTTTCTCGCCCTCGAATGGCAACGACCCGGAAAGGATGAAGTAGCCGACGATGCCGAGGGAGTAGAGATCGCTGCGCCCGTCGGTGGCCTCGCCCAGCGCCTGCTCGGGACTCATGAACTCCGGCGTGCCGATCACTTCGCCGCCCGCGAGCGCGCCGGCTCCGGCGACGACGCCCGCAATTCCGAAATCGGCGACCAGCACGCGGCCCGACGACTCGAGGAGAATGTTGTCCGGCTTCACGTCGCGATGAATGACCCCTTGCCCGTGCGCGTACGCGAGCGCCCAGGCGACGTCGCGCAGCACCCGCGCTGCGTCGGAGGGCGCGAGCGGCCCGCGGCGGCGTACCCGCTCCGTCAGCGTCTCGCCCTCGACGTACGCCATCGCGAAGAAGACGAATGCGCCGATCTCTTCGACCGCGTGAATCGGAATGACGTTGGGGTGCGACAGCTTTGCTGCCGTGCGCGCCTCGCGCAGGAATCGCTCGCGCAGACGCGGGTCCGCTGTCTTTGACGGCGGCAACAGCTTGATCGCGACGAGACGATCGAGCCGCACCTCGCGCGCGAGGTAGACGACTCCCATGCCACCGCGCCCCAGCTCCCGCTCCAGGGAGTAGCGGCCGGCGACCGCCGCCTGAAAATCGAGAAACAGGCGGTCAGGTGCGGGATGCGTCATGACCCTATACTAACGCTCGCCCTCCGGCTCAGGCGGGCGTTTCCGAGCTGCCGAGAATCGTGACGATGGGACTGGTCTGCGTGAGGCCGACCCCCGCGATCCGGAACAGCCAGCGGCCCGGGGCCCCGCGCCAGAATCGCAGGCGCCGCTCCCCACGCGGGTCGGTGCGTTGTTCGGTGCGGGCGCGCGCGACCGTCGCCGTCAGCAGCGCGGTCACGCCGCCCACCGCCGCGATCGCCGGGAGCAGCACCTCGAGATCCGGCGGCACCGTGATCGCGTCGCTCATGCCGGCGACCGCCGCTCCGGCAACGAGGATGGAGACACGGGCGAGCCACGCGATGGCCCGCTCGAGACCCACGGCGTGCGGACCATAGGCGAAGACCAGCTCCTCGCGCCGCCGAGCCTGCCGCGCGGCGAGCGCCGCAACCAGCTCGCCCCGATTCTGCCCCGCGACGAGCAAGCGCCGCACCCGCGAGATCGCGACGGCGGCCGGTACGATCAGCGCGGCGACCAGGGCGGCGGTTGCGAAGCCGCGCACCGTCGCGGTGGTCGCGGAGAGCCAGGCCGCGATCGTCGCGGGCAACAGCATCGCGCCGGTCATGAAGGCGTGAATCAGCGCGGGCCCATCGAGGTGCGTGCTGCGCACCAGGAATGCGCGCACCGCAAGCGGGACCGGCGGGGGCTCCACGGCATCCGCGAGCGCCCGTACCAGGCTCGGCGCGTCGGCGAACCGCGCCCACGCCTCCTTCGCCAGGCAGCGATCGACGATCTGCGCCACGCGCGGCGGCACCAACGGGACCACCGTGGCGAGCGGAGGCGCCGGCTCGGCGATGTGCTGCACGAGGAACCCTGCGTCCGTCGCCGAGTTGAAGGGGAGTTGCCCCGAAAGCACGTAAAAGGCGACGACGCCGAGCGAGTAGAGGTCGCTGCGCGCATCGACCGCGTCACCTCGCGCCTGCTCGGGGCTGATGAACGCCGCCGTTCCCACGATGCGCCCGCGCGGCGCCGCGGGGCGACCGAGGCGCGCGACCGTGGCGGGACTCGCGTGGGCAATGCCGAAATCGGAGAGCAGCGCCCGGCCGGTGGCCGCATCGATCAGGATGTTATCGGGCTTGACGTCCCGGTGCACCACGCCGCGCGCGTGCGCGAAGCCCAGGGCGTCGCCGATATCGCAGAGCAACCGGGCCGCCCGATGGGGATTGAGCGGTCCGACGGTCGCGATGCGCTGGGCGAGCGTGTCTCCCTCGACGTAAGCCATCGCGAAGAACACGAAGTCGCCGACTTCGCCGACCGCATGGATTGGGACGATGTTCGGGTGGGTCAGCGCGGCCACCGTGCGCGCCTCATGCAGAAACAGCCGGCGGTAGGCGTCGTCGACCGCGAGCTCGGGAGAAAGCACCTTGATCGCCACGCGCCGGTCCAGCCGCCGCTCGCGCGCGAGATACACGAATGACATGCCGCCCCGTCCAAGCGGCGCCTCGATGTCATACGTGCCGGCCAGCGCAGCGCGCAGGTCAAGCAGAGTTGGTTCGGTGGGTTCCGTCATCAGCAAACCAGCATACCCTGAGGCCATGCGCAGGTTCGCGTCGGCAGCGGGGTTCGCTGCTGGACACGTGCGCCATTGTGGGGGCAGATTCTGCCGCGTATGACGAGCACGCCCGCGCCCCATCAGCCCTACATCCCGGCGACAGAGGCACCTGCCGAGCTGACCCTCCGCGCCATCGTGCTCGGCGTGGTACTGGGGCTCATTTTCGGCGCCTCGAACGTGTACCTGGCGCTCAAGATCGGGCTCACGGTCAGCGCATCGATTCCCATTGCCGTGCTGTCGATTACGATCTTCCGCTGGCTCGGCCGCTCGACCATCCTCGAAAACAACATCGTGCAGACGACCGGCTCGGCCGCGGATTCGGTCTCGGCCGGAGTCGTGTTTACGATTCCTGCGATTCTGTTGATGGGCTACGACCTCGACATCTCGCGCGTGACCATCCTCGCCATCGCCGGCGGCCTGATGGGCGTGCTGATGATGATTCCGCTGCGCCGCGCGCTCATCGTCAAAGAGCACGGCAACCTCCCCTACCCCGAAGGCACGGCGTGCGCTGAGGTACTGATCGCCGGGGAGCGGGGCGGCATCCATGCCAAGACGGTCTTCCAGGCGTTCGGAATCGCGTTTCTGTACAAGTTCCTGATGACGGCGTTGAAGCTGTGGCAGGAGTACCCGGGCAGGGTGATCCGCTCCTACCAGGGCGCCGAGGTGCGCGTCGAGGCAAGTCCGGAGCTGATCGGCGTCGGCTACATCATCGGGCCACGGATCGCCGGCTATCTGTTCGCGGGAGGGTGTCTCGCCTACGTCGTGCTGATGCCGGCCATCAAGCTGTTCGGCAGCGCGATGACCGAGCCGATGTTCGGCACGACCAAGCTGATCCGCGACATGTCGGCGGGCGAGATCCGGGCGGCGTTCGTGTTTTACATCGGCGCGGGAGCGGTGGCCAGCGCCGGCATCATCGCGCTCGCGCGCTCGCTGCCGACCATCGTCGCCGCGTTCCGGGCGGGGTTCGCCGACATGCGCGCGAGCCGGCTCGGCCAGGCGGTGGCGGCGAAACTGCGTACCGACGACGATCTGCCCATCAGTGTGACGGTCATCGGCTCGATCGTGCTTGCCGTCGCGATTTCGCTGATTCCGGGGATCGGCGTGAACCTGCTCGGCGGCATTCTCATCATCATCTTCGGGTTCTTCTTCACGACGGTGTCATCGCGCATCTGCGGCCAGGTGGGGAGCTCGGCGAACCCGATCTCCGGCATGACCATCGCCGCCCTGATCGCGATCTCTTTCATCTTCCTGCTGCTCGGCTGGAACCAGATCGATGACCGCGTGCGGGCCATCTCGATCGCCTGTGTGATCGCCGTGGCGGTCGCCAATGGCGGCAACACATCCCAGGACCTGAAGACCGGATTCCTGGTTGGATCGACCCCCAGGCGCCAGCAGATCGCGATTCTCATCGGCGCGATCGGATCGGCGCTGGCGGTGGGTTGGACCCTCACGTTCCTCAATAAAGCCTACAGCTACCAGGTCCCCGAGACACGAGCCGGCTTTGTCGCTCCGGCGAGCGGCACGAGTCCCGATGGCAACGTCGTCGTGCACACCGAGACGATGTCGCACTTCGGCATCGGGGGCACGGACTCGATCGATAACGGCAGCTATCAGGTGATTCGCGTCTACCTGGAAACGCAGGGCGTGCCTCCCGGCAAGTACCTCGTCGATCCGGCAGCGCACGACATCCGCTACGTGGTGGATCCCGGCATCGGCGGCCGCATTCGCGAATACCGCGGCCACGAGTTGAAACGACTCGATTCGCCGAAGGCGACGCTGATGGCGTTGATCACCGACGGCATCCTGACGCACAGACTGCCCTGGGGACTCGTGCTCATCGGCGTCTTCCTCACGATTGCAATCGAGCTGATGGGCGTGTCTTCGCTGCCGGTGGCCGTCGGCGTGTACCTGCCGATCACCACGTCGGCGGGAATGTTCGCGGGAGGCGTGGTCCGCTGGCTCGTCGAGCGGCGCGTGCAATCGGACAACCGCTCGTTGGCTGAGATCGAGTCGGGTCCGGGTGTGTTGTTCGCAAGCGGCTTGATCGCGGGCGGCGCCATCTGCGGCATCGCGGTCGCCGCGATCGCGGGTTGGGGAAGCACGCGCGGCAAAGCCGCCGACTGGCTCGCCGAGGCCGTGCCGCTGTATCACCAGCTGGGCTGGTTTGCGACGTCGGCGATCGTCGGTCTCATCATGTTTGCGATTCTGGGCGTCTTGCTCTACCGCACGGGCCTGCGCAAACAGTAAACACCATTAAGAAAGACAGCGAGGGACCATCAAGACCGTCGCATTCCTGAAGCAGCTGCTCGACTCGGCGGGGCCGTCGGGTTTTGAGCAAGCGCCGGGCCGCGTCTGGCGCAAGGAGGTCGAAGGCTTCGCCGACGACGTCCGCGCCGACGTGCACGGCAACTCCGTGGCCGTCCTGAACCCCAAGGGCAAACCGCGGGTGATGTTCGCCGGCCATATCGACGAAATCGGCCTCCAGATCACCCACATCGACGAAGACGGCTTTCTCTACTTCAGCGGGATCGGCGGCTGGGACTCGCAGGTACTCGTCGGGCAGCGCGTGCTGATCCTGAGCCGCGAAGGTCCGGTGCACGGCGTGGTGGGCAAGAAGGCGATCCACCAACTGAAGAAGGAAGAGCTGGACCGTGTGACGAAGGTGATCGATTTGTGGATCGACATCGGCGCGGCCAACCGTGACGAGGCAGCGGCCCGAGTCCGGATTGGCGACCCGGGCGTCCTGGATAGTCGGGTCGAGGAGTACCCCAACGGCCGGATCGTCTCGCGGAGTCTCGACAACCGCATCGGCGCGTTTGTCGCGGCAGAGGCGATGCGCCGGCTGGCCACTGCGCGGCCCAAGCACGCCGCCGTGTTCTCCGTTGCCTCGACCCGCGAGGAAATCGCGTGGACCGGCAGCGGCGCTCGCACCAGCGCGGTCGGCATCGAGCCCGATGTCGCCGTCGTGGTGGACGTCACGCACGCGACCGACTATCCCGGCGCCGACAAAAAGCACTCGGGCGACCACAAGCTGGGGGGTGGTGTGGTCCTGAGCCGTGGCTCGTCCGTGAGCGCCGTCGTGTTCGATCTGCTGGTGGAATGCGCCGAGCAGGCCAAGATCCCGTACACGATCCAGGCGGCGCCCCGCGACACCGGCACCGACGCGGATGCGATTTACAACGCGATGCGCGGCATCCCGACGGGGCTGGTCAGCGTGCCCAACCGCTACATGCACAGCCCGAATGAAATGGTGGCACTCGAGGATCTCGACCGCGCGGCCGACCTGCTCGCCGCCTTCGCGCGCCGGCTCGAGCCGGGGTTGGATTTCATCCCGAGATAGTGCGGGAGTTTAGGTCGCTGCACGGTGCGCTTGCTGAGCATTTGACGCGCTGTGACATCCTAGTAAAAGACCCGGGTTCAGAACCGCACCAAGCGTCATAAGAATCGCTTGACGCACTTCGAAACGATCTGTCATTTGTAGCGTCCACACAACAGTGGATCGTCTGCGGCCACCGCGATGCGCCCTCGGAAAGCTGGGCCCCGATTTCTAGGGTTTGTCACTCGGCAGCGCCGGCTGCGGATTCTGATCGCTGACGATCACCGCATACTCCTCGAAGCGCTGGTTTCTTTTCTTTCCGTTCACGGTTTCAACGTCGTCGGCGCTGCCGAAAATGGCCGCCGAGCGGTCCTCTTGGCGCGGCAACGCCGGCCCGACGTCGCCATTCTCGCCGTCACGATGCCCGTCATGGGCGGGCTCGACGCCGCGCGACTCATCCTGCAGGTCCAGCCCAAGACCGCCGTGTTGTTCCTGACCGGGTACGCCGAGGACCATGTCGTGATCGAGGGCCTGCGCCTGGGCGTGCATGGCTTCGTGGTCAAAGCGCAGGGGCTGGAGGACCTGATTCAGGCGATCCGCGACGTCGGTGCCGGGGCGATTTACGTGAGCGCGTTGTATTCCCGCGGTGTGTTGCAGGCGTTCGCGGACGGCCCCGAGGCCGTCGGCCCGCGTCTATCGGATAGGGAGCGTCAGATTCTGCGGCTGATTGCCGAGAGCAAGTCGACCAAACAGGCGGCCGCGGCGATGGCGATCTCGGTCCGGACTGCCGAGTCGCATCGCGCGAGCTTGATGGGGAAACTCGGCATTCACGATACCGCGGGGTTGGTGCGGTACGCGATTCGGCAAGGCGTCATCGTCGCCTAGCAGTGTGTAGAACTACGGAGAGACGCACTCCGTAACAATTCGGATTTCGTCCTTTCCGTCGTAGCGCGATCTCCAGAAGACCGATTCTTCCTTTCTTCTGGAGTGGCCCATGCAGGTGTCCCGCGGCAGCGCCCACATCGTCCTTCCCGTTGCGATCGTCGTTGTAGCGCTCGTCGCCACCATCAACGGCGTGTCGGCGCCGCCGTTACCGCCGCCGCCGCCAGGACCCGGCGATACCGCGGTGATTCACGGGCCGCGCCGCTACGATGCAGCGATCGGCAGCTCGAATACGATTCAGAACTTTGTCGACACGATCCCGGTCGTGCTGAATCCGTATCACCGCTACGTCATTCGCGTGAAGAATGGCAATCCGGACGGCACGCAGCGCGTGCTGCGGGCGCTCGTCGCGGGAACCGACAGCATCACCGGTTCAGTGGCGCAGAAGGCGATCGAGATCGCGGTGAAGCCGACCACGCTCATCACGGTGGCGATCCGCGGGCAAGCGAGCGCGGGGCATCTTACCATCGAGCTGCTGGAGATCAACGGCGGCAACTATACGATGTTCCACGAGGTGTTCTCGCGCACCAACACCAACTCGGATGTGGTATTTACCCGGACGTTTACGCGGCAAACGAACGTCGGCGCGCCGTTCTTTGTGTGGATCATCAATGGCAACTCGAACGGGACGTCGCGCCTCGCGAACGTCACCGTCAGGATCAACAACGACACGGTCATCGGCCTGGCCCCGCGCCCCAACCTCACGACGAGCACAGCCGTCTTGATGGTCAAGGTCTCGCCCGTCCTCGGCTCGAATACACTGGTGGTCACGCTGCCGAAGAAGCAGGCAGGGTTCATCGACCTGCTGATCTCGGCGACGGACATCACGCCGCCGGCACTTAAGATCATCTCTCCGCAGCCGAACCTGCTGACGCGGTTAGACAGTGTGAACATCGTTGGCACGATGACCGATCCCTCGCCCTCCCAAGTCAGCGTGAATGGCATTGTGCGGACCGTATCTGCCGACACGTTTCGCTTCAACTATGGGTTGCCGCATGTGGACGGGCCCCATCTGATCACGTTCACCGCCGTGGACGCAGCGGGAAACCGGGTGGATTCGACCCGGACGGTTCGCGTCGATCGCACCCCGCCAACCCTGACCATCACCGCGCCGCCGAACGGATTCATCACCAATCAGACGACGATCGGCATTTCGTACACGGGCAGCGACGCTTCGTTTATGTCGTTTTACCTGAACGGCCAGCTCGCGAATGGGTGCGGGGGCGGCACGTGTGGGTTCACGATTTTTCCCGCGCTCGTCGAGGGGCCAAACAGTTTCGGTCTCATGGCGGTGGATTCGGCTGGGAACACGTCGACCACGCAAATGCGCCTGGGCACGCGCGACACGCAGCGGCCGACGTTGACGGTGTCTGCGCCCGCGGATAGCACGACGGTCTCGGCGCCAACGGTGACGGTGACCGGAACCGCGAGCGATGCCATGCTGAAGGACGTCAAGGTCAACGGCGTCGCGACGACGGTTACCAATGGTGCCTTTAGCAAAGACGTGAGTTTGACGGTGGGTCAGAACACGATTGTCGTGATCGCCACGGACTCGGCGACCAATGCAGACACGGTCAGGCGTACTGTGACGCGGAGTACGCTGCCGCCCGATCCGGCGACGGTGGCAACGGCGATCGATCCGACCGTGGCGACGAACATCGCGACCTCGACGTCCTTCCTCTATACAGGCGCGGATCCAATTCAGACGGGGGTTGCTCCGGGAACGATCGAGCCGGTGCGGGCGGCGGTGGTTCGGGGGAAGGTGCTGACACGCGACGGACAGCCCCTGCCCGGAGTGAGGATCGCCGTTCTCGGGCATCAAGAGTACGGTCAGACGCTGAGCAGAGCGGATGGAGGCTACGACCTTGCTTTGAACGGCGGAGGGCAACTTACGCTGACTTATGCGCTGAACGGGTATCTCGGGGCGCAGCGGCAGTCGAACGTTCCCTGGCAGGACTTCGTCGTGATGGACGACACGCGGCTGGTCGCCAGCGATCCTCAGGTCACTACGATCTCATTCACGCAGCCGATCGAGATTGCTCGTGGTAGGGCGGTCACAGACGAGCGCGGGACTCGTCAGACGACGCTGCTGTTCGCCCAAGGGACTCACGCGACAATGCTGCTACCTGACAGCAGCCTGGATACGCTGTCGACGATCCACGTGAGGGCGACGGAGTTTACCGTGGGCCCGAATGGGCCGGAGGCGATGCCGGCGCCGTTGCCGCCAACGAGCGCGTATACCTGGGCCGCCGATTTGAGCGCTGACGAGGCGGTCTCAGTAAACGCCAGAGCGATTCTGTTCGACAAACCGGTAGTGGTCTACCTGGAGAACTTCATCGGATTCCCCGTAGGGCTGCCCGTTCCGCTTGGCATCTACGACACCGAGAAGGGGGCATGGAACCCCATTCCCAACGGCCGCGTGATCCAGATCGTGGATACGCCCGGGGGGATAGCGCGGATCGCGCTGGACAGCTCCGGTCAGCCGGCGTCCGACTCAGCGTTGCTTGCGTTGGGCGTCACGACCGCTGAGCGCACAAGCCTGGCTTCGCTATACACGGCGGGTCAAAAGCTGTGGCGGATGCCAACCACTCACTTCTCTTATGTCGATGGCAACTGGCCGGTGGGGCCCGATACGACAAAAGAAGCGCCGCACCAGCCGCAGCCCGATCAAGACAAGAAGCAGGACGACCCTTGCGAGCAGAAAAGATCAATCATCGAGTGCGAAAACCGGGTACTCGGTGAGCGGATCGCCCTCACTGGAAGCGCCTCAGCACTGAACTACCGCACCGCGGGAGTGCCCGGGCGCATCGCGTCCAGGCAGATGACTGTCCCACTCACTGGGCCCGTGCTCCCCGATGGGCTGCGCCAAGTTCGGTTGGATATCGAAATCGCCGGCCGCCGGTTCCACTACGAGTTCGCCGTTACGACGGGCACCTTAACCACGAATCTCAGGCAAACATTCACGTGGGATGGGAAGGACGCCTACAATCGAACCGTTAATGGCGCGCAGAGAGCCCAAGTGACCATTGCTTATCGCTATCTCCCGTTGTACGCCGTTCCGGCAGACGAGGCAGCAAGTTTCGGGCTTACCTGCTTTGGTCCGATCGGAATCGCAAGCTTTCAGCAGTGCCAACTGCCAAACCTGCGACTGCCTGACGGTTACTTCACCGAGCGCAGGCAACAGCATATCACAACCCTGGGCGAGTTGACACCCAGCGGCGTTGCGGGCTGGACTCTTGATCGGCAACACTCGTACGATCCGTACGCACGAACGCTTTACTTGGGGAGCGGCGTGCGTCGCACCGCCGGCAGCGTGAACGCAGTAATCAACACAGTCGCCGGGAACGGCACGTCTGGGAGCGGTGGAGATGGGGGGCCAGCTACCGAAGCGAGCGTCACTCCAGACGCCGCCGCGGTTGCGGCCGATGGCTCTCTGTTAATCGCAGACCAGGCCAGCAACCGGGTGCGCCGCGTCGCACTCGACGGCACGATCACGACCGTGGTAGGAAACGGGAGCCAGGCGTACTCGGGAGACGGCGGCCCCGCAGTGTCGGCCGGCATTGATCCGAGCGATGTCAAGGTTGGGCCGGACGGCTCGCTCTATATCGCCGATAACGTCAACCACCGCATCCGTCGAGTCGGCCCAGATGGCATCATTTCGACCGTCGCAGGAAGTCCCACGCCCAACTGCGATAGCCAGGGAGCAGGGGACGGGGGTCCGGCCACAGCCACTGGACTCTGCTTTCCGTACTCGATCGCCGTGGGCGCTGATGGCAGCTTCTATATCGCGGACACGTGGCGCGTACGACGGGTCGATCCAACCGGGATAATCATGACGGTCGCTGGCATCGGTCGGTTCTGCAATACCTCAAACCCCGATGACGGTCCAACCTGTGGTGATGGACGCATGGCGGTGCGGGCACCGCTCAATTTCATCGAGTCGATTGAAGTCGATAGGGCGGGCAATCTCTACATCGTCGACGATGTCGCGAACGTAATTCGGCGCGTGAGTGTGGAAGGCGTGATCACGACGGTGGCCGGGACTTGGTTTGCAAGTGGTTTCGCGGGCGATGGCGGGCCAGCGCTGCAGGCGACGCTCAGGACGCTGGATGGCATCGCCATGGCCGACGATGGCGGCTTCTATATCTCGGACCGTGGTCGCATCCGTCGCGTGACGTCCGCCGGGATCATTTACACTGTGGCCGGCGGCTCGGAGACGGCTTTCGCGGGCGATCGTGGTCCGGCACTGCAAGCACAGCTCAACACCCCGTTCGGGACGAGGCTTGCCGTGGGACCTGACGGCGCGTACTACATCGTGGAGAAGTTCAGTCGGCGCGTGCGCCGCGTCGCGCCGGCGCTCCCAGGATTTACGGACACGCAGTACGCGATTGTTTCCGAGGATGGAAGTGAAGTCTACCAATTCGATAAGCTCGGCCGTCACATTCGAACGCTTGATGCGCTTTCTGCAGCGGTTGTGGACACATTCGTATACGACCCGACTGGACGACTGCTGCGCATTTTCAATCGAAACAACGACACGATCAGGGTCGAGCGCGATGGAATCGGGGCCCCGACGGCCATTGTGGCTCCGTTCGGCCAACGAACGACGTTGTCGGTAGGCGCTGACGGCTACCTCTCGACGATTACCGATCCGGCGGGAGGCACCTTCGGCTCGACTTACAGCACCGGAGGCTTGCTGGCCTCGTTGACGGACCCACGGGGTCATCGCTCGGCATTCAGCTACGATTCACTGGGGCGGTTGGTGAGTGACAGCGACGCCGTTGGCAGTGTGGTACACCTTGCGAACGTCCGTACAGATTCAGTGAAAGAGGTGACGTTCACGTCCGCGCTGGGGCGGATCACGACCTACCGAGTAGAGCAAACGAGTACGGGCGCGACCCGCCAAGTAACGAGCCCCACGGGGCTGGTAACGACTGTTGTGAGCGACTCAGCTGGTCGATCGACACTGCTTACTCCCAGCGGGGAATCTCTGCGGATGTCTGTCGGTCCCGACCCACGCTGGGGCATGCAAGCGCGGATCGTGGATAGCGCGACCTTGAGGACTCCATCGGGTCTGTCGACGACCGTCGAAACCCGAAGGCACGCGGTCGTCACGAACCAGGAAGATCCGCTAAGCCTCACTAGTCAGATTGATTCAGTAGGTGTGAACGGTAACTGGCGTGTTGCGACCTTCGATGCGCTCAGTCGTGCGGTCGTCCAGACCACTCCGGAGGGCCGACAGTTCCGCGCAACGTTGGACAGCCTCGGACGGGTTCTAAGTGCGCAGACGACAGGACTCGAGCCCGTACAATTCCGTTACGACGACCGCGGGCGGCTAACCCAACGGCAGAACGCCGATCGCGTCACCTCGTACGAATACGCCAGCGCCAGCGGTCTACTTTCGAGCGTCACCGATCCGCTCGGGCGTAGGACTTTGTTCAGTTACGATTCCGCAGGGCGAGTGACGACTCAAACGCTTCCGAATGGCAGAACGATTCAGTTTGGCTACGACGCGACGGGGAATCTCACGAGCCTGAGCCCGCCCGGTCGTCCGGCGCACACGTTTCAGTATACGTCCGTGAATCGGACGCAACAGTACGATCCGCCAGGAATCCCGGATCCCACGTCGACTCGGTACTTCTATAACCTGGACCGGCAGCTCGACAGCCTTCTGCGCCCGGACTCGGTTACGATCGCATTCGGCTACGACCCGGGGGGCCGGACGCGTACCGTGCGCTTCGATCGTGGCACGTTGACCTACGGCTATTCCAGTACGACAGGTAATCTCGAAGCGATCCGGACACCGACAAACGACAGCCTAGTGTTCAGCTACGATGGCTCCCTGCCGACAGCAGTCCGCTGGACCGGAACAGTGACCGGCAGTGTTGAGGTCAGCTATAACAACGAGCTCCGAGTGGTCTCACGGACGGTAAACGGCACCGACGGTGTCTCTTTCCAGTACGACCGAGACGGGCTCCTCACTGCTGCAGGCGGGCTACAGATGATCCGCAGCCCGACGACCGGGGTTCTGCTTGCGGATACCCTCGGTTTGGTCGGCACCGCTTACAACCATACTTCACGCGGAGAGCTGGCGGGCTCGCATGCGGCTGCGAACGGGGTGGTCCTATTGGCCCGCGGCTACCAGCGGGACAGCGTGGGACGGATGACGCGGCTCGCAGATACCACGGACGGCGTTGCGACAGACTGGAGATTCGTCTTCGACAGCATCGGACGTTTATTGACCGACAGCATGAACGGCGCGCCGTTCCATTCGTTTACCTACGACGTCAACGGGAATCGGCTCAGCTATACGTCGAGCGCCGGAACCATCAACTACAGCTATGACGCGCAGGATCGGCTTCTCTCGGCGGGGACTACCGCCTACACGTACGGATCAAATGGCGAACTACGCACGAAGACGGTGCCGGGCGTCGGGACGACGTCGTACACATACGATGCGCTTGGCAATCTGGTCACGGTCGTGCTGCCGAGTGGGACGCGAATTGATTATGTGGTTGATGGGCAGAATCGGCGAGTTGGACGGAAAGTGAATGGAGTGTTGGTCCAAGCGTGGCTCTATCAGGACCAGTTAAACCCGATTGCTGAGCTCGATGGCAATGGGAATGTAGTGAGCCGGTTCGTTTACGCGACCCATCGAAATCGACTTGCTTATCTTATCAAGGGGGGCACGATCTACCGGGTCCTTGTCGATCATATCGGCAGCGTACGGCTGGTCGTTGATGCCACTACGGGAGCAGTGGTGCAGAGAATCGATTATGACGAGTGGGGGAACGTCCTAGCGAACACGAACCCTGGATTCCAACCTCTTTCGTTCGCGGGTGGGATCACCGATGATTCCACGAAACTCGTGAGATTCGGCGCCCGTGACTACGACCCCTCCCTCGGCCGGTGGGTCGGGAAGGATCCCATCGGCTTCCGCGGCTCAGAAACAAATCTGTATGTGTACGCGTCGAACGATCCCGGGAATACCGTGGATCCCACCGGGCTCCAGGTGGTGTGCACGTGGGAACAATCCAGTGGTTCTCTGTTGTGCGATAACTGGACAACTGGCGAGGATGGAGTAGTCGACGCTGGGGGATGGGCTGGGCAAGGTGAGGGTTTCAACAACCCCTTTGCAGAAGGACAAAAGGGAATCGGGCCGCTGCCGCAGGGTTTCTACGATCTCGGCCAGCCCGAACACACACATCTAGGAAATCCGTCGTTTCCGCTGATTCCGTGGCCGGAAACAAGAGACTACATAGAGAGCCTGGGACGCGATCCCGATAGTTTCATCCTTCACGCATGGAATCCGAAGCGGTTGTTGCTGTCATCCGAAGGTTGCCCTATCGTCAGTTTGCAGTCGCGTCTCGAATTGGCTAGCGAACTCGAGAAGGCCGGGGGCGTTGGGATTCTGGTGGTGGTTCCCGGTCCCGACGAGCCGAACCAGTGATCATGTGTGTGCGAGCCTACAAGAGGCAACCTACCATCACCCTTTTGATGGAAGTCCTATGAGCTCGAATCTATTGCGCACAATTCCTCTGGCTTGCTTGACGTCGGTCTCTTTAATGTCGTCAGGCTGTACTCCGTCTTCCGGCGGTTCTCAGTCCTCAGGCCGTCCTCAGTCGTCAGGCGTTAGTCAAGAGAAATGGGCACCTCCGCCTATCCCCGGTGAGAAGATCGTTGCGGCGGCAACGGTGAAGGCAGACCTCGCCACAGAGCTGCAAATCGGATCTGAGCGAATCGTGCTGGAGGAGACCCTCCTCGATTCTGTGAAGCGCCGGCTCAACGCCGGACCAATTGGCGAGATTGGCGAGGCTGCGTCGCATCTGACCTGGCTATGCTTGAGTGGTGGTTCCGGTCAGCAGCAGTGGATGCTGTGGCTCGAATCCGGCGAAATGGGAGGTGGCAGTGTCGAGGGGTTCCATCTCCTCTCGGTGTCCCCTGGTACACAGGTTGACCATCGTTGCGCGCGCGCCGTTCCAGACGTGAAGGTGACCGTGTCCGAAGGGCTCGCTCTGGATGCGGCCGACAGCACGCTTCGGCGAGCGCTCGGTGAGCCATCTGCAGCGGCTGGTGACACCGTGATATTCCTGTACGTTCGTGAGCCCCCGCGAAAGGACGCCGTGGAGAGCCGAGTCTCCGTTGTGTTGAACAGAAGGCGAGTTGTTCAGATCGCCGCGTGGAGGTCCTCGGCTTTCTGATCATTGCCTACCCGTGATTCAAGGGAAACGGCAATACCGGGCTAAAATAGCCGGCGTCTGGCTGCTGCTAGTGCACGCCGCGGCTTGCAGTGATCGGGGGGCCGTTCGGCAGCAGCCCAACATGCCGCTCCCTGCGCAGGCGGTGTACGACGGAAAGACTGCGACGGGGAGAGGCCGGCTGATCTACCTCGACTTCGAGCGTGGACAGGGCGTTCGCTATGCTCCGCTGAGCAACTACGGCTGTGTGACGTTCGCCGGGATTCGATGGGGAGCGTCTCTTGGTTCTTTACCATCCGCGGAGATACGGAGCGCTTTGCTGGGACACTCACGCCGACAGGAATGAGTGGTGTCGTCACCCTCACTCGGGGGTCAACCGGCAGAGTACGACGTGATGAGGTTCGGCTAGAGCAAGCGTCGCTCCCCGCGAACGCCGCCGCGGATACGGTGTCGGACATCTTTGCGAACATCAGCTACATCCAGAGGGCTGGCGACCTCACCGGCGCAGAAATCATCGTTCTCAAGTTCGGTGCGGATTCAATGGTGTTCCTCACGATGTACGAAGGTACGCCTGACGGACCGTGGGCAATGACCGATGTGACGTGGGCTGGTGACGCCCTAGGCGGCGCTACTGTGCTTCCGCGTCCCGCATCCAGCTGACTCGCGACAAGGATGGGCTGCGTGGTCCTTGGGGGGAGGTTCTGAAGAGACAACGTGAGGGCCTCAGGGGCCTCTTGCTTGTACGACCTCACACCGGTTGCAGCGAGGCCCACTGAGGATAGACTGCCCTGTGAGGCCGTGCGGATTTGGGGGCTCGACGGAGGACCCATTTCATTGAATCCCACTGCCCCTTGCGTTTCGTATTGGTCGCCTGCCTGATCATGGGCTGCGGCGCGGGCTCAGACCGTGGCAACAGGACCACACGCTCGGACTCGTTACAACTACAGCAACGGTGGACACCACAAAGGGTGGTGAGCCAACGGTTCGCAGCGAGACACTGGTCAAGTTCTCGATTCGATGCGGCAGTATTTACCGGACTTGGTCTCGTCTTGATTCCTAGCCTGGCAGCCACGATTTGTGCGAGAGGACAGATGGGTCCAGGTTTGACGTTTGTTCAAACTACTTCCCTGGCAATCGCGGCCGCGCCCTTATCCACGCTTCTGATGTTGGTCATGAGTTCGCTAATCTTCGGCGAGGGTCCGTAGGGGAGCCCGCCTGCCTACCATCAGAACTCATTCGGTCGTCTGTCTGCTCTGTCTCCTTACAGCGACGACGGCTTGCGGCTCCCGCGAGAGTGTAGGCGGTATCGCTGTCCAGAACGCCTCTGGCCGCTCTGGCGCTTACTACATTCCCGCTGGATCTCGCTCGCGCCCACGTCCTCTCTCGGTCATCCTGCACGGGTCGGGCGGTTCGGGAACCAACGTCATTCCAATCTTCCGCGACCTTGCCAAGACGCGCCATTTTGCGATCGTAGCGCCCGACTCACGGCAGCTCCCCTCCGCTGGATTCACGTGGGAAGTTGGCGACAAGCAAGGAGATGTGACCCCGGATCTCACCCACATAGTGAACTGCCTCGACTGGGTCCGATCGCACACCAATCTTGTCGTCGATGACGCGCATGTGCTCATTGCGGGGTTCTCCGGCGGCGGCAGCAGCGCCCCTTACATCGCGAGCAATCGCCCCGGGTTCACGCACGCGGCCGTGTTGCATGGCGGCGTATTCCCCGGCGGCATCGGCCCGCGACGGATCCCCATGTGGTTCTCGACAGGCGAACAGGATCGGTACCGGCCGGTCGCGCTCGTTCAAGAAGCTGCAACGTCGCTCACGAACCTCGGTTTCACCGACGTTACCTTCCGTAGTTACCCGGGCGGTCACGACCTGAGCGACGTTGAGCTGCGTGATCTGATCAACTGGTGGCTCGGTCCGTAACACTACGGATTCCCCCCTCCGTAACAATTCGGATTTCGTCCTTTCTGTCGTAGCGCGATCTCCAGAAGACCGATTCTCCCCTTCTTCTGGAGTGGCCCATGCGGTTGTCCCGGGGCAGCGCCCACGTCGTCCTTCCGGTCGCGATCATCGTTGTCGCGCTCGTCGCCACCATCAGCGGCGTGTCGGCGCCGCCGTTACCGCCGCCGCCGCCCGGACCGGGTGACACCGCGATCGTCCACGGGCCACGTCGCTACGACGCAGCGATCGGCAGTCCGAACACGATTCAGAACTTCGTAGATTCGATTCCGGTCGTCATGCACGCGTACAACCGCTACGTGATCCGCGTGAAGAACGGCAATCCGGACGGGACGCAGCGAGTGCAGCGCGCCGTGGTCGGGACGGACAGTATCACCGTTTCGATCGCAGAGAAGACATTCGAGATCGCCGTGAAGCCAGCGACACTGCTCAATCTGGCGATCCGAGGCCAAGCGACGGCCGGTCATCTCACCGTCGAGCTCCTCGAAATCTACGGAGGCAATTTCGCGATCTTCGGGACGGAGCGGTTCACCCGTACCAACAGCAATTCCGACGTCGTGTTCACGCGCACATTCACGCGAGGAGCGAACGCCGGCGCACCGTTCTTTCTTTGGATCCTTAACGCGTCTAACTCGGGCCAGCGCTTGGCTGGCGTGATCGTCAACCTCAACGCGGACACGGTGGTGGGACCCGCTCCACGCTTCCCGAATCTCACGACCAGCACGCTGATGTTGATGGTGAAGGTCTCACCGGTATCCGGTTCCAACACGCTGGTCATCAGGCTGCCGAAGAACCAGGCCGGCTATATCGACCTCACGATCCTGGCGACGGACATCACGCGGCCGACGCTCACGATTACGGTGCCCTCACCGAACTTTATTACGCGATTCGACACCGTGACGGCACGCGGCACGGTCACCGATCAGTCTCCCGCTCGGGTTAGCGTGAACGGCGCGTTGGCCACGATGTCGGGCAACACCTTCAGCAAGGTCGTGTCGCTTCCCGAAGGGCACGTGGTGCTGAACTTCTCAGCCGTTGATGCGGCGGGAAATCACACCGACTCGACACGCGGCGGCATTTCCGATCGCACGCCACCGGTGTGGCAGGTGCTCACTCCAACGCGAAGCGATGGATTCATCACGAATCAGAATCCGCTGATCGTTTCCGGCACCGCCAGCGACAACCTGACTGCCGTAACCATGATGATTAACGGGATCCCCGTACCAGTGAACTCCGGTTCGTTCTCGACATCCGTGCCGCTGGTCGAAGGGCAGAACACCTTCGACGTGGGCGCGCAGGACGAAGCCGGGAATGGAGCGACCCTAGTCGAGCTGTTTTTGGGCATTCTCGATACGCAGCGACCGACGTTGACCGTGAGCGCGCCAGCGGACAGCGCAACTGTGTCGACGCCGTCGGTGACGGTGACGGGGACAGCAAGTGACGCGATGCTGAAGGACGTCAAAGTGAACGGCGTCGCGACGACGGTCACCAATGGTGCCTTTACTAAGGAAGTGGATCTGGCGGTGGGCCAGAACACGATCGTCGTGATCGCCACAGACTCCGCCACCAACGCGGATACGGTCAGACGTACGGTGTTCAGGAGTAACCTGCCGCCCGATCCGGCGACGGTGGCCAGCGCGATCGACCCGACGGTGACGACGACGGTGTATTCGTCCACCGCTTTCCTCTATTCAGGGGCGAATCCGATTCAAACCGGCGTAACGGCTGGCACGATCAATCCCGTCCGGGCGGCGGTTCTGCGCGGTCGGGTGCTCGATCGCAATGGGCAAGCGCTGGGAGGCATCCGAATCCACATCCTCGGTCATTCGGAATACGGACAGACGCTCAGCCGCGCCGACGGACGATTCGATCTCGCCGTCAACGGCGGGGAGGCGCTCACGGTCGCGTACACCGGCAATGGGGTCCTGGAGGTGCAGCGCAACGTCGACGTGCCGTGGCAGGATTTCGTCCCTGTGGACGACGTTCGCATGGTCGCAGTCGATCCTGCTGTGACGGCGATCGACTTCTCGGCTCCGGTCCAGGTGGCGCGCGGCACAGCCGTCACCGATGGTGATGGGACACGCCGGGCGACGTTGCTGTTCAAGCAGGGCACGCAGGCGACGCTGGTGATGCCGGATGGCAGCCAGCAACCGCTGGCGAGCATCAACGTCCGCGCGACGGAATTCACGGTCGGCTCGAAGGGCGCGCAGGCGATGCCAGCCCCGCTCCCACCCGCGAGCGCGTACACGTATGCCGCCGAGTTCAGCGCGGACACGGCGATTGCGGTCGGCGCCAGGGAAGTTCGCTTCAGTCAACCGGTCCCGTTCTACCTCGAGAATTTCCTGGGTTTCCCGGTCGGGATGGCGATGCCTATGGGATTCTACGATCGGTCTAAGGCGGCGTGGATGCCGTCGCAGAACGGACGGGTCGTGAAGATCGTAACTGTCACGGGGGGCTTGGCCAACTTGGACATCACGGGTGATGGCATCGCCGACGATGCGAGCTCGCTGGGAGTTGACGATGCCGAACGCGGGCGACTGGCAGCGTTGTACAGCGCAGGCCAGGAGCTGTGGCGCGTCCCCGTCACCCACTTCACGCCGTGGGATGCAAATTCGCCATCATTGGTGCCGCCCGGCGGCGGGCCGAAAATCGCTCCAATAGGCGGCGGTGGAGGCGGTGGCAGTGGCAGCAGGGAAGAGGATGCCAAGAAGGATAAGGACAATCCCTGTGAGCGCCCCGGTGGTTCGCTGCTCGAGTGCGAGAATCAAACACTGGGTGAGCGGATTGCTGTAACTGGTACTGGGCTGACGCTCAACTATCGAAGCGACCGGGTCGGCGGTCGCGCGGCATCACGTCAGCTCGTAATTCCCCTAAGCGGTGATACGGTTCCCCAGAGTCTTGCGGTAATCAGATTGCGCGTTCACGTGGCCGGCCAGGTTTTTGAGGACTCTTTCCCGCCGACTCCCAATCAACAGACGAGCTTTACGTGGGACGGCAAGGACGCGTATGGACGGACTGTTATCGGCATCCAACCGGTCACCGTTCTCATCCAGTACGAATATCAGAGCGTCTATCGGCAACCCGCGGCGGGTGACACAAGCTTCGGACGAGCGGGCGGCGCGTCCATCCCGGATGTGAACACTCGCGACCTGTTCACTGCCACGACAGCCCAGAAGACAACGCTTGGCCGCTGGGACGCACGCGCGCAAGGTCTTGCCGGCTGGACCCTGAACGTGCATCACGCCTACGATCCGATCGGGGGCGTGTTGTATCTCGGCGACGGATCGAAACGCAGCGCGCAAACGCTAGCTCAGACAATTGTGACGGTCGCCGGGAAAGGAAACTCAGCGTTCGCCGGTGATTCTGGACCCGCGACGCGGGCCTCGCTGTCAGCAAATGCGGTGCTGGCGGCTCCTGATGGCAGCTTCTACATCACCGACCAGACCAACCTCCGCATCCGCAAGGTCGGCCCCGACGGCATCATCAGGACCGTCGCCGGCAACGGCGTCTTCGGTTCCGGCCCGGATGGCGGACTCGCGGTGGAAACCGCCGTGAACATGTCCTACGGTCTTGGGCTTGGCTCCGACGGAGCGCTCTACATCGCGGAGTGGAACGCCAGCAAGATTCGGCGCGTTGGACTCGACGGCATTATCAGTACTGTCGCAGGCAATGGAAACTTCGGATTCTCCGGCGACGGAGGTCCCGCTACTGGGGCGACGCTTAACGCTCCCGTCGGTCTTGCATTCGGACCGGACGGCGGTTTGTACTTCTCCGACGCCCAAAACAATCGTATCCGCCGGATCAGTCCTGATGGCATCATCACGACGGTCGCGGGCAACGGCACGGCCGGCTACAGCGGCGATAACGGGCCGGCGGTTGTCGCGATGTTGAATTCGCCTCAGGGGATCGCGGTGTCGTCGCAGGGCGAGATCTTTATCGCGGACTTCAACAATGCTCGGGTTCGACGCGTCGCGCCCGATGGAACTATCTCAACGGTGGCGGGAAACGGCGACTTCGGATTCGCGGGCGATGGCGGTCCTGCGATAAGCGCGATGCTTGGTCGGCCGCGGTCTGTCAGTATCGGAGCAGACGCAACGCTCTATATCAACGACTATCCTCGCGTGCGCATTGTCACGCCCTCGGGAGTCATTCGGACAATCGCAGGATCCGGAACCTTCACCTTTGGCGGGGACGGTGGTTCCCCGACGGCGGCTGGAATCAGTCCGGCATGGGTTTCGATGGGGGCGAACGGCCTGTTGTATATCGCGGACGCCAACCGTGTTCGCGCAATTAAGCCTACGCTCCCCGCTCTGGGTGTGAGCGACATGTTGATTGCTTCTGAAGATGGCACCGAGTTCTATAGGTTCAATTCCGAGGGTCGCCATCTGAACACGCTCGATGCAGCAACTGCAGCGGTACGGTATCAGTTTGCGTACACAAGCAGCGGACTTCTTCAGAGTGTGACGGATGCGGACGGCAATGGAACAACCATTGAACGGACACCAGACGGTGCACCCACGGCGATCACCGGTCCGTTTGGGGCACGGTCAGGCCTTACGGTCGACACAACCGCGTACCTCCAGCGCGTTACCGACCCAGCAGGCCACTTCACGAAGTTGCATTACGCCGGTGGCGGACTTCTCGATACTCTGACGACGCCGCGAGGTCACATTCACAGTTTCCGCTATGATTCCCTTGCGCGACTGATCCGGGACCAGGGTCCCACAGGCGAGGATCTGGCGATAGTTCGTCAGGACTCTGCCGTCGCGAGGGAGGTACGGCTCACGACAGCAGAAGGTCGAACAACTGTCTATCATTTGGAGCCACTGACCACCGGAGGACTCCTCCGCAAGCTCACCGATCCCGCGGGCGTGCTTTCGCAAGTTCTCATAGCGAGGACAGACTCGTTCGTGACGACAGCGGGTGACGGCACAGTAAGTACTACGGTGCTTGCTCCGGATCCACGCAAAGGCCTTGCTGCTCCGCTCCTTGGACAAATCGTTACGCAGACGCCTGGCGGTCGACGCATGGTTGTTGAGGTCAAGCGAGTCGTTACGAGATCGGATAGCACCAACCCTCTCAGCCTAGTCAGTCAGACTGATTCCGTCAGTTTGAATGGAGTCTGGTCAGTAGGTAGCTATAATGCGGCCACGAGGCGACTGACCCATATCAGTCCCGAAGGTCGCCAGCGCTTTGCCACTCTCGATTCCAAAGGTCGAATCGTTGCCGCGCAAGTAGGCGGACTCGATTCGGCCATTTTCCAGTACGACACCTTTGGTCGGTTGGTTCGGCAGCAGGTGGGCGGTCGAGCCTTCACCTTTAGTTATGACAGCCGAGGACGCTTGCTTAGCACCACCGATCCGCTCGGCCGGCGTGACAGCGTTTATTACAATGACGCAGATTTCATGGTCAGACGGGTCCTGCCTGACGGACGCGCTGTACTGTTTGGCCGCGACGAGAACGGAAACATTACGAGTCTCACGCCGCCTGGCCGGCCTGCCCATGGCTTCCAGTTCACACCGTCCGACCTAAAGCAGGAATACGATCCACCCGGAATTCCGGGTTTGAAGCCCACCCGGTACTTCTACAACCGCGATCGCCAACTGGACAGTATCGTGCGTCCTGATTCTATAATTGTCCGACTCGGATACGACGCCGCGGGTCGAGGCAACACTCTCAGTTTCGATCGTGGTGCTCTGACATATCGCTATTCTCCGACGAGTGGAAACCTTGAGGGAATTCGAGCCCCGGCGGGTGATAGTATCGTATTCAGCTATGACGGTTCATTGCCGACCGCAGCCCGCTGGGTCGGAGCCGTCGCTGGACAGGTCGCGGTTTCCTACAACGACGAGATGCGAGTCGCCAGTCAGACGGTAGACGGGGCTAATACCGTAAACTTCATATACGATCGTGACGGCCTGTTGACGAAGGCCGGAGCCATCCGGTTCGGTTGGAGCGCAACAGATGGTTCGCTCGTCGCGGATACGTTGGGCCCTGTTCGAACGACATACAGCCACACGAGCCGGGGCGAGCTGGCTGGCTATCACGTTGTGCGTGGTGGATCGACGCTCTTTGGCGTTGGCTACTCGAGAGATAGCCTCGGGCGGATCCTTCAGCTCTTCGACACTACCCAGGGTGCTTCGACTCGCTGGAGCTTCGTGTATGACAGCATAGGCCGCCTCACGCAAGACAGCGTGAATGGCCAAGTCTTTCACGCCTTCACCTACGATCCAAATGGAAATCGGCTGACCTTTGCATCGTCGAACGGGACGATCAACTACACCTACGACGATCAGGACCGTTTGCTATCGGCCGGATCGACATCATACACGTACGGGTCGCACGGCGAGCTTAAGACGAAAACCGTCTCAGGCGTCACCACGACCTATTCGTATGATGCCCTGGGCAATCTCTTCACTGTACAACTCCCCGGCTCGACGACGATCGAGTACGTGATAGATGGACAAAATCGCCGCGTGGGCAAAAAGGTGAACGGAGTAATGACGCGCGCGTGGCTGTACCAGAATCAGCTCAAACCCGTTGCCGAACTTGACCCCAGCGGCGCTGTAGTCAGCAGGTTTGTGTACGGTGCCCGGAGCTCTGTTCCTGACTACGTGATCAAGAACGGAACAGCGTACCGAATCATCAGTGACCATCTTGGCAGCGTCCGTCTCGTAGTGGACACAGCAACGGGCCAGGTTGCTCAACGCCTCGACTACGATGAATGGGGGAACGTTACTCAGAATACGAATCCAGACTTCCAGCCATTTGGGTTCGCTGGCGGAGTGTGGGACGATCAGACACGACTCATACGGTTTGGAGTCCGTGACTATGATCCCAATGTCGGTCGGTGGACAGCGAAGGACCCGTTAGGTTTCGCTGGCGGTTCGCTAAACCTCTACTCATATGTCGAGTCGGACCCGGTCTCTAGAACGGACCCAACCGGCCTCGACTTCTGGGTCGCTTGGCACACCGTTGCGGGGCCGATCGTTCACACCCTTATCTGGTATCAACCTGGCGATACATTTGACCCGTCAGCAGGTGACGTCGAGACGTTTGGCGCTGGCCCTGAACTGTGTGCGCAGTTTATCCCTGTTTGTCTCAACGCGGACTATGACCGCAAGAATGATCGGAACAAGGGAAAGAAGGGCTGGGAGAAACTGAAGTTGCCGTGTGAGATGAGCGAAGAAGAGATGCTGCAACGACTCCACGAGCTTCAGGACTACTACATGGAGAATTGGAATGACGAAATGCCGTACTCGCCTGCACCCGGCGTCTGGCCGGCAGGCTACAACTCCAATTCATATGCTCACGGCTTGTCGAACGCGGCCGGGTTTGGCCAACCGACTTCAGTGCCTGGCGGAGCCGTGGGCTGGGGACAACCGGTAGACCCAGGCTTCTTCGGTCATTAAAAGGGGCACCTACTGAAGCCAGTTCACCTTTGGGCAGCGCTCGTGCTGATGTCGGGGTTTGCCTGGTTTGAGTCCAGCCTGCGACACATAGTGGTTGTTCGCTGGGGTTTGTACGTATCTCTTGCCGTCGTGTGTGGGCTAGGAGGGGTGGCGATGCAGCGGTACAACGTCGAGGAAAGGCGACGGGTGGTGCTGCTGCTACTACTCCTGGCCTGTTGGGGCCTCAGCCTCCTGTGGTCGTATGTTCTGGATCGTCGTGACTTCGGGTGGTTCCCCGAGAGCGTTTTCGCTCTCGGGCTCGTATTGATTCCGGTCGTAAGCGCGGCGATGTACAGCGGTTCCCAGATCGGTCAGGCATGGACGTTCGTTCACGTCGCCGTCTTGACGTTCGCCGCAGCACCGATCTCGAATTTTGTAGCCGTGACACTCACCGCCTTGATCACGCGCGAAGGGCCGTGACGTCGGACTCCGGAGGAACTATGCTGGAAGCAGCGTCCCGTTCCTTGCTCCTCCGTAACTCTACGGACTTCCCCCCTCCGTAACACTTCGGATTTCGCGTAGTCTCGCGGCGCGCGAGCGTGGACGCATGAAAATCCGCCTCGCACGCTCCGGCTTCACCCTGATCGAAATCCTCGTCGTCATTGTCGTCATCGCGGTACTGGCGGGCATGGTCGCGCCGAACGTCTTCAAACACGTCGGCGAAGCGAAAAACGTCACCGCGCGCTCGCAAATCGAAATGCTCGGCGCCGCGCTCGACTCCTATCGCCTCGACACCGGGCGCTATCCCACCACCAGCCAGGGCCTCGCCGCCCTGTGGAAGGCCCCCTCCAGCGATGGGCAGACGCTCCCGTGGCGCGGGCCCTACCTCCGCAAAGACGTCCCGCTCGACCCCTGGGGTCACGCTTACATCTATAAGGCACCCGGCGAGCAAAACCCGACCGGCTACGACCTCCTGTCCTACGGCGCCGATGGTCAACCCGGTGGCGACGGCGAAGCGACCGACGTCGTGAGCTGGAAGTAGCATGCCCGACTTCGCCTACCAGGCCGTGGATGTCGCGGGCCGGCGCGTGCGGGGCCGCGAGGAAGCGCCGAGCCCCCTGGCGCTCACCCGCGAGCTCGAGGCGCGTGGCCTCATCGTCATCGACGTCGGCGAAGCACCTGCCGAACGCGACAGCGGCATTCGATTCGGCCAGCGGCAGCAAGTTCTGGAGCTCACCCGCGCCGTGGCCGCACTGCTCAAGGCCGGCTTGCCGCTCGCCCGCGCGCTCGGTGCGGCCGCACACGTCGCGACCGGCGCCACCCGCGACGCCACGACGGCCGTCCGCACCCGCGTCGAACGCGGTGAGTCGGTGGCGGACGCCCTCGGCGCCTACCCCGCGCTCTTCTCTCCTTTGTATATCGGTCTGGTCCGCGCGGGCGAGCGGAGCGGTGATCTTACCGGCGCCTTCGAACGCCTCGCCGAACAGCTCGAGCGCGATGAGCGGCTGCGTGCCCGGCTATTCTCGCTGTCGATCTACCCGATCGTCCTGGCCACGGCCGGCACCACGCTGCCGCGCTCGACCGCCATCGTGCTCGGTGTCGCAACTGCATTGAAGCGTGGTTGGCCGGTGCTCGTTGGGTTCGCCGTCGCGCTCCCACTCGCCGTTCCGTGGCTCCGCAACACCGAGGAAGGCCGACGTCTTGCCGCGCGCGCACTCCTCGAGCTTCCGATCATCCGTGACCTGCGCCGACAAGCGCTGGGTGCCCGGGTGACACGGCTCGTCGGCGTGCTGCTCGGCGGCGGCGCGCCATTGCTCGCGGCGCTCGAGCAGGCGACCGAATGCCTCCCCGACCCGCTGGCGCGCGACGAGCTGACACGCGTCCGCACCCGCGTGAGGGAAGGCGTGTCGCTCCACACCGCGCTCGGCGAGACAGGATTCTTTCACCCGCTCCTGCCACAGCTCGTGGCCGTAGGCGAAGAGTCGGGCCGGTTACAGGACTTCCTGCTGAAAGCCGCCGAGATCTTCGAGGAGCGGACGGAGCGCGGCACGCAACGGCTCGTCACGCTGCTCGAGCCGGCCATGATTCTCACGTTCGGACTGCTCGTGGCCGTCGTCGCGCTGTCGGTGCTGCAAGCGATCTACGGCGTCAACGCCGGAGTGTACCGGTGAGTCGCGGTTTTACGCTCGTCGAGATCGTCGTGGTGCTCGCGATCCTGGGCATCACCGCTGCCGCGGTCGTCCCGGCGTTCGCGCGCATCGCTCCCGACGACGAGCTCACCCGCGCGACGCGGCGGCTGGACAACCTGATCGCGACGGCGCGGGACGCCGCGCTCGAGCGCGCGGTCGCGGTCGAGCTCGCCTTTGTCCCTGAGACCGATCGCTACTGGATCCGGCTCGGCGATGGGGTCACGCTCGATTCGGGCGTGATCACGAGCGACGGCAGCGTGCGCCTGTGGAGCTCCGCGCCCCGCCCGCGCATCCGGTTCAATGCCGTCGGCACCGTCGACGGGGACACCCTGGGACTGCTCGGCCCGAGTGGCGCAGCTGCCGTCCTCATCGATCGCTGGACCGGGAGCATTCGTGTCGACTCGCGCTGAGCACGGATTCACGATCCTCGAGGCGGTGGTCGCGCTCGCCATCGTGGGGCTCGCCGGCGTCGCGGCATTGGAAGCCGTCGGCGGGGAGATCCGTGGCATCGAGCGGGCGCGCGAGGCATACACGACCGCCGCACTGGCGCAGGACCGCGTGGCTGCGATTACCGTGCTGCCGCCCGAAGACTTGAATCCACTTCCGGACTCCCTCGGGCGCGGGACGTTCGCCGAGCCATTCACGAGCTATCGCTGGACCGCGACGCTGCGCCCCCTGTCCGGTGAACGCGACATGTATGAGTTGGCCGTCGCGATCGACGGCGATCGCGCCCACTACGCCGTGGCCACTCGGCTGTACAGGCCGCACGTGCCGGCACTGGGCTCCTCATGACGCGGCCCGCCCGCGGGATGACGCTGCTCGAGCTGATCGTCGGCATCACGGTGACCGGAGTCACTGTGTCAGCGGGAATGGCGGCCGTGGCGGCGCTCGCCGACCGGCGGCGGCAGATCGAAACCGCCGGCGCGGAAACAGCGCGCGCCGCGGTGCAACGCGCGGAGATCGTGGCATGGCTCAGCGGCGCGCGCCTCACCGCCGACGAGGGCGGCCCCCTGTTCAACGGACTCGATGGCCTCGACGGCCACACGCCGTCCGACGAAGTGAGTTTTCTGACCACGGCCCCGACGCCGCTCGGCGCGGGCGAGACGATGGTGCGGTTGTATCTGGATCGCGACACCACGACGCGCGAGCGCGGCCTGGTCGCGGCATTCAGCGAGTGGCGCGGCGGGCGTAGCACGCGACTCGAGCTCGATTCCACGGTCGCGGGGATGGACATTCGGTATCTCAGCGGTTTGTTGGGGCCTCGCGCGTGGCTGCCGAGTTGGATTTCGTCGACCCTGCTCCCGGCGGCAGTCGAGATCCGCGTGATTGCGAAACCGGGAAAGCGCCTGCCGCCACTCCTCCAAATGCCGATCCTCGTTCCCCTGCGGGGCCGATGAGGGGCCGCCGCGGTTTCGCGTTGCTCGTCGCGCTCTGGCTGCTGGTGGCGCTGTCGGCGGCCGGCCTGGCGCTCGCCATCATGTCCCGCGTGCGCCGCCTTGCGGCCGCGAACTACGCCGAAGGCGTCCGCGCCCGGGCAGCGGCGGAGGGTGGGATCGAGCTGATGCGGGCCCGACTCGCAGACCGGCTGGCAAAATCGATCGACGGCCGCGATCCGTGGAGCGTCATCGATTCTCTCAGCGACACCTTGCAGCTCGATGGTGCCGAGGCAACGACCGAGTTGTACGACGTCGCAGCCGCGCTCAATCTGAACCGCGCCGACGAAGACCAGCTGCGACGCTTCTTCACCGCGCTAAGGGTCGACGCTGGCCTTGCCGACCGTCTCGCGCAGGCGATCGCCGATTGGCGCGATGCGGATGATTTTCGCCGGCCGCGGGGCGCGGAGCGGGATGAGTACCTGAAGGCCGGAGCTCCGGCGCTCCCGCGCAACGGACCATTCGAGACCGTCAGCGAGCTGCAACTCGTGCACGGAATGACGCCCCAGCTCTTCGCGGAGATACGTCCGTACCTGACGGTGCTGGGCAGCGGACAGATCAACATCAATACCGCGCCACGCCCCGTGCTGCTTTCGTTGCCGGGAATC